>Ga0082212_10000219_pt1 | contig 84729 bp, 95 predicted proteins | sample TergutNt197P3_FD_71548 | JGI IMG/M metagenome (GOLD analysis project Ga0082212, IMG submission 71548) | Neocapritermes taracua P3 segment gut microbial communities from Petit-Saut dam, French Guiana - Nt197 P3 | ecosystem: Host-associated > Arthropoda: Insects > Digestive system > Gut ...
AACCTGTCACCCAGACATTCAATAGCCGCCTCCATGCGCCCGGCGGCCGCCGCAGGCTCGTAGGCGTCATAAACGCTATAAAAATCGCTGTGAAAAATAACCTTCATTGAGGCCCTCGCATAATCACGGCCAATCACTGCCGCTGCTCCAAAAACCATTGGTAAGTCAGGCGCAGGCCTTCTTCCAGCCCGGTCTTGGCCTGCCAACCCAAACGGTTAATCTTGCCCACATCCAGGAGTTTTTGCGGAGTGCCGTCCGGTTTGCCGGGATCCGGCGTCACCTTGCTCCGGTATCCGGTCACTTGGGCCACCAGCCCGGCCAACTCCATGATGGAGACATCCACGCCACAGCCCACGTTGATCTGCTCCGGCCCGGAATAATTACGCATCAAAAAAATCAAGGCCTCGGCCAAATCATCCACATACAAAAATTCCCGGCGGGGGGTTCCACTTCCCCAAATGACCACTTCTCCGGCTCCTTCCATAGAGGCTTGATGGAAGCGGCGGATCAACGCCGGCAGCACATGGCTGTTTTCCGGATGAAAATTGTCACCCGGCCCGTAAAGATTGGTGGGCATGGCGCTGATGGCATCAAAGCCGTATTGCCGGCGGTAGGCCTGACACATCTTGATTCCGGCGATCTTGGCCAGGGCGTAAGCTTCGTTGGTGGGCTCCAGGGGGCCGGTCAGCAGGTACTCCTCCTTGATCGGTTGCGGGCAGAGTTTGGGGTAAATACAAGAGGAACCTAAAAAAAGCAGTTTCCGGCAGCCACTGCGCCAGGCCGCGTCAATGATATGGCTCTGGATCAGCAGATTATCCCGGATGAATTCCGCGGGGTAGCTGTCATTGGCGTGAATGCCGCCCACCTTGGCCGCCGCCAGAAAAACATAATCCGGCCGCGCGAGCGCGAAAAAATCCCGCACCGCGCTCTGCTCGCACAAATCCAATTCCTGATGCGTGCGGGTGATCAGATTCCGCGCCCCCATGAAAAGCAGTTTGCGGCAGATGGCCGAACCCACCAACCCCCGGTGTCCGGACACATAAATTTTCGCGTTCAGATCCATACTATCCACATCCTCCCGCTCACTCTTCCTGGGAAAAGACCTTGAAACCAGCCCAGGCGACCACATTGTCGCGCCTGGCCAGGGAAACGTCTTCGCGCATCATTTCCCGGACCAGTTCCTCAAAAGAAATGCACGGTTTCCAACCCAAGGCGGTCGCCGCCTTTGAAGCGTCTCCCAACAGGGTTTCCACCTCGGCGGGCCTGAAATAACGATGATCCACACGCACAACGGTCTGACCCGGGCTGAGCGGGCTTTGCCCGTGACCGCCCAGGGCTTCGCGCAGACGATCCTTGTCCAGGGCGCGGATCCGTCCGCATTCCTCCAGGCCTTGCCCGCTCCATTCCAGCTCCAACCCAAGTTCCGCGGCGGCGATATTCACAAAATCCCGCACGGAAAACTGCCGGCCGGTGGCGATGACGAAATCTTCCGGACGATCCTGCTGGAGCATGAGCCACTGCATCTCCACGTAATCCCTAGCATGTCCCCAGTCGCGCTTGGCGTCAAGATTGCCGAGATATAGGCAGTCGGCCTGCCCCAAAGCCAGGCGGGCCAGGGTGCGGGTAATCTTGCGGGTGACAAAGGTTTCGCCGCGCAGAGGGGATTCATGGTTAAAAAGGATGCCGTTACAGGCATAAAGACCGTAGGCCTCACGGTAATTCACGGTAATCCAGTAAGCGTACAGTTTGGCGCAGGCATAAGGGGAACGAGGGTAAAAAGGGGTTTTTTCGGTCTGGGGAGTCTCCCGCACCTGTCCGAATAACTCGGAGGAAGAAGCCTGGTAAAAACGGGCATATTTCTCCAGGCCGAGCATCCGAATAGCCTCCAAGAGACGTAAGGTCCCCAGGGCATCCACGTTGGCCGTGTATTCCGGAGAATCAAAAGAAACCTGCACATGGCTCTGGGCCGCCAAGTTATAAATTTCGTCAGGCCGTAGCTCCTGCACCAGACGGATGAGATTGGCGGAATCAGTCATGTCGCCGTAGTGCAGGACGAAACGCCGATCTTGCTGGTGCGGCCCCTGGTACAGATGGTCAATGCGATTGGTATTGAACAGGGAAGAGCGACGCTTCAGCCCATGTACCTCGTACCCTTTCCGCAAAAGCAATTCGGCCAGATAGGCTCCGTCCTGCCCGGTCACCCCGGTAATCAAAGCCTTTTTCATCATTACTTCCTTTGGAGTGCTCCACGTCGACCGCGCTCCTCATAGTTTGCCTTATGAAGAAGTATCACATACTCTTTACGCAAAATCAAACCGGATGACAGGGTAACGGCAAAGAGCAATATGGCCGTGGATGTATACTCTACCGACGTTTGAATACCATCGTCGGCCAGCCCGCTCGTTGCCCTCGCCGGAACCGCGCACAAAACCGCACGCCTTTTGATCATTTCCGGGACGGAATTGTGCTCGGCCAGAGTTAAAGATATATTCCAGATCCGGAGGCCATTCTGCTCATCCACGCGGAAGGCGTCCACAAAGGCCACCTGCCGCACTCCCATGGCGTTGGCCATGTCAGCGGGTTTCCTCCAGGGCGTATTTTTTCGTTCAGCAACGCATACAGGGTGCATCCCTGGGCATACTCCGCCGGCTTGCCTGGCCGCGCCTAGCGGATAAGCACCCCTTGGGGAATGATGAATTTATCGTCCTCCAGGGCGGCCATGGCCCGCCCCTGCACAGGAGTTTCTGGAACTCCGGGACCGGATAGACCCGGCACAGAGAGGCCAGGATCTGGGACATAAACCGGCCGAACACGCCGGAGAAGGCATCTTTGGCGCCGATGGTCAGCCTGAAACCGGCTTGCTTGTCTTTTCTCGCCATCTGTTATACCCTGTCCGGCATGGAAAACACTCCATCTCGCATCCTGTTCGCCGTGGATGTCTGCTTGACCGTGCTGGAAGGGCTGTTCAGCCTGGCCTACGGCATCATCATCGGAGCTTTCGCCCTGGCGGTCATGACCGTCTGTCTCAAGAGCTTTTTAAGAGCTTTTTGACCTGAGAAAGCACAGCAATAACAAAAAGGTATGGTCAATACTTACCACAAACCTTTGGGAATTATATCTTTAACTGCCAAATATGGATACGCAAATGTACTGTTTCACTGAAGCCGAAAGCCTCCTCCTTTGCCCATACGCAGGGAATCAACCATCGTGGGCAATATTAATCAGGTCGTCTGCAACGCGCGCAAGTGAACCATGAATCCATCCAGGAACAGACTCTCTGTCCGGGATGAGCAAGTCCTTTAGGGTGCGATTAGCTTGCCGCCTATAACTGAATCGAAATCTGTTTTGCCAGATGCAAGAGCAGTAATATAAGAGTTCTTCAATCGATATTTTTTCCAATGGGTGAAGACATGCCACGTGGAAAACCGTATAGAACGGCTGCTCTTGATAAAAAGTAGAAAGAACCCCGTTTCCACTAAGAGCACAGGTAAATTCACCTGCTTGGGCTGGTTCAGTTCCTTGAATTGGAGCCACATACGCCGCAATACCGTTATCGCCCATTTTGCGAGAAACGAAAGGAATGCCACCCGACTCCTTGGAAAGAAGTTGAAGCCGGTTTAATTCAAGTGAGTGGCCGTATCTAACCTCAAAAATGTTTTGAACACGAACAAGCACATTTTTTCCGCTGTGCTGCGTCGGCCCATAAAAGCGCGAACTTAGCGTCTTAATACGCGTAAGCTCACTCCATAAATCTGCTGCTTCAGCGTAATGTACCCAACTAGGAGCAATGTCTGGTAGTCCAATCTGCTTTAGGCGTTCTCCTTTCGGCTTTCGCCCATAAGAGAATTTATACCTATTCATCGTGATGCAGCGAGCGTAATAAATTTTCTCGTTGAGCGTCATTTCGCGTTTTGGCAACAAGACAGAAACATCGCTGTTGCAAGCAAACTTGAAGGGAGACACATAGGACTTTCAAGGGGGAGGGTCAAGACCTTGCAAGACTTTGCAAAATTACTATTTGGTCGGGATGAGAGGACTTGAACCTCCGGCCTCTGCGTCCCGAACGCAGCGCTCCACCAAACTGAGCTACATCCCGTGGGTAAGCTGTATAAGTCAAAGCCTGTTTCTTGGCAAGCTGTTTCGCAGCCAGTCGATTTCGTTCCTTTTGCTTGAGGCGCTGGCGTATCGGTGTTATACAGGCGGGCCAGGGCGCTTCTTGTGTGCCCCAAATTTTCAAGGAGCCCGCAATTCCATGCCTATTAACATCCCCGCCAAGCTTCCGGCCCGCTCCGCCCTAGAGCGGGAAAACATCTTCGTCATGACCGAAAGCCGGGCGCGCAAACAGGATATCCGTCCTCTGCGCCTAGCCCTGGTCAACCTTATGCCCACCAAAATCGCCACCGAATTGCAGTTGCTGCGCCTTCTTGGCAATACCCCGTTACAGGTGGATATCTGTTTGATCCGCACCAGCGGCCATGTCTCAAAAAATACCGAACCCTTGCACCTGGAACGTTTTTACCGAACCTTTCCGGAAATCCGCCGGGAAAAACTCGATGGCATGATTATCACCGGCGCCCCGGTGGAACAGCTTGATTTTGAAGAGGTGGATTACTGGTCTGAACTTCAGGAAATCATGGATTACAGCGCCGAGAATGTCTTTTCAACCTTGTACATCTGCTGGGGTGCCCAAGCCGGATTATACCACCGTTTCGGCATACCCAAGCATTTACTTCCAGAAAAGATCTCCGGCGTATTTTCCCATCGTGTCTGCCGCCAGGCCCAAAAGCTCTTCCGTGGTTTTGACGATATTTTTTATGCCCCGCAGTCCAGGTACACGGAAGTGCGCCGGGAGGATATTGAAAAACATCCGGACCTAGAGATTCTCTGCGACTCGGAAGAGGCCGGGGTAGGCGTGGTCATGGCCAGAAAAAGCGGTGAAATTTTCATCACCGGACACCTGGAATATGACGCAGACACCTTGGCACTGGAATATTCACGGGATCAGGAACGCGGCCTGAATCCCCCTACGCCATCCAACTACTTTCAGGAGGGCGATCCTTCAAGACCGCCGTTGGTTACCTGGAGAGCCCATGCCCATCTTTTCTTTTCCAATTGGCTGAACTATCATGTTTATCAGGAAACACCATATAACCTCGATAACATCCGGGGCGGACAAGGATAAGCAGCTTAGCGGGAGGCGTTATGGGCAATATTGTGGCGGTTTGCATCAGCGAACGGAAAGGAACCCGCAAGACGGCGGTGCCTTCGGCGATGCTGCGCGAGAATCACGGGCTGGAAAATGACGCCCATGCCGGCGATTGGCATCGGCAGGTCAGCCTGCTCTCCCTGGAAAAAATTGATGATTTCAAGAAACGCGGGGCCTTGGTTTCCTATGGAGATTTCGGGGAAAACCTGGTGGTCTCCGGTATCGATTTCGTTGCCCTGCCCGTGGGAACCCGCCTGAGCGTTGGTGACATCCTGCTGGAAATCACCCAAATCGGCAAGGAATGTCATACCCGTTGCGCCATCTACCACAGCATGGGCGAGTGCATCATGCCCACCCAGGGTGTGTTCGCGCGGGTGCTGCGCGGTGGGGAAGTGCATGTGGGCGATTTTATGGAGCTGAGCAATTGAGCGAAGAATTCTTTGAGACCATAGAGGAAGGCCGCCGCTATTTCGGTTCCAGGCTTACCGTCATGGGGCATCATTACCAGGAAGAAGCAGTGATCCGCCATACGGATCTGCGCGGGGACTCCTTGGAACTGGCCCGCCGGACCGCAACCGTGGAATCACCGTACATCATCTTTTGCGGGGTGTATTTCATGGCGGAATCCACCGCCCTGCTGGCCCGTCCGGGGCAGGAGGTGCATCTGCCCGAGCCTTCGGCCGAGTGCAGCATGGCCCTGATGTCCTCGCCGGAACGCCTGGAACAGGTGCTGGAAGACTTGAACGGTTTGGGGCGCAGGGTTATTCCACTAGTGTACATCAATTCCACCTTGGCGGTGAAAGCTCTTGTCGGAAGCCATCACGGAGCCACATGCACTTCGGCCAACGCGGAAAAGATGCTGACCTGGGCCTTGAAGGAAGGGGACGCGGTGCTTTTTTTGCCGGATAAAAACCTGGGAGCCAATACGGCCAACCGCCTAGGGCTTCCTGAAGAGGATCGTTTTTTATTGAACCTGAAGAATAAGCCGGAAAGTCTGCCGGCAGCGGCTGCGCGGGCTAGGCTACTGCTTTGGCCGGGTTTCTGCTCCATCCACACCCGCTTCCATCTCCGGCAGATAGAACGGGTACGCGCCGAGCATCCGGGCATCAAGGTAGTGGCGCACCCCGAATGTCCTCCAGTAGTGCTGAAAGCCGCGGACGCCGTTGGCTCCACCTCTTTCATCATCCGCTATGTGGAAGAACTGCCCGCCGGCGCGAGCGTGGCCATCGGGACGGAGATCAACCTGGTGGAACGCCTGGCCGCGCAACACCGGGGACGGGTGAAAGTGCTGCCGCTGGTGGAAAGCGCCTGCACCCACATGGCCCAAACCACGGAAGAACGTCTGGCTGCTTCCCTGAAGGCCCTTATCCATAGGGATCAAAACGGCGAGCCTTCCAGCTTCGAAGTACGCATTGCCGACGCTTGGCGAGAGCCGGCCAAGGCCGCCCTGGAACGCATGTTTGAGGTTTGCCGTTAGACCGGCGAAACCCCTAGGCCAACATTTTGAAATAATTAATATATTTGGTGATATAGTCCTGAAGCCACTTGGCTTTGTACTGCATGATGTAACGCGGGTGCTCAAGGGCGACCACCTTGCCGAATAACCCATATTCCTTGTTCAGAGCGGAGATGTGCTTTTCATTTTTTCCTGTACCCAGGCAGAAGCAAATTTCCCGCCGAATGCCAAAGGCGAGTTGTTGTTTGAGACATTCGATCATGAAGCCACGAACGCTGTCGGCCAAGGTTTTACTGTCGTAATAGTTAAGGTTGACGGGGCGGCCGTTTTTGCCTTTAGCGGTGAACCCTAGGGGACAAATAGAGGTGATAAAAAATTGTGCGTAGAATTTTTCCGCTCCGCCGTATTCCTCGATCATGGCGTAAACAAAGGCGCTCGACGGCTCATGGGCGTTTGGACCTTCGTAAGAATTGATGCCGCAGTATCCCTGTAGCCGTTTCGGGTCGGTAAAAGGAACCCCGGTGAGCCCCGCGCCGAAACGGCCGGGGTTGATGCCGAGGATCAGGTAGCGCGGCTCATTGTCGCTGTAATATTTCCTATAAAACGCCGCGGACGCCTCCATGGCTCCCTGGCAAGCCCGGAACGGGTTCAGTATGCTGGCGCCCTGGGGCAGGGAACCGGTGAATTCCAAGGCCGCGTTAAAAGCGATGATTTTGTCAGCCATTGTCCGCATGGCGAGAGACCTCGTTATCTGGTTATTCAGAAGGTCGGTCTCTAAGGCAGGAGGGCGAGCTTGTCCACTTGCCGCCGCAGCTCTTGCTCATCCATGTTTTCAATAAAACGGGGGATGTTGGCCCATACGGAATGAAAACCGTATCCACCGTTTCGCATTTCAGCCAAGGCTTCCTTTTTGCTCCACCCCTGTTCCACGATGCGGTATACGGCCATGACCAACCCTGTCCTATCCGCGCCATGCTGGCAGTGCACCAGGACGGGCTTGGGCAGACTGCGCATGAATCCAAGGACGGCGATGATATCATCCTGCCGGATATTCCAGGTATTTATGGGTACCCAGCGCAGGAGCATATCGGTGTTTTCAAGCTTATCATCATCATTATGAACGGCCCGCAGATTGATAACACTACGTATGCCGAACCGCGCCAAGGCGACCATGGCCTCCTTGGTCGGCTGGGCGGAACGATAGATATCATCCGTCACCTTGTAGAAATTTTGCGCCGGTTTAAGGTCCACCGGCGCCGCCCAGCCGGGATTACGGGCGCCTTCCCCTCCCAAGGCGGACAAGGGAAGGGCGCAGAGCAACAACATGAAAGCGCCGAGGCTCGCGATACGGCATAAGGCGGCTGTTCCGGATCGAATACGCATAAGACGCTCCAGAAAATTTTTACGGGCTGATAAATGGTGTCCCCGGCGTGAGTCGAACACGCGGCCTACAGCTTAGGAGCAACGCATTAGCCCGTTTGTTGTGGTTGTCCACAGCTTGCCACAATAATAAAAATCTAATAAATGCAGGCCTTGAAGCAATATACACAAATACAGAAAAATATGAAACTGATAGCGAATTGATAACTTTATGACCGAAAATGATAGCGGGATGATAGCGGCTAAACGCGGCTCCCGAAGGGAGAAAACCCGCTTCCCGGGCGTGTACTCCCGGAAGATCAAAAACAAGCGCACCGGCAAGCCCGATACCGCCTTTGATATATGCTATCGTGACCAGGAAAGCAAGTTTTGCTGGGACTTTATCGGCTACGCCAGCGACGGCGTCAACGCCGCCTTTGCCAACCAGCGACGCGGAGCCATCCTGGACGGTATCTCCAGGGGAGAAAAACCCAAGCGAAAAGGCGCCGGCGGCATGACATTCGCCCAGGGTTGGACGCTGTTTGATGAAAAATGGCTCCCGCACCTGGTCAGACCCCAGGAGGAACGCAACCGCTTCAAGCGGTATTTGCTGGAGCCCCTCGGCCATCGGCGCCTTGATGCCATCACTCTGATGGACCTGGAGGACCTTAAAGGCGCAATGCTGCGCCGCGGGCTTTCCACGGCCACGGTACGCCTGATCCTTAGCGACGTGCGCCGCCTGTACCGCAAACTCACCGCCTGGAGAGTTTATAGCGGCCCGATACCCACAGTAGGCCTGAGCATGCCCAAACAGGACAACGCGCGCACACGCTTCCTGACTGAAAGCGAAGCCATAAAGCTGCTCGCCGACCTGAAAAAACGGAGCCGCACCTGGCATGACATCGCCTTTCTCTCGCTGCACACCGGCATGCGCAAGGGTGAAATTCTGAAGCTGCGCGGCGAACACCTGGATTTTGCAGCCGGGCAAGTCCTGGTGAAGGATCCCAAAACCATCAGCCGCATCGTGCATATGACGCCCGAAGTCCGCGCCCTCCTGGATGAGGTCCGGCCAGCCGCGCCCGAGGATTTTGTCTTCCGTTCCAGATATGGAGGTGCCATCAATATTGACGCCGACGAAAGCTACGTCCGCGCCGTCGCCGCCTGCGGGCTGAACAACGGCATCACGGACCGCCGGCACAAGGTGGTCTTTCATACATTGCGGCACACCTACTGCTCCTGGCTGGCCAAGTCCGGGGTGCCGCTGTTCACCATCGGCGAACTGGTGGGGCACAGCTCGGTCGAAATGACCAAGCGGTATAGCCACCTTTGCCCGGACGCCAAACAGGAGGCGGCCGGCCGCATCGGGACCTTGATGCGGCAAGCCAGGGAAAAGGAGGCGGCGCGGGTTGCTACGGCTGATCATGCGTCTTCTGTCTCCGGGACTCCAGGTACTTCTTGACCGCGGCATGGGTATATAGAACCTTTTCCCCGTCCTTGATGTAGGCCGGGCCTTCGCCGTTAGACCGATACTTGCACAGTGTATTGACGTTGATGCCGTAGAGTGTCTCCACATCCTTGGTCGTGAGGGTCTCTCTGCGTTTCAGCTTCTCCAGCTCCAGCACTTCCGGCGGCATGCCCTGCGGCTTGCCCATCAGTTTGACCAGCATGGCGGCCAAATCCTCCAGGGATTCCGGATTGGTGACTACAATGGTCTGGCTCACAACGCCACCCCCATGGCCGTTTCGCGGCTTGGCCAGAAGGTCGGCTGCCAGCTCCTTGGCGGTTGCCAGGCGAACTCGCTGTCCGCCGCCGGATAATTGTCGTGGATGAGCACCGCAGCCAAGCCCGGGCAGACGGCATTGCCGATGAGCATATTTTGGTCCTCTTTGGTTACCGGACCGGCGGCCGTGCGAGCCAGGTGATACCCCGGCGGGAAGCCCATGCACCCGGCCTGCTCATAGGGCTGCAGCATGCGCATGCCGATGTCCGCCAACGCGTAAGGCTCGCCGTTTACATGGCAGATCACCAGCCCGAAAGTCTCACCGGGGCGCACGGTATGTAGCGGGGTTTCCAGGGCCTGGCCTGTGCTCCTGCCATAGAACTTGGTCAGGAAGGCACTCACGGCGGCAAAATGATTTCCGCCGGCGGAGAGTGTATGCAGGGGCGTATCTGGATCCTGCCCAATATTTTCTCCGCGCATCTTGGAAAGCCAGGAAAGCGCCAATCCGAAGTGCGGCTTGGTGGTACAGGTGTCCAGGGGCATATCCAAGCGCGGGGCCTGGTCCGTGCCGTAATATTTTATCAGGTGCGCCACGGCCAAGGCATGCTCGGACTTGGTCAGGATCGTCCCCATGGGCGCGTCCGCCGCCCTGACATGCGATGTCGACCTGCTATGGGACGCGTTATAGATATACGGCATCACCAGCCCATGCCGGTTGCCCCCGGCCGTGACCGTGGAGAGCGGCTCATCCAGGCCGGCGCCGCGGAAAAAATCTCGTCCGTCGTTATCCCCGAAGTAATGCACCACGAAGGGGCGCGGGTTATCCAGCACAAAGCGCTTCAGTCCCCTGGCGATGCGCCGTTGGGATGAATCCCTTAACGGCCGCCGGGCCTGCAGGCCATACCTAGCCTTGATTTCTCCGGAGCTGTCAAAGATGGACGGACAGGGCAGGCTCCAATCAATGAATTCCGCCGCCGTCCGCCAGGGCTTGCGCAGGCCGGCCAGCACCTCAGGAGAATCCGGCGCGCCATGGGTCGGCTCCGGCCAGACGATGGGCCGTCCATCGCGCCTGGCCGTCAGGTACAGACGCTCACGGGTGGTGGCCACCCCATAATCGCAGGCCCGCAGCACGCGCCATTCCACGGCATAGCCCTGGCGGCGGATTTGCCGGACAAAGGAACGCCAGTAATCCCCCTTGCCTGATTTCACGATGCGGCCGCCCGCGTCCAGCGGCCCCCAGCCGAGAATCTCCTTGACGTTTTCCATCTGAAAAACCAATGGCCGCAAGGCCGGCAACCACTTGCCGCTGATCACGAAAGGCAGGTCCCGCTGCGCCACAACCCGGACGGGCTTTCCCCCGCGGGCCACGGAGTGATAGGTGCAGTCCGGGCTGGCCCACATATGCCCTACCCTGCGCCCCCGGACCACGGCTTGAGGGCTGACGTTATAGATATTCTGCGCCCAGTGCTCGGTTTCCGGGTGGTTCAGGGCATGGATCTCCACGGCCAGCGGGTTATGGTTGATGGCGATATCCGGGTGCCGGCCGGTGGCCAGGTAATGTCCCCAGCTCGCCCCGCCGGCTCCGGCGAAAATATCCAGAGAGATTAGGCGCGTCATACCGCGCTCCTTGTACCGAGTCCGCCAAGGCCAAGGCTGCGCAAAAAATCCTCACACGCCGCCTCATGCGGGTAATCCACCTTGAAAAAGCCAAGGCTGCCCCGACAAGGATGGAAAGGCAGCTCGCCGGAGGCGATGATGCGCCAATTATACTGCCCCACAGCATCCCACCGGGATCGCCGCCTTGGCCCGCGCATGGTGAATACGGCGAAGCCCAGGATGCCGCCCCGAAGGATGTTTGCACCGATGGGATGCCCGAGACTGTCCAGGTATTCGTGCCCGGCCTTGTCTATTTTTTGTCCGGAATGAACCAGAACAGGGCGGCCGTCATACCGCAGGGGCAAAAGCCAGGAGCGATTCTCGACATCCTTGCCAAGACGGTAAATGGCATAGGACCAGGGCTGTTGTATGGAAATGGCGGAGAAGATCATTTACCCCTACCCCTCTCCGCCCTTGGGCTGGTGGGCGGGGCAGGCGGTGATCTGGATCAAATATCCATCCCTGTTCACTATTCCAACAATTTTAGATTCCCTCCTAAGCTCATGGAGATTCGGGAGTTTCATAGGGTCAAGACAAGACGGCAAATCTGGATATCTCCAGTTACACTCTGCTGTGGTTCCATCCCATTTTCCGCGCAGTCTGCACGTCAGACAGTTTTTTACTTCAGCGGACATGCGGCACGGCTTCAGTTCATCAGCCATGGTTGGCCTCCATTCTCTGTAAACGGTCAATCTCTGCCGCAATCAGCGTGCGGCGGGGGCGGCGGCGGAATATAGCGCCTCGGCTTGCTTCCGCCGTTCAGGTAATGGACACGATCCGCCGCTTCGTCCATGGTGCTATGGTCAGATTCGGGATTCCATTTGCCGTCAGGGCTATAGTGTCCAACGGTAAATAGGGTGTACGGGCCGTCTGGAATAGTTCTATAAACAAACATGGCTAGTCCCCCTCTTAAGGGTTAATTGTGACGCCAATATCCCGCAGCGCGACCGCAAGCGGCACTTCAAATTCGAGCTCGCCGACACCGTTGCATTCCTGGCATGGGACATCTTCCGGCCCCAAGGGCATAAAGACGACCTCGCGCTCGTAATGCTTTACGAACGCATCCAAGTCTACCACGCTTATTTTTCGGGGATCGTGCCCGGCCTTCTTGAGGGCCTTCCACATGTCCACCCAGATGAAGCTATGCGCTTCGCCCTGGGCAACCTGCCGGGCGCGGATGGCAGTATTCGGCGAATTCATTCGTCATCCTCCCAGTCCCGGGCGTCCGAATGCTCGGGCGCGGTTCCCTTTTCCAGCCGGGCTTGCAGCTTGGCCAGCAGTTTTTGATAATGGGCGCAGGACCGGCGGGAAAGCCGGAGCTGATCCTTCAGCGCCGCCACCTCCCCGGCTGAACCCTTGACATCCTGTCTGGGAGGAGGGGGCGCCGGGAGCGCGGCCTTCTTCGGGGGAGCTTCCAGTTCGGCGATAAGCGTTTTGGTAAACAGGCGCTCCTGATCCAGGGCCTTGCTCAGCTTGGCGTTGCTCTCCCTGGCTTCCGCCAGTTCGGCGCGCAAGGCCGCGTCCTCTTCCGGTTTGCCCCCCCCCCAGAAGCCCGGCCAGCTCCATCAGCTCGCCCACGAAAAACCGCCTGCTGCTGTCCCCCAGGCGCAGCTGCACCCGGCCGCAGGAATCGTGCTTCAGGATGGATCCCAGGTAGCTTTGCACCTCGCCCAGGGCGTTGATGCTGTACTTGGGATGGCCGCAGATGGGCAGAAAGGCGGCGGAGGTCATACCGGCGCCCTGCCCCGGGCCAGCTCCCCCACCTGCAGGAGCAGCTCGTCCACATTCGCGCACCAGCGAGTGACCGCTCTGGCCAGCATCAGTCCCGGCGCTTCCAAGATCCCGGCCAAGCCGAACACCGGCACGCCCGAGGCAAAGGCCATGCCTATTTCACAGCCCGCGTCCTGCCCGGCCGGGCCCAGGTAAATGACCAGGTCCGCCCGGGCGCAGGCCTCCGAGCAAAAAACGAAAATTTCCCCGCGCTCGTCGAAATTCAGGGCCGCCCGGCGCTCGGCCGGAGGCAGGCTGGAGGCCAGGGGCATGGCCATCCCGGTCCAGTCCAGAACCGTATGCCCCATCTCCCGCAGGTGATCCCCCAGCATACAGACCGCGTGGATATTCCGGGAGGCGGAAGAGGCGATGTAAATGGTCAGGGGGGCGGAAATTTTCATGAGGCGGCCTCCGCCGTTTCGCCCGCGGGCTGGGGCTCCTGCTCCTGGAAAGCGAAACCTTCCGGCTTGGGGCCTTTTTTATTGATTTCCGGACTGGGCAGACAGTCCTCGGGCACGCCGGCGGCGATCAAGGTCTGGTGATGCCAGACCGGCATGGTCTCGGAGCGGATCATGTTGGAAAAAAAAGGAGCCGATACCCCGCAAAGCTTCGCCAGTTCGTCGCCGGTTTTGCCGCTGCGCATTTTCCAGAGCGCGTACTTTTCATTTCTGGTCAATTCTGGTAATCCGTTATCAAAATTTATTTTACTCATGCTTGCACCTCGCGGATGGTATGAATATGGCTGATGCTCCCAATATCGCCACGGAATTCCACGATAAAGAAAGAAACGTGACGTACCGGGTAATGGCGTTCAGGAAACTCGAAATGGTTGAACTGCTTGCCGCTGTCAAAAATTGGCAGCTGCGCACGCCACAAAACAAAAGGCGCTTGAAGCCGGGAACCATGTTAACTATCCCGACCGTCATCCGCTGAATCCTTCAAGGCTTCGGGCTTTACCATTTTGCGTAGCAGGTCGAGGACAACCGCCTTGTATAGCGAAGTTGGTTCGGGATCATCGACATAGGACATAGTAACCGTCCATCCTTTTGGGAGGCGTTCGCTTATGGCCAGGAACAGCGTTTCCAGCGGGACACTGGAAAATCCGGACTCGGGCTTGTCTTCGTCGTTGGGCATTAATCCCCTCCGGGTTTTTGCCGAAAAGTGGTTTAGAGAAGGTGTTACGAAAACCTTTATTTCAAAAAATTGAAACATGCAAATAAAAAATTAAAAAATGACCATAAAACCTAGATCTGATACTTCTTTAATCAAAAGACTGTCTGATATTTTAGACAGTTATCACCTTGAAAAAAAAGAGCTGGCGCTTGTCGGCGGCGTCCGGCCCGGAACCATTACCAATTATTTTCAGGGGAAAACCGTACCAGACCAAGATGTTTTGGCGAAATGGGCTAATGAATGGAACCTAAACCTTAACTGGCTGGTCTTAGGCGAAGGGAAAATGAACCGATCTGAAAACGCCACGCTTGTCCAGGCAGATCGCCTTGCAACCCTGGAACAGGAGGTATCTGCGCTCAAAGAATGGCTGGCCGATAAAAATAAAATTATCGCATTACACGAAAAGCTGGCAGGTTTTCCCCAGCCATGACCGAACAACAAAAAAGCGCCCTGCGCATCTTTGATGCCCTTATCACTCCTTCCAAAAAACGCGGATAACGTGGAACGGTCTTGCTCGCTTACGGACAGAGCCTGCCTGAAGGGTATTACCCTTTGCCGGAAGACGGCTTTTGCCGGGGCTGGACTTTTGATCTTGGGAGACACTTCGCCGCCTCTCTGGATATCGGCCTGCGCCGAAGGCGCAGGGGTATAGGCCCTAAAATCAAAGACCCCGCGACCGGGAAAATGAAACAAAAAAAAGAATCTTACTATGTCTGGACCCAGGGCGCCGGGTTCGGCTTTGATGTAGGTTATACTGTTAATTCTAAAGCGAGGGTGATGTTGCAGGTGATATCCGCAACCCTGGCTACCGGCGCGAAACCGCAAAAAAATGAAACAAATGATAACACCGATGGCGGCATGGCCATAGAAACCGAAGATAAATTTACTGACCGCAACCCCGGTCAGGCCCAGGTACAATTCTACCGGGCCAAGACCATTCCCGGAACCTGGGAGAAGACCCGCCTGGTGGATATGACCCAGGATGATCTGGTACGGCTTTTGATAACCGGCATGCACAAAGGTGAGGTTTTCGCCGCAATGCCTACTGAACCAGCGAATACCGGGGGTTAACGCCATGGATGAACGTAGCGGCAGACCGGCCTATGACGTGCGCGGCAAGCTCATTCTGCCGGATCTGGAAGAGCTCGGCGTCAGCCAGGCGGACCTAGCGGCCATGGCCGCGCAGCCGGTCACCTTTGATCAGTATTTTTGCCTTACCGGCACTTTCGCCTTGGGCGAGCGCGGGGCGGTTGCCCGCCAAATCGAGGCGCGGGGCGGCATAGTCGTCGGCAAAGTCAAAAAAACAGGCTGCATCGTCGTGCTCGGCACGGCAGCCAGCGCCGGATGGACCGGGGAATCATGGGGCCGCAAGCTGGAAGACGCGGTGGAATTTATACAGCAAGGCCTGCCCGTGCGCATCATCACCGAGGATGCCCTTGCCCAGGCCCTGACACAGGTTGAACCTATGGAAGCCGAAACCCCTGCCGCCAGGCGGGAGCGCTATGCCCGCCTGGCGGCATCCGGCGACTTGACGGATGAAGAGGCGGATCTGCTGCGAGTAATTTCACAGACAGACCCAAAGGAGTTTGGAAGAGCCTATTTTAACTTTAGGGCCGGGAATGCCCAGGAACTGATAAAAATACTTGGAGGTGGAAAATGAAAAAACTGACGTTGACCGTACTGGCAATTTTCGCCCTGGCTTCAGTTGCCCTGGCGCACCCTGGCGGGCGCGATGCCTACGGTGGGCATTATGACAAGGAAACCGGCGAATACCACGTCCACGAGGGACCGTTGGAAGGCCGGAAATACAAAAGCCAGGAAAACATGCTGAAGGTCTTGAAGAACACTCCTGGCGGCCCGGCGATTATCAAACGGGCGGAACAGGCGCAGGGGAAAAAGTAAGATACTGCATGTAAAGGCTCTATCGGTAACGACAGAGCCTTTACATTTCGTATCACTTCCTCCTCATCGCCCGCGCGTACTGTACTTCTAAGTAATCCGCCCAGGCCTGCATCATCTTGCGGCGCTCGGCCAGGAGTTCCGACCGCTGATAGGCCGCCCGCACCTGGTTGCGATCCGCGTGCGCGAGCTGCTTCTCAATGACCTCCGATGACCAGCCTTGTTCAGACAGCAACGTGGCCGCCATCGCCCTGAAGCCATGCGCGGTCATTACTTCCGGCCCATACCCCAGACGGCGCAGGCCGGTATTCAGCACCAGTCTGCCCATGGGCTTGGAGGCGTCATAACGGGAGGGGAACAGCCAGCGCCCGGAGCCGGTCAGGGCGCGCAGCTCGCGGAGCACTTCCTGGGTCTGCATGGCCAGGGGCACGATGTGCGGCTTTTGCATCTTCATCTTGTGGGCCGGTATGCGCCAGGCCCCCGCGTCCATCTCGATCTCCGACCATTCGGCCCGGCACAGTTCCCCGGGTCGAACAAAGGTCAGGGCCGCAAACTGCAATGCGCAGCGCCTTTGGATTGGCCGGAAAGCGTTTATCTCACGCATCAGCACTCCCACCTGGCGCGGCTCGGTGACGGCCGCCCTGGGCGTGGATATTTTCGGCGCGAGGGCGTAGGTCAAATCGCGGGCCGGATTGGTGTAAACCAGCCCGCAGGCTATACCGTAGCGGAAAGTCTGCGATATGTGAGACTTGACCTTATGCGCGGTCACCACAAAACCCTTGGCTTCGATCCGGCGCAGGATGGTCAGGATCATCAGCGGGGTGATCTTGGCCAGCGGACGCTTGCCCAGCTCCGGCATGACCTCCCTCTCTAACCGCCGCCAGCACTCCTCTGCATAGCACACGGCCCCCCGGAGCATGTACTTTTCCCACCATTCCCGCGCCACGTCTTGAAAAATAGCCTGCGACATATAAGCCTCCTTTTGGGAGGCTTATCGGGGTGGAAGATGGTTTCTCATACTTCCCGGAGGGGGTGGCCAGGATGACACCATGAGGCCGATTATTGGCCCGCTTGGCTACATCATTGGGATCGATATATCTGCCCCTCCGTTTGAACCAGTAACGCCTGTGGGGTCGCAGGGTGCCGGAGGCACCACTTTACCGTCTCGAGGAATCGGTATTAACACCCCCCTCCTCGGCCTCCACTTTTCCGGCACCGAAACCGCCGGTTTGCACATCGGCCTCACGCCCGCGATCTTTTTGGGTGTGTAATGTCATACGCCCAGGAATATGGCCGGAGTAAGGCCCTGCCACAACGGGGCGGTTTCAACACCGTTCCAGGGGTCACCGAGGAGGCCGGTGTTAAGGCCATTTATGCCTGAATTGGCTGTTCCGGATGCTCCTTGTGCAATCCCTCTATCAGGGCTGGACGGCATAAATGGCGGACCAATTACCTCTCCTACAGAAAGCGCACGCAAGGCTATTGGACCCGTAATCGGACGCATGGTATCGATTTTCCCACCCCCTCCGGGAGAGGAGGAAAATGAAAAGTAACAAGGAGAGAAAATATGCAAGTCAATAATTATTTCAACCTGGCGGACCCGCTTCTGCCGTACATGATGAGCGCTCCGGCGGATGAAGGGACTTTCGCCCCGGATAACGCCCTGCGCACGCCCTTGCCCTTCGTCTTCGAGGGTGACGGCAAACCCCTCCAGGCCAATGTCCCCGCCGCCTTCAAGGGGCAATGGCCTGCCGCCGACATTGCGAATAATGCCTGGATTTTGATCGAGGATCACCGAGGAGAGGAAGGCTATGTCAACGGCGAGCGCCATAAGGTCGAAGACTTCGGCCCGCGGCCGGCTGGCTGGTCGGATGCTCCCCCCCCGCCATCTGAAGCCGAACTGCTCCGGCAGGAGATTTACAGCTTGGAGGGGCAGCTTGTCCAGCTTGACTTGCAGTCTATCCGGCCTCTCCGGGCTATAGCCGACGGCGTAAATACTCAGGCGGACATGGACAGGCTGGCCAGCCTGGAAACGCGGGCGGAGACGATGCGGGCGCAGCTGGGGCCGTTGTTACAGCAGCAGGCGGCGTTGGGGGTGAAAAGGCTTGCAATTTTCAGCGGGGTAGCTATATAAGTGTCAGGTGGGCCGGGAAGTGCGTTAACACCCCCAGCCCAGGCAAGCCCCCCGTGTTTTACCACAAGGCACCTGCCCCTGACTTGGATGGCGATCCTTCAGGGGCAGACCTGTTTACACCTTACGCATAATCAGGGCCACGATCACGCCGGCCACTATCGCGGCCAGGACGTTCACAAGGAACTTCGCCATAGGCATACCCTCCTTTCGGGGGACTTGCCTGGACTCTTCTTATCCTGCCCGTCTATTTGCCGTCAAATCCGTTTTTCTCTCCCTTCCCGGAGGGGGCGGGTCTGACGATACTATGAGGCCGATTACGGGTAGTCAAAGCGGCTATGCTAGTACCAGCTTTTACTCAAGCGGGAATACGGGAGCTTTTGATTCTCCGGAGACGGATGGGTCTAATCATGCGACAACTGCCACCTCTCCAGCTGGCAATGTTTTAAGGTTCAATTCCGCCCTCCTCGGCCCCAATTTCGCAGGCCTTGAAACCGCGTCCCTTCATATCGGCCTGACCCCGGCCATATTCCTGGGCGTATGACATCAAACACCCAAAAAGATCGCGGGAGTGAGGCCGATGTTAAGCACCAGGTTTTCCTCGGCGGTGGGGACCACTTGGGAGATGTCCAGGTTAACAGTCGTCCATCCATCGCCAGCGCTGCTACCCCGTGTGAGGTTGTAATTAATGGGATGCGAGCCGACAAATGCGCCGGAGGCGCTCCTGAACGAGCCTTGGATAGATCCGGTGCTGCCATAACCGGAGTATATTTGCCCAGGTATCGGCCTGATGGCATCCCCGACCGCGTTCCCTCCGGGAGAGGAGGATGGACGCCAGAACATTCCGCGGCCGTCATCGTAAAAAAGGGTCGGCTTGTTAATGGTCAGCACCCCGCCAATCTCCTGCACCGTGATACCCCAGTCCTGCTTGTACTCGGGCGAAAGCTTATAAAGTTCCTGTCCCTGCGGACTTTCCAGGGCAAAGCGGTCGCCGTTGGCGAAATAATGAAATGGTTTGAGCTGGTCGGCCCGGAAGGGCGAGAGCTCGAACTCGCCGACCTTCTTGCCGGAATAGCGCATGGCGAGAATTTTGATGGCTTGCGCCAGCTGCGCAAGATCCGTATTGGACGGCTCCAGGCCGGACTCGGTGATGACGGCGACGATCTCCCGCTGGGTATACTCTATGGCCTCGGCCGGCACCGCCGAACCCTTGCGCAGGCCGGGGATTATATTGACAAAGGAAGCGTTGGGGTCCTGGGCGCCGAAGGGCGGGTTGTATTTCATATTATTCCTCCCGGTATTCAAAGGTCAAAAGGGTATGCGCCAGTTTATCGCGCCGCATCACGCACTCCAGGCTGTCCGCGCCGCGCCAGTCCCCCAGCGGCTCGGGACAGAGAGATTCGCCGCAGCGGAAGAGGATCAAATGATCGCCATGGACAATGACATTCCACCAGTAGCGGCTCTCCTCCGCCCCCAGGCGTCCGGCCGGATAGCCCATTTCCTGCTCCCAGCGCTCCGCGGTCATGCCGGATTCAGGCGTCCATCCGGCCTGGGGATCGCCGCATTCATGCCAGCCGCAGACAAAGGGCCAGTGCTCCTCAATGGTCGCCGCATAGCCCAGGGTTTCGGCCAGTTCATACCAATAGGCCAGGTTCTGGAGACCGGCATCAAGCATCCTGGCCAGCACGGCCCCCCGGCGCTCCTGAAAGCTGCTGCCGGCAGGCAGGCATCCATCCGGCAGACCAAAAACGCGCTCCCAGTCCTCCAGGCCGGCGATGCTGGAAGCCGGGTTGGCCTCCTCGGGCAACAGGCGGGCGGCGATGTCCACCCTGGCCAGCTCTTCGGCGCAGGCCAGGAGCGCTTTGCCCAGAATTGAGCCAAGGGCGCGGGTCCAGGCCTGGCCTGGCGGCAGCAGGCTCTGGAGCATGCCCAAATAATCGGCGGCATTACGAGGCTGGAGTTCCATCAGAATCACCTGCCGGCGGGTCATCGGTCTTGAAATCCACGCTCCGCAGCATCGGGAAATATCCGCCCGGGACCTCAATATTGCCCTTGGGTTCGGCGATCTCATAGTCGATGACCCCGGCCGATATGCTGATGGCCTGACGGATATGCGAGAGAAAAATCACCGCCCCGGGAACACCCTCGCGCGTGATCAGATCTTGTAGCGCGCTCCGCACGGCCTGGCGCACGGCCTCGGTATCCGGGGTGACCGAGAGGCTGACGTCAACGAACAGCTTCTCGGGCGCAAAAGCCAGCCACTCCTTGACCGTGGCCGGGCGCAGGGGCTCAATGTGTTCCTGCACCCGCCGCACCATTTCCGGCGTAGGGATGGGGCCGCCCGTTTCCAGGGACGCGTTGTCGGTCACAAAGGTCAGGCTGACGGTGCCTATACCCAGGCCCATGGGATAGCACCAGGCCCGGGTGACCCCGGACACCTCCCGCGCCCAGGCCTCGTAGTCGCTCTTGGAACCCCCGCGCGGGGGGCGGCGCAGGCGGTCCAGCAGGCGGCGGCGCAAGTCTTCGTCATTTTCCTCGTCCGTGCCCCCGCTGATTCCGTCGGGCATGACCGTGCCGTTAGAGGTCACCCCCTCGCGGGGGGCGATCAGGGTTATCGCCGCGCCCGGCGGCAGGTTGGCGGCGGCGCCGGGGGTGACAGCCCGGATATTTACGGAAATAACGCCGTCCAGGGCAGGAGCGTCCGCCTGGACCGCGTAGGTCTGGTTGGTGGACTGACGTTGGATGAGGGCGCCGGCGGGGATGAGGCTCCCGGCCTGTCCGGCAAATTCCGCCGGACCGGCCGCGCGTTCGGCCTCCTTGCGGAATTTGCCCCAGATGCGCGCCCAGCGCTCCAAGTAAGGTCCTTCGGCGGTGTCCGCAAAGACCTGCAGGAAAATCCAGGCCAGCAGGCCGTGCATCATGTGACAGGCCCCGGCCCAGACCTTGCTGAATACGGCGATGACCGAGCGCGAAAGCACCCTGCCGCCGTCCAGCAGGCGGCCGGAAAAATCCCGGGAGATACGCTCATAGAGCTGCTGCAACGTGGGGCGGTTCCAGGGCATATAAGCTCCTTACGCGGCCAGGCCGAAGCCGGACCTGACGCTCACCGGCGCGGCGTTTACATAGTCATAGACGAAGTTCCATTCCCGGGTCTTTTCATCCACCCCGGGCAGGGGCAGGGCCTGAATATCGATGCCCAGCCAGCCCGGAGCCTCCCGGAAGGCGTTGACGCGCAGCTCCGTCGCCAGCCGGTCGCGGACGATCCAGGCCAGGGCCTCTTCGGCGTATTGCCTGGCCCGCTCCACCACCGCGTCCATGTCCTTTTCCCGGTTTAGCAGCCAGAGGCGGGAGCCCGTGAGGTCACGGGCATCTTCCTCCAAGATATGATCGCCCCACCAGCCGCGCCGGTCCGATGACACGCCCACGCGCTCGTCGGGCAGAGGATCGTCCGGAGCCGCCCGGCGGTCGGTAAAGAGGCTGACGATCACGGCGGCGAGCAGGCCGGCGTCGCCCTGCAGATCACGATTCCCGCCGTCCTCGGCCAGGACCAGGTCAAAAGCCATGAGCTCGTGATCAAAGGCCAGAGAGATATCCATCACAGCTCTCCCTTCACCCGTTCGGCGGATTGGTGACGCCGCCCTCGGAGCTGTAATTGTGCGTGTGCCTTACGAGGGATACGCCGGAGGCGCTCACGTCTCCGCTAACCACCAGGTCGCCTTCCAGGATGGCGGTCCCGGCCCCGCCGCCGGCCCCGCTCACGCTGAGAGCGCCGGCGAGCTTGATCACCGGCGCGGCGATGCTGGCGGATACTTTTGCGCTTACCTCGCAGGTATCGCACCGCACCGAACAGTTTTTGGAGACAACCGCGCAACTGTCTTCGGCCTCCACCACGGCGTGTCCGGTCTTGACCTCGATCCGCTTGCCGCGCTTCAGAGTTATACTGTCGCCCTCGTCGGTATAGATGCATACTTCTCCCGGTTGCAGGCTTCGGACGCGGAAACGCCGGTCATCCACGGCCAGGATGACGGGGTGCTCGCGCCCGGCCCCGACGAAGGCCGCGAAACACTCGGCCCCCGGCTGAGGGTTGGAACTGAAACCATAGGGCTGGGGGCGCTCGGCCCCATCGATCAGCTCGCCGTCCAGGAGACGGACCTGCTGCTCCTGCATCTTGCGCGCGTCGTCCACCATGACCACCACCCCACGGGCCACGATATTGCGCAGCCTACGGGCCTGGCGCTCAAAGAGGCGGTCTATGTAGCGCCTGGCTTCGGCGTTCATGGTCATGGACGCCCCTCCAGGATCTGCCCGTTCTGCCTCTCGGCATGCTCCAGCTGCCGGGCCAGCAAGTCCTTTTCAGCCTCAACCCGGTAATCCCACAAAGGCGCGGGCTCCTGGATTTTCGGCTCCGGCCTGAAGGAAGCGGGATCTTTCAGCTCCAAAACCGTAACGCTGCCGGAGGAATCGTCGCGCCGGCAGGTGATCCTGGTGACCAGCAACTCCTGGCGCAGGCGCAAATAGGGGATATCCACGCTGGTCAGGGCATTGAGCCGCCAGAGCGGGCCTTCCAGGCTGCCGACCGCGCCCTGGCGGAAGCCCGGCACGGTTACGGTCACAGTCACCGAGCGGGCCGCGCGCACGGCTCTCTCCCAGGCGGCCCGCTGTTGGGCGGCTCCGGAGTCCACCGCGTTCTCGGCCCGGATAATCAGGGGGCGATAGCGCCGGACCGCGGCGTCCCTGGCCGAGGCATGGACGGCGCTGGCCTCCAGGCCGAAAAGATCGTCGCTGCCGGGCTGCTGCCCCAGCACCAGGTAGTCGGAAAAACGGTCGGTCAAGTCATAGTCCACCGAGGCGGCCAGGATATTTTCACCCTGTTTCAAAACGGTCCGGTTGCGCCTTCCCCCTACCTTGAGCAGCGCGAGGCCACCGGCGCCGTCCGGACAGGCGAGCAGCTCGCGCAGCTTGAGGGCGCGGTTCAGGGCCTCAAAGGCGGTCTCTCCCTGTTCCAGCTTAAAGCTGGGGATGGGCGCGCCGATATCGCCCTCGGCATATACCGGCACGCCGAAAGGCCCGGCCAGCTCGCGGGCCAGCCGCAAAACGTCAATATTCATCCAGTGGCCGGGGCTGTGCACGGCCGAGCAGTCCACCAGATCCGCGCTGCGATCCCGGCCGCTGACGCCGATGCCGTGGTCGGAGGCGGAAAGGGCCGGAGCGGCCTTGTCAATATAGCCCAGGATGACCGGGTCTTTGCCGATAAGCAGCGCGCACTTCATGCCGGCGGCCAGGGGCATGGCCTCGCCGCCTTCGGCGGCCCACCTGTCGGCCAGGGAAATGGAAAAAGCCCCGGAGATGGCGTCAATCTGCCGGGTGATCTCCGCGCTTTTCCAGTATGACCAGTCCACCCACCCCGCCGGGGCATGAACGCGCAGGGTAATCTTATCCATAGGCCAGCGCCTCCAGGGGCTCCGCCGGCACGAACCCGGGGTGGATTATGCGATTCCTGGCCAGGAGGTCGGCCTCCGGGGCGATATCTCCGGAAATACGATAACAGAGCGCCAGGGAGGGCAATACCGCGACTGGGACATAGGTGACGATGTCGGGGGCGGAACGGGCGGCCTCGGCCAGGGCGGCCAGGGTGGCGGCCCGCATGTCCGCCAGGGCTGCAAAAAAATCCTCCTGCGTGCCGCTCCTGTCCTCCAGCGCGGCCTGCACGGCGTCCATGACGTCCACAAAGCTCTCGCGCAGGACGCGGGCCTCGGCGCGGGAGGCAGGTTCGGCCAGGGCCAGGCCGGCGGCCGCTTCCACGGTGGCGATTTGCCTAATAAAGAGCCGCACGGCCAAATCATTTTCGGCGACGCGCTCCCGGAGCGAGCCAGGAGCCTCTATTAACGGCCGGGGAACTCCCTGCCCGGCCAAATTCAGCCAGCCGGCCGCCCGATTTGCCGGCGATCCCCCGGCGGCATCGCCCAAACCCTGGAAGCCGGCCCATAAACGCCGCCCCACGGACAGCCAGGGGAGAAAATCATGGCCGGTCGCGGCCCCCAGCATACCGGCAATCACCCCGGCATTGCCGCCCAGAGCGGCCTGCGCCCGCGACATAGCGGAAGTGACGGCCAGGTAGGCCTGGTCAAGCACAAAAACTCCCTGATTGGCCAGGGCAAAAGCGGAGTCAAAGGCGTCGCAGGCGAGAATACCGGCTTCCCCGCTCCTGGAGAGGGCGCGATCCCGGGCGTTGACGCCGGAATCCGGGCTGGAGGGCGCGCCGTCCCGGACAAAGGACAGGGTAAATACGGCCATGCCGCCGTCATCGGCGCTATGGCGCACCCGGTAAGGGGCGAATTGCGAAACGGTTATCTCGCCGTACCAGGGGTGGACCAGGGTCCCGGAACCGGGCTCGTCCAGGGCGCGTTCCAGGGCATCGCGCCTGTCCATGTAATCCTGGCCGAGCACAAAGGCCTGCACGGTAAAACGCTGGCTGGCGGCCCCCAAATCTTCAACATAGACCTCGTCGCGCTGCGGGAATTCGTGGACCACGGTACGGCGTCCGCCGGCCTTGTCGTCGCCGCGGACCCCGAAGGGCGCCCCCCTGAAGGAAGCCGGCCGGATGCGCTCTTTCCAGGACATCTCAGTACCCATACCCCAGGTAGCCGATCTGCATGGACGCCCCGTCCTGGCGCACGCCGCCGGCCGGCCCGCTTACCTGCATGCCCCAGTCATCCGGAGGCACCAGAATGACACGATTCTCTTGCCTTTCCACATGCTCGCTCCGCGTCGCCGCCAGTTCCCTGGAGGCCAGCGCCCCCGAGCCAACCCCTTCGCCCGACTGGGCAAGGGCTGGCTCTTTGCTGCCGATGCCCAGGAAAGATTTGACCCTGTCCGGTATCCAGGCGGTCAACTGCTCCCCCCAGCGCTTGCCGAGGCTTTCAAAGAAATTGAAACCCGTGAAATAGGCGATCAGCTCGTTCATGCCCTTCAGGATGAGGCGCAGGGGGTTGAAGTCCCATAGCGTCTTAAGAATGCCCAGCAGGAAATTTTCGGAGAAGGCCTCCTGGACGCCCTTCCAGAGGTTTTTGAAATAGGCCACAAAACCGTCCCAGTTCCGGTAGATGGCATAGGCAATAGTGCTCAGAATGGTCAGGAAGGCCAAGGGACTGCTCGCTTGGAGCGCCCAAAAGGCCTTGCTCAGGGCCGTGAAGCCGGAGCCGGCGAGAAACGAGGCCTTGAAAATCCCCCCGAGAAGCGGGGCAAAGGGCGAAAGCGCCTTAAACACACCCAGCAGGGAAAACAAAAACCTCCCGCCCATAAAAAGGGCCAGGCCCTTCATGACATCGCCCCAGCCGCCGAAAAACCGCGCCCCGCGATTGACCCCTTGCGCCAACTCTTTCAGGGTGACCAGGAAATTTTCAATGTCCTTCCATAGCTCGTCGATATTCAAGCCCTCGATCCAGGCCGCGAAATCCCCGGTGCCGATGAGCTGGCGCTGGGTCTCAATCCACTCCCCGAATTTTTCCATGAGTTTGGAAATGGCCGGCAGGGCGATCTGAAACATGGAACGCCCGAAACCGCGCAGCATGGAAAGGATGTCCGTAAAAGAGGATAAAAAGGAACCCGAGGTCTCCACGCTCTCTTCGCCGAAGACCAGGTTCAGCTCGTGCGCGCGTAGGCGCATCTCCTCCAGGTGTCCGCTACCCTTTTCCAGGAGCGGCAGCATGGAAGACAGTCCGAGGTGCTTGGCGAGACCGGCGGCCTTGGCGTCCTCGCCGGCCTCTTTCAAGGCCTTTATCCGGTCCGCCAGCTTGCTGAGCACAACCGAAGAGGCCTGCACCCTGCCTTCCACGGTCTGGGGATCCAGCCCCAGGCTCTTCAGAAGCTGGGTGCTATCAGCGTCCCCCCTGGCGGCGCCGAGCGCCCTTTCCTGCAGCGAATTCAGCGCGTTTTCAAGATCCCCGGTGGAGATCCCGGCGCGCTCGGCGGCGTAGGCATACTCCTGCCAGGTCTTCAGGTGCATGCCTACGCGGGAGGCGGCGTTCGCCGATTCCTTGACCGCCCCCCCAAGGTGCTTGGTCAGGGTAAAAAGGCCGCCCCCGGTTCCGAAAGTCAGGGCCAGGCCCTTCCCTATGCCGGAAAAAGTAGAGAGCAGCCCGTCGCCGGCCCGTCCCAGGTTGCGCCAGGCCCGTCCCAGGTTGCGCATGTCCTTTTGCGCCCTGCCCAGCGAGCCGGAAAAGCGGCCGAATACGCCGGAGAAGGCGTCTTTGGCGCCGATGGTCAGTCTGAAACCGGCCTGCTTGCCTTTTCCCGCCACCTGTTATACCTCTCTTATCATGGAAAACACCCTGGCCCGTCTCTCTTTCGCCGTAGATGTCTGCCTGGCCGTGCTGGAAGGGCTGTTCAGCCTGGCCTACGGCATCATCATCGGAACTTTCGCCCTGGCGGTCATGGCCGTCTGTCTCAAGAGCTTCTTAAGAGCCTTTTGACCTGAGAAGCCGGTTCAGATATTCCGCCCTTTCGTCCCAAAACAGCAAATCCTCCGCCGACATGGCCTCCAACGATTCCGGAGACCAGTGGAAGACATAGGCTAAAAGGGCTATTCGCTCCCGCCAGTCTCCCGGAAAACTGACAAAAAATCCTGAATCTCCCTCCAGACTCTGGAAAAATCAGCAAAAGACATCTTCTGGATCACCGGCAGCGGCTGGGAAACAAGGCGGGAGACAATCGTCGCCAAATCGTCAAAGGTCAGCAAATCCTCGTTCAGCTTGATCCCGCGTACATCACCCACCTTGATAGGGCGGCTGATGGTCAGCTCGGCAATCTCTTCCTTGCCGAGCATAACCGGATCTTCCAGGGCAATGGTGACTGGTTCAAACGCCATACATACTCCTCCTTAGTTGCTTTCCACCGCCGGGGTGCGCGATTCCCAGCGCACGGCGATCTCCGCCTCTTCCGTGGTCACCGTGCCCTCGCCAGCGAACCAGGCGTTGGCCAGGACGATGACCTTGCCGTTGACCAGCTCCAGGGTGACGGTGACATTGTCGCCCTTGACCAGGGCCTCCAAATCCAGATCCCCCCGGTCGGTGATCGCTCCCTCGATGAAGGGGATCTGCGGGGTATCCCGGTAGCCGTGAATGCCGTCGGCGCCGGGGAGGGCGTCGCGCTTGTCATGCCCCAGGTTGTAGGAAAAAGAGCCCTTGGCGTCCTGCAGGGCTCCGTCAACTTTCAGATAGATCCGCCCGGCGCGGCGGTTGTTGCTTCCCAATGCCATCTCGACCTCCCTTATACGATATGCCGGAAGAGCGTTCCGGCGACTTCAAACTGGTTCATCAAATCCGGCCGCAACAGCCAGTCCAGGCGGTTCTCGTTGACGGAGCTGCGCTCGCAGACCAGATCCCGCTTGAACTGGCCGGAGCCCTCCACCAGGCCCATGGGCAGCCAGACGTCCATAAAGCGGGCGATGGCTTCGGCCCGGCCCAGCTTGGGGGTCATGATCGGCTGGGTGGCGTCGTAGCTCTTGGCGTCTTCGTCTCCGGCCAGCTTGTGGCGCGGGTACTTGAGCCGCAGGTAGTTATTCCAGTCGTAGCGCAGATAGCTCAAGGTCAGCGGGCTGTTCAGGGATAGAAAAGAACGGTCTTCCGCGCCCAGGGGGTTGATCCGGTAGGTGGTGATGAGCTTCTGGAAGCGCAGGGTGCCGTCCGGCGCCACATAGCGGGTTGATACCCCCTCGAAAAGCCCCTGGTTTTTCTCCGGAAAGTCCGGCCAGAGGTCGGCCTTGGCCGGGGCCAGCACCCCCGGGATAAGGAGCGTATTGAAGCCGCGAGCCGGGTCGGACTGGGCGTAATAGGCGATGACGCCCACAGAGGCCGCAGCGTCCACCCAGGGAGAGGTCGGGCTGTTTTCCGAGGGCAGGACGGTCAGGTGCTTGTCGTTGCGGGCCGAGGCAAAGGTGGTGACCTGACCGAAGCTGCCGCGCCGGATGACGATAGCCTGGCCGTCGATCTGGCGTAGCGGCCCCCAGCGTTCGTCCAGCTCGTCGCGCAGGGCGTTCAGAGAAAAGGTATCCAGCCAGGGCCAGGCGATGACGTGATATTGATTGCCGCCCATGGCCGCGATGATCTCCGCTGGGTCCGGATTGCCTGCGCCGCCGGAGAACGGCGTAAAGGCAAACTGCAGGCCGCCGGGCACCGGCTCGTCCAGATGCGACAGGCGCACGTCGATGTCATTGCCGCACTCGCCCTTGTGTTTGGCGGTCAGGGTAATCTGCCCCAGGGAGAAAGTCGCATTTACCGGCAGATCCGGATTGGCATTGACGGCGGTGGCGATGTTTTCGGCCACATCGGCCGCGGTCATGCCCAGGGTGGCGGCCGCGCGCACCAGCGCGCCTCCGACATAAAGGCTTACCGGCGCGGAATTGGTGACCGTGCCGGTGATATTGACGCCGCTCTCGGCCGCGACCCCGATCTCGGCGTCCAGGGTGGGAATGGCCAGCATGCGGGTCATCGGGTTGGCCTTCAGGTAGGCCGCGGCCATGGCCGCCAGCATGCTGCCCTGCCCGAAGAGCGCGTCCGCCTGGGCCTTGGACATGGGCCGCTGCACGCTATAGGGCTCGGCCGAGCCCTCCGGCAGCATCTGCCCGGCCAGCAGCACGGTATAGGGCATGAGGGAAGGCCCCTCGGAGGCCCCGGTGGGGTCAAACTCCGCCCAGGCAAAGGGCAGGCGCGTGGTTGTCGGGAGAGATGGAAAAGATACGGGCATGGTCTACTCCTTCTTTTCGCCCGGCTTGGGGGCGGCTTTTTTTGGCGCGGCGGGCACGGAGGGGGCTTCGGCCAGAACGACGTCGCCGGCCTTCAGGCGGCGCAGCCAGTAGCCGGATCTGGGGACCAGCCTGCCCTGCTCCGGCAGGCAGTCGCCGCTTGCCGGGTCGGGGATGCGCAGGCCGGGGGCGGGCTTGACGAAAAAGGCGGCGGGATGGGACATGCTCTACTCCTTGGTTGACGGGTCAAATTCCACCCGGCTCTCCATATCGGCCTTTCCATCCGCGGGAACGACGTCCCAGGCGGAGGCGGCCAGGAGAAAATCCGGTAACGCGGGCGGGAAATCCGAAAGCGCGTAATCCAAATCGAAATTCAGGACAGCCACGCCGATCTGCCGGTTGCCGTCCACGGCGATGCCCAGCTCGGTGCTCTTAAGGGTCAGGGACAGCAGGGTATCCACGGCGCTGCTGCGGGGGATGCCGTTAATGGTCGCCGGCGGCAGAGGATCTTTCCCCGCGGCGGCAAGCGCCTTGTTGACCAGGGCCGTCATGGCCGCGCCTACGGGTCCAAGCGCCGCGAGGGCCATTTCCACGGCCCAGGCCAGTTCATCCAGCTTGTCGTCGGCTTTCTCGGCCATGCGGACCAGCGCCTCCACGATCAGCGAGATGCGCCGCTCCCGCGGGTCCGGTGAAATGTCCGTATCCAGCACCTCTTCGGACAGGGCATAGACGCCGATGGCCGGGAGTTCGCCGGCCAGCCAATGCTCCTCACGGTTGGGGAAAACCCGGCCGCCGGTCAGAGCCGCGAGTCCGGCGTCCTCTTTGAGCACACAGACGACAGCGTGGCGGATCAAGGCGCGGCGGGGATTACGCATCTTCATCCTCCAGGAGCTTGCAGGCGATCATCCCGAAACCGTCCGGGAGCGGCTGCTCCACCCGGTAAATCCGGCCGCGCACGATAAAGCGGTCGCGCCTGGAAAGAGGCCTGTCCAGGGCCGCCTGCACCAGGCTGACCTGGATGTGCAGCAGCGGAGCCGTGCTCAGTACCGGGGCATGGGAGGTTCCGGGGGTGACGTCCAGGCCGGCTTGCTCGAAAAATCCGCGCAAGGGCCGGGCCGCGCCTTCTGGGGTCAGCAGAGTCACCGGCAGGCCGGGGCCATGGCTGTCCTGGACCACCCGGGTGGTGTCGGCGTCAAGCGCGGCTTCAAAAGGGGTGAGGTCCATATGGCATCCTCTATTGGAGAACTTGATCCGCGTAATACCGCAGGCGATTCGTAAAACGGTCACGGACCCTGGTCTCCAGACGCCGGCGCACATCCTCATTGGAGAGCCTAGTCAAAAAGCTGGGACCCCAGAGCCTCTGTATCGGGTTTTCGCTGTCGTCCACCCGCGCAAAAACGTGCCCCTTGGCTATCCAGGTGGCCGAAACCCGGCGTTTTTTGGTGGCCAGGATACCCTGCTTGCCGCCGGGACGGATGGCGGAGCGTCTGGAGCTTTTCAGCACCTTCACGGTCACGCCGGATTTGCCCGGCCGCGCGCCGTAGTGGATGAGCTCCACGCTCATGCGGCCCTTCAGGGTCAGCACGGCCTGCAAATGGCGCTGGCGGGCCTTTTTGAGCGTCATGGCGTTTTTAATTTTGCCGGCGGGCGCGTTGTATTCCTCGCGGATGGCCCGGACGGCTTCGGCCTGGGCCGTCTTCAGGGCGTCATTCTGGGCGCGGGCGATAATTTTTGGGATATCGCCGCGGGAGGCCAGTTTTAAGGCCAGACTGTCAAGGAAGCGCAGGGCTTCGGCGTCATCCAGGGCGACATGCAGCGAAGATTCACGGCTGGCCATGGAACGCCCTCCCGAACAGATACATGATTCCCGCGCCCAACGCGCCGCCGCCGGTCAGCAGGCCGAGCAGAGCGGCCTTGCCGCCCTTCGCCCTGTGTATTTCCGCCTCAACCGTTCCGATGCGCGCGCCCATGCCGGACTGGCTGGCTTCAAGGCGATCCACGCGCTCCTTCATCACGCCCCGATACTCGGCATTATGCTCGGCCAGGGTTTCAAGCTGGTTTTCTATGCGCTGCAAACCGCCATTGAGCCGCTCCTCAAAACGCGCCTGGTTCGTTTCAATGCGCGCCAGCCGATCTTCCGTCATTGACTTGCCCTCCGGATTCATTTTTGCTTTTTGACCACGTCAATGGCGAAATTGGAAAGTTTGGACGAACCGAACCACCAGCTGATCAAGGTGGTGGCCAACACAAAAATAAACTGCAAGGCTGTCTCCCAGGTTTTCAGGGCTGTATTGATGTCCGTGCCGGCCAGCCCGCATTGCTCCAGGATGATCCAGGCCTTGTAAGACACCCAGGTGGCCAAGATGGTCATATAAATGGTCAGGGCCGGACGGATGAACGCGGACAGCACGTCACAGCTGCCAAGAAGGAAGGCCAGGATCTCACCCAGGATTCCGGCCAGGCCGCCGCGCTTGATCATGGTCTCGATCACCCCGTCGCCGAGGTTGCGCCTGCAAGCCTCTTTCTGAGATTCGGCAAAGGCGCGGGCCGCTTCCAAGTCAGCGGCGCCCGCGGCCTGGATCTCGCTGATCCGGATATTGGCTTCCACTTCAGCCATCATGGCCTGGGTGCGGGCCTGAAGCATGGCCAACTCGTGGCCGCGCTCCCGTTCCTTCTCCTGGGCCGCCAGCTGCTGCATTTTATAGTTCTGGAAACTGGTGATGATCGAGCCGAAGATTCCAGCCACCGGCCCCATGAGCGCCTCAAGCAACATCGCGTACCTCCAGGGGGATCTTTTCTTTCTTCAAAGCCTCAAAAAATTTGCAAAGTTCGGCCAGAACCAACAGAGAAGCGGCGATGCCCGGCTGGTCAATAATTACGCCGCGGGCCTGTCCCACGAGGACGCAACCGTTGGAATTGCAGCGCAGGCCAATTAGTTTATCCCCGGCCCAGTTGCCCTGGTGCACCAGGATCCCTTCCCGGCCCGGCACGTTGGTAATGTGCAGAGCCTGGCGATAGGTCTTGCTGCTCCAGGGCTCCACCATATAATCCCCAGCCGGGATGCAGGAGAGGCCCTGCGCGTTGCCGCGCCAAGGCGGCTCCAGGGAAAAGCACCTGAAGCCGCCCAGGGCGAGTATACCGAAGGTCCCGTAGTCCGAGGATTCCAGCCGGGTTATCTTCATCATGCGGAATCGGGCTCCCTTACGCGTTGATCTTCACCGCGACGACGTCGGCGGATCCGGCGGCCTCGCTCCAGGCCACCCCGGCCCGGAGCGCGCCTTCTCCGGCGGTGGCGGTTACGGAAGCGCCGTTGGCGGCGACAAAAACCGCCTGGCCCTGGGCCAGGGCGGTGCTGTCCTTAGGCAGCTCAAACACGCCTTCGGCCTCGCAGGCGCCGAGAGCGCCGGCCGGGATGTCGGTGGAAGCCACGGCCACCATGGCCGGGAAGACAACCAGGTCGCCTCCCTTGACGTCATCGGTGGGGGTGTAGTCGATGCTGCGGCCTTGTCTTACGCTGTTTTGCATATCATCCTCGCTGGTTATGGCCTCCGCTACGGCGGGAGCCGGGTTTTTGGATTTGCGGGCCATTACGCTGTCGCCTTGGCCAGGGTCACCCAGCGCATGGCCTTGGCGCCCACGTCCATGCGCACCTTGGACTCGAAGCCGTCGGTGTCGAAGTTGGTCTGTTCCTCGATGTAGGGGGACTGCACGCCGCCCAGGAAGTAAACCACCACCGTTCCGCGCTGCGCGGCCAGGATCCAGGCGCTGGGGCTGGCCGCGTCCATACGGCGGTCGTAAACCCGGCGGAAATAGTTGCCGCCATAGGGGTTATTGGTCAGGGGGTTGGCCTGGTTTCCGAGGATCGGCCCGGCGCCCTGGAGCTGGGTGTTGAAGAACTGCTCGCTGGCCACTTCCAGGGCCACCGGCGCCAGGTAGATCTTCGGCTGGACGGTGATGACGTTGCCGAAAGAGTCCTTTTGCAGCTTCATGGCCGTGACCACCGCCCCCAGGTTTTCCACCGTGGGCGCGCCGCCCTTGCCGGCGAAGAGGTTGCGGTGGACCGAATTAAAGAGGGGCTTGCCGTCGCCCATGAGGTTGGGCGTATCCAGCAGGGCCGCGTAGGCCACATCTCCGACCATCACGGCCGTCTGCTCGCCGTACATGCGCGGCAGGGCGGTCAGGGCGTTCAGGTCGTCATTGATGATCGCCTGGCGGGAAATGACCATCTTGCGCCCGAAAGTGTTGATCTTGTATTCCTCGGCGTTCTCGGCCAGGCGGCCTTCGGTGTATTCGCCATATTCCGGTATGAGCCTGGGCTTGACCTCGCCCTCCAGACCCACGGCCGTGGACTTTTTGAAGTCCGTGGCGATGCCGGTCCCCGCCCAGTCCGGCCAGGTCTCCGGCGCCATTTCAAAAGCTTCCATCAGGGCGCGGCGGCTGGTCTCCACCAGCAGCACCGGCAGATCCGTGGTGGTCAAAGCCCGGCCGACAATGCCCCGAATATCGTCCGGCACGCGCTGGCCGGAGCGCAGCAGGGCCTCCCTGGCCAGCATGGACATGGGCATGGCAAGTAGCTCCTGCGCTCCGGGCACGGCTTCGCGCAGTTCGCGCTTGCCGGGGGCTTCGGCGCGGAATTCCCGGCTGTCCGGGGCGTGTTTCAGGATGGGCAGGCCGCAGCGCAGCAGCAGGGTATCCTGCAGGGCGCCGCGGAATTTTTCCCGCTCGGTCTCGCCCTGGCTTACATGGAAGCCGGGGCCGGCATTGGCGGCATTGCGCTGCTGGGTCATGTCGAGCACCTGGGCCTTGGCCGCGGTCAGCCCCACGCCGCTGCCGATAAGTTTCTCTTCTATCTCCGGGGCGAGATTATGGGCCTGGGCCAGGTTGCGGATGCCGGCGATGCGGGCGCGTTCCGCCAGCGCGGCCTGGGACGGCGAGATCTTGCGGCCGGAAGGCAGGACGAGGCCGCGGCTGCCCGGCTTTTTTGAGGCCGCGCGCTGGAGGTCATCTTCTCCCTCGCCTCCCTGGGCGTCCAGTTCGGCCTCGGCCTCGGCCAGAACGCTGTCCAGTTCCTCGACCACGCTGACCAGCTCCTCCTCGGTGAGGTCGGCGGGGACGATGGGGTTGCCTTCGGCATCCGTCAGGAACACGTCCTGGCGCCCGTCTTCGGTTTCGTCGTCCTGGGCGCGCAAGCCGAGAGCGACCAAAATGGAGCGCAGGCGGGCCAGGAGTCCGGCCCTTTTTTCTTTTTTGGGTTGAGTAGCGGGCATAGCTTTTTTCTCCTTTTTTCTCCGCCCGGCGAGAGGCGCGGACGGCGCGTTTTTTGTGGATCGTATTTTCGCATTGGCGTCAGCGCCAATGGGACACAAGGAAAGTTCGGCCAGGGACCAGTCGGTGACAATGCGCAAGGGGCCGGTGAAGGACTTGCCCTCCACAACAGTGGACTCGCCCTCCTTCAGCCAGATATGGGCCTTCACTTCATAACCCACGGAGACATCGGTGGCGTGCCCCTCCCTGACCAGAATGAAGGCTTCGTCCGCCTCCTTGACCGTGGAAAAATGGCAGCGCCCGACAAGGGCGGGGCCGAGTTCCGTGGCGGACACATGCACGCCCCGGAAAGATCCGAGAACATTTGAAAAACTTTCCCGGCTATGGGCGTCCAGCAGGGGGACCTGCCCGGATGCCGGGATGCGCACGCCGGACATGAGCAAAACTTCCGGCACCACTTCCCAGCGATCCCAGTCCATGACCATGGCCGGGGCCTCGGTGGAGGCGATGACCTCCACGCTGCGGGACGCTTCATCCAGGCTCAGAGGGAGGCCCGCGGCATCCAGATTCAGGGCCAGGGCGCGGGAGGCCTTGTACGATTCGCGGATGGTGATGGGCTTAGGCATATTCGGGTTCCTCTCCGTCGGTGTCTTGGTCCGGATTATTGGTGACCGGCGGCTCAAACGGCTCCACAGCCCCGAGCTTGGCCGGGTTGGAGGCTAGGGAGGTGGAGACGCCGCCGGTGGTGGCGTCCACCCCGTAGGCCTCGCACAGACGCTTCCACTCGGCGCGCTGGATGACCACCTGTTCGGGATCGTTCCCTTGGCCGAGAATGACCATTTGCGGCGACCTGATGCCGCCGGTGATGGCGTCCAGATCCGCCTTGCCGTCGCGCAGGGGATCCACGCTGGGCATGCCGGCCGGAATCCACATGGCTTTGCGGAAACGGTCCGGGTTCAGGAAGTAACCTTTCAGGTAATCCTGGGTCAGGGCCTCGGTATCCAGCCAGCGGTGAAAAACCGGGCGGATGAAATGGGCTTCCAGGCGGAAATGGTGCGGCACCAGAAACATGGAGAAATCATTGCGGCTGGCCTTGCTGGTGGAATAGTTGATGCCCTTGTAGTCGCCGGAAAGGATTTCGTAGGGCAGGTTCATGGTGATGGCCACCATGCGCAGGATGAAGCCGGTGGTGCGGTCAAAGGCGTCGCCGGGACGCTGGGAGCCGGGGGCGATCTTGATATCCTCGCCAACGCGCAGGTATTCGATGGCGGCATTTTCCAGCCAGTCTATATCCTGGCGCTCCGGCCGCGCGCCGCCCTGCCCGACCAGGCCGGGGGGGCGGGCGCCCTGATACATCTCCGGATTGGGCGAGGTCACAAAGGCCAGCCACTTGGCGGCCATCTTGGCGGCGTCGATCTCCGCGCCCATGTAATCGCCCATGTCCCTGGCCAGCATGACGGCCGGGGCAAAGGGGGTGACCCCGCGGAGTTGCCCGGGCCTGTGCATGTCGAAGCCGTGCAGCACGTTCGCGGCCGGCTCCCGCCAGTTGGCCAGATTCTGCCAGGAGTAGGAGGTCTGGAAATGGTAGGCCGCCGGCTCGCCGGTATAGATGTCGTATTCCACGCCCTGGAATATATCGGTGTCTTTGGCCCGCTCCCCGGCCAGCCAGGCGGAGAGGCTCTCGGATTCGAGCATCTGGATGGCCAAGGGCTGCCGACGGCGGCGCGGGGCGGTGAAACGGGCGATGTATTCGCCGCTCTCGCATTCCTGGCGCTTGGCCAGCTGCTGCAGCTCGTAAAAGTGCAGCTTGCCGGCGACATCCGCGGTATCCATCCAGGCGCGGAAACGATCTTCAATCTTGCGGCGCGCCTGGAGATCCGGCTCGCCGTTGGGCAATACCGCCAGGGACTGGAAGCGCGAGCCCTTGCCCACGGTAAAGGCGACAACGCCGTTGACCGCCCGGATAAAAGGCGGGAAGTTGCGCACCAGATCGCGCACCCGGGCGCGCAGGCTGGGGGAAGCCGTGGCGATGAGGGCGTTGACGTCCAGGCCGCCCGGCCACCAGTCGCCGGTGAGCCGGGAAGAGCCCGCGCCGTCGTAGCCTTGGCGGGCGGCGGAAATGGCGGCTGCCCGCAAAAATTTGCGGCGCATGCCGGACATCGGGATGCGACGCGCGGGGGCCAGCCGGGAGGTGTTCGGCGTCATCCCCGCCCCCTTTGCCCGGCATAAGTGCGGCCGCGATACGACGGAACGCCGTCTTCCAGGTCCGCCTGGCCCTTGACCCATTCCAGAATCTTGATGAAATCGCCCAGGCTACGGTAATTGAAGGTGCGCCCCGACACGATATAGCCGTCAAAGCGCATGAAGGTGCCGTCATCCAAGGCGGCGAGCATGCTGTTGTGGAGCTGGCGCCAGAAACCTTTCTGGCCGGGAAGGAAGATGATACCGTTGCCGTTTGGAGCCTGGGACATGCAAAATCCTCACGCGAAAATTTCAGAGGGCTTTCGCGTGAGGATTACACGGGGTTTTTTTGGATGGGAACCCCACTTGGGATTTTTGTGGCTTTTTGCGTCTTTTTGCGTGTTTATATCAAGATACCTTGATATAGTTTCCCAAAATCCGCGCTCCCACGCGCCACCCAGCCAAGCTTTCCACATCCGCCTCCCAGCCGCCGCCGACCTTGGCGGCCGGCAGGGCATTTTCGCGGATATACTTGGCGACCGTATTCTCCGAGACCCCCAAATAATCGCCGATGGCTTTGAGCCCGCGCAGGTAACGCCGGCCCGCCTCCGGACCGGACCGGCCCGCCGCCATGCCGGAGGCGTGTTGATCCGTGGTCGCAAACACCATAAAAACCTCCTTATCCCCAGCGCCGCCGCGATTCCGGGCGTTCCTTCCTCTTGACGGTCCGGGCCTGGACCGCGCCCTCCTTGGCCGCCTGCTGAAGCTGCAAAACGTACAAAGGCAGGGAGGGCGTCCAGGAGGCGTCGGCGCAGGCCGCCGAGAGCATCAGGCAGTCCAGCAAGTGGTTCTGTCCGCCCTTGCGCTCCCAGACCAGCCTGCCGCCCTTGCGCACCTGGCGCTCGGAGGAAAGCTGCGCCGCCAGATCCGGCCCGCAGCCGGCGGACAGGCGCAGGGGCTGGCTGCTCTCCGGGTTGAGCAGACGGGAAAAATCAATGGTCTTCAGGCTCCCGGTATCCAGCATATACAACGGGAGATGCCCGGGGATGGGCCGCCCGGTATGCGGATAACGCTCGCGGATGACCCGGCGCACATAGGCGGTCTGGGCGTGGCTCGCGCCCTTGCAGGCATGGACCACCCCGCTGCCGTGCCCCCGCACCCACATGTAAACCTCCTCGGTGCGGGTGAAGACTCCCTCGGTCTCCGTGCCGCCGGAATCCATGGCCGCCCGCCAGATAGGCATGACCTCGCCGGTAATCCTCTCCAGGGGGATAGCCGCCCGCTCCGGGGTCCAGTCCGGAACCCCGCCTTCGGCCAACACCGGGTAGACGGTGGTAAAAAGCAAATCCTCTATCTGCCGCCATTCCTCCAGGCTCCCGTAGTCGATGACATAGGAGGCCAGGCTGGGCATCCAGGCGCGCACCAGATACCAAAAGCCGCGCTTCTGCACGTCGATGCCGCAGGTCAAGGCCACGGCCCCGAAGGGCACGCTCCGTGGGGGGAGCCAGGCCTCGCGCAGGGCCAGCAGGCGCTCTTCGTCCGTGGCCAGCTCCACCGGGGTGTAGGGCAGGCCCAGCTCGTCGTTGGCGAACTGCATTTTTACGCGGGCGTCGTCGGAGGCCTCGGCGAGGATGCGCCTGGAAAGCAGCGCGGAAAGGGAAACGGAACGGGCCAGGATGGCCGGAAGATGGAAACCGGCGATCTCCGGGTCTTCCACCGCCTCCGCCGCCGGGGAAAAGCCGCGCTCCTCGCTGTGCTGGTACGGCGCCCAACCTCCGCCGTTCACGGCCAGATCCCGGAAGTGATCCGTCCACAGGTGGCCGCAGAGCGGGCAACGGTAGCGCCCGAGCTTTTTCCGGCGCACCGCCAGGGGATCCTTTTCGCCGTCCAGGGCCACGAGGTTCTCCAGGTCCGGCAGGTGCCGCCGTCCGCAGGCCGGGCAACGCGCTTCATAGCAGTAAAGCTGGTCCACCTGGGAGACCAGGGCCACCCAGATGCTGGAGGATATATCACCCTTGACCTGCGAGACGCGCAGGATCTTGGACATATCGCCCATGGAGCGGGTGCGGGCCTCAAAATCCTCCACCGGGTTGCCGGAACCGGAGGCGGCGTAAAGACTCTCTTCGTCCAGAAAAAGCTCGTGCACGGTGATAGAGGCGCGCTGCGAAGGGCTTTCGGCGGTGGAGAGCCAGATGCGCGTGCCGTTTTTCAGGGTGATGTTATCGGTGCGCTCCCTGGCGATCTGGCGGCGCAGCAGGGGGCTGCCCTTGAGCAGGGGGAGCAGCTTATCTTTTTTCACGCGGTCCCGCGTCTCCTTGGTGGGCATGGCCAGCATCTTGGTGCCGGGCCGGTAGTCCATGCACCAGCCCAGGCAGATGTAAAGAATCAGCGTTTTGCCGGTCTGCGGTGAACCGCCGACCACCACCTTGCGCACGCGCTTTTTGGCGTACATATCCAGGATGCCGGGCATGTAAGGGGAGACGTCCATGCGCGCCGGCGACCCGGCATAGGGGCCATCCTGCACGATGACGTGCCGGGCGGCCCAACGGGAGGGAGGCAGGATTTCGCGTCTGGCGAAAATCTCCCGCTCGCCGGAGGTGAAACGGAAAGCGCTCATTCCGCGCTCTCCTCCGCCGCTTCGGACCCGGCGTCCGTGGCTTCCTCATCCTCGTTTTCCTCCGGGGTAAAGAACTCCCGATCCATAGCCCAGGCGTTCATCCAGTCGGCGGTGGCCTCTTCCCAAAAGGCGACCAGATCCGGCAGGCGTTTTTCGTCGCCGCCGACCAGGTGGATAGTACCCGGCCCGTGCAGACGGATGAAGTTTTCCACCTCGCGCCGGAAAAAAAGCGCCCGGGCCGCGAGATCGCTTTCATGGTCCGCCCTGGCCATGAGGCGGCCCTGCTCTTTTTCCAGGCGCAGCTTCTGCCGGGCCGCCTGGATGCTCTTGAGCTCCGCGTCCGCCGAAAGGCGATCCATGCTGGCCGTGGCCAGGGCCTTGTTCTCCACTTTGGCCGTGGCTTCCTTCAGGCCCACGGCGTAGGCCAGCAGAGCGTTTTCCTCAAAATGCCCGTTGGCGTCGGTGGAAAGCTTGCCGGCCTTCAAGTCCCGGCAGAAGGCGGACTTGGAGACCTTGAAGCCGCGATCCGCCAGAAAGGCCACGGCCTCCCGCTGGGTTTTGCACACGCGCAGGGGGGAAGGGGCGGCGACCCTGGAGGTCTCCGCACTCACCGCATCCCGCGCCCGCTTGAAAGCGGAGATGTTTTCAGGACTGGGGTTTTCTTTCATTCTTTTTTTGGCTTGTTCCTTGGCCTGCAGCAGAAAAACGAAATCGGTCTCCGCACTCTTTTCAGCCAGGGCCAGCAAATCAGATCCGCTCATACATCGCCTCCGGCTGTTTTTATGCGTCCAGCCCCCCCCCGCGCTCCGCCATGACCTTGCTGAAGGGTTTGCCGTCCGCCTGCAAGACGGCTTCGGCTCCTGACATTTCCTGCCAGCGCAGGATGATCACATCGCAAAACTTAGGGTCCAGTTCCAAGATACGGCAGACCCTTCCCAGGCGCTCGCAGGCTATGAGGGTGGAGCCGGATCCGCCGAAGGGATCCAGTACGATATCTCCCCGGCTGCTGGAATTCACAAGCATGCCCTCAATGAGGGCCACCGGCTTCATGGTGGGATGCTGCGCCGACACCTGGGGCTTGGGGGCATGAATGACGGAGGAGGCCAGCTCTTCCACCAACGCATCCTTTCCGGTGATACGCAGCAGGCGGTCGCCGGCGGATACCTGCCAGCCGTTTCCATCCGGCAGAGGCACGGCTGTGGGAAAGGCGTCCATGACCGTGGTCTGCCGCCTGTCGCCGCGCCAGCGGTGCGCCGCCCCCGGCAGCCAGCCATAGAGAATGGGTTCGTGCTGCCAATGGTAATCAGCCCTGGAAAGCACGGCCTGGTTCTTATGCCAGACCAGGCAGGAAGCCAGCTTAAAACCGGCCCCCAGGAAAGCCTTGCGGAAGGTTAGGCCACAGGAGCCGCCATCGGCATGGGCGACGTAGACCGCGCCGCCCGGACTGAGACAGCCGGCCATCTGCCCGAAGGCGAGAGTCAGGAAATAGATAAAATTGTCATCGGGCATGTCGTCGTTTTTGATGCCGCCGGCCTTGCCTTCATAGGCCACGTTATAAGGCGGATCCGTCCAGACCATCTCCGCCCTTTCATCTCCCATGAGTTGCTGATAGGGCGGCCAGGCGGTCGCATCGCCACAGACCAGTCGATGGGGGCCGAGCAGCCAGAGATCTGCCTCCCTGCTTACCGGAACGTCAGGGGCATCTGGCGCCGCATCGGGGTCGGCCTCTTCGCGCTGCAACAAAGCGCGCAAGAGGCGGTCAATCTCCCCGGAACCAAACCCCGTGACCGCGAGATCAACGTCTAAATCGCGCAGGGCGGCCAGTTCAACAGCCACGGCCCCTTCATTCCATTCCGCCCAGGTGGCCGAACGGTTCACCAGCAAACGGAAGGCGCGGATCTGTTCATCACTCATGCCTTCGGCGGGCAATACCGGAACCTCGGCTAGGCCTAGACGTCGGGCCGCCTTCAGGCGCAAGTGCCCATCCACCACTTCACCATCGCGCCCGGCCAGGATCGGAACACGAAAACCGTAATGACGTATGGCCTCCGTCATGCGTTCCACGCAATCATCGTTGCGCCGTAGCGCCTTTTCACAGGGCCGTAGCTTCTCCACCGGCCAGTATTCAAGGTTCAGCTTTTCCATCCGCAGGTTTCCTGTTATGCCTCTACTGCTGCCATGCAGTATGAGGGTTGGGAATGCTCCTGGTCGGATGACTCCGCATCCGGTCTCCCCGCGGAGTTGTCGCTCCGTGGGGAAACCCTCGCCCTTTCCATCAAGGCCAACACAAGCAAATCCTGATATTCCGCGCTCCAAAGCTCCATGGCCACGCGCTCGTCCTCGGAGAGCAAATCCGTCCCCTGGAGGATGAAGCCGCCCTGGAACGGTTCCAGCGCGCCCCCCCAGCGGCCCAGCATGTCCCAAGCCTCTTGCGGGCTCAGCGGCGCGTAAAGCCCCAGGGATGTCAAAGCCGCGGCCAACCGCGCTTCGTGCCCCGAGACATTCGGCAAACCAGAAAGCCAACGTCCCACGGGCATGGATTGCCGGGAATGGACGGCCCTGGGAGCGGGCAAGGTCAGGACCGGCGGCAGCCCGGCCTTGATCCAGACGGCCAAATCCACGCCCAGGGAGGCGGCCTCGCCTGGATCCTTGCCCTGGGGGACCGGCCAGCGGACGGCCTGCCGGTAGGTTTTTCGCCACCAGGGGAAGCCCTCGGCCCCCGGACGGCGGCCGTCTTTATCCGGAGTATCATAGTCCAGGGCCACCAGGACGGCCGCGCTTTCAGACAAAACCGCATGGGCGGCCGCGTCCGGCTTGCCCCGGTTGGTGCCCACGGCCAGCGCGCCTACGGGCAGCCCGGCCCTTTCCGCGGCCCAGACGCAGGCCATGGCGTCCAGCTCGCCCTCCACCACCACCCAGGCGCGGGTTTCACCGGCAGGGGCTGCCGGAGACAGGCGCAACGTCCCCATGAAACTGCCCGGAAGCACATAAAACTTCATGTCCCGCAAAAACCGCTCCCGGTCCGCGTCCGGCCGGCGGACGCGCAGACGCAACGCTTCGCCGCTCTCGCCCAGGAAAGGGACCAGCAGCCCGCGCGGAATCCAGAGCTTTTTGGGCTGGCCCTTGTCGTCCTTTTCCTCGGGCAACCCCCAGGCCACCCGGCCCCGATGGTAGCAGTTATTTTTCCCCTCCCCTGGAAGCCATCCAAGCCGGAAACGCGCAACCGTCTCACGGGGCAAGCCCCGGGCCTCCAGCCGGGCCAGTTCGCCGGGGTTGCCGAGGAGTTGTTCCTGGGCAAAGGTCAGGAGCGCCTCGGCCTTGCTCCGCCAGACCCGCGCCGGATCGGCGTGCTCCTTGGGGATGAATGCCTCCGGGCGCTTGGCCCTGGGCAGGATCAGAGGACGGCGGCTGCGCTCCCTGGCGGCAACCCCCAGCTGGGCGCAGGCCTCGGCATAGGACAGACCGCTAAAAACACGCAGGAACTCAATGGCGTCGCCGCCCTTGTTACAGCTCCTGCACCACCAGGTGCCGCGCTCGCCCTGCTCCGGCCAGCACTTGAAGCGGTCTTTCCCGCCGCAGGCAGGGCAGGGGCAGGCGTATTCCCCTCCTTTGCTTCCGGCGATTTTCCTGGGTTCCAGACCGCGGCGATAGAGCAAATCCAGCAGGACCATTATTTATGGTCCTGGCATGGTCTTGGCATGGTCTTGGGTAATAAATACATATAATTATTAATCTTTTTCTTGTTTTAGGACCATAGGACCTTTGACACACAAACACATGTATAAACCCCCCCCCGCGCACACGTTTTAAATAGATCCGAAAATGGTCCCATGGGCATGGCTCCCCGTAAAACCCACGCCGACCAAGGGATAAAAGGCAGGACAAAAGACAAAAAAGCCCGGGACTGTCCTGCAATGGTCCTGCCTAGAAGTCGTCCTGATCCTCCTTGTCCTGATCCTTCAGCTTTGACCGCACCGACTGCAAAACGCGCAGGCCGTAGTAATAGTAATGCCCCCCGACCCGCTCCCTTCGGAAGCGTTCTTTCATCAGCTTACCGAAGGCCTTCTGGGAAAAGTCTTTTTTGGCGCTGATATTGGCGCGGAACCAGAGCATGAACGTGTCATAAAGCTCGCTGGCCAAGGTGCGCATAGAATCCGGGTTGTCCTTGATCAGCTCGCAGCAGTCCTCCAGGAATTCACCCAGGAGATCCTCGGACTTGCGATATTCGGCCACCGCCTCCAATACCTTCAACGGGGGCGCCAGGCCGACCTTCTGCCACTCCAGGCAGCCGCGGACCAGCCAGGCCAGGATGCCGGGCAGCTCCTGGCGTAGCCGTTCGGACAGGGCTTTATCCACCGCCCGCTCTTTCGCTCCCTGGGGCTTTCGGTCCACGAAGGATATGGGGAAGTCCACCAGGAGCAAACGCTCCCAGAAGGCGAAATCTGTGGCCGGCGCATGCGGTTTATTGTTGGTCAGCAGACAGAGCAGGTGCGTCGGGTCAAATGTGATATCACGCTTGTCATGCGGGTAGCGGCCGGTAAGCTTGTCCCCCCCGGAAAGCCATTTCACCCGTGCAGCCGAGAAGCGCTGCCCTTCGTCCGTTTCCGAGGCGAAGGCCAGGCGCATGCCGCGCAGGGACATTATATCAGGCGATGGCCCGGCCGAGCTGCGAACTTTCCCCTGATCCAGCAACATCTCCGACTGGATGACCCTGGCCAGGGCGCTGAAGGGATTGGTGCCCCCCAGCACGTCCATGATGATATCCGTGATAATGCTTTTGCCGTTGCGCCCCTTGCCGTACAGTACCAAAAATTTATGCTCGGATACCAGCCCGGTTAGACCGTAACCGAAGATCCGGCGCAGGAACTCGACCATTTCCCGATCTTCGTCCATGATCTCCAGGAGGGCTTTTTCCCAGGCTGGGCATGGCTCGTCAATGCTCCGCCATTCCACCGGCGAGGCCCTCATCAAATACTCTTCCGGCCGGCCGGGCCGTAAGAGGCCGGTTTTGAGATCCAGCACCCCGTTGGCCACCGGCAAAGCCCAGGGGTCACGATCAAACTCATCCCCGCGGATGGCCAGAGGGGCATCGCGGTTGGTCTTGGCGAAATTCAGACAGTTTAGACGGCCGGTCTTGGAACGGAGCTTGTTGATCCTGCCCTTCAAGGCCTCGCACTTGGCCTTTAGGCGCTTGGCTGTTTCTCCGTCTCCGCTCTCTTCCGCCTCCTTGCTCGCCTGGAAGTAATGATCACGGGTGCGCTGATAGGCCTCGACCACACCTTCGACGTCGGCCTGGGCCAGGTGAGCGTTATCGATATCGTCTATCCTCCAGTGATGGCCGCGCCAAGTCATCCACTCGCCGGCCTGGCCAACATAGGCATGCCTAAGGCGAAAGAGCGCGGCAAAGAGCATGCCGTCGCCCAGCTCGTTGGCGTACAGGCACTGCATCACGAAATCATGAGTCAGCTCGGGAGCCGCCACACCGGAGGATTCACCCCGAGCGGCGGCCTCTTCTTCCTCCTGGCGCGCTCTGGCCATAACCTGCTCGCGTATGACATTTTCATCCTTTTTTTCATCTGCCATATCAGCTCCCTATGTTTACAGGTCCGGAACCGACGCGTCCGCCGGCGTTCCAAAATTCCACGGATTTATCCCAAAAAATTCCACACCTTTTGGGGTCGGAAACCCCCGCATTAGATTGGAGGCCAGAGAGGACCCAGAATTTATTCCGAGCGCAAAACCGCCATAGGACCATTCTGGATAGATTTTGAAAAAGAGGGGGTAAGGAGGGTGTGGACGGTTCCCCGAAGAGCGGGCTACACCCGCTGTAGGAGGCGGCCGCAATCACTATCTGGAGGCTGTGACGGACGCCTCGCTTTTCCCATTGTTGAGGAGATTGCGACCGCTCTCCCCTAGATGCAGTCCAGGGTGGAAAATGCGATGATGATAGCGGGATGATAGCGGCAAAGAAAATGGCATTATCTCCAAACTGAAGATAATGCCCTGATTTTTGTGGTGTCCCCGGCGTGAGTCGAACACGCGGCCTACAGCTTAGGAGGCTGTCGCTCTATCCTGCTGAGCTACGAGGACACTTGGTTTCTGCGACACCAGGTTTTTTGCCGTAATTTCTGCCGAAAACTTAATATTTCCTGGCAACTCCGGTATTGCCTCTACCACGGCTCTTTTCCTCGCGTCAACAACGTGCTGGTGATGCTCCAATATCGTCTTGGGATCATTACCCATAATCTGGGCTACCGTGCCAACATCCGCGCCCGCCGCAATGGCCTTATCCGTGTCGTGCTCGTGGAATTTTTGCCATATGCCCTCCATGTTCGGTATGACCTATGGCGTCCGTTTTTTCCAGCCTACCTCACGGATCTGTCATCCAAGCCCAACCGCAAAACATTGACGGCCTCTGTGGAAGACGCTATCAAAGTCGGGGCGGACGACGTTGCCATCCATATCAACCTTGGAGATCCGGATGAGGCCGAAATGCTCAGAGATTTCGGCAAGGTCGCCCGCGACGCCGAGGAATGGGACATACCCCTTCTGGCCATGGTCTATGGACGCGGGCCCCAAATCACCAACAGCCTGGATCCGTGGATCGTCGCCCACTGCGCCAGGGTAGAGGTGGAACTTGGCGCGGATATGGCCGGTTCCGCCGGACTGTCAGTGGGACGTAATATTTTTCAACATCCCTCCCCCAGCCTGATGTCTATAGCCCTTGCCGGCCTTGTGCACGAAAACTGGAGCGTGGAAGAGGTCATGAACAAAATGGGGGAAAAATAAGCCATGCCGGTGATCTTTTTTCTGGCGGATCCTTATACCCTGGGAAACATGACCGCAGCCCTTGAGGCCGGGGCGGACAATTTCATTGTGCCGCCGGAGCATTTGCCCCAAGCTGAAAACTTGGCCCGCTGCCATTTCACCGCTTCTTCCTCCTTCACCTTCATTTCTCTGGCCTCCAAGGAGGACGAACGCCGTACCGCGGATCTTCTGCGCAACGGTGTTTCAGTGCTCCTGCGGCATGGTTGGGAGGTTATTCCGGTAGAAAACCTCCTGGCGCATTTGCAGGGAACCCCCCAGGGGGGAGAATTGCTTCTGGAGGTTGTTTCGCCTGAAGAGACGCAACTGGCCTTCGGTATCCTGGAAAAAGGCGTGCACGGTGTAGCCGTGCCGCCTGCGGCCTTGGATAAACTTAAACAGATTTTAAATACCTCGCATAGCAATCAAGCCATCATTCCCCTAAGTGAGGCGCGGATCCTTGAAATTTCTCCAACAGGCATGGGGCACCGGGTTTGCGTGGATACCCTTTCCAACCTTGGCAAGGGGCAGGGGCTCCTGGTGGGCAATTCCGCAACCTTTACTTTTTTGGTGAACGCCGAGACCGAACGGAATGAATATGCGCCCCCGCGCCCATTTCGCATAAATGCAGGAGCCGTGCACGCCTATACCTTCCTGCCAGGCGATTCCACGGCCTATCTGGAAGAATTGCGCGCCGGTTCGGGGGTACTGATTGTCGATTCCCATGGCCGCACAGAGACAGCCGTGGCCGGACGGATCAAGGTGGAAAGGCGGCCCATGCTGCTTATCCGGGCGGAGGCTGAAGGACGGGAAGGCACAATTTTTTTGCAGAACGCCGAAACCATACACCTGGTGACCCCGGAAGGAGAAGCCAAGAGCGTGGTGGCGCTTGCCCCCGGAGACAGGGTGCTTTGCCGTCTAGATCAGGCCGGCCGGCATTTTGGCGTACGTATAAATGAAAATATCGACGAAAAATGAGGCCGGCCATGACTATTCCCCAAGCTGAGGCAGATGAAGAAAAACTTCTCGAACCGATTCGCGCGGAAATTAATCGCCTGGATGCGGAACTCCTCGTATTGCTCAACCAGCGCGCCGCTTGTAGCCTTAAAGTCGGCGCCATCAAAAAAAAATTCCAAACTCCGGTATTCAAGCCTGGACGCGAGCAGAGCCTTCTTCGCAAACTAAGCGCGGCCAACCGGGGGCCGCTTGGCGAACGGCAACTGCTGACCATCTACCGGGAAATTTTCTCCGTCTCCAGGGATTTGCAGCGCCAACCCAGCATTGCCTACCTGGGACCGGAAGGCGCTTTTTCCCATATCGCCTGCCTGGAATATTTCGGTAAGTTGAGTTGCCTTCTCCCCAAGGATTCTTTCGGAGATATTTTTGAGGCGGTGGAGAGGCGCATCTGTGATTTGGGGGTTATCCCCATGGAAAACTCGTTGCACGGCGCCATGTGGCAATGCCTAGATCTTTTCACCACCCATGAGGTTTATGTGCAGGCCGAATGGATCAATCGCATACACCTGAGTCTTATCTCCAGGGAAAACTCCCTGTCTCCCATCAGAGTGGTCTATTCCCATGCCCAGCCCCTGGGGCAATGCGCGCGCTGGTTGCGCAAAAATCTCCCCGGCGCGGAGCAGGTTTTGGTGGAGAGTAGCGCCGCCGCCGTACGGCGGGTGACGGACGAAGCCAACAGCGCGGCCATAGGACATGCCGGTCTGGCTGAACGCCTGGATCTGCACGTGCTGGCCGTGAACCTGGAAGATTCTTCCGACAACTGGACGCGCTTTTTCGCCATTGGCCCGGAACCGGGCGACTGGGCGGAGGCCGACAGATCTTCCATTATTTTCGCCCTGGGCAAACGTCCCGGCGCCTTGTCGGCGGTGCTGGACGTTTTCGCCGGGGCCGGGATAAACATGAGCAAGCTGGAATCCAGACCTTTGCGCGGCGAACGCTGGCATTACATCTTTTTTACGGACCTGGATTGCAATATCCTCGCCCCGGAGCATCAAGCCATTCTGGAACAGGTTCGGGAGCACTGCGACAACCTGAAGGTCATCGGCGCTTATATGGAGGACAAACATGTCCGCGCCGTATGAATTTCAGCATTTGGCAGTGGTCGGAAACCCTTGGGTGGTCGTTCCTCTACTTGCCATGGAACAAGTCCTGATGGACATCGCCTCGGTCAAAACCGAACCCATGTGGTTCACGGAAGAGAGCTTTTCCGGCGCGGTCATCGGTAGCCACCACCTTTTCAGGCCTTGCCCGGAACCACTGGAGGCCGCACAAAGAAGCCGGACGGAAAACGCGGGCATGTTTTGCGAATTTACGGCCATGAATCCATATTTCCAAAATATTCTCGGGCATTATGAAAAAATCCTGCATGAAGCCACGCCTTTCTCCCAGGCAGGCGAGCCGGACGGACTGAACCTGCTGGCCCGCGAGACCGCGACCTGGTATGCCGGATGGTGAAATCCATGCAATATACCGTGCACTCCTCCAGCATAAACGGCAGTCTGAGCGTGCCCGCCTCCAAATCACACAGCCTGCGAGCCATTCTTATGGCCTCCCTGGCCGATGGCATAAGCCGCATCCGCGCCTCGCTGCCATCCCCGGATACCCTGGCCATGATCCAGGCTTGCCGCGCCCTGGGAGCAGAAATCCTTGAAAAAGGCCCGAATTTGGAAGTGCGCGGACTTGGTGGCCGGCCAAAGATTCCGGATCAGGTGATTGACGTGGGCAATTCCGGCCAGGTCCTGCGTTTTGTGGCGGCTCTGGCCGCGCTTCTGCCACAATACACAATTTTTACCGGCGATGCCTCCATCCGCTCCATCCGGCCGGTACAACCCCTGCTGGATGCCCTTTCCGGCCTAGGCGCCTTTGCCGTGTCCAGCAAAGGAGACGGGCACGCCCCCATCATCGTGCGCGGCCCCGCCAAGGCCGGGAATACGCGCCTGGACGGGGCGGATTCACAACCGGTATCAGCCATGCTTTTCCTGGCCTCCTTTCTGGAAGGCAAGACTACCATCCTGGTGGACAACCCCGGAGAACAACCCTGGATCGATCTCACTCTGCACTGGTTGGAACGCCTTGGGATACCCTGCCGACATGATAATTATCGCGAATATACGGTGCGCGGTCCGGCTGGCTATTCCGGATTTGATTATACCGTTCCCGGGGACTGGAGTTCCGCCACCTTTCCCCTGGTCGCTGCTCTGATCCAAAATCAGCCTCTGGAACTGCAAAACCTTGATTTCCATGACCCTCAGGGCGATAAAGCCATTCTGGATGTCCTACGGGCTATGGGCGCGAATTTTATAGCACATGAAGAGGAAAAACGTCTGGAAGTGCGTTCCCATAACGGTTTGCGTGGTCTGGAGGCCGATCTGAACCACATTATTGACGCCGTGCCCGCGCTGGCCGCCCTAGCCTGTTTCGCCCAAAGCCCAAGCCTGTTCCGTGGGGTGGAGATCGCCAGGCATAAAGAATGTGACCGCCTGCGGGCCATTGCCTGCGAATTGGGCAAAATGGGCGGCCTGGTGGAAGAATTGCCCGACGGTCTACGGATCACCCCGGCCAGGTTGCATGGCGCTCTTACAGAAAGCTGGCGGGATCATCGCATCGCCATGTCCATCGCGGTGGCGGCTTTAAGTTGCGGTGAAACCGTAATTCGGGATAGCGCATGCGTGGCCAAAAGCTTTCCGAGTTTTGTCCGAGCCATGTCCGCTTTGGGCGCGCGCATTGAAGAAAGCGGCTCTTCATGAATATAATTTTGCTGGGATTCAAGGCCAGCGGTAAAAGCACCCTGGGCCGGACATTGGCTCAAATTTTAGGCCGGAAATTCCTGGATACGGATATCCTTGCCGAAGACTTGTACGCAACGGAACACCCTGGAAAACACCCCGATTTCCGGAGCATCAGCCGCGCCCACGGAATGAAAGCTCTACGCGATCTTGAGGCCAGGGTCATTCAGGGGTTGCGTTCCGCCGCCTTCAGAGGCGACGAGATCATCGCTACTGGCGGCGGCATTATCCTACGGGAAAAAAATATGGAAATTTTGGGTTCTCTGGGACCACGCGTTTTTTTGGACACATCCATGCCCCTGCTGGAAGAGCGGCTACGCGGCCAGGATTCTCCGCTCTTTGCCGACAAAAGCGTGGCGGAACTACACTGGGAACGCTACCCTCTTTACCTGCGTTTTTCAGATTTGCGTTTGCCCATTGCCAGGAATCTGCCGCCTGAAGAATTATCCTGGCAGCTACTTGATCTGTTACAGGAGGCGGGTTATGGCCAGTAACGCTTTTGGTCTCTTTTTCCGTTATACCAGTTGGGGAGAATCCCACGGACAGGCTGTCGGGGTGGTGGTAGACGGCTGCCCGGCCGGAATTCCCCTGGACGAGAAAATGCTGAACGAGGCCTTGGCCCGGCGTGCGCCGGGACGAAATTACTTTACCTCCCCCAGGCGGGAAGAGGATCAGGGACGGCTCCTTTCCGGCGTATTTGAAGGGCGCACTACCGGCACCCCCATCAGCATCCTGATCACCAACCGTGATGCCCGATCTTCGGCCTATGAACTAATTGCCCCCCTGCTGCGCCCTGGTCATGCCAACTTTACCTATCTCGCCAAATACGGCTATTTCGACCACCAGGGCGGCGGCCGAGCATCGGCCAGGGAAACAACGGCCAGAGTAGCCGCAGGAGTGGTGGCTCGACAGTTTGCCTCAGAAACCGGAAGTCGGGTTCTTGCTTACCTGGGAGAATTGGGAACCAGTCAGGCCACACCGGTAGAGGACCCGGAAACAGCGGCGGCCTATGCCCTCCAAAGTCCGGTGCATGCCCCAGACGTATCTTCCGAAGCCGCATTCATGGAAGAATTACGCCTAGTCATGGAGGAAAAGGATTCCACGGGTGGGGTAGCGCATTTTCACATCCTGAACACGCCTGTTGGCTTGGGCGACCCGGTGTATGAAAAATTTCACGCCCGGCTGGCCTATGCCCTTATGAGCATTCCGGCCAGCAAGGGTTTTGAGATCGGCGCGGGCTTCGCAGCCGCCGCCGGGCGCGGCTCCCGTCTCAATGATTCCTTCGGACTCCGTGAAGGCGTGGTTGTGCCGGCGGGCAACAACGCCGGCGGCGTTCTAGGCGGCATCACCACCGGCGAAACGGTTTACGGGCGGGTAGCATTCAAACCGACCTCCAGTATCGGCTTACCGCAAAACACTTTGGATTTGCAAGGGAAACCGGCCACCTTCCAGTTGCCCGAAGGCTCCCGCCACGATCCCTGTGTGGCCGTCAGAGCCGTGCCGGTGGTGGAGGCCATGTGCTGGCTGGTTCTGGCAGATGCCTTGCTCATGCAAAAGGCTGTTGCCTCGCAAAACTCCCGGCCGGTCGCCGCTTTGCCTTTTGCCGGCGATGGGTTATAGAAAAACAGAAAGCAACCAAGGAGCAGGCAATGGCTTATACATGGGATTCAAGTCTGGAAACAGGAAATACAGCTATTGACAACCAGCATAAGCAACTTTTCGCCGCGGTGAATGCCTTGTACGACGCGCACAAGGAAGGCAAAGGCCAGGCGGAGGTGGAAAAAACCATGGATTTTTTGCTGGCCTATACCATCAAACACTTCGCGGACGAGGAAAAACTTCAGGAAAAATACCTGTATCCGGGGTTTTTGGCCCATAGGCAGACCCATGTAGATTTCAAAACCACGGCCAGCCGGCTGGCGCGGGAATTGTCCGAAACCGGGCCGACGGATGAATATATCAGCCGAGTTTATGCGCTTATCGGCGATTGGCTGGTCAACCATATCAAGGGTGATGACTTCGGAATGGCTGCCTTTGTGCGGAACAAGGAAAAAGAAGCCATCGGCAAGTAAACGCGTTTTTATTTGCAAGCATGCTGGCTCTGTCTGATACGGATCCGCCTCTCCGGGCCTGCCGCCTTTGCGGGCGTTCCTGCCGGGCCTGCCGTCATGGTTCCGGCGCTGGACACTGTGGGGCGGGAACAGGCATAACTTTGTCTTCGTCCTTGATCCATCACGGCGAAGAACCGCCCATTTCCGGCCAAAACCTTTCCGGCTCCGAGCGCGGTTCGGGAACTATTTTTTTTGCCCGTTGCCCCCTGCACTGCGTGTTTTGCCAGAACTGGCAGATCTCCCAAGCTATTACCGGGACGAAAAACCCCACCAGAGCCTCCGTCTCCCATCGGGAGAGCCATCCGGAGGAACTGGCCGGGATTATGTTGGATCTCGAGGCGCGAGGAGCGCTGAATATCAACCTGATTTCCCCCACGCCCTATGTACCACAGATCGTCATGGCCTTGCGCCAAGCCAAGACTGCCGGCCTGAACCTGCCCATCGTATATAACAGCGGAGGGTATGATTCGCTGGAGGCCCTGCGTCTGCTGGACGGCCTCATTGATATTTACCTGCCGGACGCCAAACTGGCCCCGGAAAGCAAGGCCTCGTCCACGGAAGATGACCTCTTGGCGGCGCGTCTCTTGGGCGTCTCCAATTATGTGCGGGTCAACCGCACGGCCCTTTGGGAAATGTTCCGGCAATGCGGACATCTGCGCTTGGATGAGCGGGGGGTGGCCTGTCGGGGAGTGCTTATCCGTCACTTGGTGTTGCCGGGCAACCTGGCCCGCACCAGACAGTTGATCCCCTGGCTGGCTGAAAATTTTGGCCCGGATTTATGCCTCAGCCTTATGGCCCAATACCAGCCCCTGTACCTGGTACACAACCGCCCGAAGGACTTCAGGGATTTGCCGGATCTGAGCCGGACCCTGCGGGAAGAAGAATACGATGAGGCCGTGGACTTGGCCATGGAATACGGACTTACCCGGACCTTTATCCAAGAATTGGCCTCAGCCGGGGAATACCTGCCGAATTTCACCCGCCGTAAAGTTTTCTGACCCGTCCTCTTAAGACTGATCCCAGGCCAAATTGTCAACGATTTAATCTTGGATTATAGGTTAGCCTATGCGTCCGAAAAGAGAAATCCACGTCACCCGCCCCTGGTTGCCCCCCAAGGAAAATTTTTTGCGTTACGTGGATGAAATTTACGCCAGCCGCCAGTTGACCAACCGGGGACCGTTGCACGACGAACTGGAACGCAAGCTGGGGGAGCGGCTGGAAACCGAAAAGCCCCTGCTCACGGCCAACGCCACCCTGGGGCTTATCCTGGCCCTGCATGCCCTGGACATCAGCGAAGGCGAAGTCATCACCACCCCTTTTTCTTACGCGGCCACGGTGAATGCGGTTTTGTGGGAACGCTGCCTTCCGGTTTTCGCGGATATCCGGGCCGACAACCTGACCCTGGACCCGGACAAAGTGGAACAGGCCATCACCAGGCGCACCAGAGCCATTTTGCCAGTGCATGTCTATGGCATCCCCTGCGCCATGGAGCCCATCCAATACCTTGCCGACAAACATGGCCTTAAGGTCATCTATGACGCGGCACACGCCTTTGGAGTAAAGTTAGGGGGCAAATCCCTGCTGGCCAACGGAGATGTGAGCGTCTGTTCCCTGCATGCCACCAAGCTTTTTAATACGGCTGAAGGCGGCTTGATCCTAGTCCGGGATCCACAGACGCGCCATAGGCTGGAACTGCTGCGCCGCTTCGGTCATCATTATGACGATTACCAGGAGCCGGGAATCAATGCCAAATTCTCCGAACCGCACGCCGCCCTGGGACTGGCGTGCCTGGATCATCTGGGAGAAATCATTGCGTCTAGGCGGGAGTTAACCGCTTGGTACGATCAGCGTCTGATCGGGCTGCTCCAACGTCCTTCCTGGCCCGCGGACTTGGAATATAACTACGCTTACTACCCGGTGCTGTTCAAAGATGAAGAACAGCTTCTGCGCGTTTTCCAGGCCCTGGCCGACATCGGGGTTTACCCCAGGCGCTACTTTTTCCCTTCGCTGAACACCTTGCCCTATCTTAACGGTGCGGCCGCCTGCCCGGTGTCGGAACGGTCCGCCCGCCTGGCGGCTTGCCTACCTCTTTTCCCAGGTTTACTGGAAGAAGAAATAGAGGAAATCTGCCGGGTGATTAAAGAGCGGCTCTGAAGCAAGCCCCGGAGAAACACGTGCCCCCGAAACTGACCATACTCTGCCTTGCTTTCAACCAAGCCGCCTTCTTGTCGCAGACCCTGGAAGGCTTTGTCAGCCAGAAGACCAACTTCCCCTACGAGGCGATCGTCGCCGATGACTGCTCCACTGACGGCAGCGCGGCAATTATCCTTGAGTACGCCCGCATATATCCGCGAATCATCAGGCCGGTGTTGCGCGAGCGCAACTTGGGCATCCAAAAAAATCTTACTGAAACCTTCAGCCTTGCCCAATCGGAATATGTGGCCCTGTGCGAAGGGGATGATTACTGGACAGATCCGGAAAAATTACAGTCACAGGTGAATCACCTGGAGACCCACCCTGGAGACGCTCTTTGCTTTCACTACACCACTTTGCAATACGAGGACGGTGGACGTACAGGAGAGAGCTCCATATATCCGGCGGGCCTCCCGCATCAGCCGCCCTTGTTTCTGGAAGATCTCCTGCTGGGCAATTTCATGCACACGGCCTCGGTGGTCTACCGCTGGCGCTTTCGAAGTGAGAAACTGCGAGAGGCGCTCCCTCCGGACATCCTGCCCCTGGACTGGTTTTTGCACTTGCTGCATGCCGAACGTGGGAGCATCGGATTTATTCCCAGGAACATGGCGGTTTACCGCCGCCACGCCGGCGGCTGTTGGTGGGATGAAAACCAGGGCGAATTCCTGCGTAAAAACGGCCCGGCCCAAATCCGCTGTTACCAGGCGGTCAGACGGCATTTCGGCTTTCACGGCGAAACCCTGGACATTTTGCTCTACTGCTGCCTGCTGAGTTTTACGTTGGCCGGGGATCGTGAACGCCTACGGGAAACCTGCGCTTTGTACACGGAAATTTACCAGAAGACGCTCCAAAGGGAAGACGCGGAGAGACGCTCCCCGGCCTTCAACGCGGCGGTGCGCAAGCTTCTCGAAAAAATTCTGGACGGCTTGGCCGCCAGGAATAAAGAGGAACAGATGCTTTCTATTCTGGAGCTTTACGCCCGCGCATACAGCGGCCTTAATGGCCTGGTAGAGGAAGACGAGGCCGGACGCCGGCATTTTTTTCTTCTGCACCGGGATCTGCGCCGCAAGATCAAAACCCAAAGACAGGACAGAACTAATGGCCGGACATGCTGAGGCGGCCGTCCAGGCGCGCATCCACCTAACGCCCTGCCCCAAAACCTATACGCGAGATTTGGATAAGGCCGCGCCCCCGGCGGAGACCATCACCCGCGTCCGGAAACGCTTGGCCGCCCTGGATTTGGACATTCTTACGGAAACACGGCGGGTGGATAGGGGCCGCCTGGGCATTCCCGTATATATGAGCGTTTGCGGCACGGACGCGCGCCGGGTAATCCCAGCCCGCAAACAAATGGGCAAAGGTTCCTCGCCAGAGCAGGCCGAAGCCTCGGCCCTCATGGAACTCATTGAACGTTACTCCTTTTTTTCTTTCTGGCGGCGTAGGCCGCATATGTTGCGCTTCACTTGGTCCGAGGCCGAAGCTAGTTTCGGTGAGGAATTGCTGCCCCTTGCCGTCATGTTGCAATCGGTGCAAGAAAACGATCTGGAGCCGGATCTGGCCCGCCGCGTACTGGATCTTGTGTCCTGGAGCTTTTACCCTGCCACCGGTCTGCCGGATGAGCAAACCTTCTGGCTGCCTCTGGACTGGTTCAAACTCCTGGGTGAATTCAACGGCGCTTCCGCCGGAAACACGCCGGAAGAGTCCTTGCTCCATGGCTTGGGCGAATTGGTGGAACGCCATGTCTGCTGCCTGGCGGATCGGCGCCATAAGCCTTTACCGACCATTGTGGGGAACGGCGGCGATGAGGTTCTGGCCGAACTTGGAAAATCCTTTGAACGAAATGGCGTACGCCTCATCCTCAAAGATTTTTCCCTGGGCCTGCCCTTGCCCACTGTGGCCGCCCTGGCCTGGGATCCGGCCACCTTTCCGGAAAGCTCGGAAATAGTCTTCACCGCCGGCACAGCCTCCACTCCGGCCAAGGCGGCCATCCGGGCCGTAACCGAGGTGGCGCAACTGGCCGGAGATTTTTGCGGAGGCTCCTGTTATGAAGCCTCCGGTCTGCCCAAATTCGGCAACCTGGAAGAAGCCGCCTGGCTCATGCCGGGACCGACTGTTTCACTGGCCCAACTGCCGGACATCGGCAGGAACGATTTTTACGAAGAACTCCTGGTGACGGCCAAGGGCCTTGCTCCTCTGAAAGTCTACGCAGTTGATACAACCCATCCGCAAATCGGCATCCCGGCGCATTATAGCCTAATTCCAGGCCTGCATTTCCGGGAGCGTGACCGCAACCAGAGCCTGGGACTATTCGTGGGGCGCAAACTCACCGAAGATGGCACGGATGATGAAATAGCCGCCGGACTGAACGTGCTGGCTGGGTGTTACCCCAAGGCGCATTTTCTCCCTTTTTTCCAAGGTATGCTGGATGTGCGCGGGCGGCGTTTTGTTTTGGCCAGGGAAAATTTTCTCCAGGCCCTGTCCATGCAACCAGAGGCGGAGAGCGCGGCCATGTCCGCCTTTTACGCCGGTTATGCCGCCACCCTCATGGAAGACTGGTCAGGCGCCCTGCCTCAACTCGCGCAGGCCCTGGAACTTTGCCCGGAAATGAAAGAATACGCCAGTTTTCTGGGTGTAGCCCATTTCAAGACCGGCGACTATGCGGAAGCGGCCCACGCCTTTACGACCGCGCTCAAAATCGACAAAGGTTCGGCCGTGGATCTGGCCAACCTGGGCCTGTGCCGGAAATTCATGGGGGAAAAAAACGAAGCGGTCAGCTTGCTCAGGGCCGCCCTGGAACTGGATCCTGGCCTGGGTTTTGCCCATGAACAACTGCTGGAATTGGAGAATTAACCATGGAAATTCCTTTGGCGGTTTATGGAGCGGGCGGCGCGGGCCGAGAGCTGCGCGATTTGGCCATGCAAATGGATGTCTTCGCCGGACGGGAGCGGGAAATTATCTTTGTGGACGATCTGCTTAACGGGCCTCTGTTTGAGGAAAGCCGGCTATACTCTTTCACCAAAGCGCAAGAACTCTTTTCGCCGCCGGACTTGCGCTTTGTCATCGGTCTAGGCGAACCGGAGGAACGAGCTTCCCTGGCCGAAAAGGTCCTGGCCGCCGGCTACGGCCTGGAGAACCTGATCCACCCCTCGGCGCGCCCGCCGGATTCCGCCCGCCTTGGACGAGGAGTGGCGCTTTATCCAGGCGTGTTCCTGGCCTGCGATGTCTGCCTGGAAGATAATGTCCTGCTCATGGCCTCAGTGGCGGTGAGCCATGATGCGTATGTTGGCGCTCACAGCGTATGCGCCGCAGGGGCTAAAATAGCCGGGCATTGCCTGGTGGGTCGGCGTTGTTTTTTGGGCATGAACTGCGCTGTCCGTGAAAATACCAGCATCGGCGACGGCGGCGTCATCGGCATGGGGGCGGTGGTTTTGGAAAACGTGGGGGAAAATATGCTGGTTACAGGCAACCCGGGCCGAGCCAAGCCGAAACCGGCGGGTTTCCGGGTATTCGGGAGAGAATAGATTTGATCCCACGCGGCCGCTTCGCCCCCAGTCCCACCGGTTTCGTGCACCTGGGCAATGCCTGGTCCTTTCTTTGCGCCTGGCTGGGAATCCGCTCCACCCGCGGCGATCTTATCCTGCGTATTGAAGATGTGGATGTGATCCGCTCGCGGTCGGAATACACTCTTTCCCTGCAAGAAGACATGCGCTGGCTGGGTCTTGATTGGGATTACGGACCGGATAGCCCTTTGCGTTCAGACTTGGGTTCCTGTGTGCAAAGCCGGCGTCTGGAATACTACGCCTCCTGCGTCCGGCGTCTGGAGGCACTGGGGTTAGTCTATCCCTGTTTTTGCTCCCGCCGCGAATTGCGTTCCATAGCTGCCGCTCCCCAGCTTGGAGACATGGCCGGAGACTGGAATTATCCGGGGACCTGCCGATCCATGTCCGTAGAGGAAAGAAAAAAACGCCTGGACAGAGGCGACCGCCATTCCTTGCGTCTGCGTTTCCAGGAAGAACGGAAAAAATACCTGGAATTTGAGGACCTCTGCCAGGGACGGCACATCCTGACCATGGGCGAGGCCGGTGGAGATTTCGCCCTGCGCCGCTCCGACGGGGTTTATGCCTACCAGTTGGCCGTGGTCATGGATGACATCGCCATGGGCGTCAACCAGGTGGTCCGTGGTCTGGACATTGTGGAAAGCGTACCACGCCAGGGTTTTCTCTATGATTGTTTCGGGGCTGAGCCGCCGCGCTATGCCCATGTGCCACTGATGCTGGATCACGAAGGTTGCCGTCTGGCCAAACGCCACGGTTCCATTTCTTTGCGCGCCTTACGGGAAGATGGCGTACGGCCGGAGCGGATTGTGGGTTTTTTGGCCTGGTGGAGCGGTCTGCGTGAACGTTGCGAACCCTGCTCCCCCTGGGATTTGCTGGAGGGGTTTTCCTTCGGCCGCATCCGCCGGGACGCGCCCTGGCTGCCAGCCAACATCGGCGATATTTTACGGAGCGGAACATGAACGAATATCTTTTGGCTTCCATTCTCGGCGTGGTGCAAGGGTTTACGGAATTTCTGCCGGTCTCCTCCTCCGGACATCTCATCCTGGTCAGCGCCTTGTTGGGCGAAGGAGATGAGCGCATAAAAACCTTTGAGGTGGTCATCCAGTTCGGCTCCATCCTGGCGGTGGTCTGGCTGTATTGGCCGCGCTTTTGGGGCTTGCTGAAACCCTTGGCTGGCAGGGCCTTTTCCGGACCACGCGGCCTTTTTCTGCTTTTTCTCACCTGTCTGCCCGCCAGTCTGCTGGGGCTTTTTGCCCGTGGTTTTATTAAAACTTATCTGTTCGACCCCCTGAGTGTGGCTCTGGCCCTGGCCGTGGGCGGACTGTGCATGTTGGCGGTAGAAGCCGTGAAGCCGCGTCCGCGTTATGCCTCTCTGGATGATCTCACTCCGGCGGCAGCCCTGGGCATAGGGTTTTGCCAATGCCTGTCCCTCTGGCCGGGCTTTTCCCGATCCGCTTCCACCATCATGGGAGGAATGATCCTGGGCGCTCCCAGAGCCTTGGCCGCGGAATATTCCTTCATCGCCGCCGTACCCATAATGACCGCGGCCACTTCTTACGACCTATTCAAATCTCTGCCTCTGCTGGGAACGGCGGACATCCCCTTCTTTCTTGTGGGCACTGTTATTTCTTTCCTGGCCGCCCTGGCGGCGATAAAAGTTTTCATCGGGCTGGTCAGCCGGATAACCCTGCGGCCTTTCGCCTTTTACCGCTTGCTTCTGGCCCCGCTGGTCTTCTGGTTTTTTCAGGGGTAAGGGTTGCGCTTTTCCAAGGAGTGAATGATGAACAAGCAGGACCAAGAACAAATCGAACGGATAATCCGCACCAGGAAGTCGGCACATGCCTATTACCTGAAAAAATCCAAAGTGTACCGGGCCTTTGTGGAAATGGAAGGGAAAACCTACACGGACGGCGCCCTGAGCAAGACCCAGAAAGAACTTGTCGCCGTCGGTGTTTCCGTGGCGATCAACTGTGAATCCTGCATGGAATGGCATATCCAGCAGGCTCTGGAAGGCGGGGCCGCGTATGAAGAGGTGCTGGAAGCCGTGGAGGTGGGCATGGAGATGGCTGGCGGCCCGGGGACGGTCGCGGCCCGTTTTGCCATGAATGTGCTGGAATACTACAGCGCCTCCTCCATTGATTCCCGGTAAAAAACGCGAGATGAGGCGCTCCGGATTGTCTTTTATGCCGCCTGGCTGTATAATCACGAGATTATACTGCTTAGCCGCCGGTATATCCGGTATATTCAAAAGATAAGGAATCCGATAATGGATAAAATTCGTCTGGGCCGCACCGGTCTTGAGGTCAGTTCAGTCAGCTTCGGCGTTTTGCCGCTGCAGCGCACGCCCATGCCCGAGGCAACAAAAATTCTGCGCCGCGCCTATGAGGGCGGAATAAATTATTACGATACGGCCAGGATGTACAGCGATAGCGAGGAAAAGCTAGGCGCCGCCTTTGCGGGTATGCGCGGAAAGGTCATCATCTCCACAAAGAGCATGGGCAAATCCGGCCAGGAAATGACCAAAGAGCTGGAAAACAGCCTGAAAAACCTGAAAACCGACTACATCGACATCTGGCAAACACATAACCCGGCCAAGGTTCCTGTGCCCGATGACGGTAGCGGCATTTACGAGGCCATGCTGACGGCCCAAAAATCAGGCAAGACGCGCTTCATCGGCCTGACCAATCATCTTGCCGGAAACGCCGTACAGGCGGTGGAAAGCGGCCTTTACGACACCCTGCAGTTTCCCTTCAGCCTGCTTGCCTACGGCGAAGACCTGCGTATGCCGGCCTTGTGCCGGGAGGCGGACATGGGCTTCATCGCCATGAAAGCCCTGGCCGGAGGACTCATCCGCAATGTGCCGGCGGCCTTTGCTTTTATCCGCCTCCACCCCAATGCCGTGCCCATCTGGGGGATACAGCGCCTGGAAGAACTGGAAGAATTCCTGGCCCTGGAAGCCAATCCCCCGCCTTGGGATACAGCCATGGCCACGACGGCGGAAAAAGAACGCGCGGAACTGGGTGGCGAATTTTGCCGGGGTTGCGGTTACTGCCTGCCCTGTCCGGCGGAAATTCCCATCCACTGGCTGGCCCGCATGATCCCGCTCCTTAGCCGCAGCCCTTGGAAGGCGCAATATACCCCAAAAGCCATGGAGGAATATAACCGGGCGGCTAATTGCACCCATTGCGGAAACTGCGCTTCCCGTTGCCCTTATCACCTGGACACCCCCAGGCTGGTGGAAACCAATTATAAATTCTACCTGAGTTTCCTAAAGGAAAAACAGGCCAAGGGCGAAATTTAGAGGACGCTAATCAGCCATGATTACCTTTGCTTCTCTGGAAAACAAAAAAACCTTCGTGGCGGTGGTCGGCCTTGGTTATGTGGGACTGCCTCTAGCCGTGGCCCTGGCGGAAAAATTCGGAGTCATAGGGTTTGATATAAATAAGGAACGAGTGGCCGGGCTAAATTCCGGGCGCGATCATACGGGCGAAGTTTCCTTTAAGGATTTATCCTGTAGCGCGATCCGCTTTACCAGTGACCCGTCTTCCCTGTCGGAGGCCGGCCTGTTCATTATTGCCGTGCCTACCCCCATTGACACGCATCGAAATCCGGATCTACGCGCGCTCCTCTCTGCCTCCAACCTGGTGGGAGCAAACATGAGCCGGGGATGCGTGGTGGTATATGAATCCACAGTATATCCCGGCGTGACGGAAGATATCTGCCTGCCAATTTTGGAACAGGCCTCCGGGCTACGTTGCGGCCAGGATTTCCATCTGGGTTATTCGCCTGAACGCATCAATCCCGGTGACAAGGAACATACCTTGAGCAACGTAATCAAGGTGGTCTCCGCTTCCGACGGGGCATCCTTGGAATTGCTGGCGAAAGTTTACGGATGTCTGACCAGGGCCGGGGTGCATAAGGCCGCGTCCATAAAAGTGGCTGAGGCGGCCAAGGTCATCGAAAACACGCAGCGTGACATAAATATCGCCCTGATGAACGAATTGGCCCTGATCTTCGGTAAAATGGGCATTGCCACGAGGGAAGTGCTGGAAGCCGCCGGCACCAAGTGGAACTTTCTCCCCTTCAAGCCGGGATTGGTGGGCGGGCATTGCATCGGCGTGGATCCTTATTACCTCACTTATAAGGCGGAAGAACTGGGCTATCATCCGGAAGTGATTCTGGCCGGACGGCGGATTAATGATTCCATGGGTAGCCTGGTGGCCGGACAATGCGTCAAGCTGATCAACAGGCAGGGAGTCTCAATGGCCTCGGCTGATATCGGCGTTTTGGGATTCACTTTCAAAGAAAACGTGCCTGATATAAGGAATACCCGGGTAGTGGATATTGTGCGGGAACTCGAGGGTCACGGCGCTTGTGTCTGGGTGCATGATCCTTTGGCCGATCCCTCTGAGTCACTGACCGAATATGGTTTAAAGCTCTTTCCCTTGAATGCCCTACAAAACCTGGACGCACTGGTGATGGCCGTACCCCATGCCGCTTTCAGGGATTTAGCCCTGGAAAGTTTGGTCAGTCGCTTCAAACCTGGTTCTCCTATGCTGCTGTTTGACATAAAGAATTTTTGGAACAGGGATGAAGCCCGACATTTGGGATATACATATTGGAGCCTGTAAATGACCGCTTATGCCGAATTGTTAAAAACTTTCACCGAAAAAAAGGAAACTTGGCTGGTGACCGGGGCGGCCGGCTTTATCGGCTCCCACCTGGTGGAAACCCTGTTGCGCCATGGGCAAAAGGTTCGCGGCCTGGATAATTTTTCCACCGGACATAAGAAAAACCTGGATGAGGTAAAAGAAAAAATAGGCGCGGCCGCCTGGGCCGGTTTTGCATTTACAGAAGGAGATATCCGCGATGCGCGAACCTGTCTGGAGACTTGCCGGGGGGTAGATTTCGTCCTGCACCAGGCCGCCCTGGGTTCCGTGCCGCGTTCGCTGGAAGACCCACTTACGACAAATCAGGCCAATGTAAACGGTTTTCTGAACATGCTGGAAGCGGCCCGCCGGACTGAAATCAGCGGTTTTGTCTATGCCTCTTCAAGCGCAGTATATGGCGATTCGCCGGAACTGCCCAAACTGGAAGGAAAGATCGGAAGCCCCCTCTCGCCTTATGCCGTGACCAAGGCGGTCAATGAATTATATGCCCGGGTCTTTGCCCTGAACTACAAATTTCGCAGTATCGGCTTGCGCTACTTCAACGTGTTCGGCGCAAGACAAGACCCGGAAGGAGCGTATGCGGCGGTTATTCCCAAATGGTTCGCCGCCGCCATACAGGGTAAGGACATCCATATATATGGCGATGGGAAAACTTCCCGTGATTTCTGCTTTATAGAAAACTGCGTACAGGCCAACTTGCTCGCCGCCAAAGCGGCTCATCCGGAATCCTGGAACAAGGTTTACAATGTGGCCGTGGGGCAGACCACGGATTTGAATGAACTTTGCGCCCTGATCCGCCGCGAGGCGGCCGCCTTTTCTCCTTCGGCCGCGAAGTCCGCCGCCGTATACGGCGATTTCCGTCCCGGCGACGTGCGCCATTCCCTAGCGGATATAAGCCTGGCGCGACGGCTGTTGGGCTATACGCCGGAATATGACCTCGCCGGGGGCCTAGCTGTTTGTTCCGGCTGGTATGCCCAAGCTCTGCTAAAGGTGCGGCATACGCGCCGCAAAACCTGATGACGCGCTTATAACGGAAGCCTCCCGTAAACCGCGCACAGGTCATGCAACCGCTGAAACCCCGGCGGCACGGATTTTTTCACCTCTTCCTCCAATGTTTCTTCATCCTCCACAGGTCTGAAAAGATTCCAATCCGCCTCGCTCAAACGCCATTCCCAATTACCCCGCCCCACTGACGGCGTATTCATGCGCCCTTCACTTCCCAAACCCAGGATATCCTGCATAGGAATCACGGCCAGATCCGCCGGGCTCCCCAAGGCCAGGCGCAACATGCCTTCCAGGGCCTCTTCCGGGGTCAAGATCCGCCCCAGGTACCTTGACAGGTTATCACGCTCCAGGACCGGAGCAGTCCTGAACCAGTCCAGGGTGGTGGTGTTGTCATGGGTTCCGGTATAGGCCACGCTGTTCCGCTGGTGACGGAAAGGCGCGTCCGGGTTCAGGGCTGGAGTATCCCCGCCAAAGGCGAACTGCAAGACCTTCATCCCCGGCAGATCAAAAGAACGCATCACGGCGCGCACATCATCGGTGATTACCCCCAGATCCTCGGCGATGAGCGGCAGATTTTCTCCAAAATGGGCTTGCATGGCCTTGAAAAAAGTTTCTCCCGGCCCCTTTACCCACTCGCCGTTCACCGCAGTGCTTTCCTCAGCCGGAATGGCCCAGTAACCGCAAAAACCCCGAAAATGATCCAGACGGACCAGATCGGCCAGATGCAAATTATGCTCCAGACGCTTAATCCACCAGGAAAAACCATCCCGGCTCATGGCCTCCCAGTCATATACCGGATTCCCCCAACGCTGTCCGGTGGCGCTGAAATAATCCGGAGGAACACCGGCAACTTTCAGAGGGCACCCTTTTTCATCCAATTGAAACAGGTTTTGGTTGGCCCAGACATCGGAACTGTCATGGGTTACATAAATGGGCAGATCTCCGATAAGGTCCAGGCCGGCAAGGCGGCAGTGCCGGCGCAAGGACCGCCATTGACGGAAAAAGATATACTGAATGAACTTATGCCTGAGCACGCTACGCCGGTGCTCCAGCTCCCAAATTCTCAGGGCGTCCGGATCCCGGTTCTTGAGTTTTTCCGGCCAGTCCACCCAGCTTTCGCCCGTATGCTCGTCCTTGATGGAGGCAAAAAGGGCATAATCATCCAGCCAACCAGCCTCGGCCCGGCAAAAAAACGCGAAATTCTCCTGTTTTTCCAGATCCGCGCAACGTTCGTAGGCCGCATGCAAAATCGCCCGCCGCTGGGCGCCAGCCCCGGCGTAATCCGCCAGTCCGCGCTTTACTCCAGCGCGGGACAAGGAATCATCCAGATCCGCCGGAGAAATCCACCCTTCTTCTAATAAAAGCTCCGGACTGATGAACAACGGATTTCCAGCAAAGGCCGAAGGACTGGAATAAGGCGAATTGCCTAAAAATTCCTCAGTCTGGGTCAACGGCAACATCTGCCAGTAACTTACCCCGGCCGCCGCCAGACCGGAAGCAAAACTCCTGGCCGCGGGACCGAGGTCGCCGATGCCGAAAGGGGCGGGCAGGGACGAGATATGTAGCAATACGCCGCAACTTCTTTCGCGCATGAATAGATTCCCCCCATAAGGTATAACTGCTCTTGCCCCAAGGCTGAAGTTTTAGCAACCATATTTGCAAAAAAGCGCTCCCTGGGGTAGACATTTTCACAGGGAGAACACATGTCTGACGCAAGTCCGATGGCCCCAAATTCCATCCCCGAACGGGCCTGCCTGATCCTCATCGGCATGGCTGGAGCCGGAAAAACCAAAATGGGTCTGGAATTGGCCCGTCTGCTGAACTGGGCGCATGTGGACGCGGATAGCCTCATTGAGGCGGCCTACGGGACAAACCTGCAACGCCTGGTGGACCGGGTGGACCGGGAAACCTTTCTGGACATGGAAGCCGCAATCATCCAAAGTATCCGCCTGCAACGCTGCGTTATCTCCACCGGAGGGAGCGTGGTTTACCGGGAAAAATCCATGAAATACCTGCACGGCCTGGGGCCGGTCATGAGACTGGATGTGCCCATGAACATCATCCTGGAGCGCATCGCCCGCAGGCCGGATCGCGGTCTGGTCATAGGGCTTGGGCAGACTGTGGAAGGCCTCTTCCATGAACGCCGCCTGCTCTATAAAAAATACTCTTCCTTGGCTATCGTTGGCGGAAACAGGCCAGCGCAGGATTACGCCCGGCAGGCCATGCCAGAAGTCCTTGAAGCCCTGCGCCGCTGGGCAGCGTAACTCCACTTCAAAATTTCCGTAACGCCTTCCCTAGGTAAGGGGAATCTTCCATAACCCGGCTCAAGCCTAAATCCAGGGCCAGATCCGCCGCCGCTTCTCCCTTGAAAATTTTTCGCCTGGACAGGGCGAGGGCGAGGCGGAGCAGACGCGCGCGCGTTCGCCCTTCTTCCATAGCCGGCGGGAGTTCCGGCGACGCCGGAACATCCGTGACGGACGCATCAAGCGCCAGATAGCCGCTGTTCTTGAGAATGGTATAAGCCATGCGCTGATCCGGGGGAAGATTAAGACTGTCGTCAGGAAGCATCGGACGACCCGCGCCCGGCAACCCATCAAAAGCCCCCTGGCGCTGGGCTTCCAGGATTTTTTCTTCCGCCACCAAGGATATGGCTGAAAACACGTCCAAACCAAACAATCTCACTTGCGTCCCGGCAGGACGGAACGAGACACGCACGGCAACAATGACGCCTTTCGGCCTGAACGGCACAACTCCCTAGCGTTCGTCATGCGCCTGGACGCGGGTCATGGCCCGCCGCAAGGCGATTCTGGCCCTTTCCATATTCACCTTGTCGGCCTGACTGGCTAGGCGTTCCTCCGCCCGGCGCTTGGCCGCCATCGCCCTGGCCAGATCGATGTTATCGGCCAACTCCGCGGACTCGGCCAGAATAATCACCTTATCGCCGGCGACATCGGCCACCCCGCCGCTGACAAAGGCCTTTTGACGTTTGCCGTTCACGGTGTAAACCAATTTGCCCACATCCAAGGAAGCCAGCATGGGAACATGGCCGGGCAGGACTCCGAAATACCCCTCTACCCCGCAAACGCTCACATACTCCACCCGTTCACTCAGCACCAGTTTATCCGGGGTAACTATGTCGAGCTGGAGAGTTTTGTCCATGCGGATCTCCTGCGCCTATTGCTCGGAGGCCTGACGGGCCTTATATTTTTCCATGGCCATTTCAATGCCGCCCACCATATAAAAATCCGATTCAGAAAGATAGTCATAATCGCCGTTGAGTATCCCACGGAAGGCCTTGACCGTATCTTCCAGCTTCACATACTGTCCGGGAGCGCCGGTAAAGGCTTCGGCAACATGGAAGGGCTGGGAAAGAAAACGCTGGATGCGCCTGGCCCTGGCTACCACCACCTTATCCTCGTCCGAGAGCTCATCCATGCCCAGGATGGCTATGATATCCTGCAAATCTTTGTATTTTTGCAATACCTGCTGCACCTCCCGGGCCACCGCGTAATGTTCCTGTCCTACCACCAGGGGGTCAAGGATGCGCGAGGTGGAATCCAGAGGGTCCACCGCCGGGTAAATGCCCAGTTCGGCAATCTGGCGGGAAAGCACCAAGGTTCCATCCAGATGGGCGAAGGTGGTCGCCGGCGCCGGGTCGGTCAAATCGTCGGCCGGCACATACACGGCCTGTACGGAAGTAATGGAACCGGATTGGGTGGAAGTGATGCGCTCCTGCAAGGCGCCCAAATCCGTGCCCAAGGTGGGCTGGTAGCCCACGGCCGAAGGCATGCGCCCGAGCAGGGCGGAAACTTCCGACCCGGCCTGGGTGAAACGGAAAATATTGTCTATGAAAAGCAAAACATCCTGATGTTCCTCATCCCGGAAATATTCCGCGCAGGTCAGGGCGGTCAAGGCCACCCTGGAACGGGCTCCCGGAGGCTCGTTCATCTGACCATATACCAAGGCGGTTTTATCCAGCACCCCGGCCTCTTTCATTTCGTAATACAGATCATTGCCCTCGCGGGTGCGTTCACCCACCCCGGCAAGCACGGAAATGCCGCCATGCTGCTTGGCGATATTGTTGATCATCTCCATGAGGATTACGGTCTTACCCACACCCGCGCCGCCGAAGAGTCCCATTTTGCCGCCCTTAGGGAAGGGAATGAGCAGATCCACCACTTTAATTCCGGTTTCCAGCATCTCAATCCTGGTGTTCTGATCGCTGAAGCTGGGAGCCGGGCGGTGAATGGGCAAAAATTTTTCGGCCTTAATCGGTCCAGCCTCATCCACAGGCTTCCCCACTACATTGATGATCCGCCCTAGGGCGGCATTGCCCACCGGGGCCTGGATCGGCTGGCCCGTATCCAGCGCCGGCATGCCGCGCACCAGGCCTTCCGTGGCGTCCATGGCGATAGTACGCACCAAGTTGTCTCCCAGATGCTGCGCCACTTCGCAGATAAGTTCCTGGGCGTTGGCGTTGTTGGGATTTTCGATCTTCAAGGCCGTAAGAATGCTCGGGAGCTGGCCGGAAGAAAATTCCACATCCACGACCGCGCCGATGACCTGAACTATTTTTCCCATATTCTGGCTCATTATGCACTCCCTTATTAAAATCCCATCCAGAGGATGATCCGCGTCAGCACTGGAAAATACTACCCTTTCAAAGCTTCCGCCCCGGAAACTATGTCAATCAGATCCGTGGTGATGGCCGACTGCCTGGTTTTATTGTAAAGCAGGTTCAGGGCCGCGGAAATCTCGTCACAGTTACGGGTAGCGTTATCCATAGCCGCCATCCTGGCCGCATGTTCGCCGGCCGAGGTCTCCAGAAGCCCCTGGTAAATCAGAACTTTGATGTGATGCGGCAGGATCGAGGCCAGCAAGGAGGCCGGATCCGGCTCGTAAAGACGTTCCCCCGGCTCTTTTCCGCCCGCGTCTACGGCCGGCAAGGGCAAAATAGTCCTGACCGCAGGTTTCTGCCGGCTCAGGCTCACAAACTCGCCATGCACCAAATAAACCTGATCCAGATCGCCGGAAAGGTATTCTTCAACCACCGCCTTGCCCAAATTGCCAGCCACCTGAAAATCCAGGGGATCCAAGGTAAAACGTTCCAGCTCGCCCTGGGGTTTGCCAGATTTTTTTATGGCGTCACGCCCCTTGCGCCCGGCATGGTAAAAGCGCACCCGCAGGCCTTCCGCTTCTTTTTCTCCGGCCAATTTGAGAGCGGCTGAGATCAGGGCGGTATTGAAGCCTCCGCACAGCCCGCGATCCGAAGTGGCCAGAATAATCCCGCAGGAGCGCGGATTTTCCCGCTCCCCCAATAACGGATGCACACTATCTTCCATCTTGCCGGACAAATCCAGAATCATTTCCTGGAACTTGCAGGAATACGGACGAAAACGCTCCATCCGGCTCTGGGCGCCGCGCAGTTTGGCCGAGGCCACCATGTTCATGGCCTTGGTGATCTGCTTGGTTTTTTTTACCCCAATGATCTTGGTTCTGACATTTTTCAAAGACGCCATGTCACCCTCCGCCCGGCCTAAATCTTAAAGCCCCTTTTGAATTCTCCCAGAGCGGAGGACAAACGATCTTCGATTTCCTTGTCCAGGGCCTTCTTGGCGGCGATATCTTTCAGGATGTCCGCCTTGCCCGTACGCACGAATTCCATAAATTCGCGCTCAAAACGGCCCACTTGGTCCACGGGAATATCATCCATGTAGCCCTTGTTGGCCGCGTAAATGGAAATCACCTGTTCCTGCACGGGCATGGGCTGATATTGCGGCTGTTTGAGCAATTCTACCAGTCTCGCCCCACGGTTCAGCTTGGTCTGGGTGGCCTTGTCCAAATCGGATCCGAACTGGGCAAAGGAAGCCAGTTCCCGATACTGGGCCAGATCCAACCGCAAGGTTCCGGCCACCTGCTTCATGGCCTTGATCTGGGCGTTACCCCCCACCCGGGAGACCGAAATACCCACGTTCACCGCCGGACGTATGCCGGAGTTGAACAGGTTCGGTTCCAGATAAACCTGACCGTCGGTGATGGAGATCACGTTAGTCGGAATGTAGGCGGATACATCCCCGGCCTGGGTTTCAATAATCGGCAGGGCGGTGAGGGAACCTGCGCCGTGTTCATCCGAGAGTTTGGCCGCCCTCTCCAACAGGCGGGAATGCAGGTAAAAAACGTCACCCGGAAAAGCTTCGCGCCCCGGAGGGCGGCGGAGCAACAGGGACATCTGCCGGTAAGCCGTGGCTTGCTTGGAAAGATCATCATAAATGATCAGGGCGTGTTTGCCGTTATCCCGGTAATATTCCGCCATAGTGCAACCGGAATAGGGGGCGATGTATTGCAGGGAAGCCGGCTCGGAAGCCGTGGCCGAGATAATGGTGGTATATTCCATGGCCCCGTATTTGCGCAGGGTCTCCGCCACCATGGCCACGGTGGATTTTTTCTGGCCTATGGCCACATAAAAACAGTGAATGCCGGTTTCTTTCTGGGCCAGGATGGCGTCCACGCAAATGGCCGTCTTGCCGGTCTGGCGATCCCCGATGATCAATTCGCGCTGGCCGCGACCGATAGGGGTCATGGCGTCAATGGCCTTTATTCCGGTAGGCATGGGTTCATGCACGGATTTTCTGGAGATGATCCCAGGGGCCTTGATCTCCACAGGGCGGATATCCTTAGTTTCCACCGGTCCCAGGCCGTCCAGGGGGTGTCCCAGGGGATCCAGCACCCGTCCCATTACCGCATCGCCCACGGGAACGGAAAAAATCCTCCCGGTACGCTTTACCGAATCGCCTTCCTTGATGCCAGTGTCCTGGCCGAGCAAGGCCACACCCACGTTGTCCTCTTCCAGATTGAGGACCATGCCCATAACCCCGCCAGGAAATTCCAATAATTCCATGGACATGGCCTTCTGCACCCCATGCACTCTGGCAATGCCGTCGCCCACGTACAAAACCGTGCCGGTTTCGCTCATTTCCACACGCAGCTCAAAATTTTCGATCTGTGACTCGATGATCTTGCTGATCTCTTCCACTTTCATCTGCATGACTTTACACACCCCTCTTGATCTGTTCTTTCAGGATGGAAAGCTGCGCCCGCAGGCTCGCATCCAGCACCCGGTCCTCCACCTTCAGCACCACTCCGCCCAAAATGGAAGAATCCACCGCATAACCCAGAACCAACTGACGTCCGGTTTGCTGGATCAGTTTTTCCAGCACCCGCCGGCGTTTGTTTTCATCCAGTTCCACCGCGCTGATCAGTTCACCGCGCAAAATCCCTTTTTTTTCATCCAGCAGGCGGTCAAAATGAGCCGCAATGGCCGGCAGAACCGCCAGCCGCCCTTTTTCGGACAGCAGACGGCAAAAATTCCGCACCTTCTCCCCAATCCCCAGACGGGATGCAATAGTGGAAATAACCCCGGACTTGTCCGCCGGGCTGAACACCGGACTGCGGCACAATTTGACCAGGGCGGGGGAGTCCAGGAGCGCCCGGCTCAATAGCGCAAGCTCCTCCGAAAAACGCTCCAGTTCCGGCAGGCCGGTTTTTCCGCCCACCGCGAACAAGGCGCCAGCATACCTGCGGGCCGCTATATCACCGCTCAATTCAGCACCACCTTGCTTAAACTTTTGTCCATCAGCTTTTCATGGGCCTGTCCGTCAAGTTTTTTGCGCAATAAGGATTCGGCGGTAGAAAAAATCTCTTCGGCTATTTCAGAACGCATATCCTGCATGGCCTTATCCACCTCGTTCTGGGCGGTCAGCTTGGCCTGGGCGATAATCTGGCGGGCGTTCTTCTCCGCCTTGACAATGATTTCAGACTTAAGAGCTTCTCCCTGCGCTTTATAAGCGATCAAAAGCGCTTGGCGTTCCTTGTCCAAATTGACGATTTTGGCTTCCACCTCTTTCAGGCGCCTGGAAGCCTGGACTTTTGCCTTTTCCAAATTTGCCAATTCCGCCGCGATCCTTTCACTGCGCCCGTTCAAAAAGCCTTTTACCCTGTCCCCTGCGGCCAGCCAGATCAAGGCGATGAAAAGTGTGAACGTCAGCAGACGGAAGCAGAAATCAACCCACCGGCTACCCGTGCCGTATCCAAAATAGAAAGCCGCGAGGCATAAAATAATCCCACCCGCGGCTAGAAGTCTGGTTCTGGATTTGCCCATAACTATGGCCTCTACTCTATAATCCTGGATACCGCTCTATCGGCCAGGACGCTTATCTTGCCGCGCAGGGCGCGCCTGAGCGTCTCCACTTCCTGTTCCATTTCCTTGCGCGAACGCTGTAAAAAAAGGCCAGCCTCGCTCTGGGCGCCCTCCAGAATGGAGCGCCCCGCTTCCTGGGCCTGAACCCTGACTGTCTCCCGCTGTCCGGCGGCCTGCGCTCTGGCTGTTTCCAGTTCAGACTCATAACGGGCGAGCCGCAGGTCCGCTTCATTCGCAAACCTGCCCGCATCTTTAGTCAATTTATCGGACAGGTCCAGACGTTGGCGGATAATCCCCCGCACGGGACGGATAATCAACAGGTTGATGACCACCAGCCCCACAATAAAATTCACTATCTGAATGACCAGGGTAATATTTAAATCAACACTAACCATAAGAACCCCCGTCCGCGTTCATCATGATCCTGAAATAACCCTGTAAAAATTCGCGCGGAACAACTTTCAGCAAAAATGAAGCCAAAACGGGAATTATTCTGACAAAACCGATGAATCGGCCAATTGCGCTCTGGGCACGGTCTGAAACCTGGTCCCTTCCGGCAAGGGATCTTTGGTCATCTGCACCGTGCCTTGCAAGGTGGCGCCTTCTTCCATCACCAGGATGGGTGTGACGATGTTGCCGGTAAGAAAAGCGGTTTTGTGCATGGTGGTCTGCTTGCTGACAAAAATATCCCCGTCAATCTTGCCGCTCAAAATAAGCTGAGACACGTTGATACGACCGGAAACACGGGCATCCTTACCCAAAATCAAAGTGCCCTCGGAGGAGATTTCACCGGTGAATTCGCCGTCAATACGCACCGAGCCGGCAAAGGAAAGCTGGCCGTTATAGGAGGTATCCGTACCCAAAAAAGCGTTAAACTTGGATTCGTCTTTGTTATTATTCATAATGAAAACTCCAGTGCGGACATTGTAATGTAAAGCACGCCATAAACCAAACTATTTTTTTGCCTGACGGCAAAAAAACCATCCCGTTTTCAACGGGTGCTAAACCACCCTGAAAACATAGCGGTGCATGGAGATATTCAAAAGCAGCCCGACCATGCAAAAATTAACCAGGGTGGCGCTCCCGCCATAGCTGATAAAGGGCAAAGGTATGCCCACCACGGGCATAATTCCCAGCACCATGCCCATGTTGATCAGCACCTGCCAGAAAAAATAAAAAAATATCCCGGCCCCGAGCATGCCGCCGAACCTGTCTCCGGCCGAGCTGACCGTGGCGTATATGCTTAGCAAAAATATACAGAACAAGACGACCAGAGTCACACTCCCCACAAAGCCCCATTCCTCGCCGAACACGGCCATGGCAAAGTCCGTATGCTTGGCCGGAATGAAACGCAATTTACTCTGGGTTCCTTCCAGGTAGCCACGCCCCCGGATCTGCCCCGACCCCACCGCGATCTTGGACTGCTCACTTTGGTATACAGATTTTGGCGAGGCCTTGTCTGGAGAAACAAACCCGATAAGGCGATCCCGCTGATAATCCAGAAGGTTCGGAAGCACAAGCTTGGCCAACGCCAAAGGACTGAACACCAAAAATACCAAACCGACCTTGACAATTGACACCTTGACCCCCCTGAAGAGGATCATCCCGCCCAAAATCAGCATGATAATCATGGCGGTGCCGAGATCCGGCTGTTTCAGCACCAGGATGGCCGGAACAAGGCCGATACAGACGATTATGCCGAATTCTTTCCAGCCTAGCGGATTTTTTCCCCTGGACAGCATTTTGGCCGCAAGCAGCATTACGCTGATCTTCACCGCTTCGCTGGGTTGAAAATTCACCGCTCCAAGAGGATACCAACGCTTGATGGCGTTATCCGGATAGAGCAAAAAGAGCGCCGCCAGCAGCGCCACGGACAGAATCAGAAATAACTCCGCAGAAGAAATCAGGCGGCGATAGTCCAAAAACATGCAGCCCAGCATGCAAAGCACCCCCAACCCCACCCACAGGCATTGGCGATGAAAATAAGGCGCGAGGCTGATGCCTTCGCCCAGCCGGATCACGCTGGCCGAATACAGGTTAAGGAGCCCAATAACCGACAGGACGACCGTAAAAAACAACAACGCCCAGTTGGCCTTCCAGATATGTCTCTCTTCCATGCCCTGAGTCATGCCCGGCCCGCCTGAGACATTTTATTTCGATCCTTCAATAAATTCGACCCATTGGGTGGAAGCCCGAATCGCCTCGTCCAGACCGCTGTCATCCTGCGGGCGCACCACATAACCGGAGGCCGCGACCTGCCTGGGGACGGAACGCGGTTTTACCGCGCCGAAAAGGTAATCGTACACCGCCACAGCCACCGGACCGGCCGAGGCGCTTCCCCCTCCGCCATGTTCCACCATCACCACCACCACATAACGCTGCTCGCCTTTAAGCCCCCAAGTGGCTATCCAGGCGTGATCCCTATGCTCATAAAGCGTATCTTCCACCCGCTGACGGACATCTTTCAGAGCCACCACCTGGGCGGTTCCGGTTTTGGCGCCGATGACCGCGTCCCTGCGTCCGAGCCTCTGGGCCGTACCCTGGCGGTCTTCCACCACCCGGCGCATGGCCTGGACGATAAAGGCCCGTTCCTCTTCCGTTGAAGGCGTACGCCCAAAGGCCTCCGGCCGCGCACCATCCAGGAGGAGGGGTTTAAACAGCAGACCGCCGTTAAGCAGCGAACTCACATACACGGCCATCTGCACCGGAGTGACCAGGGTATAGCCCTGGCCTATGGAGGCATTGACGGTCTCGCCCCGCTGCCAAGGCTCGCCGCGCATGGTTGCCTTCCACTCTCGCCCGGGAACCACTCCGGGTTTCTCCGAAGGCAGATCAATGCCGGTCAGTCTGCCGAACCCCGAAGACAGGGCAAAAGAGGTGAGCTTGTCGATGCCCACGCGATCCGCCATCTGGTAATAATAAACATCGCAGGATTCCACCAGGGAGCGGAGCATGTCCACCCTGCCGTGCCCCCCGCTTCGCCAGCAGCGGAACGAACGGTTGCCAAGCTTGAATTCGCCGGTACAGGCCACTGTTTCTCCCGGCTTAATTCCCTCACGCAAAAACATGGCCGCCATCATCAACTTCCAGACCGAACCCGGAGGATAGACACTCTGGATAGCCCGATTCTGCAAAGGATGACGCTCGTCATCGCGCAACTTGCCCCAATCCTCAGCGGAAAGACGGCCGGTGAACAGGTTGTTGTCGTATGAAGGGGCGGTGACCAGGGCCAAGAGCTTCCCCGTATCCGGATCCATAACCACAATGCAGCCGGAATGTCCGCCCAGGGCCAGGGCGGCGGCTTCCTGCAAGTCCGCATCCAGAGAAAGCCGGACATCTTCACCGCTGTGGGGGCGGTTTTTATTTTCACGAACCAACGGACGCCCCAAGGCATCCACCTCCTGCATTTCCAATCCCTTGGCTCCGCGCAGACGATTCTCTTGGATCAGCTCAACTCCCCGCTTGCCCACGCTGTCGCCCCGGAACAAGTCCTTGTAATCGCGCAATTCGGCGGCGTTGGCCAAGGCCACATAACCGAGCACATGAGAAAATTTGGCTCCGTGCGTATAAAACCTGCGCTGCTGCGCAACCACCGTCACCCCCGGCCAGTTGAGCGCCTCGCTCTCCAACCAGGCCACCCGCCCGAACTTTACGTCATGGGCCAGAATCACCGGGTTGAAACCGGGAACGCCTTCCAGCAGGGAATTTTGATAGCGCCGCTCCAGTTTGCTCAAAGCTTCCCCGGTCCACTGGCTGATCTTGGCCAGAGTGGAAGGGATGTCAGGGCAATCTTCCCTGGTCAGAGCCACCGCGTATGAAGGACGGTTTTCCGCAAGAATGACGCCCTGATCGTCCAGCACCAGACCGCGGTTGGCGTAGATCTGCCTCTCCCGCCAGCGGTTGGCCTGGGCCCTCTGCAAATTCAAATCCCCCTGGACAATCTGCAGATGCCAAAGACGAAAAACCAGCACGCAAAAAAGCAAGGCGAGCAATACCTGGAGCATGATCAAACCGTGCTTCGGCGGCTGATAACCTTCGGATTCAATACTGATTCGCATCGCCAAACCTTACGGATCTGCTTTTTTGGGCGGCCCACCAAAGCAGTGGGGTAAAAAACGTCTGCAACAAAAAGATCCACAGCATTCCCTGCGGCGTCATGGATGCGCCCCGCAGAAAATCCATCAGCAGCATAAAACCCAGTCGTCCGAGGCCAAGGGAGAGAGAAAGAAGCGCGATGAACACCAGGTTTCCGGACATAAACAGCCAGACGCCCATGTAATACAGGAGCAACACAACACCGTGCCAGAGAATGGAGAGGCCGAAAGGGAGCGTGCCGGCTCCTTCCTGGATAATTACGCTCAACAGCACGATAACGGCGGTCTGTTGCCTATTTTTCTCATGCAGGCATATTATAAACCCGGGGATCAGGGCGTCCAGGCCGGGAAAAAACTTCTGCAGCCAGATGCCCGCCACCATATACCCGATCCACCACAAAACATTGCCCAACATCGGATCATCGCTCCGTTTCCCCGATCTGTTCCTCGGCGGTCAGCGCGTCAAATTCAGGCACATCCGGCAAAAGATCAACATCGCGGAAAGGTTCGTACAGCAGGGCATCCGGCCTCATTCCCCTGGGCGGGATGAGCACCAGCACCTCTTCCAGGCGGGACAGTTCCGCCAGAGGCAGAGAGGTAATCTGGGGAAAAAAGGCGTCCTTGTCATAACGCGCGAAATTCACCCTGGCCGCCGGAACCCCCTTGGGCATAACGCCGTCCAGCCCGGAACAGATCAAAAGCTCACCCGGCTTCATATTGGTATTGGGGGCCACATATTGCACCAACAAAGGCTTTCCCGCCCCCGCTCCGGCGAGAATGCCCTGGGCGCGGCTCTCCTGCCCCACCACCGCCACACGGAAAGACGGGTCTGTGAGCAACAGCACCGTGGAACTATGGGGGGCAGTATGATAGACGCGTCCCACCACCCCCTGAACGCTGATCACCGGCGCCCCCGGCAAGGCTCCGCCAAGAAAACCCTTGTTCAGCATCACGCTGTTCAGCAGCGCCTGCGGGCCGAACTTTCCGGCAATCACTCTGGCCCCGGTCTTGCCCCAAGGAGAAACCGGCGGCAGAGCCAGCATTTTTTGCAGCCGGGCAAGCTCCCGCTGGTCTTCCTTGGCCTGCTCCAAATCCTGGCTGACCAGGCTCAAGGACTCGGTCAAACGGGCATTCTCCCCGGCCACCTCAACCAGGGCCAGATAATTGTCCACAAACTGCGCGGCTCGTTCCTTGATCCAGATCCCCGGATAAATAACCTGGCCGACAATTTCCAGGCCGCTCAGGCTGGAAAAACGGGCCAGGCGGCCAGTTCGGGCGTCCCAAGCGTAAAGCGCCAGGAAGCTGAGCAGGGCCAGGCCGAAAATGACCAGCATGCGTACAGGATTCACGTTATTCTATACAGACTTCTTTGAGGATGCCGATATTGTCCAGGGCTTTGCCCGTGCCCAGCACCACCGTGTACAAAGGCTCGTCCACCACCGTGATGGGCAGCATGGTTTCCTCACGCAGGAGTTGGTCCAACCCCTTGAGCATGGCCCCGCCCCCGGTCAGCACTATGCCGCGGTCCACGATATCCGCGGCCAGTTCCGGCGGAGTCTGCTCCAAGGCGCTGCGCACGAGCTGCACGATGGCTTCCACCTGCCCGGAAATGGCCTTGCGCACCTCTTCAGAGGTAACGTGCAGGTTCTGCGGGATGCCGGTGACCTGATCCCGCCCCTTGACCTCGAATTCCTGCTCCACAGGCAGGGGGTAAGCCGAAGCGATGGCGATCTTGACGGTTTCGGCCGTGGCCTCGCCGATGACTAAATTATATTTGGCCCGGATGTAATTAATGATGGCTTCATCCATTTTATCGCCGCCCACGCGCACGGATTTGGAATAGACGATGCCGGAAAGGGAGATGATCGCCACCTCGGTGGTTCCGCCGCCTATACCCACAACCATGTTGGAAGTGGGTTCCTGGATGGGGAGGTCGGCCCCGATGGCCGCGGCCATCGGCTCCTCTATAAGATAAACTTCCCGGGCGCCGGCGCTTTGGCAGGATTCCTTAACCGCCCGTTTTTCCACCTGGGTTATCCCGGTGGGCACGCAGACCATGATGCGAGGACGCACAAAACGGCGGTGGTTATGCACCTTGGAGATAAAAAAACGCAGCATGGCCTCGGCGATCTCAAAATCGGCGATCACGCCGTCTTTCATGGGGCGGATGGCTTCAATGTTGGCCGGAACCTTTCCCAACATGTCTTTGGCTTCCTTCCCGACAGCCAGGATGACGTTGCCGCCCCTGACGTCCTTCTTTACGGCCACTACCGAAGGTTCACGCAACACTACCCCCTTGCCCTTGACATAGACGCAGGTATTGGCCGTACCCAAATCTATCGCCAGATCGCTGGAAAATACGCCCAGAATGGAATCCATGAATTTAGCCATATTGTCCTTTACCTCACACTGGCTTGCTGCCCGCCTGACGGACAGAGCTATAGGTTACAACCGTAAACCCCGTTCCCAGCCTTCCAGATCCGCGTCCAAATCCAGGCCCGGTTTTAGCCTATAGGCAGGCAGACGCATCAGGCACTGCCTGTCCTGGCCGCACAAGAGCAACCGTAGTTCAACCCCGTCCCGATCCGTGGCGTGACGCAACAAAATGTCCTTAAGATCATCCATGTTTTTTTCTTCTAAATCCTCCAGCCCGCACTCCACCTGCCAGGGAGTGGGATCGCTCCGCACTGCCTCCGCCAGCGGGCGCATGGACAGGGCCTTAAGCTTGATCTCCCTGGGAAGCGTCTCTTCCTCTTCTTCAAAGGCGGACGCTTCTTCCAGCCTGTCCGCCAGGACCACGGCTGTAAGCTCAAAGGGAACGCCCGGCCTAAAAACCGGCGCGGCCGCCTTGCTCTGAATCTTGGATGTGGATGGCGCGGACCTCAGCAAAGGCGCCTCCGGAGTGAGCAGGAAAGCGGAGGGCGATGGCCTGGACAAGGCGGTTTCTACCCCGCGCAGGGCGGGATCCGCCCCGGCCGCGGCCCCTTCCTCAAACAACAGTCTGGCCTCTTCCGCCAAATCGGCGAAAAACAGGCATTCCCCGCTGGAGGTAAAATCGCTCACCCGGCAATTCGCCATATACTTGCCGCTCTTTTTAGCGCGTTTTCCGGCGAAATCACTCATCAAGACCGCGGTCTTGATGACCTCTCCCGGCGCGAATTCGCGCGCTTCCTCCAGGGGCAGAAGCCCGAGCCGGTTCATAATCCTCCGGAAAGGGCTCAAGGGATGCCCGGAAAGGAAAAAACCCAGGGCTTCCTTCTCATGGTGCAGTTTTTCCTCGTCCGGCCATTCTTCCAGCGCCTGTTCCGGCAAATCCATTCCCAGCCCTCCGTTGCCGGAAAGGCGGACGGGCGGGGCCAGGGCCAGCATGGACAATTGCCCGGAACCGGCCTCTTTTTGTTTTTTCTGAGCCAGGGTCAGCGCCTGCCCCAAAGTCTCGTGCATGACCCGGCGCGGACAGCCGAATACATCCATTGCCCCGCTCTTGATCAGATGTTCCAGGGATCGTCTGGTCACCTTGCGCAGATTCACCCTGGAACATAAATCCAACAACGAGGCGAAAGCGCCGTTCTTCTCCCGTTCCTCAACAATCTCACGGATAGCCTCCCCCCCGACATTCCTGACTCCTCCGAGGCCAAAGAGGATATTGCCGTTACGCACGGAAAAGGCGTACCCGCTTTCCTGCACCGAAGGCCTTTCCACCCGCAGGCTTAAATCCCGGCAGGCGTCCATATACTTGAGAAGCCTGTCCTGGTTGCCGATTTCCGAACTCAGCAGGGCGGCCATGAATTCAGGGGCATAATGGGCCTTGAGGTAGGCGGTTTGGTAAGAAATGAGGGCATAGGCCACAGAATGGGATTTATTGAAGCCGTAACGGGCAAACTTTTCGATCAACCCGAAAATTTCAGCGGCCTTGCCCTCGGGCACGCCGCCCTTCCTGGCCCCCTCCATGAATTTATTACGCTGGGCCAGCATGATCTCTTTATTCTTACCGCCTATGGCCTTACGCAAATCATCCGCCTCACCCTGGGTAAAGCCGGCTACCAGCCTGGCGATCTGCATGGCCTGTTCCTGATAGACGATCACCCCGTAAGTGGATTTCAGGCAATCTTCCAGGATGGGCAAGGGATAGACCACCTCGGTCGTTCCATGCTTGCATTCAATGAAATAATCCACCATGCCGCCTTCCAGTGGACCTGGGCGGTACAAGGCGATCATGGCGATTATATCCTCAAGGCGGGTAGGTCTTAGTTTACGCAGATAGCGGCGCATTCCGTCGCTTTCCACCTGGAAAATGCCGTCGGTATTTCCTGAAGAATACAGGTGGTAAGTCGCCTGGTCATCCAGGGGCAAATCCTCCAAATCCGGCGCCCGCCCATGTCTGGAACGAATGAGATCCAAAGCGTCGTGCAGCACGGTCATGGTGCGCAGACCCAGGAAATCGAACTTGACCAGGCCGATCTGCTCCACATTCTTCATATCATACTGGGTGACCAATTCATCGTGCTTGCCGCGGTAAAGCGGCAGATATTCCACCATGGGACGATCGGAAATCACCACCGCCGAGGCGTGGGTGGAGGCATGGCGGGAGAGACCCTCCAGACGCTTGGAAATATCCAGGAGTTTACGCAGGGACGAACCTTCCGCGCTCTGGTCGTATAATTCCTTGAGCCTGGGCGAATATTTCATGGCCAGAGTCATATTCAGCTTGATTTCTTCCTCGCCGGCGGGCAAGGCCTTATTCAGACGCCGGATCTCCCGTTCCGCCTCGCCCACCAGGGCGGCCAGGCGGTTGGTCTCTTCAAAGTCCAGCCCCAGAGCGCGGCCCACATCTTTGATTACCGCCTTGGTTTTCAAGGTGCCGAAGGTGGTAATCTGGGCCACCGCGTCCGCGCCGTAGCGTTCACCTATGTATTGCAGCACCAGGGGACGCTTGCGTTCACAAAAATCCACGTCGATGTCGGGCAGTTTTTTACGATCCGGGTTGAGGAAGCGCTCAAAAAGCAGATTATAGGCTATAGGGTCAAGATTGGTTATGCCCAAGGCCCAGGCAACCAGCGACCCGGCCGCGCTCCCCCGCCCGGGTCCCACCGGCACGCCGTTGCGCTTGGCCCAGTCTATAAAGTCGCGCACAATCAGGAAATAGCTCTGGTAACCCATCCTGCTGATGACCTCCAGCTCCATTTCCAACCTGGCCTGGTATTCTCCAGGATCCGCCCCTTCCGACAGCTTTTCCAAGCGAATCTCCAAGCCGGCGCTGGCCAGACGGCGAAATTCCTCATCCAGGGAAACTCCCGCCGGCGTCTCAAAACGCGGGAAATAATAAACCCCTTTGGGAGTCAGAGCCGCCGTGTAATCTTCGCATAAGTCCGCGATGCGCCCGGCATTGTCCAAGGCCTCCGGCGCCCAGGCGAAGGCTTTTTCCATTTCCGCCGGAGATTTGTAATACAATTCATCCGTATCCATGCGCATACGCCGGATTTCATCCACCTTGACCTTATTCTGGATGCACAGCAGAAGATCGTGCGCCTCGGCGTCCTCCCGGTTCAGGTAGTGGCAATCATTGGTGGCCACCAGCGGCAGACCGGAAAGGCGGGAAAGGTCAAGCAGTTTTTTATTCAGTTCATCCTGGACCTTCAGCCCGTTGGCCTGCACCTCCAGGAAAAAACGCCCCGGAAAAATATCCGCGTATTCCCGGCACAGCTCCTGGGCGGCTTCAAGGCCTTTTTCCTGCAAGGCCATGGGAATTTCCCCTTGCAGACAGGCGGAAAGGGCGATCAGCCCCTCGCTGCGGGCGCGCAAAATTTTCTTGTCCACCCTGGGTTTATAATAAAAACCTTCCAAGGCCCCCAGAGTGACTATCTCCACCAGGTTGCGGTAACCGCGCAGATTCTGGGCCAATAATACCAGATGCCACCGAATCTTGCCGCTTTCCGGGTTTCTGTCGGTATGATCCGGGCAAACATAAACCTCACAGCCGATAATCGGTTTAATTTTATGCTTCGCCGCTTCGTTGCACAGGTAAAGCGCGCCGTGCAGGGTGCCGTGATCGGTCACGGCCGCGGCCGTCATACCCAGCTCCATCGCCCGCCTGCACAAATCCCGAATCCGTAGCGAACCGTCCAGCAGGCTGTACTCACTATGGCAATGCAAGTGTACGAAATCGGACATAGGCTGAACAACAGTTAGCAAGTTTAGAAAAGCTGTAAAAAAAATCCAAAAGTGGACATAGCAGTTTTTTCCCCGCCAGGCAAGGCATAATCAACGGAATCACCGGAATATTATAAATCCGTTTTGAGGGTGCGCCCCCTTGAAAGGAAGTCTCGAAAATTGACAAAAATGCCGGCCGGCAATATAATGACGCTTATTTATCATGCTGAATAGTCCGCCTTTTGGGGAAGACCGTGACCCTGCGGGAAAATTCTAAAAAAAATCCAGAAAAGGAAGTCTTTGCCGCTAATTCCGCCATAGGCCAGAATGCGGCCTGCTGAAATAATGCGAAAATTCCCAGGCAAAGAAATCCAGTCGTTCACTGCCTACACGCGAGGTTTCCGAAGCGGAGACCCCGTCCGGGACAAACACCTGAACCTGAAATACGCGCACAGCCTGCGAGTGTTGCGTAACGCCAGAATCATCGCCAAGCAGGAAGAAGCCTTCCGCCGTTACCCCCAGGCGAAGCGCGCCCTGAACCTCGCCGCCCTTTACCATGATCTTGGACGTTTTGAACAACTGAAACGCTTCGGCACCTTCCGGGATGCCGATTCCGTCAACCACGGACTCCTTGGCGCGAAGCTCCTGGCGAAACAAGGCTTTTTGGCCGATGAAACCCCTGAACTGCGCCGGTTAACGCGTTGCGCGGTCCTCTGGCACAACCGCCTGGCCCTGCCGGACGGTTTGCCTGAAGAATTCGCCCTGGTGAGCCGGGCTATACGCGATGCGGATAAAATTGACATCATCGGCGTGCTGAACAGGGAGTTCCAGCCCGGCCGACAACCGGACAAAACCATTGTGCTGGAGCTGCGGAACGAGACAGGAGCTTACAGCCCCAAAGCTTTGGAAGCGGTACTGGCCGGGCGCACCGTGCTCTACGACGACATGCGGGTAATCAACGACTTCCGCCTGCTCCTGTGCAGCTGGGTCTTCGGTCTGGAATTCACCGCCTCCCGCCGCCTCCTGGCGCAAAGCGGCCTGCTGGAGGAAACGCTGGCCGGCCTGCCCGCCGGCGCGGACCTGGACAAGGCGCGCGCCCGCGTGCGGGGCAGGCTGAACGAATAAAAAATACGGCTCAATCCGGCTTTGCCAGCAAGCTTATTTTTTGATCTTTTTGATAAAGTCCGCCAAAATATCGTCCAGGTCCGGACGGCCGATTTCCTGCAGGCTGTATTCCACCCGCGTGCTTGGCTTGCTGATCTTTACTACCCGTTCCAAGTCAATAGGCGTAGCTATGACCACCGCGTCGCAATCCACGCGATCGATAGTGGCGCTCAGATCGCTCATCTGCTGTTCGCCATAGCCCATGGCCGGGAGTATGCCCTTGGCGTTGGGGTACTTCTTGTAGGTAGCGTCGATGGAGGCCACGGCGTAGGGGGTGGGGTCGACGATTTCGGCCACGCCTACGTTTTTGGCGGCCACCACCCCGGCGCCAAAGGACATGGAGCCGTGGGTGAGCGTTGGGCCGTCCTCAATCACGAGCACCTTTTTGCCCTTGACCAATTCGGGGTTTTCGGTGGTGACCGGGCTGTTGGCGCGGATGACCGTAGCCTTGGGGTTATACTTGGCTGCGTTTGCCTCAATCGACTTGATGTCTTCTTCCTTGGCGCTATCGCACTTGTTAATCAGGATGATGTCGGCGCGGAGGAAGTTTGTCTGGCCGGGGTAATAGGACAATTCATGCCCAGGGCGCAGAGGGTCGGGGATGACAACGTGTACATCGCTAACATAGAACGGCAGGTCATTGTTCCCTCCGTCCCAGAGAATGACTTCGGCTTCCTTTTCTGCCTCGCGGAGTATTTTTTCGTAGTCGACACCGGAATAGATGATGAAGCCGTGGTCGATGTGGGGCTCGTATTCTTCGCGCTCTTCGATGGTGCACTTATGCTTGTCGAGGTCGGCGTATGTCTCGAAGCGTTGGCAGGCCTGTTTTGCCAGGTCGCCGTAGGGCATCGGGTGCCTGATTGCCACGACCTTTTTGCCCATGTCTTTGAGTATCTTGCTGATATAGCGTGTAGTCTGGCTCTTGCCGCAGCCAGTCCGCACGGCGGTGATGGCGATAACGGGCTTGGTGGACTTGATCATGGTGCTGTTGCAGCCCATCAGCCTGAAATCCGCGCCCGCCGCCATGCACGAGCTCGCGAGGTGCATCACGTAGTCATTGGTAACGTCCGAATAGGCGAACACGCACTCGTCTACTTTTTCCCGCTTGATGACGTCGACGGCCTCGGATTCCTCATAGATGGGGATGCCGGCCGGGTAAAGTTTCCCTGCAAGCTCCACAGGGTATTTGCGCCCGGCTATGTCCGGTATCTGCGTGGCGGTGAAGGCCACGACCGTATACGCCTCGTTGTCGCGGTAGTAGGTGTTGAAGTTGTGGAAGTCCCTCCCGGCGGCTCCGAGGATGAGGACGCGTTTTGGTGTCGACATTAAATGCTCCGAAAATTGCGAAGGCCCGCCACTGCGGCCCCGGCACGCCATCGGGCCGGGGTGGGCCAGTCATGTATTCGATGATAGCTTGAGACTGGCCTGGTTTCAAGTTTTGCCGTCTGATACCAAATTGCGATCAACGGAGCATCGTTGTGCGAGACCCAACTGGCCCCGGGACAACCCGCCTGCTCCCCCCCTGTGGGCACCTACAGCTGTTTCAGGGCCTTCACCTCTGGGGGGGTCAGATAACGCCAGGCGCCCGGCTTGAGGCCGGGGTCGCCCAGTGGGCCGAATTGGACCCGCTTCAGTTTGTGCACCGGGTGCCCTATGGCGGCGAACATCTTCCTGATCTGCTGGTTTTTGCCCTCGACGAGTGTCACTCTGAACCAGGGGTTGCCCTGCCTTTCGGCCACTTCTATCTGGCAGGGCTTAAGCCGCCTGCCGTCGAGGCGGAAGCCGTCCCTGAGCTCCTGGAGGGCCT
>Ga0082212_10000220_pt1 | contig 83993 bp, 68 predicted proteins | sample TergutNt197P3_FD_71548 | JGI IMG/M metagenome (GOLD analysis project Ga0082212, IMG submission 71548) | Neocapritermes taracua P3 segment gut microbial communities from Petit-Saut dam, French Guiana - Nt197 P3 | ecosystem: Host-associated > Arthropoda: Insects > Digestive system > Gut ...
GTCGGCAACGGATGTCAGGTTGCCCTGTGCATCGTAGTAGTACGTCGATGAAATGCCGTCACGGACGGTTGTCACGTCCTTGCCGTCGTAACTGTAAGTCGTGCTATTACCCGAAGCATGGTCGACTGCGGTCGGGCGGTCGAAGCCGTCGAACGAAACGGTGTTCCAATGTGAGGCGCTGCTTCCCTTGAATGGCAATGATTCGCGGTAGGCGCGTCCGAAGGCGTCATAGCCGATGTCCGTCAGCAAAACCGTATTGTCGTATTGCACGATGCTGTTCCTTACCGCCCTCCCGAAAGCGTCATGGCTGACGGTCGTGCGAGGCTCGCCCGAAACGACTGCCGAAATATTGTACAGGCCTGCACCGTTCGACCAGTCCAAATACCTGTAAGCCGCCGAACCGTCGGGAAAGTCAGCATTCAATCGCCGCCACAGGTTGTCGTAACCATATATCGTGGACTGCGACCTGTGATCCCTCGACCTGTCTAAAACGCCCGTCGCCGCATTGTATTCATACGTGGTATATAGTCCCAAAGGATTCGTTTTCTTCGTGATGCGTCCGTAACCGTCGTAAAGTATCGCTGTGATCATTGTATCCGTCGATGTATACGGGATGAACGACGTGGAATCAATACATCCCAGCGAATTGTAGGCATATATCGTCTTAGCCGTCTGATAGCCGTTGGCGTAAGTGATGACGGTCTGGGGTATGCCGCCACTGTGGCTGCTGACCCACGTGCGCCTGCTGCTGGATGCGCCGTTACGCGTTTCGGTGACCGTCCGGTCGGTCAGGGCGCCCAACACGTAGGGCGTCCCCGTGTTGTTGTAATAAATGCTCGTTGTCGACCGGAAAATGTTGTCCCCGAAATCGACGGTTTCGACGGTGGGATTCCCGTAACTGTCGTAGGTATAGCCAGCCGTTTGCGTGATGCCCTTAGCCATGTCGCGTACGGTACGGTTGTCAAGCTTAATCTGCGTCCGCCTGTCGGGCTGTGTGTTCACCGTATACTCGTTCGTCGTTTTGGACACATAACACGAATCGGCAGTCAGGATGCCAAACCGGTACGGATCGTAAGTCTGAAAGGATTCGCGGCTCCTGACTGAATCGTAAGTGATGACGCGGGAAAAGCCGCAGAAGCCCAGACCCTGATTGTGGACTACCGCGTTCTCGTAGCGGTAATTGACGTCGCCGTACAACTGGCTGTCGTGATACAGTTCCCGGCAGGCAAGCGCCTTTAGCGGACCCTGAACGTTCAGGAACGGATAGACGGCACCTGTACCTTTCGTAAAGAACGGTTCGCCCTTGAACGTAACGGTGTCGTTCAGTTTACGGTAATGGCTCTTTTCGATGACGCCGTAGCTGCTTACCATCCCCGTGAGCAGGTTCTCCTTGCAGTCGTCCCTTGGAAAGGCATATTTGGACGCATATTGATTCTGCAGACCGACCAGCCGTCCGAAATAATTGCGGCTGTTGACGTCGACAGGTATGATGACGGTCGGTGATGAGGGGTTGCTATAAGTCGTGAAGCCGGTTTGACCTATTACGCCGTATGGCTGCAACAGGATGGAATGGAAGCCGGCCATTGTGGATATCACCAGATCGGTAACCCCGTCGCCGTTCACGTCCTGCGTGCACAGGCTGTGATTCTTGTCGTAATTCCCTAAATAGCTGATTGTCTTCTGTTCGAACTGCCCGTCGCCTTTCGAATAGTGAATCGTCCAGTAATTTTCCTGTCCGTCAACCGGCGTTACCAGCAAGTCCGTCTTGCCGTCCGCGTTGAAGTCGCCGGGCAACAACGCCCTGCCGGCCAGCCCGCTTTTGGTAATGCCCGGATATAACGCCACAAGCCGCATACTGTAGGAAGAGCCCGCGACATCAAACGTATAAATGCGGGCACCAATATCGTTGATCAGGCAAATGTCGTTTTTTCCGTCGCCGTCATAGTCGCAAACAATCAATTTGTCCGTATGTTCTTCCGCATACTCCGCATCCGGATTAGAAAGACTTAAAAAGGTCGCATCGTATTGGAATACATTCGATTCAAAAAGTACGGTGCCCGATTCCAAATCGAACAAGTAGCATTTGGACTGATTGTTCGTATTGGCCGGATTGAAACAGGAGACGGCAAACACCTCCATTTTACCGTCCCCGTCGAAGTCGCCGACACGGTAAAACTTCGGATGGACGCTGTATCCGCCGTAGGAGTCGTCGACGACCGTCGGGAAATCGAATGAAAAGGTGTTGACCGACTGTATGCCATTCGGCTCCTTTACGTGGTAGATGTTAAATGTAACGCGTTCATTCGTATTGTTAAGCACGGTATTGTTGATCTTTATCACTTCGTCCTCGCCTATGCCGTCAACGTTTGCACACAGCATGTCGATAAACCCGGGTTCGGTCATCAGGTACGCTTTCGATAGAACCGTATCGGAAACCGCATCAAATCCCGTGTACAAATAGATCTGCTCTTGTCCGCCATACTGGTTAATATACTGATAATTAAAATAATTGTGATAATAATAGGGCAGACGGTAATAGGTTGAGATGACGCCGTCGTCTTCGGTTCCGTAATCGAATTTCCCCCTTGCTATACGCAGCTGGCCGGGATAGTAAAATGAATGGTAAGGTTTTAAAACCCGCTGCGTATGGGTGAAATTGTTCGCCGTATTGTTCTCGCCGTAATAGAAACGCAGGGGATTGACGTAGGAGCCTCTGCTCAGTAATGTGATTTCGGACAGGAGCGCCTGATTCATTGACCCAAAACCGTGCGAAAAACCGTAAGTGCGTAGCACGTTGCCGTTGTATTTGCACTCGATGCCGGTCAGCCATCTCGGCTCTGATACTTTCAGGCCGCCCTGGTAAAAAAAGAGGTTGTCGGGGCGTGACGCATCGTAATGAAAATGAACGGATGCGTTTGCGTAATGTATTTCCGATATCGTATAATGGTTGTCATAATACCCGTAGAAATAGGAGACCGTATTGTCAAACCTGTCCTTCAACAGCATCAGCGGATATGAAAGGTACGTGTTCGACATGTTCGTGCTGTCTCCGTAGGTCGCTGTCGAACCGTTCGGGAAAAAGGTCTTGAAATACAGTACGACGCCGCCCGACACGTAGGCCGTCGCCTTTATGTTGTCCCTTTCGGTTTCATAGACGATTTGGGACGCGCTTTCACTAAGTTTTATCAGCCGCATGCCGTCCAGTACAAAAGGATCGTCCTTGTCCATCCTGACACCTTCCGTTTTGCTGTTGTAATAGTTGTTTTTGGGCGTTCGCGTAATGGCGGAAAGTCCGCCGATACTCCATCCGATACCCAAAACGCCATTGCCTGCGTAACTGTTGTAATTGATGGACAGGTCAGGTTGCAGGCCGTTGATGCCCGGATAGATTTCAATCGGTACGGAATAGGTCATGGCGCCGTTCGGCAAAGTGGCGGAAGTATAGGGTATGTCGCCGACAATCCTGTTCTTGTCAATGTTGTACGAATTTGGAACATGGCTGTTGAGATACCCCGCACGGGTGATTGTCTCGGTGGCGTCCGTCAGTGTTATCCTGTCCGGCTCGGATAGGCCGTCCGTCTGATCAACGGTTTCGGCAGTGTTCCTCGGGTACAGGAGGTTCAACATCCAATCTTCCCACGCATACACCTCGTCCTTCGTCATGGTGGAGAAATCCGGAACAGTAATAACCGGCTTTTCAGGCGGCTTTGCCAGCTCGTTGCCAAGCCGGTTGATTTCATTGAACCACTGGCGGTACATTTCGTCCGTCCATCCCCTTGAATCGTCGGGACGAACCGTCGTGCCCGGTCTGAGCTCGATGGTGCCTATGTCTTCGAAATCAATGCCCCGGTCGCCCTGTGCGCGAACTTTAATGGCAGTTCCCGTCATTAAACAGAAAATGAGAAGGAAAAAACCATATTTTTTTTGTTTCATTTGTTTTCTATTCATTTGTTTTCAATTCATTTGTTTTCAATATGACATTCGTCTATGCTCACGGGACGAAAGTACGTCCGGTTCTTTTTCCCGAAGCATCGTAGGTATAGGTAAAGCTGAAGGTAGGCGGTGGCGGCGAGAAGTTAACATCCAGGGCGCCGCCCACATTCACTTCAAAAGCGCCGTGAATATTAATATTGCCGGGCGCCGACAGGTATAAATCACCTCCGTTCGCGACGGTTACTCCCTGCACGTAGAGCGTGTCGCAGCCAACAACCGACAGATAGGACGAAACAGTCTGGACAGTAAACGCAGCTACGCAGGCACGGAGCTGCATTTCTGCTGTTATGCTGTCTGCCTTCTGCTGCAGTTTCTGCAGCACAGGAACATCCTGCCCGCCAAGATCGACTTGCGACGTGCGCTCAACGGGCGCAACCTGGCGCGTGCTGTCAGCCGGTTCTTTCATTTCAACGTCGACAACCTGCGCCGAAAAGGCGGGTTCGCTGAAAAAAATCAGTGACAGCAAGCACGCTTTAATGAATGCTTTTGGTTTCATGAGTAGCCTCCCTCCGTAATCATTTGGTCAAGATCATCCGTTTCGTATCCGCTTCCTTCCCGTCGATGATCAGGGAATAGAGATACATGCCGGCCGTCAGCTCCGATCCGTTGATGATGACGTGCTGCTGCTGGCGCTGGACGGGTATTTGTTTCATCAACGCACCCTGCATGTTGAATATCATGATGAATGCGCTTGACAGATTGTCGGGCAACTCGAATTTTATTTCCGTGCGGTCGGTGAACGGGTTCGGCACGTTCTGGTACAACACTGCGCGCGGAGTAGCGCCGATGATGTCGGACGATGTCGATGAACGCGGCGTTACGACTGCTTCCGACAGCAGGTCGACTTCTTCCTTCAACTCCTTGATGGATTGAATCAGCAACGGAATGATCTCGGTATAGTTGACCGCAAGGTAGCCGTTATCGCCTTCGTAAACCAGATCGGGATAGATTTTCTGCAACTCCTGGGCTATCAGGCCAAAATGCCTCTTGTGAAACGTCGGCGAGTTTTCATCGAAATGTCCTACCTGACTCTGGGTCGTGTCGCTCCTCAAATCGTAGTACACCTGCTTGTAGTTGTATGAAACGGGAACAAGGTCTGTTATCCGTTTCAGCTCGCTGTCATTGCCCCTGTTAGCACCCAACTCCGTGATGTTTTGCTTGTAACGGATGTCGGAACTCCCTACAACCGTACCGTTTACCGTCCCCGTTACCTTTACGTTGCCTTCAAAGTATCCGGCATATTTACCGTCAATGTAGATGCCCAAGTCATGGCCCTCGACGGATGTGCCGAAGATGCCGACGCCATTGTTGGTTCCGGCCAACGAACCGATGACGCCATAATTGTAGCCGCTTGTCGCGTTTCCTACATGACCTATAACTCCAAGGGCACGTCCGTTATTACCCGGTGTGGCTCTGGCAACGGCGCATACAATGCCCCTGTCGCCCGTAGTGGAGGAGGCTACCGCCCCCGTAAGATAGAGGGAAGAACTGAAACCCGTCATTTGACCCAGCCCCGTTATGAGCATCGTAATGCTTTTTCCCTCGAACGCATAACGCGTATTCGCATTACCCACCGTGCCAACCGCCAAGTTGGATAATGGCGTGGATGTTGTGCCGATGCCAACTTTCCCGTCGGGGGTCACCTTTAACTGTGCAAACGATGTGGATGCACACATACTCAATAATAGTACAATTCCAATAGTTTTTTTCATGATCATTTTTTTTTAAAATTGTAAATCTATAAAAGTAAAACCAAAATTAGTAATTTCAAGGGCAAAGATAGGCAACGTTTTTGAACAGGCAACATGAAACGTGTTAAATTTTCATTACGAAAATGTTAAGTTTTCATTACAAATTAATATATTGTTGATTTTTAGGGATATAGCGGCATCCGCATAGTGAAGATATGACAATCGTGAACCATTACTTATGATTTCAAAAAAAGATCAGGAAGAAACCAGTAAGAATTGGCTTGACGGCCTCATTTTAGAGATTGTTGGCTATAAATAGTTACTATTGTAATACAGGCCTTTTTTTAAATTCTGTTATTTTCGTCCTGAATCGGGGGTTTTTATTGTATTTTTTCGTTTATCTAAAAAAAAACACGTACATTTGCGACTGACTTTTTAAACTTAATAAACAGATAAAGTATGAATACGAACAGAAGAGGTTTTTTAAAAGCGATGGGAGGGCTTGCCCTGTTTACCGTTGTGCCGCGTCAAGTACTTGGCAAGGGTTTCATTGCTCCGAGTGATCAACTTACAAAAGGTATTATTGGCGTAGGCGGCATGGGACGCGGTCATCTGGATTACGGGGGCACGCGCTTAGTGGCTATTTGTGATGTAGATAAAAAACATTTGGCTTTGGGACAAGCGCTGACAGCAGATAAAATTGCTGAATACCATGATTTCCGAGCGTTGATATTAGACCCGAATGTTGATATCGTTCATATTGCAACGCCTCCTCACTGGCATGGCATCATGTCGGTCGAGGCGGCAAAAGCAGGGAAAGATATCTGGTGTGAAAAGCCGATGACACGTACCATCGGCGAGGGGAAACGCGTTGTGGAAGCAGTACGGCAATATGGCAATATCTTTCGACTGAACACATGGTTTCGCTTTATCGATGGGTTTTATGGACTGGGAACGCCTGTCCATCCTCTAAAAAAGCTTGTTCAGAGCGGACTGCTTGGATGGCCGCTGAAGGTAACCATCAGCGGATATACCGGGTTTAACTGGAAGTTTTTCTGGGTAGGTAAGGAATACCTGGAACCCGAAACCATACCGGCAGAACTTGATTATGACATGTGGCTGGGGCCTGCTCCCTATAAGTTGTACAATGCGCATCGTGTTCACCAGACTTTTCGCGGATACTGGGATTACGATGGGGGCGGTCTTGGCGATATGGGGCAACATTATATTGATCCTGTGCAGTATCTCCTCGACAAAGATGAAACAAGTCCGGTAAAAGTGGAAGTTGATGCGCCTCAACAACATCCGGATGCCGTCGGAACGTGGCGTTCTGTCACCTATACGTATGATGATGAGTGCCAGATTATTTTGTGGGGAGGCGATTACGGAAACCCCAATACCCCTTATATCGAAGGACCAAAAGGAAAAGTGTATAAGAATTTTGTTTGCGATATACCCGGATGGCAAAAAAAATTAGCCGAATATCCTGAACCGGCTGCACAACGTACTGACTTCATGGAATGTGTCAGAACACGTCAGCCGTTTGCGCTCAACGAACGAAATGCCTTCCGTTCGGCTACGATCGTCAATATGGGCGCCGTGGCGCTTCGATTGAATCGCACGCTTGAATTTGACCCCGTGAAACTGCAATTTATCAACGATGATGCAGCCAATAAGTTGATTGACCAGCCGATGAGAGCGCCTTGGAGTATTTAATTACTAATTACTAATTACTAATCATGAAGATGAAGAATATAATTATTGCTATCATTGGTTGTATATATATTATATGTACGGGAGTCATCACGGCGCAGACGCCGTCGAACCGATCGGTTTCGACCGTCATTGCCGATGTGTTGGCGCAGTTGCCGGCAGCGCGATCAAATGTCTACAATCAGTCGATGAAGGAATTGATGGCAACGGGAACAGAGGGCGTCATGCAACTCGTAGCGATGTTGCATGCGCCCGGAAAAGGCGATAACGCGGCGGTTGAATACGCATTGAGCGGAATGGCCTATTTTGCATCGGGCGACAAAAGCCTGAAAGTGAGCATGGAACAAGCACTGCTTGCTTCGTTGGACGCAACAGGCGAGCCTGAGACGAAAGCGTTTATCATGCGATTGCTGGCAATTACCGGTTCGGATGCCGGCATCCAAAAATTAGCTGCCTATCTGACGGATGATCGATTGTGTGGTCAGGCTGCCAGCGCCATTACATCAATTGGCGGTGAATCGGCAGGTAAATCATTGCAAATGACATTGATGCGACGGATGGCCCGCTCGCCGGAATCGGAACGTTCGATCATTCAGGCATTGGGTGATGCACTACCTGTCGTTGAAGGTACGGAAGCGTTACTCAAAACGATGGTTGCCACGAACGACGTCACGACAAAAGGAATCGCCTTGAAGGCGTTGAGCAAGACAGGCACCAGGCAGTCGCTGGCCGAACTGGCAGTGGCAGCAGCATCTACCGGCTATCGCGCGGAGATAACGGATGCCAATGGGGCTAATATCCGGTTGATAAAACGGGTATACGAACAAGGCGACACGAAGGAAGCCATGGCCGCAGCACAAAATATGCTGAAAAACGCAACAAAAGCCAACTCGCATCCGTTCAGGGTGGCCGCCCTGGAAATACTCTTTTATAATCGGACGGATGCGTTGAAGACACTAAAAAACGCTTTGAAAGACGATGATAAGGCTTTTCGGAACGCTGCCTTGAACTTCGCTTCGTCCGCTGCCGACAAGGCAATGTATGCAGACCTCCTAAAGTCGATGGCGAAAGCGAAAACAGCCGAAAAGATTGACGTTTTATACTGGATTGGAAATGAAGCAAGATGCCCGGAAAAAAGGGAAATGTTGAAATCAACCGAAACAAGTATCGACAAGACAGGTTTGCAAACGCTGACCCAGTTGTTGGACGACCCGCATATCGAAGTCAAAAAGGCAACCACCATCGCGTTGGGAGCGATCGGCGACCCATCGACGCTTCCCGCATTGACTGAACAGCTCAAAAGTAGGGATACCACCGTTCTTGCCTTCACAAAAGAGACGCTGGCGTCTTTTCCGGGCAATCTGTTTCCGGCGCTGACGAAAAGTTTCAGTCAGGCTTCCGACGGCGGAAAGATTGTCGTCATGGAACTGTTGGCTGCCCGAAAAGCAAATGCCTATTTCACGCTGGTGCTCGACCAGACAAAAAGTACGAACCCGGATGTACAGCGCGTCGCTTTAAACACCTTGCAAGATGTTGCTTCCGAAAAGGATGTGGTCGTTTTGTGCGGGATGCTCGAAACGGCTACGCCCTCGTCCGTTGCACCATTGCAACAGGCAGTTGCCGCATCAATAGCATCGTTATTGCCTGAAAAACAAACGGAAACAATCACAAATCGGATACTGCAAGCCGGAGATGAAAAAAAATACCTGTATTATCCGGTATTGGCGGCCACGAATGATCCGAAGGCCTTGGCTCTCATTAATAAGGGTTTGGACGAAGGTAGCAGCGTGTCGAGAGAGGCTGCCTTCAATGCTTTGCTCTTATGGAAAGGTTTTGAAGTCGAAGAAGCATTGTACGGTATTTGTAAGAACTCGTCTGCTTCGTTCGTTGGAAAAGCAGTCGATGCCTATATCTCATTGGCTTCGGATAGATCGCTAACAGGCGACAACCGTCTGATTTTTTTGAGGAAAGCAATGGGAGTTGCCAAAACAAACGAACAGAAAAACAGCATTTTGGAGAATATCGGGCAGACAGGAACTTTTCTTGCCATGCTGTACGCTGGCAAATACCTGGATGACAGCGGATTGAAGGAAAATGCAGCACAGGCAGTCATGCAAATTGCGCTTGCCAATGCCCAATTTACCGGAACGATGGTGAAAGCATTGCTCCAAAAGGCGGCGGCGACATTAAATAATCCGGATGCCGATTATCAGCGTCAGGCAATACGCAAACACTTGGATGCAATGCCTGATGAGGTGGGATTCGTTTCGATTTTTAACGGAAAAGACCTGACTGGCTGGAAAGGGCTTGTCGCCAATCCCATAAAACGGGCAGCCATGAAACCTGCCGAATTGATGCGCGAGCAGGCGAAAGCCGACGAAATAATGCGTTCGGGCTGGGCGGCTGTAGATGGCGAGCTTGTGTTTAATGGAAAAGGAGATAATATATGTACGGAAAAGCTTTATGGCGATTTTGAAATGTATGTCGACTGGAAACTTGATCCGGCAGGCCATGAACCCGATGCCGGCATTTATCTTCGCGGAACGCCGCAGGTGCAGATTTGGGATACCTCACGCGTGAACGTAGGCGCCCAAGTCGGTTCGGGCGGCCTGTATAACAACCAGACGCACGTGAGCAAGCCGCTAATGGTGGCCGACAATAAACTTGGCGAGTGGAACACTTTTTATATCAAGATGGTGGGCGACCGTGTGACCGTTGTGTTCAACGGCGAACGAGTGGTAGATAATATCATCCTTGAAAACTTCTGGGACCGTTCGCTGCCGATACCGGCTGTCGAACAAATTGAATTGCAGGCGCATGGAAGCAAAGTCTACTATCGGGATATTTATATCCGGGAATTGGCGAGCCCCGAACCTTTCGTGCTTTCGGAACAGGAAAAAAAGGAAGGTTTTCAGATTCTTTTTGACGGAACGAACATGCACGAATGGACGGGAAACATTGTAGATTATTCCATTGAAGACGGTTGTATCTCCGTGCCGGTCGAAACCCGGTTCGGCGGTAATCTGTATACTAAAAAAGAATTTGCCAACTTTGTGTATCGTTTTGAGTTTCAGTTGACGCCCGGCGCTAATAACGGTGTTGGCATTCGCACGCCGATGGAAGGCGATGCCGCTTATGTTGGAATGGAGATACAAATCCTCGACAGCGAACATCCTTCCTACCGAAATCTGCACGATTACCAGTATCATGGTTCCGTTTATGGGATTATTCCGGCTTTACGCGGTTATCTGAAACCTGTCGGCGAATGGAACACGGAGGAGATCATAGCGGATGGCGATCAAATCAAAGTGACGCTCAACGGAACGGTGATACTCAACGGGAATATCAGAGAGGCTACGGCAAACGGTACGCCGGATAAAAGAGAACATCCGGGATTATTTAACAAGTCAGGACATATTGCTTTCCTTGGCCATGGTTCCGCTTTGAAATTCCGGAATATCCGTATCAAAGAATTGAAATAAGTTTCAAGTTTTTTTGAAATTGATAAATAATGGTTATCTTTGCGGCAATTACTATAAATTGAGATAAAAATGAAAAAGATTTTTTTATTCGTAGCAGCTGTGTGCTGTATGTTTGCGATGGAATCCTGTAAATCGAAAAGTAGCGCATACAAAAATGCGTACGATCAGGCAAAGGCGACAGATACGTCATGGGAGATTGAGGATGATGCGGAAGTTTTGACTACCGAGGAAGTTTCTTACGAATCCTCCGTCAGGCAAGAGAATGTTAAAATGGTTCAGGGCGAAACCGGTCTAAGGAGATATTCAGTCGTGATCGGTAGCTTTCAGAACAGAACGAACGCTTTCTCGTTGAAAGATCGAATGACTGCCGAAGGGTATAGGCCGGTGATAGCAGAAAACGATTTTGGCATGATGCGCGTCATCGTTGCAAGTTTCGACAACCGTACAGATGCTGTCAGAGCGCGCGACGCATTTAAATCTAAATATCAGCCAGGTTTCAAGGATGCCTGGTTGTTGGACCGCGGGTTTTGATAAACAGCGCTTTAGAAAGCTGCTGTTGGAGGAGCTTTGACGCAATCCCGGCACCATGCGGATTGACCAAAATTTTTCATTAGAACATCATAACACGTTTCACCTTCCGGTCAGGACGCGTTGGTTTATGGAATATGATACCGAAGAGGAGCTGTCGCGCATCGTACGCGACGACTCCTTTTCCGCGTACCGTTCATTGTCTATTGGAGAAGGAAGTAATTTATTGTTTATAAACGACTTCGATGGTATCATACTCCATTCGTGCATCAAGGGAATCACGGTGACGGATGAAACGTCGGACGAGGTCGTGTTGCGTGTAGGAGCGGGTGTACATTGGGACGATGCAGTCGCTTTTGCCGTGTCGAACGGTTGGGGCGGTATCGAAAACCTGTCGGATATTCCCGGCGAAGCAGGCGCTGCCGCCGTACAGAATATCGGCGCGTACGGCGTGGAAATAAAAGATGTGATGGAGACGGTTGAAGCAATTAACCAGCTGACCGGCGCGAAACATGAATTTACGAACGAAGCCTGCCGGTATGCCTATCGACACAGTTTTTTTAAGGAGGAGCGCCCTGATCCGTTTATCATCACTTTCATCAGTTTACGTTTACAAAAAAAACCGCATTACAAATTGGGGTACGGCGACCTGGCAGCCTTGGCAGCCTTGTCGGGCAGCCGTAGCGCGACATTGCAGGCAGTCCGCAACGCCGTCATCGAAATCCGTCGCAACAAGTTGCCCGAACCGGCCATGTTGGGCAATGCCGGCAGTTTTTTCGTCAATCCGGTGGTACCGCAAAGCCAGTTCGACGCGTTGAGCGATCGGTTTCCGTCGATTCCTTCCTATCCGGCGCCGGATGGAACCGTGAAGATACCGGCTGGATGGCTTATCGAACAGTGTGGCTTCAAGGGAAAAAGAGAAGGCAACGTCGGCGTCTATGAGAAACAGGCGTTAATCATTGTCAACCATGGAGGCGCCACAGGCAGTGAGATAGCTTCTTTTGCCGAAAAAATCAGCTGTGCCGTCAAGGAAACTTTCGGCGTCGTACTCGTTCCAGAAGTGAAATATGTTTAATTCAATCACACCCCGTGTTTTTTACACCAGCGTGAGATGCCGCATGTAGCGCATTGGGGGTTTCGTGCGGTACAAACATATCGACCGTGCAGGATCAGCCAATGGTGCGCTTTAGATAGCAGCGCTTCGGGTATGTGCTTTACGAGTTCTTTTTCGGTTGCCAACGGTGTCTTGCTGTCAGTAGTTAGTCCGATACGGTTGGCAACCCGAAAGACATGCGTGTCAACGGCCATGGCCGGCTTGTTGAAGGCAACCGATGCAACCACATTCGCCGTTTTGCGGCCAACGCCCTGCAGTTGCTGTAATGCTTCGATCGTTGGCGGCACAGTCCCTTGAAAGTCGTCCATCAGCATCTTGGCCATGCCGACAAGGCTCTTCGATTTATTATTCGGATAGGAGATGCTTTTGATGTATTCATATACTTCATCGGGGGATGCTTCGGCTAACTTTTCGGGGGTAGGGAATTTCTCGAACAACGCCGGCGTAATCATGTTGACCCTTTTATCCGTACATTGTGCGGATAATATTACGGAAACAAGCAACTGAAACGGATTCGTGTAGTGCAATTCCGATTCAGCCGTCGGCCTGTTCTCCTGAAACCATTGGATGATGCTGCTGTATCGTTCCTTTTTAGTCATTCGATTTGAATTTGCCGGGTAAGGCGTGTCTTGCCCCTACATGAATTGTTGTAGAAACCTTGCATCGTTTTCAGAGAACAGGCGCAGGTCTTTGATCTTGTATTTGAGATTCGTGATTCGTTCGATACCCATGCCGAGTGCATATCCCGTATAAATGCGGCTGTCGATGCCACAGTTGTCCAGCACATTCGGGTCGACCATGCCACATCCCAAAATCTCAACCCATCCGGTATGCTTGCAGAACGGACATCCTTTCCCGCCGCAGATATGGCAACTGATGTCCATTTCGGCGCTTGGCTCCGTAAAGGGGAAAAAAGAGGGACGAAGTCGTATTTTCGTTTCTTCTCCGAACAGTTCTTTGGCAAAGTACAGCAATGCCTGTTTCAGATCGGCGAATGACACATCTGTATCGACATATAGCGCTTCTACCTGATGGAAGAAACAATGTGCCCGGTAGGAGATGGCCTCGTTGCGGTACACACGCCCCGGACAGATGATGCGGATGGGTGGCTGTTGGCGTTCCATGACACGCGTTTGAACGGACGAGGTATGGGTGCGGAGTAATATGTCCGGTTGATGCTGAACGAAAAACGTATCCTGCATGTCGCGTGCAGGGTGGTCGTCCGCAAAGTTGAGCGACGAGAACACATGCCAGTCGTCCTCGATTTCAGGCCCTTCGGCAATGCTGAAGCCGAGGCGTGCGAAGATGTCGCAAATCTCCTTTTTGACGATCGACAAAGGATGGCGGGTACCGAGCGGCACGGGGTAGGAGGTGCGGGTCAGGTCGATGTCGCGATCGGTCGGACATTGATTTTCAAATCCTTCTTTCAGCTTATTGATCTTGTTTTGTACCAGTTCCTTCAAGTCGTTGAGCTGCTTTCCGATCTCCCGTTTCTGGTCGGCAGCCACATCCCTAAAATCGCTCATCAACGCCGAGATGGCGCCTTTCTTACTCAAATATTTAATTCTCAAAGCCTCCAACTCTTCCTGACTGTTGGCTTTCAACTCCTGCACTTCCTGAAACAGGTTTTCAATCTTCTCTTTCATATCCGTATCGTTTTTCAGCCTGCAAAATTACAAAAATTATTTATTAATTCTTACAATTATAGGTTGTATGGTATAAAAAGTCGGCGAGCGTGCGTTCGTCGGTCATCATTTGGATTTTTTCGGGCGGGATGGGTTGCCCGATGTAGACGTGCAGGGTTTGGCCTTTTTTGTTGAATGCTTCGACGGCAACCCTGAGCTGGCGCAGTCGCCAGCTAAAGCGACCCAGCCGATAAAAGAATTTGGAATTGAGGCAGTCGAAGTATACGGGAATGACAGGTACTTGCACTTTTTGGATCAGGCGGATAATGCTGTGGGTCCAGGGCAGGTCGCGCACCTGTTTCTGTTTTCGGTTATAGAACGACATGGCGCCGGCAGGGAAGAATCCCATGGGGTGACCTTTTTTCAAATGAGAAAACGACAGGCGCACGCCATTTATATTTTTTGGTTTGTTGTCGTTTGTGTCATCGGTTCTGGGTACGACGGAAATGAAATTGTCGCGCATGGCTGTGATTTGTGCCAACAGTTGGTTGACCATCAATCGGTAATCGGGGCGTATGGATGCGAAAATATCAATCAGCACAATGCCGTCCAACGATCCGATGGGATGGTTGGATACGGTTATGAAGGCGCCTTCGGGCAACTCGTCGAGTAGTTCGCGGTTGTGTACTTCATAACGCACGTCCATCAGCGGGTCGCTCAACATCGCCGATGTGTAGGCCGATCCGCGCAGATGACAATGATTGGCGTGAATCTGATTGACTTTGTTCAGGTCTGTCCAGCGAAAGACTTTTCTCAACAACCAGGCGCCTAACCGCGTATTGAGAACGGGCGCCAGCTGCTGGACTTCCTCAATATCTAAAACCGTTCGCTTCATCTTTCAATAATAGGGCCAAGCATATTTTTTCATGTTTATGGACGGATAAAAACAAGATGACGTTCAGGACAATTATTTCGAAAATGAAATATATCCAGACCATCCCGATCAATACGGATAGAAACAGGATGAAAGTTCGTCCGTTGAAGGTCATCCAGTCAATACATGCATGCATGAGTTTTTTACTTTTCTCGCGAAAATCCGTCCGTATATTTGCTGGAATGTTGTTCGCATATTTGACGTGGAGGTGTCTCAACATCTTTTGCAGCTTAGGCGTTAATGCCTCCTGCAGAGAGGTATACGACAAGTAGAAGTAAAATAATACTTTTCCGATACCGGGTTTCATTTGCTGATATTCCATACGAACATCGTCGTGATTTTGAAATTCGTTCCCTTTTTCCTTGCTGATGAAATAGAGGTGTAGCGTTTTGTAGTAATCCGTAATGTTGGCCTGCACAAGGTGTGATAGGCCGGAGACGACGGCCGGGATGAAAAACAGCCAGTTGCCATATTCATTTTTCAGTCGGAGCGCCAGCGAAACATAAATCACAAAAAACCATATATCGCCTGCAAGGCCGTCGAGTATGCGTCCTATTTTTGAATTTGTGTTTGTCAGTCGCGCCAGCTGGCCGTCGACGCAGTCGAGCAAGTTGGCCGTAATGAGGCAGAGAATACCTGCCAGGGCAAGGCAAACGCTGTCACGATAAAACAACGGGCCTGCAGCAGCGCCTACGAATATGGAAAAGACGGTTATCATGTTCGGCGTTATCCCTGTGTTAATTAACCGTTTAGCAATATGAAAGCCGGCAGGTCGGTAAAACAGGCGGTCGATATAATTTTCTGTTTCAAGGGATTTCAGTGATGCCTCGTATGCTGTGTCGGGTATTTGGCTCATTGTTTTATTGAAATGAATAACCTCCATCGGCGACAATGATCGTTCCGTTGAGGTATGAATTTTCTATTAGTAACTGGTAGATACCGGCTAACTCGTCGGGGTCGCAAAAGCGTCCGGCTGCGATCTTGTCGACGATACTTTTACGTATTTCGTCCGGTTTGCCTTTTTGCCAGTCGGTCTCCACAAAACCGGGCGCGACGGCATTGACGCGTATTTGATAGGGTTTCATGAATTTCACGAGATTTTTCACAAGTGCGTGTACGGCCGCTTTTGTGACGCCATACGACAAGGGTTGGGCATGTGGCAGGATTCCCATGAGCGATCCTGTGAACAGGATGCTTCCACCGGTATTGATCGTTCCGATCAGTCGTTGAAGCAGGAAGGTGGGAAAATGGATGTTTGCAAAAAACACCCGTTCCCAGTCGTTGTATTTCATTTCTTCAAAACTGCTGCGATAGGTGATGCCGGCATTGAAAATGATGACATCCAACCGGATGTTCCGGTTGGATACATGATGAAAAATGATGTCAATCCCCTTTTTATCCGTGCTGTCGGCTTGGATGGCAGTAGCATCAACCTTGTATTCATTGCGTAGCTCGGCGCATGATTTCTGTGCGGTGATCGTGTCGGTAGCGTACGTCAACAACAGGTCATAGCCCATCTTCGCAAGACATTTTGCTACGGCATAACCTATCCCTTTGGTGCCGCCGGTTATGAGTGCGTGTTTCATTAATTACTACTCCTCTCTTGTCAGGTCCAGTTTTTCTTTGTCGCCGCTTTTGTCGACATATTGTTTGCGGAGCGGGTTGGATGTAGCCGTCTGGTACAGTTTTCTGTTTCTGTTAACGTCGATCAATGTATAAATTGCGTGTCGGAAAGAGTTTTCGGAGGCTTTGGCTTTCCCTGCAATGTCGTAGGCAGTCCCGTGAGCTGGCGATGTGCGCATCACGGAAAGTCCGGCTGTAAAGTTGACGCCATTGTCCATGGCTAATGTTTTGAACGGCGTCAAGCCCTGGTCATGATACATGGCAAGGATGCCGTCGAACAGCCGGTAGGAATTTGATCCAAAAAATCCGTCGGCAGCATAGGGGCCGAAAACCGAGATGCCGTTTTTGTCGGCTTCTTCGATAGCTGGCACAAGTATATTGTCATCTTCACTACCAATAATACCGTTGTCGCCTGCATGCGGGTTTAACGACAAAACGGCAATGCGGGGACGAATGATGCCGAAGTCTTCGCATAGTGACTGATTGAAAACGGTCAGTTTATCGCGTATGGCGGCTATCGTGATTTGCCGGTGAACTTCCGACAGGGGGATATGTCCCGTCACGAGGGCTATTCGCAAGCCATCGTTTACCAATATCATCAAGGACTTGTTCGTAGGGCCGCCGAAATGCTTTTCAAGATATTCGGTGTGTCCCGGAAAATTGAAATCGTTGCATTGAATATTGTGTTTATTGATTGGCGCTGTCAGCAAGGCCTGCAAAGTTCCTTTTTTCAGATCGGAAACGGCTGTCTCAAGCGACATGAAAGCAGCCCTGCCACCTGCTTCGGTAGCTTGGCCGGGATCGAGCGGCGCGCTGTCGTCAACGCAGCGTATCAGGTTCAGTTTGCCATGAACGGCGCGCTGTATGTCGTGTATAATCTGAATTTCTGGCGGTACGACGTCAGCTTTTGCCAGTCGTTCGCTATAATAGGATGCATACTTATGCGATCCATACAATACCGGCACACAAATCTCATACATTCGGGGATCGGAAAAAGTTTTCAGGATGACTTCATAACCGATCCCGTTACTGTCGCCTTGTGAAATGCCTATTTTTAGCTGTTTTTCTTCCATAAAAGTATTTTTTAATTATGAATAAACCGTTCATCCGGCTATATCTCGTCGGGGAAGCGTGTTGTCTGCAATGCCGCCTCAATGCGGCGGATATAATTACGTTTATCTTTACGTGGCTCATACACGAAGCCTTCGGTTACGATGACGCGTCTGTTCGGTTCGTCGACGCGTGCGTAGCTCACAAACGGGCCGCCCATCATGTCGCCGCCTTCCATGCGCCACCAACCGCGCAGGATACCGCAATACTTGCCGTTTAAGGTAGAAGCCTCGTAATCGACGACGCGTTTTTCGGTTGCCATGTAGCTGTTGGGGAATGCGTCGCTGCCGGGGATCATCGCTTTGGCGAACGAATCGCGCTTAGCCACGAGATAATCGAGGGTAAAGGTGTTTTTGTCGGTGTATGGAAAACTGTAAACCAGCAAGTCCATTCGTCCTGTCGCCGCATCATTCGAAAACCACAAACAATCGTCGCCCACCTTGTACGACTTGATGTCGGACGGCGCATAAAGTACGATGCCAAATTTGTCCTTCACATAATTCATGACGGTGGGACTGTAGGTCTCGCGCAGAAAATCGGCGGTGCGTTTCATTTCTACCTTCGTGAAGTAATTGACGATGACACGCTGATTTTCAGTTAGAAACGTTTCGAGTGACGCCACATCCGGCGCGTTCAGGTAGAGTACGTACTGGCCTTTGGCCCATTTGTCAGGCTCATTGAGTAACGATACTTTTGTGTAGATCGCTTTGTCGATATTCACAATCAGGATGTTGCGTACATATTTAAACATGCCGCTGAACAGGTCGGGCCTGACGTACGTATACCTCATCGACGATTCTTCCTGTAGTAGATAGGGGATATTGGAGGTTAGTTCTTCTCTCAATACACTCCCCGAGCCGCTTTCCCAATCAGCTTTATCCATCACCACAATCACTTCATAAGCGCCGCCGGTAGCGCGCGTCAAGGAGGAAGCGCCGCTACCGCGCTTATCACATGAACTCAATCCCATCATCACTGATAATAAGGAAATAAAAACTAAAGGTTTCATAGTTGTTGCGTTTTTTGGTTTGAAAATAATCCTACAAATATACGGTTTATTTTGAAAAAACGAATCATTTTTTGTCGTTTTTTGCTGTTGACAACATGCCGCACGCGGCAAAGACGTCTTCACCGCGGGATACACGGATCGTGGAAGTGATGCCGAGCGCATGGAGCGTATCGCGGAATTTTTCCATTTTTCGTTCTGGACAGCTGCGCAGACCAACGCCCGGAATGGCATGAAAGCGGATCAGGTTTACGCGACACTCCAATCCTTTCACTAAGCGTGCCAGCGCCTTGGCATGTTTTACGGAATCGTTGACGCCTTCAAAAAGGATATATTCAAACGTTATGCGGCGCTGGTGCGAGAAGTCGTAGCCGTGAAGGAGTTCGATGATGCTTTCGGCAGGAAATGTTTTTTCGACCGGCATCAGCGAAAGCCGTTCTTCATGATAGGGCGAGTTGAGGCTGATGGCGAGGTGACAACTACATTCGTCGAGCAGGCGTTTCAGTCCCGGCATCATGCCGATTGTTGAGATGGTGATGCGTTTGGGACTCCATCCGTATCCGTAGTCCGACGTGAGTATTTCAAGCGTCTTGAACAATTCATCGATATTGTCCAATGGCTCGCCCATCCCCATGAATACGATGTTAGTCAATTGTCGGCTTTCCGGAATGGATTGTATCTGGTTCATCATCTCGTTGGCAGTAAGCTGAGCAGTGAACCCCTGCTTGCCTGTCATACAGAACAGGCATTTCATTTTACATCCGATTTGTGACGAAACGCACAGGGTAGCGCGTTCGACCGACGGGATATAGACGGATTCGACGAAATGATGTCCGTTGTTGACTGAAAAGAGGTATTTGATGGCGCCATCAGCCGAGTGGGTCTGGTCGGAAGGCGGCTGACCGCCCACCTCATAATGAAGGGATAGCTGTTCTCGCTTTGCCGCAGCGATGTTGGTCATTTCGTCGATCGACGCGATGCGTTTCCGGTAGAGCCAATCGGCCATTTGTCGGGCGGCATAAGCCGGAAGCGACATCTTGGACGCCACATTTTTCAATGCGCCCATTGTCATGCCCAATAATTTTTCTTTTGCTTCGATCATCGCTTGTCTGTGATAAAAAAAACTGTCGCGCAAGTGGAAATTTGAACGACAGTTTGCGGATGAAAAAATAGGAATATTTTAATAAAAGAGTACTCGGTTGTCAGTTACCTTAGCCTGTTGCTGCATATAACGGAACACAAAACCGCCAATACGATAGGCATTGTTGGATTCCAGCATGCCGATCTGAGAGGCAAGGTCGAAAGGCTGTTCGCTGATCGTACGGTCGAAAACCTCAAATACATAAACGCCGTTATTGCCCACAACCGGTTCGTTGACCTTATTCAACGGAGCCAAGGCGATGCGTGCATTGAGCTTGGGTTCAACGCCAATATTGGCGATGCGCGAAGTGCTCATAGTAATGAACTTGACCGTATCGGGATTCGTATTCATCGCTTCGGCATAGTCGTCGATGGTCAGCAAATTTTTGGACTTGAGTTGGGCTGCAAGCTCTTCTCCTTTTTTTCGGGTTGCAAGGTCCATTTTCAATTGGGGCGTTACGGATGCCAGGGATTGATACCCTTCGGGCAGTTTCCCTTTATGCAAGGCCACGACAAACGTGTTGTCGCATTCGAATATTTCGGAAATCTGACCTTTTTTATTGTTAAACGCCCAGCGCACGACCTGTCGTGCACCCGAAACTGACCCCACGATCACGTCCGTACTCAATACGCGTACGTTGGGTGCAAGATAATAACCGAATTCGTTTGCCGATTCCCCAATTTTTTCAACGCTGTTATGTTGTGCAATAAACTGGTTGAGCGTATTGTACAGCAGGCTTCGGGTGGCAGAGCTTGGTGTTACCGTATACACAATGTCGGCCACTTTGAATTTAGGAACATTTTTGGTGCGGTCGGTTACTTTTGCGATATGAAGTCCGAAATTTGATTTTACAATGGCACATTGGCCGACGGGCAGGGAAAAAACAGTTTTGCGAAACTCTTCATTGAGCCCCAGCGTTGCGCCGTTTTCCGTCACCCATCCGATCTCTCCGCCATTATCCTTCATTTGGTCCATCGAGTGTTTCAGCGCTAACTCGGCAAAATCGGCGCCTTTTTTAATCTCGTTGAAGAGGCTGTCGGTTATCGCCCTCGTCTCGGCTTCGGTTGCATGCGATTCGATCGATATGACGGAAACTTTCACGGAATCGGCGTTTTCCATTTTTTCCAACAGTTGCAATATGCGATATCTGTTGTCCTTGAATGTCGGGCCTTCAATATCGTTGACAGATGCCGTATTGACAAAATCGATTAAATCCGTGTCGTTTTCGAATCCATTGATGGAAAAGAACATGTTTGAAAATTTCTTTTCCGATTTTTCATTGACAAGCGCCGCTACATTATCAGTTGTTTCCAGCTCTTCGCGAATGGCATTCATTTCAGCAGTAGCCTGCGTAAAGTCGTTCTGACTGGGATTAATATCGACTGCAATATAATCAATCACGGCTGTTTCCAGCTGGTGAAACAATTCTTTCCGTTCGTTATACAGTTTTTCTATCTCGGCAGGCGATACGCTGATAGTGGAATCGGCAATACTCAAAAACGATTCCATGGCATATACGATATCGGAACTGACCTGCGAATTGTTGAATGCGTCCTGCGCATCCAGCGAGTTGGCCGCAACAGCTTTCGAAAGCAAAGTCGTATATTTTTCATATTGGCGGTTACGTTTCATGTCCTTTTCCCAAAACATCCACATCGTCTTGTATTGCATCCACTGGGCTTGCGCGCTTTCGGGAAGGCTTTCGATATTTTTTATCTGATTTAAAAACATGTTGACAATATACCTGTCGAACATGCCCGTTTCAGGATTCTGGAATATCTGGTTTTGCTGTATAATGGGCGAAATGTTCTCACCCTCCACCATATCGGTCATTTCCTGTGGCGTAATGGTAATGCCTAATTCCTTCAACCGTGGGTCAAGGATATGCTCCATCACAATTTCCTCATAGACGTTTTGACGAATTTGAGTCAAATAGTTTTCGGAAAGGTTCGGTTGCTGCAATTGAATTTTATACCTTTCCACGATTTCGTTTTCTCGACTCATGTATTCCTGATAATCAACTGCCTGACCATCAATAACCAACACGTTGCTTTGATTTCTACGCATAAAGGATGAGCTTGAATTGAGAAGGTCTCCAATGATAAATGCAAATAGAGCCAACCCTACGATGGAGACTAACAATCCGGCTTTGTTTCGTATTTTTTCCAGTGTTGCCATTTTATAATTTTTTCAATTAATATTCAGTTAATCAGCGTTTTATTTTTCAAATATGAAAAATGTCCTTATTTGAGGGCACAAAGGTATAAAAAAGAATTGAAATTTGAAAATTTTTTTTATCATCAATTTTCCATCAATTTTCCTCGACTGTGCTTTCAGCAGATACAGGTTGAATGATTGAATCGGGGGGCGGGATTGAATCGTCGCTGATGCCTCGCTGTTTCATCTCAAAGGATATTTCAGCGGTTGGATTGTATATTTCATAGATACTCATGTCCTGATTGGCCTTGAATCCGATGCCGCTTCTTGAAGATTCGCCTTGCGTGACGTGTATGAACACATCCGAGTAGAATGGATATTTTTCATCCTGTTCGTTCCAGAAAATTTGCTCGGTTTGAAACCGTACGCCTTCCAGATTTGACATGTCGACTTGTCCGCGTAATTCCCACAACTTGCGTCGTAGATAACGGTAGGCCGTATCGGCTTTGATACTTGCCTCAATATTGAACAGGGTGTCGAATTTCTCAAGGTATATTCCGTCGGGGAAAAACCAGTAGGGTTCGGAGGCTTTACCGTAAATCAACAGGGTAGCAGCGACGATTTTGTTTCGTGTAATTCCGGAATCGGAGATGAGCGAGATGACGTTTGTTTCCCTTAAAGTATGGGATGTCTGCGGGTCGAAAACCACCTCGACCGTATCATTTTTCTCACGGAAGCAGGAAAAAAGGAAAGAAGAGGGTATGACAACTGTCAGTAAAACAATTGCCATACCCTTTAATCCGAACAAGTTCCGACTTACTTTTGGCTCGTTGTCGGTTCGACATGCCCCACGTCCCATGCTTCGCGCTCCAGTGGTGACACAAAAACCTATCTTATTTTAACCACCTCGTTCACCCACCCCGGAAGCGTCATGGTTTCGCCTTCCTTGAGTGAGGGGTGCATAAATATTTCTTCTTTCGAGGGGAAGTATTTGTTGTAGATATTGATTTGTCTGTTGGCTTCGGTAGCTATCGACGGGTCAGTCTGACGTGCTTTTTCAAATTTATCGACAACCGCATACCAAATCAGTTTATTAAGAACCGCGTCGTCAGGATACAAATTCCTGCCTCCCAATGCGTAGGCTGCTCCCCACAACAAGTAGGCTTGACCGGAGTTGGGATTTTCGGCCAGACATTTCTGACTGAGTTGTTTGACTACCTGATATTGTCCTTTTTGGCTGGCTATGCCGGCTAATGCCAGGTAAAGACTGGATTTGATTTCGGAATCGTCGGTCATGGCGATGGCTTCGTTAAAGTATTTTTGGGCTGATGCATCATCGTTGTTTTTGAGCGCTTTTGCGCCAAGTCCCATCGCTGATTCGGCTGTCGGCTCTATCTTATAAGCATATTCCGCAGCGGCCAAGTAGACATCCGATTCATTGCATCCCAGACGACGAAGCAGTGTCATGGTCTCTTTCAGTACCTCAAGGTTGTCTTTGTTGCCTTCCACTTTGACCGCATAAATGCCTTGCAGGATATTGCAATCGGCAGCGCCACTGAGTGCGAAATTCGATTCTATTTCCTTTTTGCACGGGAGAATATCTTCCAGTTCTTTTTCATTTTTTGCAGCTTCCGCAGCGGCTATTTGCTTGTCGAGTATGGCGGAGCACTTCATGAAGTCGTTGATATATTGCTCTTTATACGTATCCATATCGTTCTGCATCAGCTTGAAGGAGGAAAACATAAAGAGCATCACGGCATTCGGGAAAGTATTGTCTTGAAATTCATCAATGATTTCGCCGAGCCACTTGTATATCAGCTTATGGTCAGTATCATCGCCTTTCCACTGATTGTAGGTATACGCTTTGCGCCAGATCACCGCATCTTTCCTGTAATTTTTCCTGTTTTGCGCATCATGTTCGAAATATTTGATGCGGTCATCGTATAATTTAATCATGTCATTGACCAATGCCTCTTTTTTAGCAGGGTCGGTTTCCTGCGACATCTGCCATTCTAAAATGCTTGCGCCCATAATGTAAATGTTAATATGGGATGCAGGACATTCCTCATACGATGCTTTCCAGTACGGATAAGCATCCTTGTAATTTTTGGTACGTCCGGCGGTGATAAACAAATTTACATTTGTCAAGCACCGTACACTGTCTTCACCGGCCCCGTAAGGTGTCCCGGTATCAATGCCTTTTTGCGCATTTGCATCCATTGCAATCAGCAAAAATGCAGCTATTGGAAAAATAAAGTTTTTCATATCGTTTTAATTTTAATTTGTTCAACAATCAATCTACTTTTCTCTTCATAAACCACCATTCATTAAATGTATAACTCAACGTTACGCGAAAATAATTCTCGTTTATCATTGTTTTGATGTCGGGCACTACTTTCACGTATTCCAATGAAAAATTCACGAACGAACGGGCGTCGCTCATCGGGAATCCCGTACCCAAGGATGCACCTAATTCTTTATAACCGTTTCCTTCTACCAGCATGTACGAGTTTGAATAGCTCAACCCTGCCCTGTATCGCGTGCGGTTCAGGTAAGGACGGGAAAAAAGATTCGGGATGTATTCAAAACCGGCTGAAATTTTTGACCGGTTGCTGAAATGACCTTTTTCGCCGTCGAAAAGGGCATCACTCCATCTCTGCAAAGAATAATCAACCGCAGCAATGAGCTTGTTCTCCCTGACATACGAGATGCCAATGCCATATCCGTCGGGGTAGTCGTAAGCTTTTCCTTTTATTGTATCGTTTACCGAAACTTCCGAACCGTTGGTGATCGTTTCATAACTGACGTTGTTCAACCGTTTTTTCGGACTAAATATCAGTCCGAAGTTCAAGTTGTCGGTTTTCGACAGCGGTTGTACATACTGTATTCCGAAATCGAAAGTGACGTCGTCGAGTTTCATCATCCTGATACCGGTTATCCCGGAAGTGTTGGCCGATACATAATCAGCAACAGCGGTATGCGTTATTGATCCGAATAAATAATTTGCGTTGGCGCCAATGGAAAGACGTTTCTTCCATAATTCAATAGACAATCCGGCGTATAATTGGTTTAATCCGCCGATGCCTTGGAATGATTCGGTATATACATGACCTTCGTTCGAGGTCTTCACTTCTCCATACCGGTAGCCAACATGCGAAAAGGGCATCAGCCCGGCGCTCAGCGCCATTCGTTTCAACAGTGGAAATTGCAACGCCATGTATTCCACATTGCCGTTCAGGTCGTTTTGTTTGTTTGTTCCGTCATCATAAAATGACGCCTGAAAGGATGCGCCGAAGTCGAACAGGAAAGTCATACTGTCCATACAGGCGTATGAAGCGGGATTCATCGGATTTATCTGCTTTGACGTGTGCAGCCCGATCCCAATTCCGCCCATAGACCTTCCGGCTCCGAAAGAGCGATTGGCTAAATCACCGTATCCGTAACGCGTATAGGGTGAGTTGGTGCTGTTTTGCGCGGTCAGCCAAAAGCCCCCAAACAACAAAAGCCCTCCTATAATCAGCAGATTAATTCCTTTTTGCATGATACTCCAATATTCTGTTTAAACCTATTAATACCAAGTTTGGCGCTACAAAGATGTGATTTTTTAATCTTTTTTCAAAATAAAATGCGTGACCTCCTGTTAAATAAACAAAAATATCATCGTATTTTGTTTTCAATGCATCTATGTATCCGTCCATTTCAAAGACAATACCATTGACGACGCCTGCCATGATGGCCGATTCGGTGTCAGTTCCGATAAACGGAACATCTGCCTGCTCATTCACTAAGGGCAGTTGTGCGGTGAACTGGTTGAGCGAACGAAAACGGGTCGTTAGTCCGGGCGAGATATTACCGCCCTTATAAAGGCCGGATGCTTCCAACAGTTCATACGTGATGGCCGTGCCGGCATCAATGACGAGCAAGTGCTTGTTGGGATGCAAATAACTTGCACCGACAACAGCGGCAAGCCTGTCTTTTCCTAACGTATGCACCGTCTTGTATGCGATGCTTACTGGAACAGACACCGTCGCGTCCAACCATAAAAAGTACGACAACTTAGTCTTTAACGTCTTTGTCAGTTTCTTGTTTTCACCTGCAACAGACGACATAATGCCGCTGTCCGGTTGGTACTGTTCAAACAATTCCCGGATACATGACGGATCGCTATCCGCTTGCAGTGTACAAGTCACCATCCGGTCACCGTCGAATACAGCTGCCTTCAGCAACGTATTTCCTTGTTCAACGATTAGATTCACCTTTTCGTATCTTGATTTCGGCGACAAAGATATAAAATAATTATGAATGATGAATGATGAATTACGAAAAAAAATCTATCAATTCAATTTCAGGTAACAGTATATCGGATAATGGTCGGAAAGTTTTACGCTGGCGTCGACATGGCAGTTAAAGGCTTTGATGCTTGTGGAATGGAAGATATGGTCAATACGGAAGAGGAAATAATTTTGATTGTAGGAGATGCCCGTTCCACACCCCGATGCTGCATAAGCATCGATGAGCGGGCCCTGCACGGTACGGCGCACGTAGGATATGGGCGTATCGTTCAGATCGCCGCATACAACCGAATAATGGCTGTTTGCTTTACGTATCTCGTCGGCAATCGTTTCGGATTGTTTGGCCCGAATCAGGAACGCCTGTCCGAGCTTTTGCTGTATCACGCCGCTTAGTTCCTCGAACGATTCGAAGTTGACATTCGTAATCATGTCGGAATATTTGGAACGGTCTTCGGCTGTTAGCTTGAAGGATTCGAGGTGGTTGTTTATCACGGTCACTTTTTTCCCGCGTACGTCCACCTCATGGATGGCCGACCCATTGAATTGCGAAGAAAAGGATATCTTTCGGGAGCTGCGTATCGGAAACTTGGATAGAAGCGCCAATCCTTGCAGATAGTTTTTTTTCTCGTCGGACGAAAAAAATACTTCCGCCTTGTAGGGATACATCGGCAGTGCCTTAGCCACTGCTTGCGAACTCATCAGACCGGGCCGGTCGCTGACCATGTATTCCTGCAAGCAAACGATGTCGGCCTCCGATTCGGCAATGTATTGAATGATTTTGTTTGGGTCGTCTTTCGTATGGTTTTTATGGGCGAACCCCATGACGTTATACGAAAGAATTTTAATCAATTCGTCGTGCGGCAGTTCTTTCGTTTTTAAGTGAAAAGGGCAAAAGACAATAATGGAACGCCAGCAAAGGGCAAAAGTGACCATCAGCATAAACGACAGCAACCATCTTTTCGCGATGGTCCAGGCGACTAAAAAACAGCAGTTTACAAGAAGCAGGATGGGGAAAAGCAAACCGGAATAGGCAAACAGAATATTTTTTTCAGGCGATATGAAATCCGAATAGGCCGATACAATCAGTAACAAGGCAAAAATAATACTCATTCCGACAAAAAATGAATAAAACAATACCTTTATATGTTCAACCAATCTCTTCATTTGATTCTATTTCTTTGTACAACATTATATGCGAAGCCTTTACACGTGGGTGCAACGATACTTTTTTACCGCCGCAGGCCCTTTACTTGCTGCTCGCTTCAAATAACTTCTTTTTTTCGTTGGCCGACAGACTTTCGTATCCCGAATGTTTTAATTTATCCAGTATCCCGTCAATCGTTCTGTTATCTTCGTTTTTACGGCGCAAGTAGGCGTCATCCGATTCCGGACGATGACGGGGCGGGCTGTCGGGTCGCGAAAATCGTATAAATGGACGTCCCGACCGGTACACTGCAAAAAGAGCACCCAGCAACGCCCCTCCTACATGCGCGACGAATCCGCCGTAATTGCGATCAACATCCAAACCGTTTGATTCGGATGTAACAGCCAGGAGATTAACCAATAAAACGCCTAAAGCAAGGTAAATAAGTTTGACCCGTCCGAATATCAACAGGTTTATTCTATACTCCCTGCGGTATAATGCGACGGCAAAAACGATTGCCATGATCGAAGCTGAAGCGCCAATCAGACCTTTCTGCGGCAATTGTTTCAAATAAGGGAATATATTGTAAGCAAGCATGAAAAGCAGACCGCCGGCAATGCCTCCCGACAAGTAAAGCCCGCCTAACTGACGACCCGTGAAAAATTGAAGGAAGATATTGCCAAACCAATAGAGCCACAACATATTAAAAAGTATATGCAGGAAATCTACATGTACGAACATGTAGGTGATGATGGTCCAGGGTCGCTGCAACAACAGCGCTGGCGACGAAGGCATTTCCAGATACGTCAGGACTGCACCCTCTTTCATGAAAAGACGAAAGAGGAAAATCAGCAGCCAGACCAGGATAAAAACGCCTACATTAATATATATATACTTGGCTGCAATTGATCCGGCATTAAACCTGCGATTGACGCTAGTAAAAAAACCTGTCATTGTTTCTGTTTTTTTTTCGCCAGGCTAAAATCATGATTATACCAAACAACATGCCTCCGAGATGCGCAAAATGAGCAATATTGTCGGATTTTAAATTGAAAAAGCCGGCAATCAATTCGATAACGCCGTATCCGATAACCAGATATTTTGCCTTGATGGGAAAAGGAAAAGGAATGATGTATAAAGGCATGTTTGGAAAAATCATCCCGAAAGCAAGCAATATGCCGAACACCGACCCCGAAGCGCCCACCGTTGACGTGTTGATCATCACGTTCAGTTGCGCACACAGGGGATCGATGAACTGTTTGTTCTGCTTCATGATTTTTAGCCCTTCCCGGTAGACGATGTCTATTGCTACTGCGTCCATGTTGGACTCCAGGGCCTTGATGCGCAGGTAAGCTACCAGGATGTTGACAAGCCCCGCGCCAATACCCGTAATCATGTAATAGGCAAGGAACCGCTTCGGCCCCCATTCGGTTTCGATGATGCGCCCGAACATGAAGACTGCAAACATGTTGAAGAAGATGTGAGCCCAGGAGGCGTGCATGAACATGTAGGTGACTAACTGGTAAAGATGAAAATCCTCACAGGCGGGATAGTGGAGTCCCAACATGTCCGATACATACATCCTGTTCAAAGAGAGGGTGATCAACCAAAAAATCACATTGATGACGAGCAGATTTTTGGTAACTGCCGGTATGCTTGCAAACGTGCTAAAACCTCGATTCCCCATAATTTTTTATCTAAAACAGGGTACAAAAATAAAAAAAAATACGGAATTTTCATGTTTTTTGCTAAAAAAATCAATTTTTGAAAAAAAATTGAATGATAAGTTGCCAATTTCAAAAAAAAATATTTACCTTTGCCGCTTAAAGTGGTAAGTTGTTTTTTCACTTTATAATATGTTTACTTATTTAAATTATTCGCATTATGAACAAGACAGAATTTATTGGAGCAGTCGCCCAGAACGCCGATTTGTCCAAAGTCGACGCAAAGAATGCCGTTGCGGCATTCGTTCAGGAAGTAGAAAAAGTGTTGAAAGAGGGTGGAACAGTTGCTCTGTTAGGTTTTGGAGCGTTTTCAGTCGTTGAAAAAGCAGCCCGAAAGGGCGTTAATCCAAAAACGAAAGAGTCGATTGACATTCCACCGCGCAAGGTCGTAAAATTCAAACCTGGAACTGTATTACGCAAGGCGGTCAACTGATTTTTCACTTTTGGCTTTTAACGAAAAGAGAGAACCTGCACGCAAGTTCTCTCTTTTTTTTCTGAAATGATAAAAAAATCGCATAACACTTGTTTTTTTTATGGGGATGTTGTAATTTTGTCAGTCAAACATGACTGATTTGCAGATTGATTTTATGACAAATAGTACAATACAGCAGGTAAAACAGCGTTTTGGCATCATCGGGAGTAATCCGGAACTGCTTAGGGCGATTGACATCGCGCTGCAAGTGGCTCCTACAGACTTGTCTGTCATTATTTCAGGCGAGAGCGGGGTGGGGAAAGAAGTGTTCCCGCAGATTATTCATCAGAACAGCCCGCGTAAACACGCGCAATATATCGCGGTCAACTGTGGCGCCATTCCCGAAGGAACGATTGACTCCGAGTTGTTCGGCCACGAAAGAGGTTCGTTTACGGATGCCAGGGATTTACGGAAGGGCTATTTTGAAGTAGCCGACGGCGGTACTATTTTTCTGGATGAAGTAGGTGAATTGCCCTTGTCAACCCAAACCAGGCTGTTGCGCGTCCTTGAATCGGGCGAGTTCTTAAAGGTAGGGTCATCAAAGGTTCAGAAGACGAATGTGCGGATCGTTGCCGCTACCAATGTAAATCTGGTAGAAGCTGTTGCACAACATAAGTTTCGGGAAGACCTCTATTACCGTTTGTGTACCGTACCCATGCGTATTCCGCCGTTGCGAGAACGTCAGGAGGATGTGCTGTTGTTGTTTCGCAAGTTTGCAACCGATTGTGCAGAAAAATACCGGATGCCTGCCATTCAGCTCGATGACGGCGCCCGCCGGTTGCTGACGACCTATCGATGGCCAGGGAACGTACGCGAACTGAAAAATATTGTGGAGCGTATTTCCGTTATCGAAGAGGTCAGGGATATTACTGCCGATGTGTTACGAATGCACTTGCCCAACCTCTCGATGGAAAAACTTCCCGTCCTGGCGCTACATCAATTGGACGACCGGAAAATCTTTTCAAGCGAACGGGAGATTCTGTATCAGGTTTTGTTTGACATGAAGAACGATGTGAATGAACTGAAAAAGTTGGTGCACGACATCATGAACAGCAACGTTCAGATGGAACCGATGGCGTATGATAATTTTACGTCATCGTCTGTACATCAGCCGAATATACGTCATTCGTCGATTTTAGATGCAGAAACGGTCGAAGAGACGCTTTCGCTCGAAGACGTTGAAAAAGACATGATACGCAAAGCGTTGGACCGGCATAGCGGACGCCGGAAGAATGCTGCTTCCGATTTGCAAATATCCGAACGTACGCTTTACCGTAAGATCAAGGAATTTGGATTGGAATGAAACGAAGCGTGAAACGAAGCGTGAAACGAAAATAGAAGAACGAAAATAGAACGATGTACGCATGAAGATTTTACTGAAAATTACCGGATTCATTTTGGCGGGATGGCTTGTTTCAACCTGCTCAATCAGTTATAGTTTTAGCGGTTCGTCCGTTGACTACACGAAAGTGTCGTCGATCTCTATCCGCGATTTCCCCAACATAGCCCCTTTGGTTTATGCACCCTTAGCGCAACAGTTTACTGAAAATTTAAAGGATAAGTATACGCGACAGACGAAGTTGCGCGTACTTGGAGACGGAGGCGACATGGACATTGAAGGCGAAATCACGGGGTATACTTTTATGCCTTTGGCCGTGTCGGAAAATACGTACGCACAGCAAACACGGCTCACCATCTCCGTCCGCGTGAGGTTTACAAACAACTCCGACCCCGATCAGGATTTCGAACGAACCTTTTCGGCAAAAAGTGAATTTGATAATTCGCTCACAATCGATCAGGTGCAGGACGAGTTGTGCGATGTTATCATGAAAGAGATTATTGATCAGATATTTAACGCAACCGTAGCAACCTGGTAAAGATATGACGCGTGCTGAATTATATGATTGGATGGCCGATCCGTCCCTGCTGACGAAAGCGTCATTGCAGGAACTGCGGCAAATGATGGACGATTATCCGTATATTCATGCTGTCAGGTTGCTGTATCTGAAAAACTTAGCCATCCTTCAGGATATTCATTTGGAGCAAGCGTTAAAGAAGATGTCTGTTTTTATTCCCGATCGCAGCATGCTTTATCATCTGATAAATGACCCGCCTGCCAATAGGGATGCCAACAGGGATGCCAACAGGGATGCCAACAGGATGCAAAAACCTCCCGTCTCCGAAAAAATAATGATTCCCATGAACGAGCCAAAACAGGTGATGCCTCCGGCGGCTGCTTCCGACTATACGAAATGGTTGACACAAAATGTCGACGATATCCCGGTGGAAGACGGAACGGGCAACCGCATGAAACATCAGGAACTGATAGACACTTTTATTGAAAATGAAAGTAACCGGTTGTCGCACCGGGCAAGCCCGACGGAGGCGAACAAACCGTCGGAATCCGTGTCGGACGACGAAAAATCCACTTTTGATCCGAAGGCGAAAATATCGTTGGACGATTCGTATTTCACTGAAACACTGGCTCGTGTGTATATAAGTCAGAAGCGTTATGACAAGGCTTTGGAAATAATTCGGGTATTAAGTTTGAAATATCCACAAAAAAATCGTTACTTTGCAGACCAAATTCGCTATTTGGAGAAAATTATTAACATTAAAAAATAAAGAAATGTACGTATTGTTTTCAATTTTGATTCTCGTTTGCGCTGTTATTCTGGTATTGATTGTACTCGTCCAAAACTCAAAGGGAGGCGGTCTGGCTTCTGGCTTTTCATCTTCCAATCAGGTGCTGGGCGTTCGCAAGACAACCGATTTTCTGGAAAAAGCTACCTGGAGCCTGGCAGGATGCCTGATGTTTCTTTGTATTGTAATCACGGCTTTTATTCCGCGCGGAAATGTCGTGTCGGAATCGGACGTGCTGGAAAATGTAAGTGCACCGGTAAACACTTCGGCGCCTGATTTTGGAGTGGCTCAGCCCGATGCCGGGCAAACGCTTCAACTGCCGGCTGAAGGATTGGAACTCCCGACGGAATAGGGTGGCCTGCAAACGCAAGGGACGCGAAAAATGCTTGATAATAAGCATTTTTCGCGTCCCTTGCGTTTGCGTGGGGAACGTTTGTACATGAATGACCATACTTTTGTACATAAACTGGATAAATTTGTTCAATATAGATTTCTATTGACTAATAATATGCATGCATGAAGTATCTTTGCCGGGTAATACTTCTTCATATTATTTGTTCTTTTAAGGCAAAAAGTTTATTAGTGATTAATGTGGACAGTCCTGAACGTGAGTTCAGGACTGTTTGTTTTTAGTGATTGCCTATTCTTCTTCCTTCATGTTGTGAAATACGTTCTGCACATCCTCGTCGTCTTCCAATTTCTCAATCAGCTTTTCGATCGATTCGCGCTGTTCGGGCGTGACTTCCTTCAGGTCGTTCGCGAGGCGGACAAATTCGCTGGAGGTGATTTCATACCCGTTGTCTTCCAGGTATTTCTGAATGGCGGCGTTTTGCGAAAATTCGCCGTAGATAATCACCTCGTCGTCATCCTCCTCTATTTCATCCACACCAAAATCAATCAGTTCCAGCTCCAGGTCATCCAACGTGACATCGTCTTTTTTGACGATATGAAACATGCATTTGTGGTCGAACAGAAATTCAAGCGAACCGGAGGTTCCCAGCGAACCTCCGTGTTTGTTGAAATAACTGCGTACATTCCCTACGGTGCGTGTGGTGTTGTCGGTTGCCGTTTCGACGAAGACCGCAATGCCGAACGGTCCATAACCTTCATAATTCATCTCCTTGAAGTCGGTGGAATCTTTCGATGTCGCTTTTTTGATGGCACGTTCCACGTTTTCTTTCGGCATGTTTTCTTTTTTCGCCGTTTGTATCAACACCCGTAAACGTGGATTGGTCTCGGGATCGCCGCCGCCCGATTTGGCAGCCATCATAATCTCTTTGCCTAATTTGGTGAAAACACGGGCCATATTGCCCCAACGCTTCATTTTTCTTGCCTTTCTATATTCAAACGCTCTTCCCATATTTTTTATTTAATTAATCTCTAAACTCTAAACTCTAAACTCTAAACTCTAAACTACCTCAACTCCGTGCCAAGTTTCTCTTCCAGCATCCTTTGCATTTTCGACATGATCGCTTCTATCTGGTTGTCGTTCAATGTCTTTTCGTCGTCTTGCAGATATAAACTGACTGCATACGATTTTTTGTCAGGCGGGAGGTTCTTGCCTTCGTACACGTCAAATAATTTGACTTCTCTCAGTAATTTGCGCTCGCTGTTGAACGCAACGTTACGGATGTCGGCAAAGCTGACGCTCTTATCTGCCAATAAGGCAAGATCGCGTTTGACTTCCGGAAATTTCGACATTTCACGAAAAGTCACGTTCCCTTTTGGGCTATCTTTTATCAGGGCGTCCCATGACAGTTCGGCGTAGAACACTTCCTGATCAATATCCATTTTTTTCAGCAAGACCGGATGAAGTACGCCAAAAACGCCCGCCGGCGTCCCCGAACGGAATGTGAGGGTCATGCCTGACGAATATACATCATTTGAAATGCTGTTCCAGGTTAGCTTGTCGAGACGGATGCCCAACCGGCGTAAAATATTTTCAACAGATGCTTTCAACTCAAACACGTTGGTCGCTTCGTCGGCGTGCGCCCAGTTGTTTTCAACCCGCTTGCCCGTCATCCACAAGCCAAGACGGTAGTCTTCGGTGATTTCCGACAGCGTTTCGCCCTCCTTATCATTATCCCTGTTGCGTGTGTAACAGTTTCCAAACTCGTAAAAACGAATGTTTTTGTGCTTGTGTTTGATGTTGAATTGAACGCTTTGCAGGCCGCCGAAGAGTAACGTCTGCCGCATCACGTTCAGATCGGCGCTGAGCGGGTTTTCCAATGTGACGCAGCTTGCTGGCGGATAGGTTGCCAGTTCATCGTAATACGCCGATCGGCTAATCGAATTGTTGATGATTTCGTTGAAGCCCGCTCCGCAGAGTTGTTCGGAGATGATGTTTGCCGACTTGTAGCTTTTATCCGTCAAAGTCTGATAACTTAATGACGCCCGTACATAGTTGCTACATTCGATGTTGTTATATCCGTAGATGCGCAGGATGTCTTCAATGACATCCACATCACGGCGAACATCGTAGCGATAGACCGGAACCCGAATGGACAAACCTTCAGGTGTTTCGGAGACGATCGTCATTTCAAGCGAAGACAGGATGTCTTTAATCGTTTCAACGGGTATTGTTTTTCCCGTCAGCGAATTGATTTTTTTGTAGGCGAGGTCAACCGCAAAAGGCTCCACCACCTGCGGGTAAACATCCTGAATATCGCCGGCAATGATGCCTCCGGCTATTTCTTTTATCAGCATGGCCGCCCGTTTGAGGGCGTAGACTGTCTGGTTCGGGTCGAGCCCGCGTTCAAAACGGAACGATGAATCGGTGCCGAGACCAAAGCGGCGCGCCGTTTTTCTGATCCACGAAGGATGGAAGCAAGCCGATTCGAGAAAGACGTCTTTCGTGCGTTCGGTTACACCCGAATCAAGTCCGCCGAACACGCCCCCGATGCACATCGGTTCTTCGGTATTGCAGATCATCAGGTCGTGGCCGGTCAGCGTCCGTTCCACGCCATCGAGCGTCACGAATCGGGTTCCTTCGGGCATCGTGCCGACTACCACGCGACTGCCTTTTATTTTGGCTGCATCGAAAGCGTGCAACGGCTGTCCCAGCTCGTGCAGTACGAAGTTTGTGATATCCACAATGTTGTTGATAGGGCGCAGACCGATGGACGTCAGGCGTTTTTTAAGCCAGTCGGGGCTCTCCTTCACGGTTACGTTTTGGATGGTAACGCCGGAATAGCGGATGCAGGCATCCGTGTTGGCTATTTCGACGGTAATGGGCGCAACCGAAGCGTCTTTTTGATAGGCATCAACCGATGGTTTTTTAAAGGCGAACGGTCGACCGTTGCCGTTCTGTCGCAGCCAGGCAGCCAGGTCGCGGGCGACGCCGATATGCGATGTCCCGTCGACGCGGTTTGGCGTGATGTCCACCTCGAGGATATAATCATCCGATACCTGATAGTAGGTTTTTGCCGGCAGTCCGACCGGCGTATCGGCAGGCAGCACGATGATGCCCGCATGGTCGGCGCTGATGCCTATCTCGTCTTCGGCGCAGATCATACCGTAGGATTCAGCGCCGCGTATCTTCCCTTTCTTTATCTTTATTTCCTTGTCGCCGAAATACAACACGGTTCCGATGGGCGCCACAACCACTTTCTGTCCGGCTGCCACATTGGGTGCTCCGCAAACGATCGGCAAGGGGTCGCCGCCTGCGCCCACGTCGACAGTGGTAAGGTGCAGGTGGTCGGAATCGGGATGTTCCGAGCATGTCAACACTTCGCCGACAACCAGCCCTTCCAGCCCGCCTTTGACGGTTTCTAATTTTTCTACCGATCCGGTTTCCAGTCCAATGGAAGTAAGTGCAGCAGCCACTTCATCCGGGAGCATGTCGAAAGTCAGATATTCTTTCAACCAATTGTATGAGATATTCATTGTAAATTAATTAATTATACTTTCGCAAAAAGTTTGCGACACTTTTGCCCCGCAAAAGTAGAAAAAAAAAGTCAAACAATAATGCCCGCAAGCAATTATTTTTCCGTCGTTTTATCGTCAAATAGAAACATAGTATTATCTTTGCAGTTGAAAACTTTGAGATATGATCGAACATAAAAGATTTTCTTACAGGCATTTGGATGAACTGAGGGAAGACGTTGTCCGGGCGGGCGTCGAATTGCCGGTTTCGGAGCAAACGGATGTACTGAAATCAGCGTACCCACAGGGAGGCAAGCTGATACCCAACCGTCTGGCCATCCATCCAATGGAGGGGTGCGATGCAACGGCAGCGGGCGCTCCCGACGCGCTTGCTTTCAGGCGTTACGATCGTTTTGGTGCAGGCGGCGCCGGTCTTGTATGGGGGGAAGCCTGTGCGGTGAACAACGAAGGACGCGGCAATACCCGGCATTTCTACCTGAACAGCGAGACGCTGCCTGCGTTCAAAAAGCTGTTAGAAGGCATGATGACCGCTGCAAGGATGGCTTCCGGCGAGGATTTTCGGCCTTATACGGTGCTGCAATTGACACATTCGGGACGCTACAGCAAGCCGACAGCCGACCCGACGGCCATTGTGGCGGTTGCTGAAAACCCGTACTTGGACCCTTTTTCGAATCCCAAACGACGCTACATCACCGATGATGAGCTGGAATGTCTGGAAGACCAGTACGTGGAAACGGCGCATCTTGCCCGCGAAGCAGGTTTTGATGCAGTGGACGTCAAGGCCTGCCACCGCTATCTTATTTCCGAACTGTTGTCGGCACACACGCGGGAAGGACGGTATGGCGGCTGTTTCGATAACCGCGTACGTTTCCTGCTGAATGTCATTGACAAGGTGAAAGCCAGTGTAGCCATTGATGTGGCTGTCAGGTTCAATGCTTACGATGCCATCCCTTCTCCTTATGGCTGGGGTACGGACGACCAGGGTTGTCCGTCGCTCGACGAGCCGCGTCGCCTGATGCAACTGTTGCAGGAAAAAGGGGTGTCCATGGTTAATATTACGACCGGCAATCCGTATTACAACCCCCATATAGGCAGGGCAGCCGACATGGGGCCTTACACGGCGCCCGAACATCCCGTTGAATCGGCTGCAAGGATGTTGCAGATCATCCGGGAGATGAAAGCGGCTGCGCCCGGAATGACAGTGGTAGGAACGGGATTCAGCTGGTTTCGCGAATACGGCGCTCCTATCGCTGCCGGCTGTATTGAGCAGGGATGGATGGATATTGCCGGATTTGGTCGGCAATCGTTTGCCTATCCCGATTTTGCGAGGGACATCATTGTTAGCGGAGCCATGTTGCGCAACAAATGTTGTACGACCTGCACCAAATGTACAGAGTTGATGCGCTTTGGCGGACAAGCCGGCTGCGTCGTCAGGGACCCCAAGGTTTACCTGCCCCGCTGGCGCGAGGCAACCCATGGCCGGACGATGATGAGCACAAGGATAGGAAGTCATGTTTAAGTAATTAGTAATTAGTAATTAGTAATTAATAATAAGTAATTAAAATGAAAAAGACGGCAATAATAACGGGAGGAGCCGGTGGAATAGGCTTTGGAACGGCACGGCAGTTGGCATCCGACGGGTTCAACATCGCGATTTTCGACATCAAGGATGCGCCTTCGGTCAGCGAAAAGATAGGCCAGCTTGACGCAATCGGTTCGGATACGATGTATTTTCAGGGAAATATCGCTCAGGTAGACGCGTGCTATCATTTCGTGGAAAAAGTCATGGAAAGATACGGAAAAATAGATGTGCTGGTGAATAACTCAGGCGTTGCGCCGATGGTTCGCGCCGACCTGCTCGAAACATCGGAAGAGAGTATTGATTATGTGTTTGGCGTCAACATCAAAGGTACGTTTTTCATGTCGCAAGCCGTTGCTCGGCGGATGGTTGAGCAGCGCGACGGCATCATCATCAACATCTCCTCCATCTCGGCTTATACCTCGTCGGTGAACAGGCCGGAGTACTGCATGTCGAAATCGGCGATCAGCATGATGACCGTGTTGTTCGCCGACAGGCTTGCCGACCAAGGCGTCCGTGTTTATGAAATACGGCCCGGCGTCATTCGTACAGACATGACCGCCTCCGTCACCGAAAAATACGACCGGATGATTGCCGAAGGCGTTTTCCCTATCAAACGGTGGGGGTATCCCGAAGATGTGGCCAAGGCAGTGGCCCTTTTTGCCGGCGGAGCGTTGCCCTATTCAACGGGCGAGGTAATCAATGTAGATGGCGGCTTTCATTTGAGAAGAATGTAATTCAATTAAAACAATGGATGTTTTTTCTTTTAACACAGTGATAGTTGGTTCAGGCGCGGCGGGCTATAATGCCGCCGACCGACTCTACGATTTAGGTCAACACGACGTGGCCATTGTTACCGAAGGTATTGATATGGGTACGAGTCGAAATACGGGGTCGGACAAGCAGACATACTATAAGTTGACGCTTGCTGGAGGCTGTGGCGACAGTGTGCTTGAAATGGCGCGAACCCTCTTTGATGGCGGCTGCATGCACGGCGATTTAGCCCTTTGTGAAGCAGCCATGTCCGTGCGGTGTTTCTGCCGACTGGCAGATATAGGCGTGCCCTTCCCGTACAACCAATTTGGTGAATTTGTGGGATACAAGACCGATCATGACCCGCGTCAGCGGGCAACCAGCGCGGGGCCATTGACTTCGCGGTATATGACCGAGAAGCTTGAGAAGCAGGTTAGTGCGAAGGACATCCTGATTTTCGACGGGTACAAGGTCGTCGGAATCATCACGGAGCATGGTGTGTGCCGTGGGGTACTGGCGCTGAACAAGGCGGCGTTGAACGAGATGAATATCACGGACAAGGCAGGCCTTGCCCCCGCCAAGTTAGAGGAGATGTTCGTGCTTTTCAACTGTACCAATGTGGTGCTGGCTACCGGCGGCCCTGCTGGTTTATACAGCTGCAGCGTATATCCCACCAGTCAGACTGGCTCCAGCGGTATGGCTTTCGAAGCAGGGGTAGCCGGTCGAAACCTGACGGAATGGCAGTATGGCATCGCTTCCATCAAGTTCAGGTGGAACCTGTCGGGAAGCTACCAGCAAGTTATTCCACGCTATGTCTCTACCGATATGCAGGGAAACGGCGCCCGCGAGTTCCTCGATCCGTATTTCCCTGATTCGCGGCAGATGCTCGACGCCATTTTCCTGAAAGGCTATCAGTGGCCATTCGATTCGCGCAAGATCGCAAACTATGGCTCATCGATGATTGACATATTGGTTCATCGGGAGATACACCAGAAAGGACGTCGGGTATTCCTCGATTTTCTGCATAATCCCACCGCTTTGCAACACGATTTCGGTAACGTAGGCAAGGAATCGTTCACCTATCTCGAACAGTCGGGCGCTTTACAGTCGACGCCACTCGAACGGTTGACGCACCTCAACTACCCCGCAATCGAACTGTACCAAACCAACGGGATCGACCTGGCGCACGAGATGCTCGAGATAGCTGTCTGTGCACAGCACAACAACGGCGGGCTTGCCGTCAATTGCTGGTGGGAAACCAATGTGCCGCATCTCTTCGCCGTTGGCGAAGTGGCAGGAACGCATGGCGTGTATCGTCCGGGCGGCAGTGCGCTGAACGCTGGACAGGCAGGCGGCGCTCGCGCGGCTATGTTCATTGCCCGGAGGTACACCGACAAACCGATGTCGGAGGCCGATTTTGTGAACCTTGCCGCCCCGCAAATTGCCTCGAAACTGAACTTGGCCAAAGCGTTTCTCGAAAATAAAGATGGTAATACGCCGCAGGAACTACGCGATGTTTTGGCTAACAGGATGTCGGCCAATGCGGCGCATATCCGCCATGCAGCCGATGTCGGTAGCATAAAGGAAGAAGCCATGACGCAATGGCTGAATATGGCTGATCGGACGGTTGTGACCCATCCGGAAGACATGGTGATGGCTTTTGAGAACCTGGATTTGCTGATTGCACAATATGTATATGCCGCCGCCATGGAAAACTATATTGCGTCGGGCGGCGGCAGTCGCGGTTCGTACATCATCCCTGTTGAGAATGGCACATACGATATACCCGGTTCATTCAGGTTTACGCCCGACGACGGCAGACTGTCGGGTAAAATACAGGAAGTCGGTTACACGCCACAAGGCTGTGCGTTCAAATGGGAGGACGTCCGTCCGATTCCCGAAAATGACGACTGGTTTGAAAATGTCTGGCGAGCGTTTCGGGAAACGGAGGGGGGAAGAGATTAGTTGTCGATGCCGTTATATCTCTGGCCGAAAGATACTTTAACGGGTGGTTTGTGGCTGTTCACGGATTGCATTAGCTTTTTACGTTCCTGTTCGGAAAAACGGATGGGCTTTGCAGCCTCCGGGCCGTAGTCGTAATAGTTTCTGTAGGCGGTCGCATGTTTACGGTTGTGCGCGAGCTGCCGGTAGTGTGAACTGAAAACCATACTTAGCAGGTGGTTGAAGTCTGTTGTGATGCCAAATCCGGGAAAATAGTGGGGAATGTTGAAATAAAACGCCTGGACGGTACCCGTCGGCAGCAGCGCTTCCAATTTTTTTCGTTCGTCATCGGTGATGATCAGGCTTTTGACGGCGTATAAGGAATCCATTTTATCCAAATACAACACATACAGGGCAAAAACGGCGGGCGGCATTGTCAGCGGGTCGAAGTACCGGATTCGTAATGAATCATCGGGCGCGCCCGCATTATCCAAGTCTTTCAGCAGCTCCTGGATCAAATTTTCGTCAGCGCTTCGCATCCATGAAGGAGCAATCAGACGACCCTCCTCAATTGCTTTTTTCGTATCATCATTAATTTTAAGTTCTTCTTTTCCTTCCAGCACGTTTTGTAGCCACAACGAATCCTCCCTGCTCCATTCTTGTGTCCAGACAATCATGCAGGGGAAAAGCAACAAAAATACCAGCATGGACAATTTTGGTTTCATCGTGTCAATTATTTAGTAATTTATTTATTGGGTCGGTAGAGGCTGGCAAAATATCCGTCACTACGGTTGTTTCCCGATGTAGGCAAGGATGCCGCCGTCGACATACAGTATATGACCGTTCACGAAGTTGGAGGCATCCGAGGCGAGGAACACGGCTGGTCCTTTCAAGTCGTCGGTCGCGCCCCAGCGGGCAGCCGGTGTTTTGGAGATGATGAACGAGTCGAACGGATGGCGCGATCCGTCGGCTTGCGTCTCGCGCAGCGGCGCAGTCTGGGGCGTAGCGATATAGCCCGGGCCGATGCCGTTGCATTGGATGTTGTTTCCGCCAAATTCCGAAGCGATGTTGCGGGTGAGCATCTTCAGGCCTCCTTTGGCGGCTGCGTAGGCCGAAACGGTTTCGCGACCGAGTTCGCTCATCATCGAACAGATATTGATGATTTTGCCGTGTCCTTTGCGGATCATCGCCGGGATCACTGCTTTGGCGACGATGAACGGGCCGTTCAGGTCGACGTCGACGACACGTCGAAAATCGGCTGCCGTCATCTCGCACATGGGTATTCGCTTGATAATCCCTGCGTTATTAACAAGAATGTCAATCACGCCCACTTCTTTTTCGATGGTTGCGATGGTTGCATTGACTTCGTCTTCACGGGTGACGTCAAAGACATAACCGTGTGCTTGAATGCCTTTTGCATGATAATCGGCGAGGCCTTTTTCTACCAGCTTGCGGTCGAGGTCGTTGAACACGATCGTAGCGCCGGCCTCGGCCATTGCGGAGGCGATGGCAAAGCCTATTCCGTAGGAACCACCCGTCACCAAAGCCACTTTTCCTTCTAATGAAAATAAATTGTCCATGTTGTCAACTGGGTTATAAGAATTTGATTATTAACGGTTCATCTATTAATTTTGTAAAATAGGAAATATAATTGCGGAAATCGTCCAACGTCCGGTATCCGAATTGTTCCCATCCAAATCCCGTATAATACGTGATCGGCTGGCCGGGGTAGTAGGAGGTGATTGCCAAAACATGCGAATGGGTCTCTTCTTTTTTCGTTTTAGGATGGATAATGGTATGCGTGTGCGATTTCACCTGTTCAAGTCCTTTTGGGAAAACCATTCCTACGAATACTTTCCCGACAGTTCCGTTTTCGGGTTCTTCATACACGACTGCTGCCGACCCTTTATCCGTCAAGGCGGTAAAGGGTTCGTCATCAATATCGCGTTTGATGATACCGGCAGCTACGGTCATCGTATTTTTCGTACCGTATTCCTGCGTCACTTTCGTCAGTTGCGAGCCGGCATCGATCGAAAAAGTACGGCTTTCGCTGAATGACTTCCCGTCGACGGTCATGTTTTTGTAGGTGAGCTTAAACGTGGTGCGCAGGGGTCCGTTTTCAAAAAGTTCCTGTTTGACGAAATTGTCGTTCAGGTAAAGGGAATCGTTCACAAAAGGAGCCATCATGCCTGCGCCGAGCGTTCGACCCACTTTGTAGTCGTCAAGCCCTTCTCCATGGTCTACATGATAGGAGCGAACCTTGGCAATATCATCCTTATACCATTTGTCGACGATCAGGTTGCTTGTCTTTTTATACCATAAGTCGATACCGTTGCTTGGGCCGTCGATGGGGATCAGGGCGGTGCCGAAGATACGGAACGCCACCCGATCATTTTCCCAGGCAAAATCATCATACCGTTCGGTAATGAAACGACCGTAGGTTTTTGGAGCAAACGTTGACGGGGCGCCGGTTCGGATGGAATATACCCTATTTTCTTTTGCCTTGATGACGGTTTGAAAGATCAGTTTCCCGTCAAAAGTCAATTGAGAAGGGATTATTTCACCTTGCTGGCTTGTTACCTGATAAGTCTTTCCGGCTGGGAGCGACATTAATTTTTCAGCAGGTAACTCAACTATTTCCAGGCGGTCGAAATCGCTGGGGTTTACGACAGAAACATTCATGCTATTATTACAGGACATCAGTCCTGAAAAGGCAAAAAACAAAAAAGATAATTTTTTCATAGTGTATATACATTAATATAATAGGTAAATGGAAAGGCTAGCGTAGTTTGTCGGCCGTGAAAGTGTCCATATCGTCATAATCCAAATTTTCGCCACACATCGCCCAGATAAAAGTATAGTTACTTGTTCCGGCTGCGCAATGGATCGACCAGGAAGGCGAAATGACTGCCTGGTTATTTCCCAGAAAGAGATGTCGCGTTTCCTGGGGTTGTCCCATGAAATGACAGACAGCCTGCCCGTCGGGAACCTTGAAATAGAAGTAGGCTTCCATCCGTCGGGAATGGGTATGGGGAGGCATTGTGTTCCAAACGCTTCCTTCTTTTATCTCCGTCAACCCCATCTGCAATTGGCAGCACGGGATTATGTCGTTCAACACCAGTTGGTTAAGCGTCCGTTCATTGGAGGTGGATTTCATGCCTAACTCCCTTGTGCGGCGCATCTCTTTTGTGATGGCCACGGTCGGACAGGCTACGTGGGCAGGTGCGGAAGCAAAATAGAATTTGGCCGGATTGGAGGCGTCTTTACTTTTGAAGACGACTTCTTTGGCGCCGCGGCCAACATACAGTGCATCCTTGTAGGACATTTCAAAATCATTTCCGTCGACGGCGACGATGCCTTCGTTTTCGATACAAATGACGCCTGCTTCGCGGCGTTCACAGAAGTATTCCGAGCGAACCAAATCGACGGTTTCAAGTTTCAGATTTTCATTTACCGGCATGGCGCCGCCAATAATCAGCCGGTCGTTATGCGAATAAACCATCGTCACCTCGTCGTCGGCAAACAACTTCTCTACCAGAAATTCTTTCCGCAACTGGGCGGTATCGTATTTTTTCACATCTTGCGGGTGCGTACCCCAACGTTCTTCAATTGTTGTCTTCATACATGTTTATGTTATAGTTTTGGACGGTAAAGATAGGGAAAAAAAATTGAATTGAAAAATTAAGTGCTTTTTTTTTTCAATTCGCAATAAAAACGTGTTTTTATTTTGTTTTGCTCCCGATATATGCTATATTTGCAACTCGAAAAAACGATCTTGTATGAAAAAAGTTTTTGTAAGTGGTTGTTACGACATGCTTCACAGCGGTCATGTGGCTTTTTTTGAAGAAGCAGCGCAGCATGGTGATTTGTATGTAGGCATCGGTTCGGACCAGACGATTTCCGACCTGAAAGCGCGCAAGACGGTCAACACCGATCAGGAGCGCCTATACATGGTAAAGGCATTGCGTGTTGTCAAGGATGCCTGGATAAACAGTGGAAGCGGCATTCTTGATTTCAAGGACGAAGTCAAACGGCTTCAGCCAGATGTTTTTTTTGTGAACAGCGACGGTCATTCGCCCGTGAAGGAGCAGTTTTGTAAATCGTTGGGCATCGAATATGTGGTAAGCAAACGTATACCGTACAACGGGCTGCCGACACGCTCGTCCACTGCGTTACGGAATGAGTGCCTGATTCCTTACCGGATCGATTTAGCCGGCGGATGGCTTGACCAGCCGTATGTCAACAAGTTTGCGCCGGGTGCAGTCATCACGGTGTCGATCGAGCCCGATTATGAGTTTAACGACCGTAGCGGCATGGCAACCAGTTCGCGTAAAAAGGCAATTGAATTGTGGCATACGGCCTTGCCGGAAGGCGATAGGGAGGTGCTTGGACGGACGTTGTTTTGTTTTGAGAATCCACCCGGATCGAAATACATTAGCGGTTCGCAGGATGCTTTGGGGATTGTGATGCCGGGGCTCAACCGCTTTCATTATGAAGAGGGGTACTGGCCGGCAAAGATTGACAGGGTGACGGATTGCGAACTGCTGGAATGGGTCGAGCAGCGCATCTGGCTTGTACCGCTCTATCCCCGTCAATCGCAGTACAGTGTGTTATCGCAAACATTTATCGACGAAGAAGGCGCTCGCGATCTCAGCAAGGCATCGGAAGACTGTTGGAACGCCATTCGCAACAGAGACGTGCAAGCGTGGGGAAAAGCATCGGTTGCAAGTTTTGAGGCGCAGTTGAAAATGTTCCCGCTCATGTCGCCTCCGGATGTGGGCGAAGCGTTGGCTCCTTACAAATCACAGGTTTTAGGGTGGAAGATTTCTGGCGCTGGAGGCGGTGGATACCTTGTTCTCATCAACGAAACGCCTGTTAGGAACGCGATACAAATACGGATCAGAAGAGACAATACATGAAAGGAATCGTATTGGCCGGAGGTTCCGGTACCCGTTTATACCCGATCACCAAAGGGATGTCGAAGCAGATGCTTCCCATTTATGATAAGCCGATGATATATTATCCCATTTCGGTACTGATGCTTGCAGGCATTCGCGAGATATTGATTATCTCCACTCCGCAGGACTTGCCTGCATTTCGTCGTCTGCTTGGCGATGGCAGCGATTGGGGCGTTCATTTTGTTTATGCAGCGCAACCTTCGCCGGATGGGCTGGCACAAGCCTTTCTCATTGGCGCCGATTTTATTGGCGCCGACGATGTGTGTCTGGTACTGGGTGACAACATTTTTTACGGGCAGGGATTTTCCGCCCTGTTGCGGGAGGCGGTAGCAAGCGTGCAACAAAAAAAGGCGATGCTTTTCGGGTATTACGTGAACGATCCTGAGCGGTATGGGGTTGTCGCCTTCGACCGCGAAGGCAACGTACTCCGTATTGACGAGAAGCCCGAGCATCCCATGTCGAACTATGCGGTGGTGGGTCTTTACTTTTATCCGAACAAGGTGGTGGAGGTCGCGCGAAAAATTAAGCCTTCGGCGAGGGGCGAACTGGAAATTACGACGGTCAACCAGCATTTTCTTGAAGCAGGCGAGTTGAAGGTACAATTATTGGGTCGCGGATTTGCCTGGTTGGATACAGGCACGCACGAGTCGCTGTCGGAAGCCTCTGTATTTGTGGAAGTTATCGAGCGTCGGCAAGGTTTGAAGATTGCCTGTCCCGAAGAAATTGCCTATCGAAAAGGATGGATTGACGGTAAAAAGCTTCAAATTTTGGCAAATTCGATGATAAAAAATCCGTATGGTCAATACTTATTGAAATTGATTGATTTATAGCATTTTAATAATTTTTTTTAAAAAAAAGATAAAAAAAATTGCCAAATTATTTGTTTGAAAAAAAAAAGAAGTTTATCTTTGCAAATGAATATGTTCAAAAAGTCGAGAAAAAAAGAGAAAAAAGAAATATTGTTAAATTAAAAATGTATAATTATGAAAACTAAGGTTTTACTGTTTGCTTTTTTATGTGGAGTGTTGATGTCAGTTTCTGCACAGGAATACCAGCCACAGGTTGGGTATAGTATTGAAAGTGGCTCAAAGACGAATTTCAAGAAGAATGGACCTGGTGACAACTGGTTTATTTCTCTTGGAGGTGGCGCTAGTGTGTACATGGGAGACTACAATGGGGACGCTGATTTCGGCGATCGGATTAACTGGGGAGCTACGCTCTCTTTCGGGAAATGGTTCAATCCCTACATGGCTTTCCGTTTGAAATTTGACGGAGGTCCTTTTAAAGACTTTCATTACCAGCGAGGTACAAGTGGTGGGGTGTTATCGCAACATGATTTCGTTTATGCGAATGCTCATCTCGACTTTATGTGGGATATGACGAATCATCTGGGAGTCTACAACGAAAAAAGAATTGTCCGTTTTATTCCCTTTGCAGGTATGGGGTATGCTTACCGGCCTGAGAAGTCGATAGACAATTTCAATTATCGAAAGTCGGAATCGCCCACGATCAATCTGGGTGTGCAAATCCCGTTCCGTTTGAGTAACCGTGTAGACTTGTTCTTGGAAGGTCAGTATGTACTGTTGAATGAAGAATTCAACCGTGTAAACATGGGACATGAAGAGGACCGTATTACATCGGCCATGTTAGGATTCAACTTCAAGCTTGGAAGGACCAACTGGGAAGTAATCGAGCCTATGGACTATGATTTGTTGAACGATCTCAACAATCAGATCAATGCGCTGCGCGCACAGAATGATGAGTTGAGCAAGCGTCCGGTTTCCTGCCCGGAATGTCCGAAGCTTGCTCCGGTTGTTGAATCCATTGAGACAATGAAGAATGCCGTATTCTTCCGTCTGAACAGTTCGGTGATTGACAAGAATCAGGAAGGTAACATCTTCAATACGGCTGAATATGCGAAGAAAAACAGCTTGCCGATCAAGGTGATTGGTTATGCAGACAAGGATACCGGTACTGCCGACTACAATTATGGTCTGTCGGAAAGACGTGCAAAGGCCGTTGCCAAACAGTTGAACGAGAAGTATGGCATTCCGTCAGAAAGGCTTTCTATCGAATGGCAGGGCGACAGGGTACAACCTTATCAGATCAATAACTGGAACCGTCTGGTTATTATGGATACCAATAAGAAATAATTGGTTCTGAAATAAAAGCTAAAAAGGTCAATGGGCTTTCCATTGGCCTTTTTAGTTTTCAGTTTTTCAGGAAAGCGGGAAGAATTTTCAATTTTCAATTTTCAATTCTCAATTAAAATATGAAATACAACATGATTGTGCTGGATGTTGACGGCACTTTACTTAATAACGATCATATCATTACTGCCCGGATGAGGGCTACGTTAATCAAAGTTCAGCAAATGGGCATCCGGATTGTGCTTGCTTCCGGTCGACCGACGCATGGCCTCCTTCCTTTGGCAAAAGAATTGGATATGGATAAAAATGAAGGTTATATCTTGTCGTATAACGGTGGACAAATCATGAATGTGCAGACGGGGAAGATTGTGTTTGAAAAACGTATCAACCCCAAAATGTTGTCCTTTCTGGAACGAAAAACGATCAAGCATCATTTTTCAATATTCACCTATCACGGTGATACAATCCTTGCCAGCGACCTGTCGGATGAGCACATCCTGCAAGAGGCTTCACTGAACGCGATGCGACTGAAGGAGGTTGATAATTTCGCGGAAGAAATCGATTTTTCTCCCTATAAGTGCATGATTGTCAGCGATGATGAAAAGGCGCTGGAGCAACTTGAAAGTCAATGGAAAAAACGTTTGGCGGGCGAGTTGGACGTGTTCCGTTCGGAGACCTATTTCCTTGAGGTCGTACCAACCGCTATCAACAAGGCGAATACGTTGAGCGTGCTGCTCGATAAACTGGATGTTGACGCAGAAAGTGTCATTGCGATTGGTGATGGTGTTTGCGATGTGACGATGATCCAGCTGGCAGGGTATGGGATAGCCATGGGAAATGCGCAGGAGTCGGTGAAGGCCTGCGCAGATTATGTGACGTTGACAAACGATCAGGACGGAGTAGCTGTAGCCATCGAAAAAATAGTGATAGCCGAGTTGCATCCGAAGGATGTTCCCCTCGACAAGCTGAACGAGTCGGGCAAGCGGGCGTTAATGGGAAATCTTGGCATTCAATTCACGTATGCTTCGGAAGACCGGATTGAAGCGACGATGCCGGTTGATGAACGAACGCGTCAGCCTTTTGGAATTTTGCATGGAGGTGCGACGCTTGCCTTAGCCGAAACAGTTGCCGGATTGGGGTCGATGATTCTTTGCAAGCCCGAAGAGCTTATCTTCGGCATGCAAATCAGCGGTAATCATGTATCGTCGGCGCATGAAGGGGATACCGTACGCGCAGTGGCAAGAATCCTGCATAAGGGACGTTCTTCTCATATCTGGAATGTGGACATTTTCACCTCGACGGACAAGTTGGTGTCAACTATTCGTGTGGTAAACAGTGTATTAAAGAAGCGATAAAAAAAACCTCCCTGCGAAGGCAGGGAGGCTTTAAAGCGCCGCACAAGAGATGAGTGTAAACTCCGTATGACAGGATTTGAGTGTCTTGCAGCCTTTGTAATCCGTTGTGCTTCATGCATTTCCCGAAGGAACTACGGCCCGCCATTAGCGGCAAGAACTTGTCTCGGAATTGGATTTTATCTGATGAGTTTTCCAATCGAACATGTGCGGCTTAACTCATAAATTCCTCACAAAAATAATAAAAAAAACTGATAACGCAAACAAAAACGGGAAAAATCCATTTTTTTTAACATTTCTCTTTTATTTCTTTGCTTTTTCGACAATGGCTTTGAACGCTTCCGGGTTGTTCATGGCCAAATCGGCCAATACTTTTCGGTTGATTTCGATGCCGGCTTCTTTCAGCCCGCCCATCAAACGCGAATAAGTCAAACCTTCCATACGTGCACCGGCGTTGATACGCTGTATCCACAAAGCGCGGAAATTGCGCTTTTTGTTGCGTCGGTCGCGGAACGCGTACGTAAGACCTTTCTCCCAGGTGTTTTTTGCGACTGTCCACACGTTTTTACGAGCGCCAAAATAGCCTCTCGTAAGTTTCAAAATCCGTTTTCTTTTTGCTCTCGAAGCAACATGATTTACTGATCTTGGCATAATTGTAATTTTTTTTGAATGTTAGCGTCACTTTTTTCAAGATGATCTTAGGAGCTGAACATTCGGTTAATAAAATAGTTTAAACTCTTGCTAATCAAATTATTTCAAACACAACAATTTCTTGATGTTGTTTTTATCCGCATTAGCAACTAACCCGAAATGGGTCAGATTTCTTTTTTGCTTAGTAGTCTTCTTAGTCAGAATGTGACTTTTATAAGCATGTTTTCTTTTGATTTTACCTGTTCCGGTAAGGGCAAACCTCTTTTTTGAACCGGAATTAGTCTTCAACTTTGGCATAACTTCGCTTTTAAAATGTTAATGTAATTGTTATTATTGTTATTTAATTCAAACCTTTTCTCCTGTATTTTTAGGTGGTGGCTGTTCGCTCTTCGGCGCGGCAGGCGGCTTGGGCGACTGGCTGGTTTTTTTTGTTGACGGCGACATCATGATAATCATACGCTTTCCTTCCAATATCGGAAATTGTTCTACTTTACCGTAGTCTTCAAGATCATTGGCAAAGCGGTATAACAGCACTTCTCCCTGTTCTTTAAACAGGATCGACCGTCCTTTAAAAAAGACGTAGGCTTTCACTTTGGCGCCATCTTCCAAAAATTCTTTTGCATGACGGAGTTTGAAATTGTAGTCATGATCGTCCGTTTGGGGTCCGAACCTGATTTCTTTCACGACAATTTTAACAGTTTTCGCTTTTTGTTCTTTTTGTCGTTTTTTTTGTTGGTAAAGAAACTTCTGATAGTCAATAATTTTACATACAGGTGGCAAGGCGTTGGGTGAAATCTCTACCAGATCAAATCCCATGTCTTCCGCCATCTGCAAGGCTTTTGAAGTAGGGTAAACGCCGGATGTGATGTTATCGCCTACCAAGCGGACTTCCGGAACGGCGATGCGTTCGTTGATCCTGAATTGTTCTTTACTGCGGTCATTTCTCATTCAAACATATATAATAAGTTGCCTTCAATCATCGAATCAGTAATTTTCTTTTTCCCATTTGTTCATCATCTCATCAATTTCTTCTAAAATTTGCGCTGCAAAGGTAGTAATTTTTATTGAACCTTTATCACCTTCGCCCTGTTTTCTTACAGAAACTTCATTATTTTCCATTTCCTTTTCTCCGACAATCAGCATGTAGGGTATCCGTTTGAGTTCATTATCACGTATTTTCCGTCCGATTTTCTCATTACGGTCATCCACGACGACGTTGATATTATTTTTCTCCAGCACGCGAGCAATCTGTCGGGCATAAGCATTGAACTTTTCTCCGATCGGCAAGACCGCGACCTGGTCGGGCGTCAGCCACAGCGGGAACTTGCCGGCGGTATGTTCGATCAAGACCGCCACGAATCGTTCCATCGATCCGAACGGTGCCCGGTGAATCATTACCGGACGGTGTTTCTGGTTGTCTTCGCCCGTATATTCGAGTTCGAAGCGGTCGGGCAGGTTGTAGTCGACTTGAATAGTCCCCAGTTGCCAGCGGCGTCCGATGGCATCCTTGACCATAAAGTCGAGTTTTGGTCCGTAGAAAGCGGCTTCGCCCAGTACCACTTTGGCCGGGAGTCCTTTTTCTTCGCAAGCCTCGATGATAGCGCGTTCCGCCTTTTCCCAGTTTTCGTCCGATCCGATATATTTTTCAGTATTGACGGGGTCGCGCAGTGATATCTGTGCTTCGTAATTGTCGAAATTCAGTGCCTTGAAGATGATGAGAATGATATCCATCACTTTCAGAAATTCATCTTTCAGTTGTTCGGGGCGGCAAAACAGATGGGCGTCATCTTGTGTAAATCCGCGTACGCGCGTCAAGCCGTGCAGTTCGCCGCTTTGTTCGTAACGATAGACCGTTCCAAACTCGGCCAACCGGATTGGGAGGTCTTTGTAAGAACGCGGGAAACACTTATATATCTCGCAATGGTGCGGGCAGTTCATGGGTTTGAGCAAAAACTCTTCTCCTTCCTGCGGGGTATGAATAGGCTGGAACGAATCTTTGCCGTATTTGGCATAGTGGCCTGACGTTTCGTACAAGTGTTTTCCGCCGATATGGGGTGTCATCACTTGTTGGTACCCGTATTTTTTCTGGATGCGTTTCAGGAAGTCTTCCAACCGCAAGCGCAACTGTGTCCCGCGGGGCAACCACAACGGAAGGCCTGCGCCGACCGATTGCGAGAAGGCGAACAGTTCGAGTTCGCGCCCAACCTTGCGGTGGTCGCGTTTTTTTGCTTCTTCGAGGAGGGTCAGATACTCGTCGAGCATTTTCTTTTTAGGGAAAGTGATGCCGTAGATACGGACGAGTTGTTTGCGTGTGTCGTCGCCTCGCCAGTAGGCGCCGGCAAGGCTAGTAATCTTGATGGCTTTGACATAGGAGGTATTCGGCAGGTGCGGCCCGCGACACAGGTCGGTGAAGTTGCCTTGCGTATAGGTCGTTATCTGTCCGTCTTCCAGTTCGCCGATCAGTTCGGTTTTGTACACTTCCCCGCGTTCACCAAACAGTTGCAACGCATCGGATTTAGTAATCTCCCGACGTGTGATAGTTTCTTTGGCGGCTGCCAACTCAGCCATTTTTGCTTCAATGGCGGGGAAGTCGGCATCCGTCAAGACGCCATCGCCTAAGTCGACGTCATAGTAAAACCCGTTTTCGACAGCCGGTCCGATGCCGAACTTAACGTTGGGGAAAAGCGTTTGCAGGGCTTCTGCCATCAAGTGGGCGCTTGAGTGCCAGAAGGCATGTTTGGCTTCTTCGTCTTCCCATCTTAGCAGTTGAAGGGTAGCGTCGGCGCAGATTGGGCGCGACAGGTCCCATACTTCGTCGTTTATTTTGGCGGCCAGCACGTCTTGTGCCAGCCTTGCACTAATGCTTTCAGCTATTTGCATAGCCGTTGTTCCTTCGGAAAATTCTTTTACAAGCTTATCCGGAAATGTAATCTTTATCATTGTCATTCTACTAATAGCGTCGGTTGAGGGGGCAAAGGTAAGAAATAAATTTTCAATTCCCAATCAATTCGTCATGCGTTTGATGATGCTATAGGCTTCGCCGATGCCGAGTTCGCCAGCTTTGCTGAGGTCGGCGATGCCTTTGGTGGCGCTTCCTTGCGACAAGTAGGCAAGGCCGCGGTTAAAATAGGCTTCGGCAAACGCCGGGTTGCGGCGAATTGCTTCGTTGTAATCGGTGATGGCTGCCCGGTAGTCGCGTTGCATACAACGGAGGTTGGCTCGGTTGAAGTAGGCAAAATTAAAGGAGGGGTCTTGTTGTATAACCGTGCTATAGTCGCGAATGATCATCTCGTACGTGTACGACCGGTTATCTTGCTGGTTGGCAACCGGCGAAGTAGTCAGGCCCGTATTTCTGTTCGCACCGATTGAAATATGGATCGATTCGGCAAGGTCGTCCTGTATTGTGTTTGACAATTCGTAATCGATTTGTTTATACCGCACGACAGCACGGTTAAAATAAGCCAGCGTATAAGAAGGGTCTAAGTGGATGGCCTGATCGAAATTGTGTATGGCCTCCGTGAAGTCTTGAACGAGCATGAAGTCGATGCCGCGTCCGAAAAAATAGTCGGCATTATTTTCATTTTGTTCGATCCCTGACGAAAATTCATTGATAGATTCGAAATGCGCGCTAATCTGAAATTCATTAAGCGAGGCTTCCTGATTTGTCACAATCAACTTCCATCCGAGTGCTTTCTTCTCGTTAAACAGTTCGATTGTCTTGTTATAGTGTATCGGTTCGTAAATCCTGCCGGTTTTTTCGTAATAAGTCAGGATAAACTGCGGTTCGAGGTCGATCCGTATGTTTTTGTCCTGTACGCGTCCCCTGATTTCGCTCTGATATTTGCTTTTTTGTTCGTCCGACTTGTTATACACGACTAAGCTGTTGAATTTGTTGATGTTTTTATCGGATTGTTCGCGTGTTTGTTTGTCTTCTGCATTGCCGGTTGCATCTTCATCGGGAGCGGGCTGTTGAGCGGTTGATGTCTGTGTCTGTGTCTGTGTCTGTGTCTTTGTCTGCGACTGCATGGACTGGGCTATTCCAGCGGGTAGATTGCCATGTGTTCGTTCCAATTCCATGGCATACCAGTAATCCTTATCGGCGCCGGCGACGTCATTACTGCGCCTTTTGGCATCGGCACGACTGTAATAGCCCGGCAGGAAGTTCGGATATTGTTCCAGGATGACGTCGTAATCTTTTATTGCTTCCGGGTAAGCGCCCACTTCGCTTTGCAACAGGGCGCGGTTATAGTAAGCCATGTAGTTGTCGGGTTCGACGTCAATGACCCTATTAAAATCTTCGATGGCGCGGTTGTAATCGCCGACTTGAAAACGCAATAGTCCGCGGTTGAAGCGGGCAATGAGGCTATTGTCGTTCAAGACGATGACATGGTCATAATCGGACATTGCTCCGCGCAGGTCGTCGGTATGGTAACGGATTAGACCACGATTGATATAAAATCCCTCTTCGCGCGGATTAAGCCGGATGGCTTCATTCAGGTCGTTCAAGGCGAGTTGCAGTTTGTCGGTCTGAAAGTACAGGATAGCCCTGTTTCCGTAAGAAGGGGCATAATAGGGGTCGATTTCGATCGCTTTGTTATAGTCGGACAAAGCCGCAACGGTATCGCCAGTTTCCGCATACAGCGAGCCGCGAGCCATGTAGCTGTTGGCTTCTTTGGGAAAGGCTTCAATGATTTCGTTGAACAGTTCTTTGGCTTTTTCGTAATCTTTTTTCTGGATATGGACGATGGCGGAGTTGTTCATCATCGCACGGTCTTTGGGTCTAAATTCAAGACCTTTAGCGTAATCGTTCAGGGCAAGATCGAATTTTCCCTGACTGTGTCGCGCGATGCCACGCACGAAATAGGCTTGAACCATATAGGGGTTCTGTTGCAGTGCCAGGGTCAGATCGTCTTCGGCGCCGCTGTAGTCGTCTAAATAAAGTTTGGCAATGCCACGGTAGAAATAGGGTTGATGAAGCCAGGGCTTGGCTCGGATGACCTGGTTGAAATATTGAATAGACAAGATATAATCATCAAAATAAAGCGCATTGCGTCCGATAGCCATCACGCGGTCGGTGTTGATTTGGGCGAATGAAGCGTTTATACCTGCCAGAAAAAGCAAGATGACGAGCGTTCGTTTCATTATTTGACGGTTTTAGTTTTGTAATTACAATTGACGTTCCCCTTGATGAGATTGTTCAGTTTGCCTCTGTTCAGCTGGCGCCGGATGGGTGAGATGGCATCAATAAACACATGTCCGTTCAGGTGGTCGCACTCGTGTTGGACGATACGGGCTGTAAACCCTTCCAGGATTTCATCCCGTTCGTTGAAATTTTCATCCCGATAGGTGACTTGAATACGTGTTGATCGCGTAACGTTTTCATGAATCCCCGGAAAGCTCAAGCATCCTTCTTCCAGCGATACGGTCTCGTCGCTGCGCATGGTGATTTCGGGATTGATCATGACACGTTTGAAGTTTTTACACTCCGGGTAGGTTTTTGCAAGCGTGTTGGCGTCGATCACGAACAGGCGGATGTCAAGGCCTACCTGCGGAGCGGCTAAGCCGACGCCGTCGGCCTTGTGCATGGTTTCGAACATGTTTTCGATCAACGCCTGTATCTGGGGGTAGTCGTTGTCAATCGTTTTTGTCTCTTCGCGTAAAATCGGTTGACCATACGTATAGATGGGTAAAATCATATTCAATTACTAATTACTAATTACTAATTACGAATTATTATTCTTTTCATTTCTTTTCTTTTCCAAATATCCTTGCAGGATAATTGTCGCGGCGATTTCGTCGGCCAACGCTTTATCCTGACGCCGTTTTTTTCGCAGTCCGCCGTCGCGCATGGCTTGATGTGCCATCACCGAAGTAAAACGTTCATCCATATATTCGATGGGTATCTCCGGAAAGGCTTTGTGCAGACTGTCGGCAAACGCTTTCACATGCTGCATGTTTTCTGACGGTTCGTTGTTCATACGTTTCGGATGGCCGATGACGAACAGGTCGATATTTTCTTGCGAAACATACGTTTTCAGGAACGAGGTCACCTCATTGCCCGGCACCGTTCCCAGTCCGTTTGCAATGATTTGCAAGGTATCGGTCACTGCCAATCCGGTACGTTTACGTCCATAATCGATCGCCAAAATTCTTCCCATGCGCGTACAAAGATACAGTTTTTTTTAATATGCGTTAGAATCGCCTCTAAACATTTGGATGATTGTAACGACGATAATCTTCAAATCCAGGAAGAACGACCAGTTTTCGAGGTACCACACGTCGCGTTTTACGCGTCCTTCCATTTGTTCAAGCGTGCGTGTTTCGCCCCGGTATCCGGTGATCTGCGCCCAGCCCGTTATGCCCGGTTTCACAAGATGACGTACCATATACTTGTCGATCAGCATCGAATACTGTTCGGTATGCCGGAGCATGTGTGGACGGGGCCCGACGACCGACATCTCGCCTTTGAGCACATTGATGAACTGCGGGAACTCATCTAAGTTCGTACTTCTCAGGAAGCTCCCGATGGTGGTAGTACGCGGATCGTCCTTGATTGCCTGGAGGCTGTCGGCATCCTTGTTGACGTGCATGGTTCTGAACTTGTAACACTCAAATTCCCTGCCGTACAATCCGGTACGTTTTTGTTTGAACAGGATAGGCCCTTTGGAAGAGATTTTGATCAACGAGCCTGCGATCAGATAGAGAAAGGGATAGACTAAGATGATCACGGCGGTCGAGAACACAATGTCGAAGCAGCGCTTGAGATAACGGTTATAGGGCGACTGCAAAGGCTCGGTACGAATGGTAAGGAGCGGTATCGTTTCCATGATCTCGAGCGCCATGCTCTTTTTGATGTCTCTGAAAAATTCGGGGATGATGTAAAAGCGAATCATGTTTTTCTCCGCAAAATTGAGGAGCGCCGAAATTTTTTCGCTGTTTGTTCCCGGTATGGTACAGTATATTTCGTCGATATCGTGATTTTTCACATACGCTTCAATATTGCTGATCGGGCCCAGATAGTTGGGGATGACATCGTTCAGTATCGTGTTGTCGTCAAAAAATCCGAGCACATGAAACCCGTACGACAGGTCGGTTTTTATCACCTGGTATAGTTCCATGCCGTTTTTTCCTGCACCGACAATGATAATGTTTTTTGCATTATATCCTTTTCGGCGGTATGACTTTACGAGGATACGCACCAAAACACGCCACAGCGAAAAGACCAGGAGCGACGACAGGTAGTAGAGCGTGATGAAAGTAGCGAGTTGGTCGCCCACATTGAGAAACAAGAGGCAAATGGCAAACAGGATAATGAATATGGTCACGAAATATACGGAGCGTTGCACAATTTTATCGAGAAAAACGACCGACAGGTGCAATTGCATGGGCACAAAATACAGAGAGAAAAAATAGCAGAAGTTGAAAAGCAGGATGATCTCCCGTAATTTGGGACTCATGAAAGAGGTGTAATGGGGGTCTAAAAGGTTGTACAAGCCAAAGAAAAGAAGATTTAGAATGACTAGATCACCGGTTCCTATCAGCCATTGAATAATATATACCTGTTTGTTTTTTAGTATCATATCACGTTTTAAAAACTTTGTCAGTCGCTTTATTTTTTTTGCAAAAGTAGTTCTTTTAATTTGTTTTGCAAGCGAAACAGGCACATAAATTTATTTTTAACACTAGGGGACGTTGAAAATGGGTGACTTATGTCGGGCGTCGTATCGATAGAAAGGGCTGTTTTCGGCAGACTCAAAACGCAAGTGTTTATCAGGATTAGGTCATTTCCGAAAAGTTTTTTCGCTGCGAATCGGTCGTGCGTTTGGCAAATCCAAATTTTTTATGTACGTTTGCGCAAAAAAAGACACTGTAACTGTTTTATGTCGAAATTATTTTTTTTAAGTCTGGCCAGCGGGAGTAATGGCAATTGCTACTATATCGGAACATCGGCATACGGTATATTGGTGGATGCAGGTATTGGTGTACGCCTGACAAAAAAAATCCTGAAGGAGAATGGTATAAATTTTGATACCATACAGGCCATATTGGTTACCCATGACCATGCCGATCATATCAAATCGGTAGGTGGTCTTGGCGAGGCGTTGGGTATCCCCGTATATGCCACCGAAAAGGTTCACGACGGGATACGGCGAAGTCGTTTTGTTGAAGAGGTTTTAACGCAATGCCGTCGGGTAGTGGAAAAGGAAGTGTCCTTTCCTATTCGCGATTTCAAGATTACCGCATTTGAAGTGCCGCATGACAGTAGCGATAATGTCGGCTATTCCATCGAATACAAGGATCAGACGTTTGTGATTCTGACGGATGCCGGACACATTACAGAAACGATTCGTGCGCATGTATGCAATGCAAATCATTTGGTGATCGAGACAAATTATGACGAAGAGATGTTGAAGTCGGGGTCTTATCCTGCTTTTTTAAAAGAGCGGGTGTCGAGTTCAACGGGTCATTTGAGTAATCGGAATGCAGCCGATTTTATTGCTTCCATCTTCTCTCCAAGGCTGAAAAACATCTGGCTGTGTCATTTGAGCCGCGACAACAACCATCCAGAATTAGCCTATAAAACGGTGGAGTATCGTTTGTTGCAGGAGGGGATAAAGGTCGGAAAGGACGTGTCGCTTGCAACCCTGAAGCGCATGACGCCATCCGAGCTGCATGAGTTTGATATAATAGATGCAGACAGCTAATGTGAAGGTAGTGGGACGCTATTTTATTTATCTTGCTTTCAAGGGTACACATTATTGCGGTTGGCAAAATCAACCGAATGGCGTCAGCATACAACAGTGTGTGGAAGAGGCGTTGTCGGTGTTGTTGCGTCGGACGGTTGCCGTAACAGGCGCCGGCAGAACGGATGCGGGTGTTCACGCACGTTGTATGGTTGCTCATTTCGACGTCGTGCCCGACGCGACGCCGTCGGGCTTGGATTGCAGCATCTTAACGGATAAATTGAACAAGATGTTACCCGCCGATATTGCCGTATCCCAAATTGTTCCTGTCAAGCATGATGCGCACGCGCGATTCGATGCGCTCGCGCGTACATATAAATATATAGTCACCGATAAGAAAAATCCCTTTCGTCATGAATATGTTTGCGGCATGTCATTGCGGTCAGTCGACTTTGAAACGATGAATGAAGCGTGCACCGTACTTTTTGAATATTCCGATTTTACGAGTTTCAGCAAATTGCATACGGACGTAAAAACAAATCTTTGCCACATTTTCGAGGCGGGATGGACTAAATCGGATGATGAGTGGATATTTACGATTAGGGCCGATCGTTTTTTGCGCAATATGGTAAGGGCAATCGTGGGCACGCTGCTTGATGTGGGTAGGGGAAAATTGACGATCAACGATTTACGTAATATTATTGAGGCGAAGGATCGGTGCAGGGCAGGCATGTCGGTCGCTCCCGAAGGCCTCGTTCTATTCGATGTTGCGTATCCCGAAAATATTTTTGTTAGCGGTTCGTGATTAGCATCTGAAAAATATGCGTATCTTTGAAGTCGAAAAAGAAAAATAAGAGGAGGAACGAATGAAACGTTTGATAGCCGGTTGGATTTTGGCTTGCTTCATACTGGCGGCCAAAGCGCAAAAAATGGAAGACTATTTTGTCCAGATGCCCAATGACTTAATAGTACAGTTGGAAGAAGCATGGAGAAAAGATTTGGTAGACAGCTACAAAGCGGGGAAGCCTGCCGTATTGGAAAATACGATGCAGGGCAAGTCCATTTTGAAAAAGTTATCCGATCATTACCTCCTGTTGCAATCAACGGAGAGCAGTACGGTCGAACTGAAGATGTTTTCACTTGTCAACAACACGTTTGTAATTTGTATGATTGAAACGGTTTACGCGCCCGTTGCCGACAGCCGGGTATCATTTTATTCGACGGATTGGCAACTGCTCCCGTCGGACGGTATCTTTACGCCGGTCGCCGAAGAATGGTTCTGGAAAGATGATTTGGATACTACAACGTTGGGATATTTGCCACAGACGGATATTTTTTTAGTGAAATACAGCCTTTCGGATGAAGATACGACGCTGACAGCCGAATATATGACGCCGTACTTTTTGGACGATGAAACACAACAACTTGTAAAACCCCTGTTGAAGGCTGAGCCTAAAACATATCAATGGAAATCCGGTCGCTTTGAGTAATTTTACGAACTACGATTAACCATACGAATAATGAGGACTTTTATTATCACACTGGGCGTTTTGATAATTGGATTATTTGTTAAAAACGTCGTTGCTGCGGCTACATTTGACGAGGCTGAGCTTGCGAAGTTGCGTCAGTTTCTCATACAGGAATCGGGGGAACGTGGGGTGAAGAATTTTGAAAAACTGGGATTGGCCTCCATGGACGACGTTTACTGGGCATCGCTCCCCGGCGTCAGGTGGAACGGGATAACAAGCCTGTTGGAATGGGTATCGTGGCCAGGATATAACTTGTCGGGATACTTGGATTTGAGTGATTTTGCCGGTTTGAAATATTTGAATTGCGCGAACAATGATTTAAAGTCGGTCAACTTAAGAAACGCATCCGCCCTGATAAGGGCGGATTTTTACATCAACGACCTGCGGACGATCGATGTAACGACCAATCCGCTTTTGGAATATCTGCGCATCGGCTACAATCACATTTCATACATCGATTTGTCGCATAATCCGAACCTGAATTTTTTCTGTTGTACGGACAATCAGTTTGAGTCGTTGCATATTTCAGACAACAACCGTATTCAAACGTTTTATTGCGTGGGCAACAAACTGTATGCGTTGGAAATAGCGAATTGTCCGAACTTAGAAACGATTGCGTGCGATTTTAATAATTTGACAAGCCTGCACCTTTCCGATCTGCCAAGCCTGAAGTCGTTGTCCTGTATTCTTAATGAAATCAACGAAATACGATTCAGCAATTGTCCTTCGTTGGAAAGTATCATCTGTAATAATAACGCATTGACCGCCTTGGATATTTCTTTCCAAAAACATTTGACGACACTGAATTGCAATACCAATCGGATAACAACCCTCAATTTGGAAGGATGCGAAAGCCTGACCACGTTATCTTGCGATAATAACCTGATTGACAGGTTAGATATCACATCTTCTCCGCTCGTGTCGTCAATCTCGTGCAAGTACAATAATCTTTCATTCCTAACCTTACCGTTGCCAACGCCTCAATTGAAGTCGTATTCATACACGCCCCAGAATTATGTTGCCTTCGCAAGCAAGTACGATTCGGTTGATTTTAGCGAAATTTACAATATCGAGGATAACATTTCAAGGTATTCGTGGTATTATCTGAATGTATTGATTGCGCCTGCGGAAAGCAATGAAGGGCTGTTTGCTTTTGATGAATCCCATATCGGCAAGACCTTCGTCTGCAGGGTGCAGAATCGTATCCTGCCGCTGTTGGTGATGCACTATGATGTGACTTTTACGCAAGGTAGCGATGTGGGCAACAGGAATCCTGACAACGACGGGCTGTCGGTTTACGCAAGCGATGGAACCATTCATATCGTAACCGGTTCGTCTGCCAGGGTTGGCATCTATTCCTTACAGGGTGTTTTGCTGACTGAACGAATGGTTGGAGCGGGGCATGCCGGTATCCCTGCCGAGCGGGGCGCTTATGTTGTGATTGTAAATAATACTAACCGTTACAAACTGATTGTCAGATAGAAATTGATGGCACAATATTTGCTGTATGGTATTTGGAGTTACTAAAAGATAAAAATGTTTTCATTTATGATGAATAATTATACAAAAAGTCTTTTCGATGCGATTGAATATAGTCGTGAAGAAGCATCAAGGCTTCAGAACAGCCATGTTGGAAGCGAGCATCTGATGCTTGGCATCCTCCGTGAAGGCGAAGGCGAAGCATGCAGGATACTGCGGGAGATGGGTATTGATTTGGCCGAAATGAAATGGACTGTTGAAAATAAGGTACGTGACATCAAGTCGAAAAGCAACTACACCTCCTTGAATGACATTGAAATAAGTAAAAATGCCAATCAGATTATCCTTTCAAGCAAACGTCAGTCGCATAAAATGAAACATCGCCAGACGGGAACCGAGCATCTTTTATTGGCGCTGCTCAAAAATGAGGAAAAGTCGATTGTCACCGAGTATCTCGAAGAAAAGGGCGTTGATTATACACGCGTTTTTGCACGGGTGAGGGATGACCATCCGGCTAACATGCGTTCGAGGGAGATTCTAAAGCGCTTGGAAGAATACGAACAGGAAATAAGCGATGGATATACCGACAGCGACGACGAAGACGAGGAAGACGAGTCATTCAATGCTCCTTCTAAAAAAAGTTCGTCGGGCTCGACGTCATCCGGCAGTGCAAAAACCACCAAAACGACTTCGGATACGCCTGTTATTGATACTTTTGGAGTAGATATGACGCGGGCGGCAGCAGAAGGGCGTTTAGACCCGATTGTTGGACGTGAAAAAGAAATTGAGCGGTTGGCGCAGATATTGTGTCGCCGCAAGAAGAACAACCCCGTGCTGATCGGGGAGCCGGGCGTTGGTAAATCGGCCATTGTCGAAGGGCTGGCGCTACGCATCACGCAACACAAGATATCGCGCGTACTGTTCAACAAGCGGGTGGTCAACTTAGATATGGCTGCCATTGTGGCAGGCACAAAATATCGCGGTCAGTTCGAGGAGCGCATCAAGTCGATCCTGAACGAGATGTCGAAGAATCCCGACATCATCCTGTTCATCGACGAGATTCATACGATTGTAGGTGCTGGCTCCGCTTCGGGATCGATGGATGCCGCCAACATGTTGAAACCGGCGTTGGCACGCGGTGAGATACAATGTATCGGTGCCACAACACTGAATGAATATCGTAAAAACATCGAAAAAGACGGTGCGCTCGAACGTCGTTTCCAGAAGGTCATCGTCGACCCGACTACCGCCGACGAGACTTTGCAGATACTGCAAAATATCAAGGATCGTTATGAAGACCATCACAACACCCGCTATACCGAAGATGCCCTGAAGGCATGTGTCAAATTGACAGATCGCTATATCAGCGACCGGAACTTTCCGGATAAGGCGATTGATGCGCTCGACGAGGCCGGTTCGCGGATGCACATCTCAAATATTGTCGTTCCTCCGTACATTGAAAAATTGGAAAAACAGATCGAAGCGGTGAAAGAAGACAAGCAAACGGCCGTTAAGTCGCAAAATTTCGAGTTGGCTGCCAGTTACCGCGACAATGAACGTCAATTGCTCACCGATTTGGAAAATGCGAAGAACAAATGGGAAAAAGAATTACAGGAACATCGCGAGACGGTCGATGAAGAAAAGGTTGCCGAGGTCGTCGCCATGATGTCGGGCGTTCCCGTACAACGGATAGCAAAAACCGAAAACATACGCCTGCTCGAAATGCAGGATGTACTGAAAGGTAAGATAATCGGACAGGACGAGGCGGTACACAAGATTGTGAAAGCCATTCAGCGGAACCGTGCCGGACTGAAAGACCCGAACAAACCGATCGGAACGTTCATGTTCCTCGGGCCTACCGGCGTTGGCAAGACCTACTTGGCAAAGATACTGGCGGAATATCTGTTTGGATCGGTCGATTCACTGATACGGATAGACATGAGTGAATACCTCGAAAAATTTGCCGTCTCACGCCTGATTGGCGCCCCTCCCGGATATGTGGGGTATGAGGAAGGCGGGCAGCTGACCGAAAAAGTTCGCCGCCGACCCTATTCAATCGTCCTGCTCGACGAAATGGAAAAAGCGCATCCCGACGTGTTCAACCTGTTGCTGCAGGTACTCGACGAGGGTCATCTGACGGATAGCCTCGGACGGCGTATCGACTTCAAGAATACCATCTTGGTCATGACCTCGAATATCGGCACCAAGCAGTTGAAAGATTTTGGACGCGGCATCGGGTTCCATCTGCCCGAAAGCGGGGAAAGCGATAAGAAATTTGCGCATGGCGTGATTCAAAAAGCATTGAACAAGACGTTTGCACCCGAATTTCTGAATCGTGTCGACGACATCGTTATCTTTGATGCGCTCGAAAAGGAATCCATCAACAAGATTATTGATATAGAGTTTAAGGCCGTTATCGACCGGATCAGCCAGATGGGCTACCGGGTTCAGTTGACGGAGGCCTCCAAAGATTTTATAGCGACGAAAGGATATGATGTCCAATATGGCGCCCGCCCGCTAAAACGTGCGATACAGAAGTATATCGAAGACGAGTTGGCAGATATTATCATTCGCGAAGAAGCAAAGGAAGGCGATGACGTATGGCTTGATTATGATAAAGAATTAGATAAATTAGTATGGCAAAACAAGAAACAAAACATGGTAGTATCGGAGTAACAAGCGAGAACATATTCCCGATAATCAAGAAATTTTTATACAGCGATCACGATATTTTTCTGCGTGAACTAGTCTCAAACGCTGTTGATGCATCCCAAAAGCTAAAGACGCTGGCGTCGGTCGGCGATTTCAAGGGCGAGATGGGCGACCTGTCCATTCAGATACGTATCGACGGAAACAAACTGATTGTAACTGACAGGGGTGTGGGCATGACTGCCGACGAGATAGATCAATACATCAATCAGATAGCTTTCTCCAGCGCCGAAGAGTTCATCAACAAGTACAAGAACGACGCTGCCTCCATCATCGGTCATTTCGGTTTGGGATTCTACTCGTCGTTCATGGTCTCGAAGAAGGTGGAGATCGTCACCAAATCGTATCGCGAGGATGCCGTTGCCGTCAAATGGAGCTGCGAAGGGACGCCCGAATACGAGATGAAGGAGACGAAAAAAGACGAGCGCGGTACGGATATCATCCTGCATATAGACGACGAGAACAAGACATTTTTAGAAAAAGCCAAGATAACCGAGTTGCTTGCCAAATACTGCCGATTCCTGCCTATACCGATCGTTTTCGGGAAAAAACAGGAATGGAAAGACGGTAAATACGTCGATACCGGCGAAGATAATGTGGTAAATACCATTTCGCCAGCCTGGACGCGCAAACCGGGCGATTTGAAGGAGGATGATTATAAACAGTTTTATCGCGACCTCTATCCGATGAGCGAAGAGCCGCTGTTCTGGATTCACCTCAATGTGGATTATCCGTTTAACCTGACGGGTATCCTGTATTTTCCGCGCATACGGACAAACTTGGACATGCACCGGAATAAGATACAGTTATATAGTAATCAAGTGTTTGTGACGGATTCGGTGGAAGGTGTCGTGCCTGAGTTCATGACGTTGCTGCACGGCGTGATCGATTCGCCCGACATACCGCTGAACGTATCGCGGTCGTACCTGCAAAGCGACCAGAACGTAAAGAAAATTGCGACCCATATCACGAAAAAGGTAGCCGACCGTCTGGAAGAGATTTTCAAAAATGACCGTCCCCAGTTTGAGAAAAAGTGGGACGACCTGAAGATATTTATCCAGTACGGCATGTTAAGCGACGAGAAGTTTTATGAGCGCGCCTTAAAATTCGACCTGTTGAAGGATGTAGACGGGATATATTTCACACTCGACGAATACAAAAAACTGATCGAAAGTTCGCAGAAGGACAAGGACGGAACGCTTGTTTATCTCTATTCGACAAGCCCGAACGACCAGTACAGCTACATACAGGCGGCCAAAGACAAGGGGTACAATGTGCTGTTGTTCGACGGACAGTTGGACATCCCGATGGTAAGCCATTTTGAACAGAAAAACGAAAAGACGCGTTATGTACGGGTCGACAGCGATACGATCGGTCAACTCATCCGAAAGGAAGACGCACAGGTAGTGAGTTTTACCGAAGACCAGAAGAACGCCATGCAGGAAGTCTTCAAAAGCAGCATCCCGGCGCTCGAAAAAACAGACTTCACGGTGACGCTCGAAGCGCTTGGCGCAGAATCGAATCCCGTCATGCTGACGCAAAGCGAATATATGCGCCGTATGCGCGAGATGGCGGCCATACAGCCCGGCCTGTCGTTCTACGGCGAGATGCCCGACAGCTATCATCTCGTGTTGAACACCGACCACAAACTCATTCAAAAGGTGCTGGACGACGAAGAACAGGCCTGCGCCGAGCAGGTAAAACCCATCTTGAACGACATCAAAGGGTGGGAGGCCCGTCAACGCGACCTCCGCGAAGCGCAGAACAAGAAAAAGCATGACGAGATTACCGAAGCCGAACGCGAAGACATGACGAACACTAACAATACGCTGGATGCGTTGCGCGACCAGCGCAACAAGGTCTTCGCCGACTTTGCTGGAGGCAATCAGTTAGTCAGCCAATTGATAGATTTGGCATTGTTAAGCAACGGCATGTTGAAAGGCGAAGCGCTCAGCCGCTTTATCAGGCGGAGTGCGGCTATGATTGGGTGATCCTGGTCATTTATGAATTTTGTGCCAAGTGAGCGATGTGATTTCTTTTTTCATCTCCTGTTGGCCGATTTGAGCGGATTGTCGCATTTCCTGTAATTCGATTGCATCTGCATGTCTGTAAATCGGTAATTGATCGTTTTCCGAAAAATTCAAATTGTCAATTGTCGGGAACCGACTCCAGTAGACAGGATCGAAAGGTAACTCTGTGACCATCAACATGCCCAAGGTATGTAGGTATTCATCCTTATATTTTTTCTGCAGTCGGCTTGCTGCTTCAGTAAAAGAAATTCGACTTTCGTACATTAGCTTATCCTGAATTTTTTTTCCCTGTATATTTTTATTTTGAACAACGGTAATATGCATTTCGCAGGGAATAACTTTATTGTCAAATGATCCATATTTTATGTCCAATTGTGTGGCGAATTTGTCAGCCCGATTGCAGCTACCTGTTATTCTGGATAATAGGTTGGTTGTTTTTTCAATCCACATTTGCCCGCAGCTGGAATTACTCCATCCTGCTACTGCAATATGCGCTTTAGACTGATACGAAATAGCCCAATAATCTTTTCCGTCTGCCGTGAAAGAAGAATCAACATTAAAAACATAACTCGAACTATACTTTCCCAACGGGTGCATGACGTCGAAAAAACGGAATTCAGTCCACGAATCATGAATAGAATGTTCACTGCAACGAGCAAATAGTTCGCCACCGAATAGTATTGAAACGGTTTTATTTTCTTCGATTCTCCTGACTTGATCAGGGAACCATTTGTTTTCTGAAAATGGATTTTTGATATCCCGACCCATGCACAACATGTGACCAGTGAATTCCACATACCCGGCTAACTCGCCTCTGAAAGTAAGGGTTTGCGCCTGATGAATTTTTGTCCAGTAAGGTTGTGCAGGCGATAATTTATTGTAGTTAGCGACAATAGCCTTGATGACTTTTTGGTAGTTGACAGGCACTACAGTGATTTCCTGCAAAGTATGAGTACGATTTTCCATCTTAACGATGGAGTCTGCTTGCAACTGACTGAATGTAACTATTTTATCACTATAACTTATATGCTTGAATAGAATTACGTCATCGGGCAGTAGGTCATTTGATGGAAGAGGAAAAAGCCCAGCATCATCACTAAAAGCTACCATGACATCACGACAGATCACTGTTACCCCAAACAGTGGTTCATTGGTTTTACTGTCGACAACCAGTCCGATCAAGTCGGCACCTTGATTATTGCAAAGATTTGCGAGAAGGATGGAGATTGTCCAAAAGATTTTTTTCATACGAAATGAATTTGAGTCATGCGCAATTATTGATAAACAAATTTAGTATTGTCAATTTCAAAGTTTACCTGATAAAAATGCAAGTCGAGTTCCTTGATTTCGGTATCTTCAATGCCGCCTATCAATTGATCGTTTAAATAGCCTATGAGATAAAATCCTTTAGGTACATCCACGTCGCCTATCAATGTATGATTTTTGTAGATTTGCAACCCGTCGTACTGCGAATGTGCGCCCTGTCTATACCCCCGGAAAAGCCATTGCCGTTTTTCATCATATTTCAGATAGGTATAAAAGCCAAATGTGTCCCAATCTTTCTTTTCTCTTTCTTCTGCCTCCTTGATAGTATGCGTTCTTACGTATGACGTATTCATGTTGCGTCCTTGTTGTCCGAATTGACCGATGGGGCGGTCTTCGGCTTTATCTATCATATAGATAATGGAGTCCGGAAAAAAAGACACAAAAACCGTATCGTCAACCGGAGAAAATACGGCATGATCCATATTGGGTATATTTGACTTTTCCAGATAAACAGGCGGTCTGCGGCCAATTACCCTTTCTACTTCGCCCGTATGTACATCAACCAACGCAATGATACGCGAGTAATTGTAATACAGACTTGAATTATCATACCCGTTAAATTTAGGAAGCAAGCACGATACATAAACGGCGACATGCGTTGAATCCCACCGTTGAATTTGATTTTGAGATGTGGTCAAAATGTAGGATAATACATCATCTTCATAATAACAGCGATCGGAAGGAACCGGATTGTTTACTCTTTTTCCATACTCTTGCTTTGTCCATCGTTTCCAACACCAAAAGACATGCCCATGATTGGTTTTTTTCCAGTAGTTGTCAAAAAAATATCGATAATGCGAGTAGGTTGAGTGAAGATAATAACCATCAGCAAACGGAATGGAAAAATCAAAATTAATTACTTCGTCAGGCCCTTGTCCGCGACCTATATATCTTTCGATAATACTGCCATCAGGTCGCAGACTATATATATAATGATAATATAAGTCGGAATAATACAACGTATCCCTGTTGTTCCAGAAATATCCCACGTAGGAAGTTTCCATGCTGTCTACCTTTATGGGAACTAAATGGATACCCGATATACTTTCTTCAGACGAATTAGCGATACCCCCCAAGGAAGGCACATCCCTGTAATATTCCTTCGATGAAATATCATTTCGACTGCAGGAGGTGACAACCAAGGTTGACAGCAGGTATAAACCACCTCCCAAGAGTAATATTTTTCCAGACAATAAAATAAACTTTTTCATTATGATTACAAAAGTGAATAAACACAATACAAAGATATATCAAACGCAATAAGAATCCAAAATTATTTTGTAATTTTTTCCTTCATTTTGATAAGTCGATGAAAAATCTTACTTTTGGTGGCTGAATTGAAACTATAAATACGTTATGCAATGAGAAACAATGAAATCAATCGTCGCAAATTTCGCGACACGATTGCAGCAGCGAGGGCAGCTGCACGGAAAACGGTTGTGGTTGTCGGTATGGTTCTGGCGCTGGTGGTCGCCTGCGGGCAGCCACAGCAGGTGAAGACTGCTTCGGCGCTTCTTTCTTACAGGGATGCGGGTGGTCGTCGACGACCGGTTGCAACACGATCGGACTGGGAGAAAAAGCGCAACCAGATGCAGGACAGTCTGCAGGCCGTGATGGGGCCGCTTCCCGCCCTTGAAAATCTTCCCGATATGCAACTGCAATACAGGGATAGTTTGAAGGAGCGCAACTACACGCGGTATACGATCACCTTTCGCGTGGCCGCTGACGAATACCTGCCGGCCTATCTGTATATTCCCGCTCCTACGGTATCCGACAGGAAATATCCGGCCATGCTTGCACTGCACCCAACCGGCGATTTGGGAAAGAAAATAATAGATGGCGAAGGAAAAGCCAACAGGGCTTATGCAAAAGAGCTTGCCCAACGGGGATATATCGTCATTGCCCCCGACTATCCGTCGTTTGGCGAGCTGGCCGATTATGACTTTAAAAACGACAGGTACGAGTCGGGCACGATGAAGGGCATCTTCAATCATATCCGTTGTGTAGACTTGCTGCAGTCGATGCCGGAGGTCGACAATGAACGTATTGGCGTAATCGGTCATTCGCTTGGCGGACATAATGCCATGTATGTGGCCGCTTTCGATACGCGCCTGAAGGTGGTAATCAGCAGTTGCGGTTGGACCGAAGTGGAATACTATGATATAGGACCCGTAGCAGATGAATTGTATGGTGGCAGACTAGGCCCTTTTGCACAGGACCGTTATATGCCCCTGACTCGCGACAAGTATCAGCTGGATGGTGATAAATTACCATTCAACTATCATGAGATCATTGCCTTGATTGCACCTCGTCACTTTTTCTCCAATTCACCCGTGAACGACGCCAACTTCGATGTGGCGGGTGTTAAGATCGGGATCGAAAAGGGCAAGGAAGCGTACCGTTTCCTTCATGCGGAAGATAATCTACAGGTGCGATACCCCTTGGCCGATCACGATTTTCCGCCTGCAATCCGAAAAGAAGTATACCGGTACATCGATGGCATATTCAACCACCAGCCCGACCAGCCCGAGCAGTTGAAAGCGCTTACGACTGTTCGGACTTACGCACAAAATCCCAGTCACACGCCAGATGTAAAAAAACAATTCGTAATGAACCTCAACGAAGCCGAAATGCCTGACTACACGTTGCCCGACCCGTTAGTGACCGATGCCGGCATCGCAGTGACCGATGCCAAAATGTGGTGGGAGCAGCGACGGCCCGAACTGCTTTCCTTATTTGAGAACGAGATGTACGGTCGGACGCCCGGATTTGCTTTTGCCAGTAACGGTTTGCTTCGTCGCCCCCGCGCAGAACTGCGCGCCGAAAAGCAAAATGCTTTGAACGGGAAGGCTGTCAGGCGCGAGGTACGCCTGCATTTCACTTCGAAGGCCAATGGCCCTTTCATCGATGTGTTGTACTACCTGCCGACTGCTGCCAAGCAGCCCGTTCCGGCTTTCATCATGCTCAATTTCAGAGGAAACCAGACCGTCACCGACGATCCCGACGTGCATATATGCGATTCGTGGGTTTGGCCGTATGATGACGGTACGGTGCATGCGTTTCGTTCCACCGAGCAGTCGCGTGGCGTATCGAGGTCGCGGTGGCCGCTCGAACTGATCATTGACCGCGGCTACGCCATCGCGACGGCTTGTTATCATGACATCGACCCCGATTACGACGATGACTTCCAGAATGGCTTCCATCCCTATTTTTACAGGGAAGGACAAAACCGTCCGGCGCCCAACGAGTGGGGTAGCATTGGCGTATGGGCTTGGGGCTATTCGCGTATCATGGATTTCCTTGAGACCGAGCCTGCCGTCGACAGCAAGCGCGTAGCCATTGCCGGTCATTCGAGGCTTGGCAAAACGGCGCTCTGGGCCGGTGCGCAAGACCAGCGTTTTGCGGTGGTGATTTCCAACAATTCAGGTCAGGGAGGCGGCAAGCTGTCGAGACGCATCTATGGCGAGACGGTCGGACTGCTCAACTTTGTTCGTCCACACTGGTTTTGCAGCAACTTTGCGTATTACGACGACAACGAGTTGGCTTTGCCATTCGACCAACACGAACTGCTCGCCCTGATTGCGCCGAGGCCGGTGTATCTGGCAGTGGCGGAGGACGACCGCAGTGCCGACCCAAAAGGCGAATTTCTGACGGCGCTGAATGTCGATGCCGTTTACCGGTTGTTGGGGACGCCGGGTATCGGCAACTTACCCGAAAAAAATGGTGCAACCGTACGGGGTAACATGATTTACGACGCACCCATGCCGCCACTGAATCGTTCGGTAGGCGCAACCATCGGCTTTCACATCCGTACCGGCGGCCACGACGTGACGGATTTCGACTGGGAGCAATACCTTGACTTTACAGACAGGCATATACGGTAAAATTTCAAAAAATACGGTAGGATAAGGGTGGATTTCGTGCAACGGGCTTGGAAAAATGAGATTTTTTGTTTACGTTTGCAGCCATTAATCAGAAATTGAAAATTAATTGTCATGGATAACAAACAGAAAGTATCCCGTCGGGATTTCTTGAAGACCTCCGCCTTGGGGGCGGCAGGTGCAATCGTAGCGCCCATTATCGTGCCATCATCTGTTTGGGGGGCTCATGCACCTTCCAATCGTATACTTGTTGGCGCTATCGGTTGCGGGCGTCAGGGACGCGGCGTGATGAACAGTATCATGCGGAATGTCGATACGCGCATTATTGCCGTAAGCGACCTTGATTCGGTAAGGCTTGCCGAAGCCAAACAATTGACCGAATCGGCAACCGAAAGGATTGTTGGCGCACCCCACACGGGGGTAAGGATGTATGATGACTATCGGGAGATGTTAAGCGTCAAGGAAATTGATGCCGTACTGATCGCTACCCCCGATCATCAGCATGCGCGCCTTGCCATCGATGCGGCATGGGCAGGCAAGGATATTTATCTCGAAAAACCAACATCCCTGACCATTGCAGAAGGACGTCGGATGAGCAATACGATGCACGCCACAGGTCGAATCCTGCAAATCGGAAGCCAACAGCGGTCGAACAAGGAATTTCGCCGTGCCTGCGAATTGGTGCGCAGCGGTCGTATCGGGCAACTTAAAACCATTGAAGTAAGACTTCCCGGTGACCCTCCGGGCGGGAATACCCATCCCATGCCGGTACCCGTGAATCTGAACTATGATGCCTGGTTGGGTTCTACCCCTGACGTGCCATACACCTTGGATCGTGTTCATCCGCAAACAAAGCCGGATGGCACAGCCGATTACAACCGTCCCGGCTGGTTGCGATGCGAGCAGTTTGGAGCAGGCATGATCACCGGCTGGGGGTCGCATCATTTTGATATTGCACATTGGGCGATGGATACCGAATATACGGGCCCGATTGAAATTTCGGCTACGGCCACTTTCCCTGCACCCGGTTCGGGGCTGTGGGATGTCCATGGCCCTTATCATTCCGAGATGCTGTATGCGAATGGCGTGATTGTAAGAGGAATGGAAGAAGGGCCGAACAAGCCCAACGGGCTGCTGTTTACCGGCACGGACGGTTGGATATTCGTTTCGCGCGGAGGTGAGCGCGTCACCGACAGCGATCCCGTCAAGGTTGATTCCGCCGGTATGGAAAGGGGGCCGCTGAGCGCTTCCAACGCAAAGATTCTCGGCGAACTTACGGATGACGACGTGCACCTTTATGTTTCATACGATCACACGCGCAACTGGCTCGACAGCGTTCGAACACGTGTGCTGAACATCGCGCCAGCCGAAGTGGCACACCGTTCGTGTTCGGCATGTCTGTTGCAACAGATTGCCATGCACCTGAAACGGAAGTTGTATTGGGATCCGCGAAACGAGCGTTTCAAGAACGATGATGAAGCCAATAGCTGGCTGTCGCGTCCGGAACGACCGAGGTATGCAATTGGCAATTAGCAATTGCTAATTACCAATTGCTAATTACTAATTACTAATTACTAATTACTAATTGCTAATTAACTGCTGTTATGACGGATTTACAATGGAACAGACTTGTTTCAGTCGTTAATGGGGATGCGCAATCGGCTTTGCCGGTGGGATTTATTATTGACTCGCCTTGGTTGCCCAACTGGTATGGAATCACCCTGTTAGATTATTTTTCGAGTGACGAGTTGTGGCTCAGGGCCAATCTTGCCGCTATCGAACGTTTTCCAACGGTGATGTTCCTGCCCGGTTTCTGGAGCGAATACGGAATGTGTACCGAGCCATCGGCTTTCGGCGCCAAATGTGTTTTTTGGAAGAATGAGTTTCCTTTCGCCGACAAAGTCATCCATCACCCCGAAGATATTGACAGTTTGACGATGCCCAATCCCGAAACAGATGGTTTGCTGCCATTCATGCTCAACCGATTGATCAAAACGCAACCGGCAATCCATGATGCAGGCCACCGAATCCGCTTTTCGGTGTCGCGAGGCCCATTGAACATCGCTTCGTTCCTGATGGGCGCGACCGAACTGATGATGGCCATGATGATGGAGCCCGACAGGATTCACCGGTTGATGCGTATCATCACTGATTTCCTGAAACGCTGGCACGATCTGCAACGGCAGACATTCCCCGATATCGACGGAATCTTGATGCTCGATGATATTGTAGGCTTTGTCGGGGAAGATGATTTCCTGACATTTGGATTCCCCTATATCAAGGAAATATATGATGCAGCACCCTCAAAAGTGAAATTTTTCCATAACGACGCCGATTTCAGGGCTTCGGTGAGGCATTATCCCGATATGGGCGTCAACCTGTATAATCCAGGTATTCAGATGGGTATCAACGAGATAAAGGAGGTGACCGATAACCGGCTTACCGTCTTGGGAAGCATCCCGCCGCGCGATGTGCTGGCAGCCGGAACGCCCGAACAGGTGGAGCGCGAAACCGCCCTACTACTCAATGGGTTGAAAGACAAGTCGCGCGTGATACTCTCGTGTGCAGGCGGTATGCCTCCGGGCGTTACAACGGAAAATATTTGTGTGATGTTACGGATGTTACGTGCAAATTAGGAATTAGGGATTGTGGATTATGGATTTTTTTAAAAAAATAACGATTTCCCATCGCCGTTTGAAAGTGAACTATAATAAATAACGACAAAACTGCAATAATAACAATAAAATGATTATCTTTGCAGTTCTAATGTTAAAATATGGTTTTGAACGATGAAATATACGGTAACTAATTGGATAGAAGACCTTCAGAAAGATGGAAGAGTTTGTTTTTCTCTCGCTGAAACGATAGAAAAATTTCCGTTACATAATAAAATTGTGCTAAAAAATGCGCTTACCCGCTTGGTTGGCAAAAAAAAATATGTTCAGTATGGAAAGGTTTTTATGTAATCATTCCCATTGAATATCAATCAAAAGGAATAATCCCAGAAGTGTATTATATTGATTGGCTAATGAAGTTTTTAGGGCGAGATTACCATATTTCGTTACTCAATGCCGCTGTTTTTTACGGCGCTGCGCACCAGCAACCGCAGGAATTTACCGTTATTACAACTCCACCCTCGTTAAGAAGTACACAAAAGATGGCTTCGTTCAACACTGTCCTAAACGTTAGGTGTAAATTAAACGACAGACAGTGCCTGACAAAGGAGGTATCACTGAAAATCCCGTAACAGCAGGGAAAATCTATTTTTATTTTTGCGGAAAATAAACCTCATATTCTTTGCATAATTTGCGTAAAATAATTTGGCTGTTCTCCGCAAAAAATTTATCTTTGCAAAAAAAATTACAGAGATGGAAAAATACATTTATCAACACGAAAACTGGACGGATTTCACTTGGAATGACAGGCAAATATCCGTGTTGTTGGCGCAAGTACGCAACTTGCAGGGACGACTTTTGGGAAAGATGAGTGCATTAGGTTTTGGTTTTCAGTCTGAAGCAACACTCGAAATTATTACGCTTGATATTCTTAAGTCTTCTGAAATAGAAGGAGAAAGACTGAATCGGGCGCAAGTTCGCTCGTCTATCGCTCGCCGTCTGGGAATTGAAACGGCAGGACTTGTTGCTTCGGCGAGGAATATTGACGGCATTGTTGAGATGATGCTTGATGCTACGCAAAGATATGATTTGCCACTCTCCGAAGAACGTATGTTTGGATGGCATGCAGCGTTATTCCCAACTGGTTACAGTAGTGGTTGTAAAATTGACGTTGCCTGTTATCGAAAAGGTGAAATGCAAGTGGTTTCAGGTGCAATGGGCAAAGAGAAAGTGCATTACGAAGCCGTTGCAACAGAAAAAGTCAAGCATGAGATGGACAGGTTTTTAAAGTGGCTAAATGCTGAAAATGACCAAATAGATAGCGTTATCAGGGCAGCAATTGCTCATTTATGGTTTGTTACAGTTCATCCATTCGATGACGGTAACGGACGTATGGCAAGGGCTATCAGTGACATGTTGCTTTCCCGCAGCGATGAAAGTAAGCAACGTTTTTACAGTATGTCGACACAAATTCTTAAAGAACGGAAAAAATATTATGAAGCGCTTGAAAAGACGCAACACTGCATAACCGGCGATATAACAGTTTGGCTTGACTGGTTTTTGAATTGCCTGAAAAATGCCTTGCATGCATCTGAAAAAATCTTGCAAAGTGTTTTATATAAAGCGGATTTTTGGAATGTAAATATTAAAACAGCATTTAACGACCGACAACTAAAAATGTTGAATAAATTACTCGACGGCGATTTTCGAGGCAAACTGCAATCGTCAAAATGGGCAAAAATCTGCAAATGCTCGCAAGACACTGCAATCCGCGACATTAAAGACTTAATAGAAAAAGGCATCTTACAGCAAGAACAACAAGGCGGTCGCAGTACAAATTACGAAATGATACCTATACTCACCTGCCTCTAACGAGCAGTTTTGTTAAAATGGGAGGGATAATTGTGAACGACCAAAATAACCGGAGGCCAGCGTCGACACCGACACCAGCCTCCTCGTATGTCTGGGCGCTCGACCCCGACGCCACAAAAGTACAAATAAATTCCAAATAAACAAAAAAATAATTATGTTATACCATTACCTCAAAATCGCTTTCCGCAATATGTGGAAATATAAAAGCCAGACGCTGATAAGCGTATTGGGCTTGGCGGTGGGTTTCACCTGCTTTGCACTGGCGACGCTCTGGATTGTTTACGAAATGTCGTACGACAGTTTTCATAAAAATGCCAGGCATAAATATGTCATTTACAAACCGAGTACATTCACTCCGTCGGGCATGAGCCGGACTACCCCAAATCCGTTGGCAGCGCACCTGAAAGAAACATTTCCAGAAATTGCCGAAGCAATTCCTTTGATACCTTCCTATCAGGGTACAAGGGTTAAGGTGGAAGGCGCTGAAATTCAGGCGCGTGTAATTTATGCCGATTCGTCTTTCTTACAGATGTTTGATGTAAAAATTTTGCAGGGAAGCAGGGACTTTTTAATACACGGCAGGAAGGATATCGCGATCACGCAGGAAAAAGCCCGCCAATTGTTTGGGAATGAAGACCCGATAGGTAAAACGGTTAATTATTACGGTTACGAAGACCTGACGATATGCGCGATTGTTTCGGACATGTCCAAACGGAGCAATTATGTTTTCGATTTTATCAGGCCTTTTAACGAGCAGGCAACGGATCCCAGTCAAAGATGGAGTGTTTCATACGGGGAAAATACGATTATCGAACTGTATCCCGGAACGGATGTCGAAGCATTTGAAAAGAAAATCTATGCGTTTGATAACGGCGAGGAAAAAAATTATATTAAAAACAGTACGATAATACCCTTGACGAAGTTGCGTTACATTGACCCGGATGTAGCAAGAGACGTTAAATTCCGGCATATCCTGATTTTTGCCCTGTCGGGTTTGTTAGTCGTTTTGTGTTCGCTGTTCAACTACCTGACCCTGTTTGTGAGCCGTTTTAGGATTCGGCAAAAAGAACTGGCTTTGCGCGTTGTCTGTGGCGCTTCGGGAGGCTCGCTGTTGATGATGCTGTCTGTCGAATTTATTTTCACCCTGCTGGTTGCTGTCCTGTCGGGGTGCGTGCTGACGCAAACCGTGCTCAATCCTTTCCTGACCCTGTCGGATATTTCGATGGATATCCCTGCCATTTACAGGGAATCGCTTATCTACATCGGGGGTGTCGTCCTGGCATCCTTACTGTTATTCTGGCTGATATTATTCATTTTCCGGCGCAGGAATTTGAATTTGTCCATTCGTCGAAGCCATAAAAAAACATTCCGTAAAATGTCGGTCGTTGCCCAGTTAATGATCAGTATCGGTTTCATATTTTGCGCCGGAATCATACTGAAGCAGATGTATTTCCTGCATCATACCGACGAGTTGGGCTTTTCATTCAAAAACAGGTGTACGATTTATATCAATGATGAAGGGTATGACGGCGTCATTGCCGATCAGCTTAAACAGATATACCCGAAATTACGGAAGTTGTCGATGCACGGGGATTGACGGGCTTAATACCGCTCAATATGCGTATGGGAGTAGGGTCGAAATCATGGGATGATAAGCCTGCCGATATTGAAAGTATAAGTTTGGAACAGATGTATGTATCGCCGGAGTATACCGCTTTTTACGATTTCAGGTTGGTAGCAGGCGAGATGCTCACCGAGGCCGATCCGGATTCGGTGGTGTTGCTTAACGAAAGCGCCGTAAAGGCGTTTGGCTGGCACGAACCTGTCGGTAAACGTTTCAACGAAAAAATGACGGTGAAAGGCGTGATCAGGGATATTTACAATTTTGCGCCGACTGTAGCGGCGAAGCCTGTTTATTATATGATCCGACCCGGAAATCCAAACATGAACGTAAGCAGCGGCAGAGCGGTTGTCCTGTTTAAATACGGCGAAGGTATGTGGAAATCATGCAAGGAGAAAATTGATAATCTCCTGATAAGGGAAAACATTGACATTTCCCGCGTAACCATACATTATGCCGAAGAAGAGTACGATAAATACCTGAAATCGGAGGATGCCCTCATCAAACTATTGTCTGTCGTTTCGGCGATATGCGTACTGATATGCGTGTTTGGTTTTGTTTCGTTGGTTTCGCTCACCTGCGAGGAACGCCGCAAAGAGATTGCCATCCGTAAAATCAACGGCGCTACCACCGGCGATATCCATTCCATCTTTGCTAAAGAATACTTCCTGTTGCTGGGTATCGGGGCGACTATTGCCTTTTCGGCAGGCTATTTCATCATGCAACGCTGGTTGGAACAGTATATGAAACAGACGAACATCCCCGCATGGATTTATTTGTCGATTATTTTTGCTATGGTATTTGTGATTGTCGGCTGCGTCGGCTGGCAAGTGTATAAGGCAAGTGTCGAAAACCCCGCGGAAGTCGTGAAATCGGAATAATTAATAATTTTTTTATTTGATATTTTCAAAAATTAGTTGTTACTTTGCATTGCGAAATTATTAATTCAGGAAGACATATCAACAACAACGCGCATAAACAATAATTTTATATATCATGAAACGAATATTTGTTTTTTCTTTGCTTATCGCTTTTTTTGCATCCGGACATGCAAGGGAATATCACGTTTCCATCAAGGGAAACGACAACGGAACAGGTTCTGAGTTAGCTCCTTTCAGAACAATCAATCGTGCGGCGCAGGCTGCATACCCGGGCGATGTGATAACTGTCCATGCAGGCGTCTATCGCGAATGGGTGAACCCGCCACGCGGCGGCGACAGCGACGACAACCGCATTGTCTACCGGGCAGCGCCCGGCGAACGGGTCGAGATCAAAGGTTCAGAACACATCAACACCTGGCAAAAAGAACCGAATGGCCTTTGGAAAGTGGTACTGCCGAATACCTTTTTCGGTGATTACAATCCGTATGAAGATCTGATTTACGGTGATTGGTTTTCGAATCATGGACGCGATCATCATACCGGCGAAGTGTTCCTGAACAATAAATCGCTGTACGAAAAAGATTCGCTGGAAAAAGTGTTGAACCCCGTACCCAATGCCAATATTATTGATCCGGAGGGTTCCACCTATACCTGGTATTGCGAAACCGACAATCAGAATACAACGATTTGGGCCAATTTCCACCAGTACAATCCCAACAGGGAATTAGTTGAAATCAGCGCACGCCGGACGTGTTTTTATCCCGAAAAACCGGGCGTCAATTACCTGACCATACAGGGTTTTCACATCAGCCAGGCGGCTACGCAATGGGCGGCGCCTACCGCCGAACAAATCGGTATGATCGCCACGCACTGGAACAAGGGATGGATTATTGAAAACAACGTCATCAGCAACTCCAAATGTTCGGGCATCACGCTTGGCAAGGAACGGGGTACAGGGCATAATGTCTGGCTGGGAGACCGGAGCATCGACGGTTCGCTTCATTACATCGAAGTGACATTCAGGACGTTACGAAACGGATGGAATAGGGAAAACATCGGTTCACACATCGTGCGCAACAACGAGATTTTCGCCTGCGAGCAAACCGGTATGTGCGGCAGCATGGGCGCGGCCTTCAGTCTGGTGGAAAACAATCATATCCACGATATATGGACAAAACGCCAGTTTTCGGGCGCCGAGATTGCGGGCATCAAGTTTCACGCCGCCATTGACACAAGGATTTTTAACAACCGTATCCATCGCGTGGGCAGGGGCGTCTGGTGCGACTGGATGGCACAGGGGACATGGTTATCCCGTAACCTGTTATACGACAACGATCTGGAGGATTTCTTTTTTGAGGTGGATCATGGCCCGTATCTCGTTGAAAATAATATTTGCGGTTCGCCGGTCAGCGTATTGGAGCAGTCGCATGGCGGCGCTTACGTTCACAACCTGTTTGCCGGCGCTTTTCGCGTAGTACAGGAAAAGGGACGCTATACGCCCTATCATCTGCCGCATCAGACCGATGTGGCCGGTCTTTCCATCATTCTGAACGGCGATAACCGGTTCTATAACAACCTGTTCCTGCCGGTTCGTCCCGAGGAGAAACATAAATACGGATTAGCCGCCTACAACACCGCCGGTTATCCTTCCTTTGTTGACGGGAATGTTTATTACAATCAGGCGCAGCCGTTTGAAAAGGAAGAAAATAATATAGTGATTTCAGATTTCGATCCTGCATTTAAAATAGACGATAAAGGGAAAGAAGTATATGTTTCTTTTTCGTTGAAGAACATAAGCGCCGTGCAAACGGAAACGGTAACGACTGCCCGGCTGGGCAAAGCCAAACTTCCCAAACAAAACTACGAACAGCCCGACGGAACACCGATTATCTTTGATAAGGATTATCTGAAAATTTCCCGTTCGGACCACCCTACTCCCGGCCCTTTTGAACCGGTGAAAGATGGAGAAATGCGATGGAAAGTATGGTAGAGTCAAGTCATGAATGCTTTACTTTGCATTAACAAGTTTGATAATGACATGAAAAGAAATAACAGAACCAAAACCGAAAGCGCTACTCCAACCCTGATTCGTTTCGACTGGGCGATGAAGCGTCTGTTGCGTCAGAAAGCTAACTTTACCGTTCTTGAGGGCTTTCTTTCGGTACTTCTGAATGAAGAAGTCAAAATCGGCAGCATCAGAGAAAGCGAAGGAAATCAGGAACATCCCGAAGATAAATTCAACCGCGTGGACATATTTGTAGAGAATACGCACGGCGAACTGCTAATCATAGAAATGCAGAACAGCGAACAGGTCGACTATTTTCTTCGAATGCTCTACGGCGCATCCAAAGCCGTTACCGAGCATATATCCAAGGGTGACCCGTACAGCAAGGTACGCAAAGTGTATCACATCAACATCGTCTATTTTGAGCTGGGCCAGGGTAAGGACTATGTGTATGTCGGCAGCAACGAATTTCGCGGTCTCCACTACGGTGATGTGCTGCAACTGACAAAAGACCAGAAAACATTTTTTAAACGGGAAAACAGGAAAAATGTCAGGGATGTGAAAGATTTGTTCCCGTATTACTACCTCCTTTGTGTGAAAAACTTCGATGTTGCGGCTGAAAACAGCCTGGACGAGTGGATGTACTATTTGAAGAATAATGCCATTCCCGACAATTTCACAGCGCCCGGTCTGGACGAAGCGAGGAAACGGCTTCGGTACGACAACCTTTCGGATGAAGAAAAGCGTAACTACGACAACCACCTGGAGGAAACCCGGAACATACGAAGCTCGATCGACACCGCAGTCTTTAAGGGCGAGCTGATCGGCCTGGAAAAAGGCGAAGCAATCGGCCTGGAAAAAGGTGAAGCAATCGGCCTGGAAAAAGGCGAAGCAATCGGAGAACGGAAAAAAGCGTTAAACATAGCCCGAAACCTGTTAAGCAAAGGCATGTCCGTTCATGATGTATGCGATGTAACCGGTTTATCGGAAGAACAAATAATATCAGATACATAATACGTTAATTATTAATTTTTTTCAATGAGTAGAGTTTTAGTGATTGGAGCCGGCGGTGTAAGTACGGTGGCAGTGAAGAAGATGGCGATGAACCCGGATGTTTTTACGGATATCATGCTGGCAAGCCGGACAAAAAGCAAGTGCGACAGGATTGCCGCCGACATAAAAAACATGTCGATTCAAACGGCGCAGGTGGATGCTGATAAAGTCGATGAATTATTGAAATTATTTGAATCGTTCAAGCCTGATTTAGTAATGAATCTGGCGCTACCCTATCAGGATTTATCTATCATGGACGCCTGTTTAGCTTATGGCGTCAGTTATTTGGATACAGCCAATTATGAACCGCCGGATGAAGCCAGATACGCATACGGCTGGCAATGGGCTTACAGGGAACGTTTCGAAAAAGCAGGCCTGACGGCTATTCTCGGATGCGGATTTGATCCGGGCGTGACAAGCGTTTTTACCGCCTACGCGGCAAAACATCATTTTTCGGAAATTCATTACCTTGACATCGTCGACTGTAACGGCGGCGACCATCACAAGGCATTCGCCACAAATTTCAACCCTGAAATCAATATCCGCGAAATCACCCAGCGCGGCAAATATTTTGAGAACGGCGCGTGGATTGAAACCGATCCGTTATCCGTGCATCTGCCGCTTAACTATCCGGGTGTAGGAATTCGCGAATCCTACCTGATGTACCACGAAGAACTGGAAAGTCTTGTAAAGAACTTCCCTACCCTCAAACGCGCGCGCTTCTGGATGACTTTCGGACAGGAGTACCTGACGCATCTCCGCGTCATGCAGAATATCGGCATGACAAGCATCAAACCTGTTCTGTATAAGGGAATTGAAATTGTTCCGATACAGTTCCTGAAAGCGGTATTGCCCGACCCGGGCACGCTGGGCGAAGATTACACCGGCGAAACGTCTATCGGCTGCCGGATAAGGGGTTTGTATAACGGACAGGAACGTACATATTATATATATAACAACTGCAGTCATCAGGCGGCATACAGAGAAACAGGCGCACAGGCAGTGAGTTACACAACCGGCGTACCTGCCATGATCGGCGCAAAATTGTTCCTGCAGGGGTTATGGACGAAACCGGGCGTGCGGAATCTTGAAGAGTTTGATCCCGAACCGTTTATGAATGAACTGAACACACAGGGTTTACCCTGGCATGAAATCTTAGATATTGACCTTGAATTATAATTATGAAAATTGGAGATAAAATCCCCGACCTGTTAGGTCTGGATCAGGATGATAAGGAAGTAAGGCTTAGCGATTACAAAGGCCAAAAGATTGCATTGTATTTTTATCCGAAAGACAACACAGGCGGCTGTACGGCGGAAGCATGCAGCTTGCGCGACGGATATGCGGATTTACGGAAAGCGGGATATGAAATTATCGGCGTGAGTAAGGACAGCGCGAAATCACATAAGGGATTTATTGCAAAATATAATTTGCCGTTCCGGTTGATAGCCGATACCGGTAACCGGCTGCAGGAACTGTTTGGCGTGTGGGCTGAGAAAAGTCTGTACGGACGTAAATATATGGGAACATTACGCCAGACTTTTCTGATTGACGAAAACGGTATCGTTGAAAAGATCATCGAAAAAGTGAGGACGAAGGATCATGCGGGGCAGATTTTAGAGATTAGAGTTTAGAGATTAGAGTTTAGAGATTAGAGATTAGAGTTTAGAGATTAGAGTTAAAAATTAAAAAAAACTGAAAGAATTATGGCAAAGGAAAAGGAAGAAAAGGTCATTCAACAGGAAGGCGGAGCGAACGCGGACAAGTTGAAAGCGCTGCGGGCGGCGATGGACAAGATAGAGAAAAGTTACGGAAAGGGTTCGATCATGAAACTTGGCGACGAGCAAATCGATAGTATTGAAGTCATTCCAACCGGCTCTATCGGACTGAATGCGGCGCTGGGTGTAGGCGGATATCCGCGCGGACGGGTGATTGAGATTTTCGGCCCGGAATCATCCGGCAAAACAACGCTGGCGATTCATGCGATAGCCGAAGCGCAAAAGAGCGGCGGCATCGCGGCATTCGTAGACGCGGAACATGCGTTTGACCGTTTTTATGCGGAAAAACTGGGCGTGGACGTCGATAACCTGTGGATTTCACAGCCGGATAACGGCGAGCAGGCGCTGGAGATTGCCGAGCAACTGATTCGTTCGTCGGCAGTCGATATCGTTGTGATCGACTCGGTGGCCGCATTGACGCCGAAAGCGGAGATTGAAGGCGAGATGGGCGACAGTAAGATGGGGTTGCAGGCGCGACTGATGTCGCAGGCTTTGCGCAAACTGACGGGTACGATCAGCAAAACAAAAACGACATGTATCTTTATCAACCAGTTACGTGAAAAAATCGGCGTGATGTTCGGCAATCCCGAAACGACGACAGGCGGTAACGCGCTGAAGTTTTATGCCTCCATACGTGTGGATATACGGCGCGTAGGCCCGCTGAAAGACGGGGAAGACGTGATTGGCAATCAGGTTCGTGTGAAAATCGTCAAGAACAAGGTAGCCCCTCCTTTCCGCAAGGCTGAATTTGACATCATGTTCGGCGAAGGCATCTCGCATACAGGCGAGATTATCGACCTCGGCGTCGACCTGAATATTATCAAAAAGAGCGGATCATGGTTCAGTTATCAGGATACAAAACTCGGACA
>Ga0082212_10000221_pt1 | contig 83946 bp, 70 predicted proteins | sample TergutNt197P3_FD_71548 | JGI IMG/M metagenome (GOLD analysis project Ga0082212, IMG submission 71548) | Neocapritermes taracua P3 segment gut microbial communities from Petit-Saut dam, French Guiana - Nt197 P3 | ecosystem: Host-associated > Arthropoda: Insects > Digestive system > Gut ...
CATCCCGCTGGCCACAGTCGGCTCGGCGATAAACGACATCTATGTCGCCCCCGGCATAGCGGGCGGCACGGGGCCATACACGTTCACGGCGGCGGGGCTCCCGGCGGGCATATCGATCAGCGCGGCGGGCCTTATCTCCGGCACGCCGACGCAGGAGGATGACGCTGACACAGCGCTCATTTTTGTGGGAGACAGTGCCGGAGGAAGTGACGCTATTACCATAAATATCGGCGCTATAACCCCTCCCGGCACCCCGCTGTCCTTCGAATACAGCCCTGATTATGACATCCCGCTGGCCACAGTCGGCTCGGCGATAAACGACATCTATGTCGCCCCCGGCATAGCGGGCGGCACGGGGCCATACACGTTCACGGCGGCGGGGCTGCCCGCTGGCATAACGATCAGCGCGGCGGGCCTTATCTCCGGCACGCCGACCGCGACGGGCACGGCGGGAACGGCGACGATCACCGTGACCGACAGCGCGGCGCCGACTCCAGATACGAAAAGCATTACGATAAGCTACGGCACGATCTGCGCCGCCGGCACGCTGCTGACATTTACAGACAGCGCGGCGTTCAATATACCCGCGTCCTCGGTCGGAGTGGCTATAGCGGAAATCAATGTCGCTTCCGGCGTAGCGGGTGGAACTGCGCCGCACACATACATCGCAGAAGACCTGCCCGACGGGCTCTTCATCACCTCGGCAGGCGTCATCATGGGCACACCGGAAGCGGCAGTCGCGGCTGGTGCGGCGACCATCACCGTCACCGACAGCTTGTCGCCGGATCCGAACACGGCGAGCATCACGATAAGCTATGGCGCCATTACGGGAACGACCTACACCGTAACATTCAACGGCAACGGGGGAACGTCCTCCGAGGCGACCCGCTCGGTGTATACTGGCATGATTATAGGGGCGCTGCCGTCGGCCACGCGCCCGGGAGGCTACACGTTTAACGGATGGTTCACCTCTGCGAGCGGCGGCGCTCAGATCACGGCGGCCACGACAGTCGGCGCAGACGTGACCTATTACGCACAATGGACATTCACCGGCGGCGGAGGCACGCCCCCCGGAGGCGGCGGCGGGCTGACACCGCCGACGGAGCAGCCGACAACCCCACCGGCGGTGGAGCTGCCTGACGGCGCGACTCTTGAGACCCCGGACGGCCAGGACCCGGTGGTCGGCGACGACGGCACGATAACGCTCCCCGGCGGCGGGACGGTGACGACAGGCGACGACGTGACAATAACAGTGCCGCCGGACACGACAATAGGGCAGGACGGCGACATCACAATCCCGCAGGGCGGCACGGCGACGGTGGAGACGCCGGGCGGCGCGAGCGTCACGCTGCCGGGCGGATCGACGATCACGGACGGCGGCTCGACCCTCACGGTCGGCCCCGGCGGAGGCACGGTCACCTACGGCGACGGAAGCACGGCGAGAGTACCGGGCGGGACGGTCATAGAGATCCTCGACGCGGGAGTGCCGCTGGGCGGGTTCGATTTCCTGTTCCCGGCGCCCTTCGCCGACGTCCCGACCGACGCATGGTACTATTTCGACCTGATGTACACAATGGACATTGGGCTCATCAAGGGCAAGACGGCCGACTCGTACGAGCCGGAAGAATTCTTCACCTTTGCCGAGGCGGTCACGCTCGCGGCTCGCATGCACCAGCTCTACACTACTGGCGGGATAACCCTCGACAACGGCGAGCCTGTATGGTACCAGAGCTACATTGACTACGCGCTGGAAAACGGGATAATCGACAATACAAATTACGACTGGGACGCCCCGGCGACTCGCGCCGACTACGTCGGGATATTCGCCAACGCGCTGCCCGAAGAGGCGCTCCCGTTTATCAACGAGGTGGCTGACGGGTCTATCCCGGACGTGCCGATGGACCACCCGCAGGCGGCGGCGATATACAAGCTGTACCGCGTAGGCATACTCGAGGGCGTGGACGGAGACCACTATTTCCTGCCCGACACGAACATCAAGCGCAGCGAGATAGCGGTTGTGGCGGCCCGTATGATGAACCCCGAGGCGCGGGTTGAGTTTAGCATCTAAACCCGCAAGCTATTGCCGGAAGCTTATGGATAGCTCCCGGCAAACAATGCGGATACTATGGATGTTTGTATGCAAAAATACGAAACGCGGTTTGCCGGAAAGCAAGCCGCGTTTTCGTAGTTACAGGTCACTCTCCTGTGCAAATGCGATAAAATGGGCGTATGATGCGCAGAAAGTGAGGGAATTCCGGCTACTGTCACGGAACTGACCGAAATTAAGACGCATAATACGCCCATTTCAGACGAACCGTGACTTGTAACTTTTCGTAGACTGAAATGGGGTTGATTAAAAAACATCTTTGACAAAAAGCACCGTTAGTGTTACAATGGGTTATATTGGAGGTGTTTATATGTCAGCAGAAACAACAGTCTTCAGCGTCCGTATGGATTCCGGTGTGAAAGATAGCCTTGATAGCTTCTGCGCCGCCGTAGGCATGAATGCCAACACAGCGATAAATATGTTTGCGCGTGTGGTAGCTCGGGAAAAGCGGTTACCGTTCGATGTGGCCATCGACCCATTCTATGATGAACGGAACATTAAGCATTTGCTGGAAATCAAAGCCGATATAGAATCGGGTGAAGCGAAGCTGACTGCGCATGAACTTATCGAGGTAGACGATGATTAAGTTGCAGGTCAACAGCTAGAGATATACGCTTGCAAAGGGCATTATGATTGAAACTTTGATAGTACTATGATGAACTGATGCTGCTTTTAATGGGGGGAGATGCGTTGAGCGCTAACAATAAACAGAGAGCAACAATATCGTACGCGTGGGTGATCCTTGGCGTCCTCTATATCGGGCTGGTAGCCGCTTTTGGAATGCGCTCGTCTTTCGGGGCGTATATATCGCCGTGGGAAAAGGAGTTTTCCGTAAGCAGGTCCGTAGTGACGTCGATATCGATGGTTAACTTTGCCGTTTTCGCCATTGGCCAGCCTTTGGCGGGCAAGCTGAATGACTATTTCGGCAAAAGCTTCGTCCCTTCGGTGAGCATTTTCCTTGTAGGGATAAGCCTTCTTCTGACTTCGCGGGCCAGCCAGATGTGGCAGGTATTCCTCCTGTTCGGAGTTGTGTTCTCATTCGGAGTCGCAGGCTGCAGCAATTCCATCCCGGTTGTGATAATAACCAACTGGTTCGAGAAAAAGAAAGGGCTCGCCCTCGGGCTTGCCATGTCCGGCATGGCGGTCGGCCAACTGGTAATGGTCCCCGTGAACCTTTTCATAATCGATAGCCTTGGCTGGAGACAGGCGCTGGTAATACTGAGCATAATCATTATGGCCGTCGTCGGGCCGCTTTACATTTTCTTTCTGCGCTACAAACCCGAAGAGAAGGGCATGAAGCCATACGGGTACTCGGAGCCCGAGGCTGCAAGCGGGAGCATTGATGCCGGGGGAGCCGTCGAGCCTGTTTCCCCGAAAAAAGAAAAGCCCATCCCTGTATTCAATGTGCTCAGGATGAAATCGTTCTGGTGCATCACGATACCGTATTTTGTCTGCGGGTTTACCGATGTGGGTTTGATACAGACGCACCTGATACCAATGGCTCAGGGGAAAGGCTTCCCGCTAACGAACATTGCGCTCGCTTCAAGCATGATAGCTATAGCGAATATAGCCGGGACTATAGTCACAGGCCATCTATCGGATCTTTTCAGCAACAAGCGGCAGTTGGCGCTTATATACGCCATGCGCGCCGCCACGTACGTTTTTCTGATCTTTATCAAGAGCTCGTGGCTGCTTCCTGTTTTTGCCATAATATACGGCGCAGTGGAAATGGCGTCGATCGCGCCGACAAATTCGCTTGTGGTTCAGATGTTTGGCAAGTTTTCGACCGGGGCAGTTCTGGGGATAGTAGCGGTAAGTCATCAACTAGGTGGCGCTATAGGGTCCTGGCTGCCGGGGAAGATTTTTGATATGACGGGCTCATACAACATGATTTTGATTATTTCCGTCGCAATGCTTCTTGCCGGCTCAGGAATCATATTGCAGCTCGCGGAGCCCGAAAGACGAAAAGATAAATAACAGCAATTAGTGCCGACTTTAAAGGAGCTGCGCGGCACGGGGCTTTTTGTTGAGGGAATACCGGCTGCTGTCGCGGTACTGACCGAAATAACAAAACCCATGCCGCGCAGCTTCGAAGCAAATGCGCGCGGCATGGGGCTTTTTTTGTTGATGGAAAACCAGCTACTGTCACGGTACAGGTTACGTGCCAAAGAAGGAGAAGTGCATATAATCATGGTTTGAGCGCCAGTCGGTTCCGCCCCAGCCCCATCCCAACCTGCGGAACGCGCGCTCGACGTCGCCGCCTACCGGTATCGAATACGGGTCTGATCCGGGCCTCCAATAGGAACCGGCCCCTATGCGCCCGTCTGGGAATACTTGATAGTTTTCAGTCGGGTTTATGTCAACCGCGGTCCCCGAAGGGTGTTCGCCGCTGCCGCGCCTCCAGGCGAAGCCGCCGATGCTTCGTATGGGGAACCTCTCCGGACCATAGAATATCTCATTAAAAATCGTGATTATATCGCCGGCAACGTATCTGTGCACAGTGACAGTCGTTGTGGTCGAATATTTTTGTCCGCTGCTATTGATCCTCCATACAGGAATCGTGACAGTGGTCATATACTGTAGAGCTTCTTCTTCTGAGACGAAGTCGAAAACATAGTCTTCCTCGTTCCTCGTGCTAATGCTGTAAGTCTCCTCCCAAACGCCTGTCATTTCCAGGCTAATGTACGCATATCCTGATATAACCCGCCTGTTTTCGTCAACCGCAGCCAGAGAGACGATATTCGTCCCTGTTGTCAGCATCCACCCGTTGAGAGACGATGAAGGCTGTGTCACGTAATGATCCAGCAGGCCTTGGCTGGTCGTCAGCCTGATCCTGTAGCCGCTTGCGCTATCGACGGGATCCCAGCGGACGATTACGCCGTTTTGTATGTCAAATGACGACCCGTCGTCGGGAGAAGTGAAAACCGGGGCGTCGAGGTTGCGGGCCAGGAGAGGGGAGTCCGGGCGGCCGGCGGCGTCCGAAAAGGTTTCATAAACGCGCTTTACAGTTATTATGCTTTGTTCGATCGTGCAGTTATCATTCGGCATATATCTGCCGCCGTCGCCTCTTACGATACCCTGGCTAGCCATATATGCGGCGGGTCGCCGCGCCCATGCGCTTATATTGCCATAATCGGAAAACATGGACAGGATCCCGTCGACCTCGTCAGCGTCCACTGCCTGATCGGGGTAGCAGTAAACAATCGCGTTGTACAGCATTGTGAAGACCTCTTCGCGATTCATTTCGTCTGCCTTGCCCAGAATTACCTTTCCGTCGGAAGTGCGCCCTTTGCCGTTGACTATGCCGGCCGCGTAAGCTTTGTAGAAGTGATCCGGTATGTACCAGTCGTCATCGTCAAAAACGACGCTGTAATCACCGGCTATTGTTCTGTTTGCCAATTTCTCGCACAAGGTGACGACCATCTCGCAGAGCATATCTTTTGTGACTGTGTCATGGACTGAGATTTCGTATATGATATAAGGATTGACAAGCCCCCATTGGTATGCGACTTCCAGCTCAAAAGCCGCCCATTCGGACGGGGTAGCCTCGGCAATCGGAGCGAGAAATGCCGACTGGAGTATTATCAATGCCAAAGACAGCGAAGCAATCGTTTTTTTCATAATCAACCTTAAATATTTGAGACCGTTCAAAGAATGCTTGAAATCGTTGTTTCTCTGAAACCAGGGAGCTTCCCGGCCTCGGAACAAACATAAGACGCCGTGCTCATGTTATCATATATGCCGCAAACTTTCAACACCGCGCGGAAATGAAAAAAGTTTGCATTTAGCGGCCAGTTCTGATAGAATGCAGTGCGTATGCCCTGATAGGGCGAATATTGGCGGAAGATAAGCCGCAAACGCAGGAGGAAACAAAATTGAATATTAAAAGCTGTGAAAAAAAAGAAAAAAGCATGGCGGAGATAATCATTGAAGTCGATGCGGAGGAACTTGACAATGCGATAAGCGAGGCATACAGAAAAAACAAGAATCGCGTCTCTGTTCCCGGATTTCGCAAAGGAAAAGCTCCGAGAAAAATAATCGAGAGGATGTATGGCTCTTCGATTTTTCATAGCGATGCATTGGACATTCTCCTGCCCGGAGTGATCGGATATGCGATGGATGAGTCTGAGCTCAAGCTGGTCGGCTATCCTCAGGTGTCGGACGTCGATATAGAAGAAGACTCAAGCGGAGCGGTAATTACTATCATGGCTTCGCTTTATCCAGACGTCAAACTCGGGGAATACAAAGGGCTTTCGGCTGTCAAACCTGCAGTCGAAGTGCCTGAGAGCGAGATAGACCTAGAGGTTGACGCCGTGCGGCAGCGCAATGCGCGGATAGAGAAGGTGGACCGCCAAGTAGAAAACGGGGATATTGCGATTATAGACTTTAAAGGATTCTTGGATGGAGAGGCTTTCGAAGGCGGCAGCGGCGCCGGATTTGAGCTGGAAATCGGATCCGGGTCATTCATTCCGGGCTTTGAGGAAAAATTAATCGGCATGGCCATAAATGAGCAGCGGGATATCGATCTGATATTCCCCGACGAATATAAAGAGGATCTGGCCGGAAAACCTGTTGTTTTCAAGGTCACGCTGAACGAACTCAGGGAAAAGCAGCTTCCCGAACTTGACGACGAGTTCGCAAAGGACGTATCCGAATTCGACACTCTTGACGATTATAGGGCCGACCTTAGGGGCAGAATCTTGAAAGTCAAGCAAGAAGACGCGGAGAGCGCGTTCGAGAATGCCCTTATAGACAAGTTGCTCGAAACAGTGGAAGCGGACATACCGGACTCTATGGTTGAGGAGCAATTGGACATAGGGATGCAAAACTTCGCGAGACAAGTCTCGTCGTATGGCATGGAACCTTCCGCATACCTCCAATTGATGAACACGACGCCTGAGCTTTTCCGTGAAAACATGCGCGCGTCAAGCGAAAAACAGGTCAAGGCGATACTTGCGCTCTCGAAGATCGCCGAAATCGAAGGGATAGAAGTCAGCGAAGATGAAATCGAGGCCGAATACAAGGCGGCTTCAGAGCGTTTCGGCACAGAGATCGAAAAAATCAAAGAGTCCACGGAAAAAGAACAGGTAATCTATGATATCAAGCTCCGTCGGGCAACCGGAATAATCACAGACAACGCAATTGCTGAAGAGCCGGAGCGGGAAGACGGCGAGAAGCCTGAAAAGCCTCCGGCAAAAAGCAAAAAGGCGGCCCCGAAGAAACCGGCGGCGGACGCCGAAGTAAGCGGCGATGCTGAGCCGGCAGGAACCGAACCGGAAAAAGAAACCAAACAGAAAAAAGAGCCGGTAGCAAAAACTGCGCCCGATGCCGAGACGGCTGTTCAGGAAAAGCCTAAGAAACCGGCTGCAAAAAAGCAGCAAAAACCAGCAGCGCAAAAACCGGAAGGAGATGAACAATGATGAGCTTGGTCCCATATGTAGTTGAACAAACATCGCGCGGCGAACGGTCGTATGATATTTTCTCCAGGCTGCTGAACGACCGCATCGTGTTTCTCAGCGAAGAAGTGAATGATACGACTGCAAGCCTTGTAGTTGCGCAACTGCTTTACCTTGAAGCGCAGGACCCGGACAAAGATATCCAGTTTTATATCAACAGCCCGGGCGGTTCGGTGACGGCGGGGCTTGCGATTTATGATACGATGCAATACATCAAAGCGGATGTGTCGACCATGTGCATCGGGCTTGCGGCCAGCATGGGGGCATTCCTGCTTTCTTCGGGAACAAAGGGCAAGCGAATTGCGCTGCCAAATGCGGAGATCATGATCCACCAGCCAACCGGCGGCTTCAAAGGGCAAGCGACAGATATTCAGATACATGCGGAGAATATTCTGCGCACGAAAGACAGGCTCAACAGCATACTTGCCGAAAACACCGGCAAGCCGGTTGAAGCAATCCGTGAAGCTTCGGAAAGGGACAACTTCATGACTGCCGAGGAGGCAAAAGAATTTGGCCTGATTGATAACGTGATTTTTAGAAGATAGCGGCAAGACAGGGTTAGGATGGTCATAAACGATGCAGAAAAATGACGATGGAAGAGTAGTCAGGTGCAGTTTTTGCGGCAAAAGGCAAGATCAGGTAGAGAAGGTCATTGCCGGGCACGGGGCTACCTATATATGCAACGAGTGCGTTTCGCTGTGCACAACTATTCTCGGTGACGAGTTCATCCCGATGAATATTGTTCAAACGGAAAGAAAAGAGCTGGACATTGAATTCAGCCATCTTCCAAAACCTGTGGAGATCCGCACGATCCTTGATGATTACGTTGTTGGGCAGGAAGACGTGAAGATAGCGCTTTCCGTGGCTGTATACAATCACTACAAGCGCCTTTTGCACCAGAACAAGGACGACACGGAACTGCAAAAGAGCAATATTCTCATTATAGGGCCGACAGGTTCCGGGAAAACGCTATTTGCGCAAACGCTTGCAAAGATACTGAGAGTCCCGTTCGCGATAGCGGACGCGACGACTCTGACAGAAGCGGGATATGTAGGCGACGATGTCGAAAACATTCTCTTAAGGCTTCTCCAAGCCGCTGATTTTGACGTGGAAGCCGCGCAGTGCGGGATAATATATATTGACGAGCTGGACAAAATAGCGAGGAAAAGCGAGAATACGTCAATTACGCGCGACGTTTCAGGCGAAGGGGTGCAGCAGGCGCTGCTCAAGATACTGGAAGGGACCGTGTCGAACGTTCCGCCGCAAGGCGGGCGCAAACACCCCCATCAGGAGTTCATAAGCATTGACACTACAAATATCCTCTTTATATGCGGGGGCGCTTTTGAAGGGATAGACAAGATAATAGAAAACAGGCTTGACAAAAAGAGCATCGGATTCGGAGCCGAAATAAAAAGCAAAAAGGACAAGGATATCGGCGAGATACTAAAAAATATCCAGTCGCACGATCTCCTGAAGTATGGGCTCATACCGGAACTCGTGGGGCGCATGCCTGTGATCGCGCCTTTGAAATCGCTGACCAGGGAAGATATGGTACGCATATTGAAGGAACCTAAAAATTCGCTTGTGCGCCAGTACAAGACATTGCTCAGCTATGACAACGTATCGCTCGAATTCACGGATGAAGCGCTTGAGGCTATAGCGGACAAAGCAATCGAAATGGAAATAGGCGCGCGCGGATTGCGCAGCATTTTAGAAAAAATCATGCTTCAGATAATGTATGATATCCCTTCAGACAGAAAGATCGAAAAAGTAACAATTACGAAAGAATGCGTGGTTGATATGGCTTTGCCGCTGATATCAAAAAGGCCAAAGCCGCAAATTGACCCCGACGTGATATCCGCGAGCTGAGCAGCATAATACTGATCTGCGGCCGGCAGTGCGGAGCCGGGGGTTGGGCGCAGCCTTCAGCCAAGTTTTAGACGTTTTCCGGAGGAGACACAACAATGAGCGAGTTCAACGATCAATTGACGGAGTTCCTGCCGCTTCTGGCGCTCCGCGGCCTTTCGGTATTCCCTAGCATGCTTTTGAATTTTGATGTTGAGCGCCAGATGTCGACAAGCGCGATAGACGTCGCTACGAATGGAGACAGGAAGATCTTTCTGCTGGCGCAAAAGGACATTACAAAAGAGACGCCAAGCGAACGCGATTTATACAGAATTGGCACAATTTGCTATATAAAGCAGGTCTTGAAGATCCCCGGCGGAGGAATGAAGGTGCTGGTCGAAGGGGGCAATCGCGCGAGGCTGGTTTCGCTGAGAGGCGAGAGAAAGTACTTTGTTGCCGAGGTAAAGCCGATCTATGAGGAAGAGACCCGGAATAAGACAGCGCGAACCGAAGCGCTGATACGCAAGAGCATAAGCCTTTTCGATACATATGCAGCGTTGTCGGCCGGCGTCAAAAAAGAAACAGTCCTGGCGCTTTTCGCGTATTCCGACCCCGGCAGCATTGCAGACTATATAATTCAAAACATGTACACTAAACCGGAAAAGAAGCAGATGATACTTGAAACGCTCAATCCGGTCAAGCGGCTTGAGATAATTTGCGATATGCTGGCCCGCGAGATAGAAGTATTGGCGATAGAGCGCCAAATAGACACAAAACTGAGAATGCGCCTGGAGAATAATCACAGGGAACATGTTCTTCGCGAACAGCTTAAAATCATTCAGTCCGAGCTTGATGGAAGCTTGCCGGACGAAACGAGCGATTCGATGGCATACAGGGAAAAGATCGTCGCCCTGGAGCTGGAAGAGGAAACCGAGAAGAAAATATTAAAAGAGGTAGATAAGCTGGAGCGGCAGTCTTTTGGCTCCGCCGAGGCCTCCGTTATCAGAAACTACCTCGACGTCTGCCTGGAACTGCCATGGAATACGACTACGCAAGAGCGCATAGACGTCGCGGCCGCAAGGAAGATACTCAATGACGATCATTACGGGCTTGACAAAGTCAAGGAAAGAATTCTCGAATTCATCGCCGTCCGGCAGCTCGCGCCCAATGTGAAAGGCGCGATACTCTGCCTTGTCGGGCCTCCCGGAGTAGGGAAGACGTCAGTCGCCATAAGCGTAGCCAGAGCGCTCAACAGGAAGCTGGCGAGAATCGCGCTCGGCGGCGTCCATGACGAAGCTGAGGTGCGAGGCCACAGAAAAACATATATTGGGGCTATGCCGGGGCGCATAATAGCGGCCCTGAAGCAGGCGGGCAGCCGAAACCCGTTGATCCTTCTTGACGAGATCGACAAACTGGGGCGCGACCACAGGGGAGATCCGGCGTCGGCGCTGCTGGAGGCGCTTGACCCGGAGCAGAACAGCACATTCCGAGATAATTACATGGAGGTGCCGTTCGACCTTTCAGACGTTATGTTTGTGACGACCGCGAACACAACGTCATCAATACCGAAACCTTTGCTCGACAGGATGGAGATCATAGAGCTTACGAGCTACACTGATATCGAGAAGCTAGAGATAGCCAAGAAGTACCTGGTTCCGAAACAGCGGAAAAAACACGGCGTCAACGGCAATCAAATCAAATTCCGCGACGATGCGATACTTGAGATTATTTCAGGATATACTCGCGAATCGGGCGTGCGCATCCTCGAACGCGAGATAGCGGCTGTTTGCAGAAAGACAGCTTCAAAGCTGGTGTCAAACGAATTTAAGTCTGTCACGCTGACAAAAGAGATGCTTGATGTTTATCTCGGCGTGCAAAAATACAAACCGGAGACGCTCTGGCAGGGTTCGGAAATCGGCCTTGCAAATGGTCTTGCATGGACGTCGACCGGCGGTTCGGTGCTTGAGGTCGAAGTCAATGTCATGGAAGGGACCGGCAAACTGGAGCTGACCGGAAACCTTGGCGACGTCATGAAAGAATCAGCGCAGGCAGCCGTGTCGTATATCAGGAGCAGGGCGAACAGGCTCAGGATAGATCCGGAGTTTTACAAAACGCACGATATACATATACACTTCCCCGACGGCGCGATTCCGAAAGACGGTCCGTCCGCCGGCATAACAATGTGCATAGCAGTCATATCGGCGCTAAGCGGGGCGCCTGTGAGACGAGATATCGCGATGACAGGAGAGGTGACGCTGCGCGGCCGGGTACTGAAAATAGGCGGCTTGAAGGAGAAAACGATGGCAGCTATGCGCTCCGGCGTGAAGACTGTCATAATACCGGCCGAAAACGAACACGATCTGGAGGAGATAGACCAGACAGTGCGGCAGGCCCTCAACTTTATCACAACAGACGATATAGACAGCATAATTGAAGTCGCGCTGGATTTTTCGGGCGTCGAGGCCTCTCAATTTGACGATACGCGCAGCGCATTCACGGAACGCATTACGGATTTGCAGGGCGGAAAAATGAGAAAAAAGCCAATGGGCAACGTTCAGGAAATAGTTGTAGACGAAAACGGCCAAACAGCGCCCAGCACGCGGATCAAGCACTGAGACAATGAATATACACAATGTTGAGTTTGTCAAGTCGGCTGCGGCGGCAAAAGGATTTATCGAAGACGCGTTTCCGCAGATAGTGTTTTCGGGAAAATCGAATGTCGGCAAATCTTCGGTGATAAACAAACTGCTGAACCGCAACAATTTTGCGCGGGTCAGCTCGTACCCCGGGAAGACTGTTCATGTGAACTATTTTTTAGTCGGCAAAGCCGCGTACTTTGTTGATTTGCCGGGGTATGGCTATGCAAAGGTCCCGAAGGCAGAGCGCGATCGCTGGGCGATACTGATGGAGGCTTTTTTTTCCGGCGCCGGGAATATTACGCTTGGAGTCATGATAGTAGACGCGCGGCACAAACCTACGGACGACGATGTGACGATGGCAAACTGGTTTAAATCGACGAATTGCCCGCTCATTGTACTGGCGAATAAAATTGATAAAGTAAAAAACAGCGAAAAGGAGCGGAACATCGGCATTATCCGCGAAACGCTTGATTTTGATGAAAACACGCAGATAATAATGTTCTCGGCAGAAAAAGGGACGAACAGGGATATACTGCTCCGAGAAATTGAAAACGCAGTCGAAAACGCAAAAGGGGCGACCTGAAGCTGCCTTATTTAGCTGGATTCTGAAACAACGAGCCGCTCGCAGGTTGCATTTTCTGCTATATATGATCCGGAGATTTTGTTTTGGCGAATATTTTCAATAACCTTGATTGGTCGATTCTGACAGGCGCGCTATTGTCGATAATACCGGCGCTGGTATGCATCACTATTCATGAACTCGCGCACGGCGTCACAGCTTACAAGCTGGGGGACAATACTGCAAAAGACATGGGCAGGCTTACTTTGAACCCGATCAAACACATCGACATATTCGGATTGCTGATGATGCTTGTTTTCAGGTTCGGCTGGGCCAAGCCTGTCCCGGTCAATATGCGCAACTTCAAAAGGCCGAGGATAGGCATGGCGATCACAGCCATAGCCGGGCCGTTGTCAAACCTGGCGCTCGCGTCTTTGATCCTGTTTGTTTACGGGCTGGTGTTCGTGAGTTTAGGAGGGCTGCAGCCACACGGAACGGAAGGCGCGGCTCTGTCGATAATCGAACGCACGGCATATTTGAGCATAGCGCTCGCCGTTTTCAATCTTGTGCCTATTCCGCCGCTTGACGGATCCAAGGTGCTTTTCTCATTTCTATCTGATCAGGTTTACTACAAACTTATGCGTTACGAACGGTTTGGAATAATAGTTCTTATAGTAGTATTGAATACGCAGTTATTCAGCAAAACGATCGGAACCCTGACAGCGACCCTGTTTGACAAGATGCTTGTCATAGCGCTGGCTGCGTTCAACCTGGTGAACAGATAGGGCGTCCGGAGCAGGGCGGCTTGATTCGAAGCAAATCGACGATATCTTCGCGCCTATTGGAGACGGCATAATGGAAAGTCCTGTTTTCAGACTTGAGGGAATAGTAAAATCAAAAGACGAGACCTCTGATTTCGAGGGCCCTCTGGTATTGATACTCCAATTATTGAGCAAAAACAAAGTCGAGATCAGAGATATCAGCATATCGAGCATACTTGAACAGTACCTTGAGTATCTTGAGGCAATGGCGGAACTCGACCTCGACATAGCCAGCGAATTTGTGGCAATGGCGTCGCATCTTGCGTATATAAAGACAAAAATGCTGATTTCCGGGGGCGAGGAGGTTTCCGAGCTCGAACAGCTGATACTGTCACTCGAAGAATTGCAGCGCAGCGATGCATATCTGCAAATTAAAGAAATCGCAAAAACACTTTCCGAAATGTATGAACGGGAGGGCGTTATGATGCCGGGCCCGCCCGAATACCTGCCGCCCGACCCGGAATACGGATACGTCCACGAGACCGGAGATCTCCTTGACGCAGTTTTGCGGGTAATAGGCAGAGAAAACGCGATGCTGGACAGCATCAATCCGAGAGAGACGGTTTATCCTCGCCGCATAGTATTTTCCATCACGGACAAAGTCTCCGAAGTATTGGAAAGATTGAAGAGAGACGGCAACATACGGCTTGCCGAGTTATTCTACGGCAATGCCGGCCGATCCGAGACGATCGCGATTTTTATAGCCGTGCTTGAACTGTGCCGGATCGGCAATGTGCTTCTGACCGGAGGCGACGACAATATGACGCTTACCTACGCGGGTACGGGGAGGGAAGAAAGCGCAGCAGCAGCCGCGATAACAAATTATGAATGACCAACTGAGAATAAGTGAATACGAGCCTGACGGCGAGCGCATGGAAAACCTTGAACTGGAGTGTGTGATAGAAAGCATACTTTTTGTTTCGGGCGAACCTGTAAAAATAGCGCGTTTGGCAGCCGTAACGGGGGTAGAAGAGCATGCGGTCGAATCGGCGGCAAACGCAATGCGCGACAAGTACAGCTTTGAGCGCAGAGGCATAAGGCTTGTCAAGCTTGACGACGCCCTGCAGCTTTGTTCTTCGCCGGAATACTCCGAATATATCAGGCGCGCGCTTGAGACGAGAAAACCTCCGCAGCTTTCCCAGCCGGCTCTCGAAGTTTTGGCGATAGTCGCTTATTTCCAACCTGTGACAAGGGTCTTCATCGAGCAGGTGAGAGGCGTCGACAGCGTATACACAGTGGGATCGCTGCTTGACAGAGGGTTGATTGAGCCATGCGGCCGATTGGCGGCGCCGGGGCGCCCGCTTCTCTACAAGACGACGCACAAATTTCTTCGCACGTTTGGAATCGAGACGCTCGGCGAGCTGCCGGAATTGCCGTCGCAGGACGGCTCAGGAGTCGACAGAGAAGGCATAAAAAACGCGATTCTTGAACTAAAGGAACGCGAAGGTTCAGTCAGCACGGACAATGAGGGATCGTTATGATAGCCCTGGCTTCGATTATTGCGTTTTTCACAATTGTTGCTCTGCTGCGTTTTGGCATATCCGCGGAGTACGGCCAAAACGGTTTTAAGGCGGTTGCTCATATTGCGATATGGAAAATAGACATTTACCCAAGAGAGGAAAAACCCGGAAAAGAAGAAAAAAAAGCAGCCCGCAAAGCGCGAAAAAAGCAGAAATCCTTGGCGAAAGCCGAAAAGAAGGCAAAAAAAAGACCGGAGGAGGAAAAGCCGGGAACTCTGGAAACGCTTTTTGAAATGCTTCCGGGAATAAAAAAAGGGCTGGGCCGCCTGAGGCGAAAACTTCTCATCAGAAAAATATCTATTCACTTCGTTGCCGCAGGCGGGGATCCATACGGCACGGCGATGGCTTTCGGGGCTGCAAACGCGGTCGGCGGAGCGCTTATGCCGATGATTGAGAATAGTTTTCGTGTGAAGAGGCGAGATATACGCACATCTGCGGACTTTGTCGCGGATACGCACAGCATATACGTAAAAGCCTCTATTTCAATCGCAGTGTGGGAAGCCGTATATGTAGCGTCTTCGATCCTTCCCGCTTTGATAAAAAACGCAAGCAAATCAAAACATGACAAAAGAACTGCGAATAGAAGCGCAACTATTAGAAAGGATGTAAAGGCATATGGAAAAGCGACCGATTAGTGAACTAATGGAAACGACAATGCAGAAAATCCGGGAGATGATCGACGCCAACACGATAATAGGAGAGCCGGTTACTACGGCTGACGGGATAACGCTGATACCTGTGTCTAAAGTGAGCTTCGGATTCGCGGGCGGCGGCTCTGACGCCGCAAAAAAACCGGAGCCGCAAAACGGGTTCGGCGGAGGCATAGGCGCGGGCGTGAAAATCGAGCCTGTCGCATTTATAGTCGCAAACGGGGACAATATCAAACTCCTGCACATCGCGCCGCCGGCTGCTTCGACAGTTGACAGGCTTATTGAAACTGTGCCGGAGCTTTTTGACAAAGTCACGGATTTTTTGGGCAAGGACAAAGAAAAGGATAGCGATACGTATTGAATGCCGAGCGTCTTCAAAAAATTCTGTCCGGGCATGGAGTGACGTCGCGCCGAGAAGCGGAGAAAATGATACTGGCGGGCCGGGTTGCAGTCAATAATGCAACTGCGGTTCTCGGGCAAACCGCTGTGGACGGGATCGACGAAATAACCGTTGACGGCGTATCGATTGCGCCAAAAGGCGGCCTGGTATATATAATGCTCAATAAGCCGCGAGGGTTTATTACAAGCATGAATGACGAACGTGGCAGAAAGACCGTCATGGATCTTGTCGCGGACGTCGGCGCCAGGGTTTACCCTGTCGGCAGGCTTGATCTGAATTCCGAAGGCCTGCTTCTTATGACAAACGACGGACATTTTGCGAACGCTGTCGCGCACCCGTCGAACAACAAAAAGAAGACATATGATGTTAGCGTGCGCGGAGACGTTTCCACTGCCGAAGAGCTGTTGAGCCGCGCGATAGACGTCGGTTCGCACACTGTGCAAGCTGTCTCCGTTGAGCTAATCAAGCGAACGACGGAAGGCGGAGTCTTGCGCATAATTATAAACGAAGGCCGGAACAGGCAGATTCGGAATATGTGCTTGAAATCCGGGTTGGCCGTACAGTCGCTGAAACGGATAAAGATCGGCGCGCTGGAGCTTGGATCGCTTAAGACGGGACAGTGGCGGCGCCTGACGGAAGAAGAAAAGAAGTCGCTTGAACACTGAGCATATGAGTAAAAACGAATACGACGTAATTGTCATAGGCGGGGGAGCAGCCGGGATGTTCGGGTCAGCGGCAGCGGCGGATAGAGGCTCTCGCGTTTTGCTTCTGGAACGTAATGAACGAGTAGGAAGGAAACTGTCAATTACCGGCAAAGGCCGCTGCAATCTGACAAATGACTGCTCTGTCGGCGAAGTTCTGGAGAACATCCCGACGGGAGGGCGTTTTTTATTTAGCGCGCTTAACGGTTTCTCGCCGAGCGACACTATAAGGTTTTTCCGCTCCATCGGAGTACCCTTGAAGACAGAGCGGGGCAATCGCGTTTTTCCGCAGTCCGACAAAGCTGCAGATATTGTCGACGCACTGAGCAGCTATGCCGCCAATTCCGGCGTTACGCAGAGGCGTTGCAGGGTACGCGGCTTAACTATGGAAAACGGGCGCATCACCGGGGTGTCGACGCCGGAGGGGAATATTACGTGCGCGTCGGTAATCCTCGCTACCGGGGGCTTGTCATATCCGGATACAGGTTCGACCGGAGACGGGTACGTCATGGCGAAATCATGCGGGCATACGGTGACCGCGCTTCGGGGCTCGCTGGTCCCGCTTGTCGCGAAAGCGGATATTTGCGAAAGGGCCCAGAGCCTTGCGGACAAAGCGCACGCGTGCGCAAAGATGCAGGGGCTTACTCTGAAAAACGTGCGGCTATGCGTCCGCGATGGCGCGAAGAAACCTGTTTTTGAGGATTTCGGAGAGCTCCTGTTCACGCATTTTGGGTTGTCGGGACCTCTCGCGCTGTCTGCCAGCGCCCACATGCGCGACTTTGACAATAAAGAATTCTATGTAGAAATAGATTTGAAACCCGCGCTCGATGAAAAAAAACTCGACCTGCGCATTCTTCGTGATTTTGAAAAAAAATCAAACCGCGATTTCTCAAACTCCCTGGGGGATTTGCTGAACAGATTGATGATTCCTGTAATTGTTGAGAAATCAGGGATACCACCGGATACAAAGGTGCATTCGGTCAGCAGGGAGCAGAGGCATAACTTGATCAAGCTTTTAAAATCCTTTCGAATCGATATTGCCGGGCCGCGCCCGATCGAAGAGGCAATAGTCACTTCTGGTGGCGTTGAGACTTTGGAAATCAACCCGAAAACAATGGAATCAAAAATCGTCAAAGGACTGTATTTCGCGGGAGAAATCATAAACGCCGACGCGTATACAGGCGGGTTTAACCTACAGATAGCCTGGTCGACGTCGCACGCTGCGGGTAACTCTGCGGCAATGGCGGCGAGAGGATGACGCAGGCTGCGGTTCGCAAAGGTGGGCGGAGGTGCATATGGGGCATATAAGCGTTGCATTGGACGGTCATTCGGCGGCGGGCAAGAGCACTCTTGCCAGAAAAGCCGCTGCGCGTTTCGGGTTTATCTATGCGGATACAGGCGCGCTTTACCGCTGCATAGGGCTCTACGCGCTCAGAAACGGAGTCGGGTCCAAGGACAGGCAGGGCGTTGAGAACCTGCTGCCAGAGATAAAGCTTGAGATGAAGCATGACAGCGACGGGATGCAGCGCGTGCTGCTCTGTGGCGAAGATGTAACGGAGCAAATCAGGACGCCCGAGGCGTCGCTATACGCTTCGGATGTATCTGCAATGCCCGAAGTCAGAGAATTTCTTCTCTCTATGCAGCGTGGGATAGCGGAGAAAAACGATGTAATAATGGACGGCCGGGACATTGGAACAGTCGTCCTGCCTGACGCGGGGTTAAAAATTTTCATAACAGCGGAAGCCGGCGTTCGGGCAAAAAGGCGGTATATCGAGCTGCTTGAGAAAAACATCGATACAACCCTCGAAGAAGTCGAGAAAGAGATGAGATTACGGGACAAAAATGACAGCGAACGGGAAGCGTCGCCGCTGAAAGCTGCTGAAGACGCCATATTGCTAGATACAACGGATATGGACCTGGGCGAGAGTTTCGCCGCGCTTTGCAAGCTCATTGCCGGGAGGTTCGACTTATGAAAGCTGAACCGGCTTACAGATTCTACAGGAGATGCTTTCACATAGCGCGGGTACTATTCTCTATGCTGTTTTTTTATAAGGTGAAAGGCCGCGAGAATGTGCCGGACGGAGCTGCTATGGTCTGCCCGAATCATTCAAGCTATTTTGATCCGATCTTAGTCTCGCTCGCGCTGGGCATTGAACACTATGTCCATTACGTGGCAAAAATCGAGTTGTTCAATGTGCCGTTTCTATCTCCGCTCATAAGAAAGCTGGGAGCTATAAGCGTCGACCGGAACAGCTCAGATATATCTACTATAAAAGCGTCGCTCAAATACCTCAAAAAGGGAGAAAAAGTCGCGATATTTCCTGAGGGCAGACGCGCGACGGCTGATGAAGAGGTATCGGCAAAGTACGGCGCCGTAAAGCTTGCGGAACGCGCCGGAGTTCCTGTTGTCCCTATCTTTGTCCCAAGAAAAAAGCCGCTGTTCAGAAGGCTCTGGCTGGTCGTCGGAGAACCGTATTATATACAGGCGCAAGAAACCAAACGCACGGCGGATGACTATGCGCTGCTGGCTGATTCATTGATGGAAAAAATAGAATCATTGAATCACGCTGCGCTATCTTGAATGGATGGATTTTTGAATGAAGGTCATTACAGCGGAGTCGGCGGGATTTTGCTTCGGGGTGCGCAGGGCTGTTTCAATCTGCGAGAAAACAGCGCAAACGTGTCCCGAGAGTTTTACGCTCGGTCCGATCATACATAACAAGCATGTGATAAGCGAACTGCAGCGCAAAGGCGTCCGGGCGGCCGCTGACATTTCGGATATCCCCCCCGGCAGCACAGTCATAATAAGATCGCACGGAATCGGGAAAAAAGAGCATGATGTTCTTGCAGCGACAGGGGCAAGCATCATTGATGCGACATGCCCGGTCGTCAAGAAGATCCATGATATCGTAAGCGATGAATCGGCGCGAGGAAGGCTGCCTGTGATAATAGGCGAACGCAGCCATCCGGAAATAACCGCCATATTGGGTTGGTGCGATTCGGGGGAAATATTCGAGACAGCCGAGGAACTGGCAAAGTGGCTGGATATGGACGGAAATTCACAGAAACCTGTCTCTGTTGTGTTTCAAACAACGAATACACAGTTAGTTTACAAGTCTTGCGTTGAAATATTAAAAAAAGTGTGTACAAACTACAAAGTATTTGATACAATATGCGAAGCCACGTTCAAACGCCAGAAAGAGGCTGAGGAACTATCTAAAATCGCGGATGTCATGATCGTCGTTGGCGGGAAAAACAGCGCGAACAGCCTCAGACTAGCGGATATTTGCAGGCAACACTGTTCTGAAGTTTTATTCGTAGAAAGCGCAGAAGGTATTGAGAACGCAAATATCCGTGCGTCAGACGTCGTCGGGGTCGTAGCCGGCGCGTCGACGCCAGCGTGGATTATTAAGGAGGTCACCCAAAAAATGAGCGAAGAAGTAAAGTTTGACGGGACTCAGGATGTATCGGAATTACCGGAAAACAACCTGCAGGATACCGGGCTGCAGGACCCGGAATTAGTCGCGGCTGAACCTGAGGCGAAGGAAGAACCGGCAAAAGAGATCGAACCTGAAAATGTTGAGGAAGCAACGGAAAATGAAGATGCCGGGCAGCAGTGCGCGGAAGGCGAGACAGCAGCTGAGCTTGATATTGCTGATGATGCGGCCGAGGCTTGCGAACCTGTATCTGCGGAAGAAACTGAAGATGCCGCACAGCCGGAAGAGCCTATGGCGGAAAAAGAGATCGCTCCCGACACGCAGGAGGCTGAATCAGACGCGTCTGATGAGCAAAACGGCGCAACCGAAACATTTGAGGAAATGCTCGAAAAATCAATTAAAACTTTACATACAGGCGAAAAGGTGACAGGTATCGTAACATCAATCACCAGCACTGAAGTGTCGGTTGATTTGGGCACAAAGCAATCGGGCTATATTCCGATCGGAGAATTCACAGACGAAGCAAATCCAAATATTGACGATATTATCAAAGTCGGGGATTCTATTGAGACTTTTGTAATGCGCGTGAATGACGTCGAGGGGATGGTAATGCTTTCCAAGAAACGTCTTGACGCAATAAAGAACTGGGATATCATAGAGGCTGCAAAGGAATCAAGAGCCATTGTGGAAGGCATGGTCACAGAAGAGAACAAGGGCGGAATCGTAGTGAACGTAAAAGGCGTGCGCGTGTTTATCCCCGCGTCGCAGACCGGGCTGCCCAAATCCTCGCCTATGACCGAACTTGTCAAGAAAACCGTCAGGCTTCGCATAACCGAAGTGAACCAATCGAGAAGAAGAGTCGTCGGCTCTATACGCGCCGTCCAGTCCGATGAACGCCGTGAGCGATCAGATCGCCTCTGGACCGAAATTGAGGTCGGAAAGCAATACAGCGGCATAGTCAAGTCGATGACTTCATATGGAGTTTTCGTCGATATTGGCGGCGTAGACGGGATGATCCACATTTCTGAACTTAGCTGGACGCGGATAAAACAGCCGTCAGAAGTCATGTCAGTCGGAAGCGAAGTTTCCGTATACGTCCTTTCGTTCGATAAGGATAACAGGAAAATATCCCTTGGCTACAAAAAGAGCGAGGACAACCCGTGGATCAAGTTCTCGACGAATAACGCGGTTGGCGACGTTGTGAACGTAAAAATCGTCAAGATGATGCCATTCGGGGCGTTTGCGGAGATTATCCCCGGGGTGGACGGGCTTATCCATATCTCGCAAATTACAGACCATAGGATCGGGCTGCCTTCGGAGGTGCTGTCGAACGGACAAGCGGTCGATGTGAAAATCACGGAGATCGACAATGACCGGAAAAAGGTCTCGCTAAGCATTAGAGCTTTGATCGAGCCGTCTTCGCAGCCTCTGACAGACAACGACGTCGCAGAGGCCATGTCTGCCGCCGCTTATAAGGCGTCCGTAATCGTATATGACAGCGACGCTCCGCCGGAAGACGACGAACCTTTGGAGGCGGCGCAAGCGGAGCCTGTCGAGGAGGCGCCAGCAGAGCCTGTCGAGGAGGCGCCAGCAGAGCCTGTCGATGAAGAGCAAGCGGAGCCTGTCGAGGAGGCTCCAGCGGAGCCTGTCGATGAAGAGCAAGCGGAGCCTGTCGAGGAGCCGCAAAGCGAAAGCGCAACCGAAGATGAAACCGTTGTCGAGGGGGAAGCAGAAACGCCGGAGAGCGCTGAATAGTCCCTGCAATACAAAAATCAAAAGAAACAGCCGGAAATGTGTATTTACATCCGGCTTTTTGATTGCTTTTTATGATTCTTTTAGAATATTAGCCCGTAGAAAGGAAAAAAATAATGTAAACACTTGCTATTTCATTAAAAAATGGTATACTTAGACTAGAGGGGAAGAGCATGCGCCTGATAAACTCAACCGTATTTATCAAGAATTGAGTTCTTTGCCGCGGATATTCGCCGGGCACAAACCCACCGGCACAGATTGGGAGCGAGTTAATTAATGTTTTGCGTTGGCGATATGATTGCACACCCTATGCATGGCGCGGGCGTCATCGACAGTATCGAAGAAAAGAAAATGAACGGCTGCACCCGTATGTACTACATTCTAAAGATGCCTGCGGGCGGAATGGTGGTAATGATTCCTACGGAGAGCACTGAACAGATCGGCGTCAGGCCGATAGTCGATTCTAACCAGGCCGACGAGCTTATGGCGTCAATACCCGAAATCGACGCCGAAATGACTTCGAATTGGAATAGGCGCTACAGGGAGAATATGCAAAGGCTAAAGAGCGGGGATCTCGTTGAAGTCGCGCGCGTCGTAAAAGGGCTTATGACAAGAGACGTGGAAAAAGGGCTCTCCACAGGCGAGCGCAAGATGCTGCATTCTGCCAAACAGATACTTATTTCAGAGATAGTCTTGTCAAAAAAACTAACATATGAAGAGGTCGAGTCGCGTATAAATGCGGCGCTGGCGTGATATACCGTTGTATTTTTTAGGAGCCGGGAGATATTTTGCGGAGGTTTTTCGACCTCCGCGGTTTTTTGAATGAAATACAGGGAGTTTAGCCTTTGAGGAGTGACAGTGGGATGAAAAACAACAAAAGCAGAAATTCGGACGTGAGGCCGCATTGTGCGGCAATCATAGCTGCGGCCGGCTCTTCCGAAAGGATGGCGGGCGAGGATAAACTCTTTCTTGAAATATGCGGCGCCCCTGTTCTCGCGCACACGCTGGCTGTATTCCAAAGATGCAAAGCAATCGGGGAAATTGTTGTAGTCACTCGTGAAAATCGCATAGATACGGTGTGTGGGATTTGCGCAAAATACGGAATTGACAAAGCAACGAAAGTCATGGTCGGAGGAAAAACAAGGCTTGAATCAGCGCTTATCGGCGCACTTGCGGTTTCTGACAGGGCGGAATTGATAGCAATACACGATGGAGCAAGGCCTTGCGTCAGCGAAGCTATTATCGAAAGCGCAGTCAATGCTGCAGCCAATTGCCATGCATCCGCTCCGGCTGTGAAAGTCAGCTCGACGATAAAGAGGGCCAGTGGCGGGCTCGTCACCGAAACAGTTGACAGGGAAGACCTGCACGAGATACAAACGCCTCAGGTTTTTACGGCCGAATTGATCAAGGCCGCTCTGACAAACGCGATGAATAAATCGATCAACGTGACTGACGACTGCATGGCAGTGGAAATTCTGGGATTCCCGGTGCATTTGACGGAAGGCTCAGGGAGCAATATAAAGATAACGTTGCCGGAAGATTTGATTGTTGCCAAGGCGCTGCTTGAGGCGATAAGAGTTGAGGTGTTTTGATTGCGGATTGGTTTTGGTTATGACGCTCACCGCTTGAAGGAAGGCCGAAAATGCGTCCTTTGTGGCGTTGCAGTACCGTGCGATTTCGGGCCTGACGGGCATTCCGACGCCGACGTGCCCGTCCATGCGCTTATCGACGGTCTGCTTGGCGCAGCGGCGCTCGGCGACATAGGCAAGCATTTTCCGGACACTGACGAGAGCTTCCATATGGCGGACAGCATAGACCTTCTGGTCAAAACGTACGGATTGGTCCGCGAACATGGGTACACACTCGGGAATGCCGATATCACGATTGTTCTGCAGAGCCCGCGCCTCGCGCCTTATATTGAGAAAATGCGCGGGCGTATTGCCGAAGCGTTGGAAACAGGCATAGACAATATAAGCGTAAAGGCCACAACAGAAGAAAACATGGGATTCACAGGCGAAGGCATAGGGATATCGTCGACTGCGGTGGTATTGCTGGAATCCGGAAACAAAAAATGAAGCGACAAGAATAGATGTTGGCAGATTGCACGGGTAGCCGGGATTTGTAACGAATAGATGACAATGTGTATGAAAAGATCGTACGCTACTAGTCAGGGGGTAGCCGGAATAGTACTCTTTCTGGCATGAGCAAGTCGCTTGGTCGGCTTCAAGTCTTAGAAAATGTCCTATCCCTACCCCGGGATGTGCTCCTGCCGACCTCAGCTTCCGCTCACGCTGCGCAATAGCACAATTCCGGCTACCCCCTTACCAGAAAAGATCGTACAGCCATGTGTATGAAAAGATTGTGAATTGCGTTGCTATAAGACGATAAATGTTATATAATAAATGACTAAATAATACTGCTATGGGTCAGGTAACCGGTTAATGGAAACGATAAGAGAGCTTATCAGTTTAATATGGACGCTGCTGTCGTCGCTCAGGCAGACTATAAGAATTGCGGATTTCATTGATATCCTTATCATCACATTTTTGATATACAGGATCCTTTCATTTATGAGGAAAACAAGCGCCAGCAGCGTTATAAAAGGGATTATCCTGATACTCCTGGTCGCCGGAGTTGCCAGTTTTTCAAACATGATCGTTCTATCATATCTTATGCGCCAGGTGCTGAACATGGGGGTCGTCGTTCTGATCGTCTTATTCCAGCCTGAAATACGTAAGATGTTTGAAAGAATGGGCACGAGCAGACTGAATATAGTATTTTGGAAACGCGGCAGGTATGCGAATATCGAAATAAGCATCCAAGGCGTTGTAACGGCATGCGTGTCGATGGCAAAGAGCAGAACGGGGGCTCTTATTGTATTTGAACGCGAGGTAGGACTCAATGATTTTGCCGTTACAGGGACCAAAATTGACGCGCATATATCGCCGGAACTGATACAAAATATTTTTTATCATAATTCTCCGCTTCATGACGGGGCTTTGATCATTAGGGACGACAGGCTGCTTTCGGCGGCATGCATGCTGCCTCTGTCAAACAATATTAATCTGGGACGCGACCTCGGCATGAGACACAGGGCGGGAGTCGGAATAAGCGAACGGTCTGACGCCGTTGTGGTAATAGTATCAGAACAGTCAGGCATGATATCAGTGGCGATTGACGGGATGCTCAAGAGGCATCTGTCGGCGGAAACATTTGAGCTGTTGCTGAGAAACGAATTGATCCTTCGCGACGAGACAGGCAGACTGAAGAGAAAGTCAAGGACAGCACAAAAAACGGAGGAGAATAGCTAATGCTCAGAAAAACACTGAACAAAATATTCTCCAGCAGGGTGTTCTATATTCTGTTTTCTCTTCTTGTCGCCGTTGCGTTATGGATGTTCGTGGAATTAAGCGAGAACCAGACACAGAGATATACTATACCTAATATACATGTTGAGTATCGCAATAGAGAAGTTCTTTATGACAGGGGGCTTCTGATTGCGTCTGTAGAACCGCTGACTGTATCTTTGACTTATGACGTCCCTCGATCTGCCATACAAAGATTGAATAATAATACTGTTTCAGTCGAGGTCGACTTGGCAAGCGTAGTGCGTACCGGCTATGTAACTCTTCCTTATGACATTATTCTGCCATCGGACGTAAGCCGCAATGATCTAAGCGGGGAAACAAGAAGCGTTGCGCGAATTACTTTGCTCATTGACAGATTGTCGACAGCGCCGGTGCCGGTTCGGGTGGATTACAGAGGAGGGACCGCTTCGGAGGACTTGATAGTCGAAACGATCGAGTTCGACCCGCAAGTGATTATGGTCTCGGGGCCGGAAGAAGCATTGTCAAGAATAAGCTACGCGCGTGTACCGATTTTCAGAGAGAACCTGTCCTCGTCTTATGTTGACGACTTGGACTTCGTGCTATTTAACGAAAATGACGAGCTTATTGATGACCCCACGCTGGCTTTGTTAACGACAAATCAGGAAGCAATACATGTTAACATCCGGATAAAACAAATCAAGGACATTCCGCTGCTTGTTGAGTTCATGTACGGCGCCGGAGCAACAGAACTAAATACGACTTATACTGTAGAGCCATGGTTCATAACAGTATCCGGAGACCCGGAAGCAATCAAGGAGCTTAATAGCATTACGCTCAGAACAATAAACACAAATATGTTCAGGGCCGCGGAGACCTTCCCGTGCACAATTGTGACTGCGGACAATATAACGAATCTTTCCGGCGTGACTGAAGCCTTAGTAAGAGTTGAGATTATAGGGCTTGAGACGGATTACTACAGCACAGATAATTTATATGCGATAAACAGGCCTGCCGGTTATCAAGTTGAATGGATAACAAGGAGCGTTGACGTGAGAATCCGGGGCAGAAGGGAAGACCTCGATCTTGTTTCGCTGGAGAATATAAGGATAGAGGCTGACTTAAGGAATTATACGAGCGCAGGCACAGTGTATGTCCAAACGTCAGAGACAAGGATCTATATCGACGGTGTTGACGCAAACATTGGCGCAATAGGCGATTATCGTGTAGCGTTGAGGCTTGTCAGCGAATCGGACATAGAATAATGTACGGGTACATACGCCCGCTGCAAGGCGAATTAAAAGTCAGGGATCTGGAGCGTTTTAAGGCCTGTTACTGCGGGTTGTGCCACGCTCTGGGGGGCAAATACGGTTTGGCGGCGCGGTTTGTTCTCAGCTATGAGCTTGTATTTCTTTCAATGTTGCTTTGGGATAAGGGCGAACCGCTTGAAATAAAGAAAAAACGCTGCATTGCCGGGCCTTGCCGTTCCAGACGCTGCTGCGATCGCAATTCGACCCTCGACATATGTGCCGGGTACTGCGTCATATTATCATGGTGGAAGCTTCGCGACACGGTTCAGGATGAATCGTTTTTCAAGTCCATTGCGCATAGAGGGCTTGCTTGTTTGCTTCTCAGGGCTTACAGAAAAGCAGCGCGCGAGCACCCCGGATTCGACAACGCCGTGAGAGAAGGGATAGCCGGCCTTGCCGCATACGAGGCGCGGGGGGAGCGCTCGCTTGACGAAGCCGCTGACAAATTTGCGCAGATGCTAAAGGCCGCCGTGCCGGCAAGCATGGAGGAAGAAACGAGACGCCCGTTGCTGGAGCTGCTGTACCACCTGGGGCGATGGATATATATCATCGACGCATTCGACGATTATCGCGCCGATGCAAGAGAAAGTCGGTTCAATCCTTTGATTGCCCGATTCAGGTTGAACGGCGGAAACCTCGCGGAAGAAGACGCGTCAAGGCTAAAAATAACGATTTCACACTCGAATAATCTTGTTTGCTCTGCGTATGAGCTTCTGCCGGAAAACGTATGGACGGAGATCGCCAGGAACATAGTTTATGCGGGAATGCCGGAAGTGTGTTCGCATGTGCTTGACGGGACTTGGCAGACATATCGGCGAAAAAAATAGAATGGACTGGATAAATGAACGATCCTTACAGCGTTCTCGGAGTCTCCCCGAATGCTACTGAAAATGAGATAAAAAAAGCTTATCGCGAATTGGCGCGCAAATACCACCCGGATAATTACCACAATAATCCGCTCTCTGATCTTGCCCAGGAAAAAATGAAAGAGATCAACGAGGCCTATAATAGCATCATGCAAAGGAAAGAAAACGGCGGCGGATTCAAGCCGGGCGCGGGATTTGGCGGTTCATCCGGCGGGAGTCAGGAAGGCAATCAAGTGCGCTCTGCCATTAATTCCGGCGATCTGAAGCTCGCTGAAGAACTGCTCGGCAAATTTACCGTAAGAAACGCGGAGTGGAATTTCCTTATGGGAAGCATTTGCTACCGCAAAGGCTGGCTTGACGATGCGCTAAGCTATTTTCAGGCGGCAGCGAGCATGGATCCGAGCAACGCAGAATACAGGCAAGCCCTCTCCTTTATGAGCCGAGGCGGACAAGCCTACAAGCCGTATGGGTCCGGCCCGCTTGCACAGCAGGGTTGCGACGCCTGCGATTGCTGCGCCGGAATGCTGTGCATGAATATGTGCTGCCGGTGTACACTCTAAGGCGGCGGGGATCGGTACGGATATTTGGCTCGAATCCCGGCGCCCCAAGGAAAAGACATGAGAAAAAAGACGCGTACGACTGCGCTGGCTGCGCTTATTTCAGCGTTTACCGTAATTATCCTTTATCTTGCATCTATATGGCCGACAGGCCGGCTTGGCCTTGTTGCGCTGGCGTCGATCTTCGCTGCCGCGTCGGTTGTTGAATCAGGGATTATTCCGGGCATATACGTATATGTCGTAAGTTCGGTCATTGGCATTTTGCTGCTTCCCGAAAAATCGGCTCCGCTTCTGTATATCCTGTTTTTCGGATATTATCCGGTTGTCAAGAGTCTTGCCGAGCGAGTCAGAAAGAAACCGCTGCAGCTTCTCATAAAACTGATTGTATTCAACGCTGCGCTATCAGTGATATGGATATTCCTTGGGGCTCTGGTATTCGGAGATTTGGGCGACCTGCCTGAAACAGCGCTGCTGTATATTGGGTGCAACGCGGCATTTGTCGCGTTTGACTACGGGTTTTCAAAATTGATTTGGTTTTATATTGAACGCATATCGAAACATATGAAAAAGATGCAATAGCCCTGAGCTGCCGGAAATGTTTCTCTCCCGGAAAACATAGTGGCTGCTGCCGGAACAAACACGGCGGCAAGCCCGTCTGCAAGCCCCGGACAAAAGACGTCTTATAAATGGAGCGTTATTTTTTATGATAAAGAGCATGACAGGCTACGGCAGCGCAAAAGGCGTTTCCGGAAAACTGGAGATAACTGTCGAACTCCGCAGCGTGAACAATAGATATCTGGACTGCAGCGTAAAACTGCCGCGCGTATTTGTCTCATTTGAAGAGAGCATCAAATCGCTTATCCAGAAACACATATCAAGAGGCAAGGTCGATGCTTTTATAACTATAGATTCGTCCAAAGCCGAAGATGTGGAAATAAAAGTGAACCGCCCGCTGGCGGAGGCATACCTTGCGGCGCTCAAATCGATGGCAGACGATTATGGGTTGTCTTGCAACATAAGCGCTGTCGATATGACGCGTTTTCAGGATGTGCTGCAGGCGGTGAAACGCGAAACCGATACAGAAAGGCTATGCGCCGATATCTGCGAAGTCCTCGAGCGCGCGATTGTCGCATTTGAAGACATGAGATCGCGCGAAGGGGAAAAACTCGAAAATGATATCAAAACCAGGCTCGACGAGATCGAGCGGCTAACTGCAGCCGCGGAAGACATATCTCCCAGAAGCGTGTCTGAATACAGAAAAAAACTTGAGGCGCGGCTGCAGGAAGTTTTGCAAAATGCCTGCATCGATGAGCAGCGCATATTGACGGAAGCTGCGATTTTCGCTGATCGAGTCGCGATAAACGAAGAAGCGGTGCGGCTGCGAAGCCATATAACGCAGCTTCGCGACATGCTTGCAAGCGACGAGCCGGTAGGAAGAAAAATGGATTTCCTCGTTCAAGAGTTTAACAGGGAAGCCAATACGATCGCTTCAAAAGGGAATGATTCAGAAATGGCAAGGGTCATGGTCGACATGAAAGCGGAAATCGAGAAAATACGCGAACAGGCGCAGAATATCGAATAAAAACAGATATAGGTGATAGCAAAATGAAACTTATCAACATCGGGTTCGGGAATATGGTTTCAGCGGGCAGGCTGATAGCAATAGTGAGTCCGGAATCTGCGCCGATCAAGCGCATCATATCGGATGCGCGTGAGAAAAGCCTGCTAATCGACGCGACTTACGGCCGCCGTACGAGGGCGGTGATAATTGCCGACAATGGCTGTATCGTTCTATCAGCTATCCAGCCGGAAACAATCGCCGGGAGGCTTGCCGGCAAAAATGAACAGGATTCGGGGGGCCATTGGGATGAGTAGCAAGATCGGAAAGCTAGTAGTTATCTCCGGACCTTCAGGTACGGGGAAGGGGACTATCATAGCCCGTTTGATGGAGCGTTGCCCTGAGATCGTTTTTTCGGTTTCCGCGACAACGCGGGCGCCGCGCGAAGGAGAAAAGGAAGGTCTGTCTTATTATTTCATAACGCGCGAACGTTTTCGCGAGATGATTTCGCAGGACGAATTCCTTGAATATGCAGAATATGTCGGGGAGTATTACGGGACTCCAAAAAAGCCGATATATGATTGCATCGAAAAGGGCAAAGACGTATTGCTTGATATTGAAGTCAAAGGCGCGCGACAAGTGATGGAAAAAGAGCCGAAAGCCCTTACGATATTCATTGTTCCTCCTGATATGCAGGAGCTGGAACGACGGCTCCGGGGCCGGGGGACTGATTGCGAGGAAAAACTGGCCGCGCGCCTGGAGCGCGCGCGCAGCGAACTTGTCGAGCAGGCGCATTACGGCCATGTAGTCATAAACGATACCGTGGATCGCGCAGTCGAAGAAATCCTGTCGATCCTGGAAACGCAATGTTTTTCGGAGCGCGCGTTACCGTAGACTGTTTTCCTGGCAAGTGATATGAAAGGAATTGATGCAATATGTTGTACCCATCGTTGGCGAGCCTGCTAAAACAGGTCAATAGCCGTTATCTGCTTGTGAATATCATCGCAAGGCGCGCGAGGGATATTGCCGCAAACTCAATAGACAGGGACGATGCGTCCGATCAAAAACCTGTTTCCAAAGCAATAGAGGAGATATCAGCGGGCGAGCTGCGCGTCACGATACCGGAAGAATTGTGATTTCAAAAATGATATGTCTTTATGTATTGCAAAAATAGCGGTTTCGGCCGCGGTATATTCCATCGACAAGCCGTATGACTACTTAGTGCCTGATATGCTGGCAGACCGCGCCGTTCCGGGGATGAGAGCTCTTGTTCCTTTCGGGGCCGGAAACAGAAAAAGCGAAGGCGTCATCCTGGCGATTGTGAATGACAGCGGCTATGAGAATCTTAAATCTATTTATTCGCTGCTTGACGATTCGCCGGTGCTAAGCGATGAAAACCTCCGGCTCGCAATTTGGATAAGCGAGAGGTTTTTCTGCACGGTATTCGAAGCGCTGCGCGCTATGCTGCCTACAGGCCTGTGGTTTAAAGATGGCATTAGACGTCTGGGGGACAAGACGCTTAATACTGCGATTCTGTCAATAAGCGGCGAAGAAGCCGCTGCTTCGGCGAAGCAAAAACGCATGAACGCGCCAAAGCAAGCGGCGGTTTTAGAGCTTCTTGCCATGTCGGGGAATATGTCTGTCAAAGAGATATGCTTTTATACGGGGGCTTCGGGAAGCTGCGTTAAGGCGCTTGAGAGACAGGGGCTGCTTTCTATTGAGGAACGGGAGGTTTTCAGGAGGCCAAGCGTTACAATTCATGATAAAAAAAGACCGATTTCATTGAACGACGAACAAGGGCGGGTCTTTGAAGAGCTTAAGGCCCTGATGATAAATGGCAAACCTGAGGTCATACTGTTGCATGGAGTTACAGGAAGCGGAAAAACTCTTGTCTATATCAAACTGATAGAAGAAGCTCTAAAGCTGGACAGAACCGCAATCGTCCTTGTGCCGGAAATCGCGCTGACTCCGCAGACGGTAAGCATTTTTACAGCATATTTCGGCGATTTTATCGCCGTGCTGCACAGCGCTCTGAGCGTCGGCGAACGTTATGACGAGTGGAAACGCATACGTTCCGGGGACGTGCGAGTGGTTATAGGCACCAGATCGGCAGTTTTCGCGCCGCTGGCCAATATTGGTTTGATAGTCATTGACGAGGAACAGGAGCATACGTATAAATCAGAAAACAGCCCGCGCTATCACGCCAGGGAAGTTGCAAAGTATCGGGTCTTAAAAGCGGGAGCATTATTGCTTCTTTCGTCGGCGACGCCGTCGATTGAAAGCATGCACAGCGCGAAAACAGGAAGATATAAACTTTTCAGCATACAAAACAGGTATAATGACAGGTCTCTGCCGTCTGTGATGATTGTCGACATGAAGCGCGAGCTAAAAGAAGGCAATGGCGGGGCCGTTAGCGCCCCCCTGGGGCATGAACTCAGGAAAAACATAGAGCGCAATGAGCAGAGCATACTTTTTTTGAACAGGCGCGGAACAAACACCTTGGTTGCATGCGGCGAATGCGGATATACTTTCCGGTGCCGTCATTGCAGTGTTTCAATGACGTTTCATGCCGTGAAAAATCGGCTTTTGTGCCATTATTGCGGCCTTTCATACCCGCTCCCGGAAAGATGCCCCGAGTGCGGAGGGAAGCTTAAACACATAGGGTTTGGCACCCAGAAGGTCGAAGCAGAACTGCTGGAGCTTTTTCCGGATATCGAAATAATCCGCATGGATGCGGATACGGTTACCCGCTCAAATTCGCATGATAAGCTGCTATCGCGTTTTCGCGAAGGCAGAGCGCAAATCCTGCTTGGAACACAGATGGTCACAAAAGGGCTCGATTTTGAGAATGTGACGCTCGTTGGCGTGCTATCCGCCGATATGATGCTGTACATGAGCGACTACCGTGCGCATGAAAAGACGTTTTCGCTTATAACGCAAGTGGTCGGCCGGTCAGGCAGGGGCGTCAAGCCGGGCAGGGCCGTGATTCAAACTTTCACGCCGGAGCATGATGTGATCAAACTCGCTTCAAAGCAGGACTACGACGGGTTTTATGAGCGTGAGATAGCTTTGAGGAACGCGCTTGGCTGTCCTCCGATCCGCGACCTTATTTCGATTTTTGCATCCGGCATTGATGAAAACGCAGTTTTTGCCGCCTGCAAAAAATTAAGAGGAACTCTTGAAGGGTATTTCCGAGGCGACAGCGAAATAAAGCTTCTTGGCCCCGCGCCCGCGACGGTTCTGAAAATCAACAACAGATACAGGTACAGGCTGCTCGTAAGCTGCAAGAACACAAAGAGCGCCAGAGATACGATAGCTCATACGATCAGAGGCTTTTCCCGTGATAAACTCAGCCGAGGCGTGACTATATACGCTGATTCAGATATGTATGACTAAATACAGGATAGAGGGGAAACATGGCTAAACGATACATATTGCAAAACGGCGACCCGGCGCTGAAAAAGAAAAGCCGGGCAGTCACGGATTTCAATAAACGGTTGCACGAGCTTATCGACGATATGCGCGAAACGCTTATTGAAGCGAACGGGCTTGGTCTTGCGGCGCCTCAGATCGGGGTATTGCGAAGAGTCGTTCTCGTCGTAGATACGACAATAGAATCAGAATCGCATGAAGAAATGATAATCGAGCTTGTCAATCCCGAAATCATTGCCAAGTCAGGCGAGCAGACCGGCAGCGAAGGATGCTTGAGCGTGCCCGGAGTTTTTGGCATCGTCAAGCGCCCGCAGATCGTCAAGGTAAGAGCTCAGGACAGGTTTGGAAATGACATAGAGCTATGGGGCAAAGAATTGACGGCACGGGCAATGTGCCATGAAGTCGACCATCTGAACGGAGTTATGTTCACCTCGCTTACCGACCATATCCTTACCGAGGAAGAGCTTGAACAATTAGCTGCTGAAAAAGAAGCAGCTGGCGAAGACGGCAAGGACCCGGAAACGGATTCATTGAGCAATACTGAGAGAGGACTTGGAAAAGGCGAAGAATGAGAATAGTTTTCATGGGCACTCCCGATTTCGCGCAAAAGGCGCTGGAACGTCTGTATGCAGACGGCCATGATATTGCCGGGGTTTTTACGCAACCGGACAAACCTCGCAACAGAGGGATGAAAGTGAGCTACACCCCTGTAAAAGAGTTGGCTGCTGAGCATGGCACCCCTGTGTTTCAACCCGCATCTTTCAATGACGGCGCTACTGTTGATACGCTTCGCAAGCTGCAGTGCGAACTTTTTGCAGTCGTTGCCTATGGAAAGCTTTTGACGGCCGAAGCGCTAGAAATCCCGCGTTTCGGGTGCATCAATATCCATGCCTCTTTGCTGCCTAAATACCGCGGCGCGGCCCCGATACAGTGGGCGATAATCAACGGCGAGAAGGAAACGGGCGTAACATCGATGTTTGTATCCGAAAAACTGGATGCAGGCGATACAATACTCGCGCAAAAAACGCAAATCGGCGAAGATGAGACGGCGGGGGAGCTCTACGAAAGACTGGGAGTTTTGGGGGCTGACCTCTTGAGCGCGACCGTTAATGCGATATCCAGCGGCGAGGCGGCCAGAAAACCTCAGAATCATACGGAAGCGACATACGCGCCGCTGCTTAGCAAGAACCTATCGCTGATAGACTGGGAGGATACGGCGTATGGGATAAAATGCAAGGTACGCGGTCTGAACCCGTGGCCGGTCGCGACGGCCAAATTCGATAAGACTGTCATGAGAGTATTCTCTGTGGATATAAATAATTGCAAAACAGGAGCTCTTCCGGGCGAGATAGTGTCAACAGGCCCGAATGGGATAGAGATAGCTTGTGCCGACGGCAGCGTGACAATAAAGGAGCTGCAAGTTTCCGATGGCAAGCGCATGGCGGCTGCCGATTATCTCAAAGGGCACTCTTTGTAAATCGTTATGGAAGGGAAGAGTATGACGGCTCGCGAGGCTGCGGTCATTGCGCTTGGGGAGTTCCGGCGGAAAACACCTGCTGATGCAGCGCTTCGCGTCGTGTTTGAGAACGACGGTTTGACGCTGCGCGACAAGACGCTGGCCGTGCGGATTTTCAACGGCGTGTTGCAGAACATGGCGCTCTGCGATTTTTATATCGAGTGTGCTTCATCGACGGGTTTGAGAAAAATCGAACCTCGCGTTTTGGATATTATGCGCATTTCTGTATACCAGTTGGTTTTTCTGACAAAGATTCCTCACAGCGCAGCTGTAAACGAGGGCGTTGCGCTTGCGAAGAGGTTTTCAACCCCGCGCGCGGCGGGTTTCGTCAATGCTGTATTGCGCAACATAGCAGCATCTGCAGGGCGCGGGCTATTGACGGAAATCGCTGGCGACGATGAGTACAAACTGTCAATTAAATACAGCCATCCGATATGGCTTGTACGCGAGTTTTGTTCAATTTTGGGCATAGACCGCGCCGAATCGCTCCTGATGGCAAACAATGCTGCGGAAACACCGGTTACTGCACAGGTAAACACCTTGCGAACCAACGCGGCCGATGCGCTTTCCATGCTTGAAAGCGAAGGGGTTTCCGTAAAAAAACATGAATGGCTGGAAGACTGCCTTGAGCTGAGAGGCGCTGGCGATATTACCGGCCTCAATGCCTTTAAGAGAGGTTGCATATATATACAGGATGCTGCCGCAAGACTTGCTGTTATTGCGGCGGGGCTGAAACCCGGCGATATTTTTGTTGACGGCTGCGCGGCGCCGGGCGGAAAAACTTTTGCGGCGGCGATAGCTATGGGAAACTCGGGGCGAATCGCCGCATTTGACATAAATGCAGCAAAACTCCGACTTATTGAAGACGGAGCGGGCAGGCTGGGTATCAGCATAATAGAAACATTTCAAAGAGACGCATCCGTCGCGGCACAAAATACGATTCCGCAGGAAGAAAGATTGCGCCATAGTTTTGAGGACGGCATGGCTGACGTCGTGCTGGCTGACGTACCGTGTTCCGGGTTTGGAGTGATACGCAAAAAGCCGGATATCCGATATAAGGACGAGAATGAACTTGCCAGACTGCCCGAAATGCAAAAGAGAATATTGAAAGGGCTGTCGCCATACGTCAAGCCGGGCGGCATATTATTGTATTCGACATGCACGGTACTCAAGCGCGAGAACGAAGGCGTCATAGAATGGTTTTTGCGGGAAGACAAGAGTTTTGTTCCGGAAGGTTTTTTGCTGCCGGGTAGCGGTTTTGTCCCTGAGGGGAGAATTACGCTCTGGCCGCATATTCATGGGACTGACGGGTTTTTTATATGCAGGCTAAGGCGCGCTAAGCAAGGAATCAGATATGAAACGTGACATTAAATCGATGCTTCTTCCGGAATTGGAAGAATACTTCGTGTCGACGGGGGAAAAACCGTACCGGGCGAAGCAGATATTTCGCTGGCTGCACCGGGGCGCGGAGTCATTTGGATGCATGACTGACCTGTCAGAGGCGCTCAGGGACAAGCTGTGTTGTGCGTTCTATATTACCGCGCCTGAGATTGCCGGGAAGCAGGTGTCAAAACAGGATGGCACGATCAAATATCTGTGGCGCATGGCCGACGGCGCGGCGATAGAAAGCGTTGTCATGAAATATGATCGATGGAATACGGTCTGCATATCCACACAAGCCGGCTGCGCTATGGGCTGTGCATTCTGCGCCTCTGCGATCGGTGGTTTGGAACGGAATCTGACGCCGTCCGAGATGCTGGATCAGGTTCTGTTTTCACAAATTGATTCCGGGTTGAAAATATCGAACGTCGTGCTCATGGGCATCGGGGAACCGCTTGACAATTTTGATAATGTCATGCAGTTTTTGCAGCTTGTATCTCATCCGGCGGGAAGAAATATAGGCGCTCGGCATATAACTGTATCAACGTGCGGAATCATAGAAAACATTGACAAATTGGCTGCCTATAGTATACAATTAACTGTAACGGCGTCACTTCACGCACCCGACGACGAGACGAGAAATCGCTTGATGCCGATAAACAATACCAATGGCGTCGACGCATTGATAGATGCGTGCAACAGGTATTTTGCCAAAACCGGAAGGCGCATTTCATACGAATACGCGTTGATAGACGGTGTGAACGATACAGCTTATCACGCCGGATTGCTAGCTGATAAATTAGGGAATTCGGGCAACCACGTAAACATAATACTGCTTAACGACGTGCCGGAGCGCAAGTTCGATGCAAGCTCCCGCGAGAATACAAAAGCGTTTATAGGCATTCTCGCTGAAAAAGGCGTCAATTACACTATACGCCGCAAGCTTGGTGACGATATCGACGCATCGTGCGGCCAATTGCGCAGGCGACGAGTATAGCGTCCCTCAATGGAGGGTATATATGAAGTTATGGGGAATAACCGACAGCGGTAGAGTCAGACGGCAGAATCAAGACGTCTTTAGGATCCTTTATGATGAGGATAAAGACGTTGCAGTTCTTGTCGTCTGTGACGGCATGGGCGGCGCGAAAGCAGGCAATGTCGCAAGCGCGCTTGCTGCAGAGGCGTTCATGCACTCGATAGGGAAACACATCGAAGACCTCGAAGATACAAATGCGCAAGGCAAAATCGCTGAAAAAATGATAAGCGCCGTGCTTGATGCGAACAGCGCGGTCTACGAAAAAAGCCTTCAGGATGATGAATTCACAGGAATGGGAACCACGCTTTCAGCAGCAATTTCGACAGCAGACGGCGAAGTGGTCGTAAATGTGGGCGACAGCAGGGTCTATCATATAACTCTTGGCGGAATAAAGCAGATAACGAAAGATCATTCCGTTGTTGAGGACATGATAATGAAAGGCGATATTACGAGGGGGCAGGCGCGCAGGCATCCAAAGAAAAACCTGATCACGCGCGCGATTGGGACCAGTTTCAACGAGGAACCTGATGTATTTTTTCTGGGTCTGGAACGCGGCGAGTACATACTCCTATGTTCAGACGGACTCTCAAACGTTGTTTTTGACAGCGAGATATTATTTGAACTGCAACGAAGCGCTACTGTTCGCGAATGCTGCGAGAAGCTTGTGGAAACGGCTTTGTCGCGCGGGGCTCCCGATAACGTAACGGCAGTCCTTTTTCAAAAATAGCGCAATCCCTCTTGGAGCGCAGTCACGCGCCACCCGGAAACAATGAGGCAGGAGGAATGCAAATGGACGGCGGCGATAAGTATGTCGGCCGGATACTGGATAACCGATATGAAATATTAGAGTTGATAGGCGCCGGAGGAATGGCGCTTGTATATAGAGCGCGCTGCCATCGCTTGAACAGAATGGTCGCGATAAAGATATTAAAAGAAGACCTCGCCGACGATGAGGAGTTCCGGCGTCGTTTCCACACAGAATCGCAAGCGGTCGCAATGCTTTCGCATCCGAATATAGTATCTGTCTATGACGTCAGCCGTACAGGCAATATCGAATATATCGTCATGGAACTGATCGAGGGTATAACGCTAAAGCAATATATCAACAGAAAAGGCCTTTTGAACTGGAAGGAGTCATTGCATTTTGCGACGCAGGTAACGAAAGCGTTGAGCCATGCGCACTCGCGGGGCATTATCCACCGTGATATCAAGCCGCATAATATAATGATTTTAAAAGACGGGAGCGTCAAAGTCGCAGACTTTGGTATCGCCAGGCTCCTTTCCATGGCAAACACGCTGACGCAGGAAGCGCTTGGGTCTGTGCATTATATTTCTCCGGAACAGGCAAAAGGCGGGGACGTAGACGCGCGTTCAGACATATACTCCGTCGGAGTCGTCATGTACGAAATGCTTACGAGCCGGTTGCCGTTTGTCGGGGAATCCGCAGTTTCCGTCGCAATACAGCATATCAGCGCCATACCTTTGATGCCGCGCGACATTAACCCGGAAATACCTGTAGGGCTTGAAGACATCACAATGCAAGCAATGCAGCCGGATATCAATCTGCGTTTTATAACGGCAGACGAGATGCTCAAGGACTTGGAGGATTTTAGAAAGAATCCCTCTATCGTTTTTGACTACGGCATATCGGCGCAAAAAGACAGGCAGCCTTCCGAGATCGATGACTATGAAGAAATCAAAATAGCCCCAAAGACGCCGCCAAAACAAGAAGCCGGGTCCGCTGCCGCGCCGGCGGCGTCCCCGCAGGAGCCTATTGTTTCCAAAGCGGCGCGCCGTCCGCAAACATCTACTAAAAAGCGAGCCGCTGTCAAAGCAGAAATGACAGGAAATGAATACCGTGCGGCAAAAACAAACGCAACGGCAACTTCGACGCTTATCGGGATATTCAGCATTATCGTCTTTATCATACTCGTGCTCATTTTTATGTGGAATTTCTTTCTAAAGGAAATCTTCAACACACAGGAGAGAGAGCAGGTAACAATAGACAATTTTGTGAACTTCATGTATGAGGACCTGCTTAAAAATGAAGACTTCCAAGCGCTTTACAACTTCATAATAGAGAGAGAGGAATACAGCAGAGAGTTCCGGCAAGGCGCCGTCATTAGTCAAAGGCCGATTGCCGACAGGCAACAGACAGCTCCGTTGCGAGGCGGGAAAATAGATATAAACCTCGTGATTTCGCTTGGAGAGGAACCTCCTGCCATAATGCCAAATATCGTGGGCATGTATTACTCCGAGGCAATCAACAGGCTCAACGCCATGAACATGAATCTTTCTATCGGCGAAGACATAGTTGGCAGCGACATTGAACGAGGTTATGTCATTGAAACAAGGCCCGCTGCGAACATGTCTCTGTCGCGCGGCGATACTGTAGTTATCGTATACAGCTCCGGCCCTGAACCAAGGTTTGTCACAGTGCCGTCGCACCTTACCGGCAGCACGACGGAAGACTTGGTCAGAGCTTTCAGGGAGTTGGATCTGATACCCGACTTTACGGAAGTAGATGACAATTCACCGGCCGGAACAGTCTTATATATAGATCGGGGCGATCAGGAAATTCAGGTTCCGGCGCATATTGTAGTTCATATATCAAGAGGGCCGCCTGATCCGCCGCCGACGGATGATCCGCCGACTGATCCGCCGCCGACGGATGATCCGCCAACTGACCAGCCGCCGACGGATGATCCGCCGACTGACCAGCCGCCGACGGATGATCCGCCAACTGACCCGCCGCCGACTGACCCGCCACCTACGGATGACCCGCCTACAGAGATTCCGCATGACGAAAACCCGACCGCGGAAGATCCGCCGACGGAGCATCCTGCGGAAGCGCAAACGACAGAAGAAAGCGGAGACGGCGTATAGCGTCGCGGCATATTGCTTTATAGGATTTATATGGCAGAAGGAATAATAATTAAGGCATTAAGCGGTTTCTACTATGTGGAACATGCGGATATGACGGTTGAGTGCAGGGCTCGCGGGCGTTTCCGCCTCGAGAAAAGCATTCCATTGGTCGGAGACCTGGTCGAGTTTGCCCCTGACGGGAATGGCAAGGGCATGCTTATGGCGATTCTCCCCCGTAAAAACCACTTTGCCAGGCCACCGATTGCCAATATTGAGAAAATGGTCATTGTCGCGTCTGCGGCGATACCGGCAACCGACACGTATCTCATAGATAGGATGACTGCAATCGCGCATAAAAACGACTGTGAAGCGATAATATGCATAAATAAATGCGATCTTGACCCTGCGGAAGCGCTGTATGATATATATTGCGCTGCAGGGTTCAGAACAGTCAGGATAAGCGCTGAGACAAGAGACGGGCTGCCGGAATTGCAGGACATTATTTGCGGGTCGGTATCGGCATTTACCGGGAACTCCGGGGTAGGGAAGTCGAGCATACTAAACGCGCTCGATCCTGGTTTTTGCTTATCTGTCGGCGATATCAGCAAAAAGCTTGGGCGAGGGCGGCACACGACCCGCCATGTGGAACTGTACAAGCTCTCATTCGGCGCGATTATTGCGGACACGCCGGGTTTTTCTGCCTTTGATACGCAGAATTTGGCAGCAAAGGAAGATATCCAGCACTTGTTCCCAGACTTCGCTCCATTTATCGGGTCATGCCGTTTTCTCGATTGCGCCCACATCAAGGAGCCTGATTGCGCGGTCCGGGAAGCGTTGAGAATGGGGGAGCTTCAGAAAACGCGCCATAGCAGCTATATCCGCATGTACGAAGAAGCAAGCGGTCAAAAAGAGTGGGAAAACAGAGCCTGAGCGCCGTCAAGGGCTATTGACAGCTAGCGGCGGCGCCCAATACAAAAAGTTTACGTCAGTATACGAATTGTAATATCCATGCGGAAGTCTTTGAGACGGCAGATAAGGATCAGGAGGCGGAAAATTGGTCAAGTTTAAAAAACAAGCCACTATTACAATTTCATTCATAATTGTGCTTGCGATAATAGCTCCTATTTACGCGCAAGCGGCGACAGTCGACGGACGGCAGATATCTTCTCAAGCTGCTGTCGTTATAGATTTTGAAACGGGGCTTGTCTTATACGGCCATTCCCAAGACGCGCAAAGAGTGCCTGCGAGCACGCTTAAGCTGGTAACGGCGCACGTGATACTTGACGCTATCAGCGCCGGCGAACTCACTATGGACACTGTGACGCGCATTTCCGCTGATACCAGCGAGTTCTCGCGCAACAGAGAGTTTTCCAATATACGCCTGGCGGCGGGAGCGCAGCTGACGATCAGGCAGCTTCTTGAGTTCAGCATAGTCAGTTCCGCGTGCGCCGCAACCGTGGCCCTTGCCGAAGCGCTTAGCGGCAGCCAGAGAGCGTTCCTGACGAGGATGAATAGTCTGGCGACGCGGCTTGGTATTCAGGCGCGCTTCTATGACTGCTGGGGAGGATCTGAGGAAAATAGAATCTCTGCTTACGGAATGGCGATTTTGACCAGATCTCTTATAGACGAGCATCCTGAAATCCTCGTGATTGCTACGAAAAGAAGCGTGAGCTACAATGGCACGACCTACTCAAACACTAACGCAATGCTTGGTCAATATGACGGTATCGACGGTATGAAAACAGGATTTACGACGCCTGCCGGTTACTGCTTCATCGGCACCGCGCAAAGAGGCGACCGCAGGATAATAGCGGTAACGCTTGGCTCGACACAGTCGTCACGCTGGTCGGATACGCGCATTTTGCTGGATTACGGATTTTCTGTCGTCGACAGAATGGTTGAAGAATTCTTTGCGGACGATAATCCGGGCGATGACGACGCCGACGACGAAATTGGCGACGAAACCGATGCGGAAGACGGCGGCAATGATGAGCATGGAATTGAAAATGGCATGGAAACATACCCCTCCAGCGCAAATCTTGTGCTCGACGGGGTAGAAACGCCGCTTGCGGCTTATCTGATAAACGATGCTCACTACTTCAAACTGCGCGATATTATGTTCCTGCTTATCGGTACGGAAAAGCAGTTTGGCGTGGAATTATGGGACTCAGACAGCAAAACGGGATATTTGGCGAGCAGCTTGTCATATACCGCTGTAGGCGGCGAACTTAGCGAGCTTTCCGGTCCGCGGCCGTTTATGCCCACCAACTCGAGGATATTCTTCGACGGCATTGAATGCGATGTGGAAATATATTTGATCGACGACAATAATTATTTCAAACTGCGTGATATTGCTATAATTATGGATTTCTTCGTTTTCTGGGACAATGATACCCGCACAATTATTATGGATACGACTATGGAGTATGAGGAAACGATGGATGATACGACCGACGAAACGACGGATGATACGACTGACGAAACGACGGATGATACAACCGAAGAAACGCAGCCAGGCGAAGACCAATCACTCGCTGGCGCCGCTGCCGCGAGTCTTTTTGAATCCGGAGAGGGGAGAGCGGTTCGCCGCGTCGCGTAAACTGCTGCTTTCTACATGCGTATATATCTGAGTGGTATTCAAGTGCTCGTGACCCAGCAATTCCTGGAGCGTCCTGACGTCTACGCCGCTTTGCAGCATCAAAGTCGCCGCAGTGTGCCTGAGCTTATGCGAGGAGTACCTGGTACTGTCCAGCCCGGCTGCCAGCAAATGCTTTTTGACAAGGCTGTGAATCGTCGATGTGCTGATCCTTGTTCGGCGGCTTGAAAGGAACAAAGCGCGCTTGTCGACAGCGTCAATACTCATTCTTGCCGCTATATAGCCATTGATGGCGTCAACGCACGCGTCGTTTAGAAATACGACGCGTTCCTTATTGCCTTTGCCAAGCACGCTGATAGAGTCGGAACGTATATCGCTCAGATCCAGTCCGGCCAGTTCGGAAATACGCAGTCCGCAATTCAGAAATATGACAAGTATGCAATAATCTCTTTCCTGAAACCTTCCGCCAACGCTGTTCAGGAGTTTTTTGCTCTCCTCGACGTTCAGGTAACGGGGCAGCGACTTTCTCAGCTTCGGCGAGTCAAGGTCCGCCACCGGGTTTTCGCTGAGTTTATTTGCTTTGAGGGTAAGGTATTTGAAGAATGATCGTATCACTGCTATTTTTCGGGCGCGGGAGTTAGCGCTCAACCCATAGTCCGTGCTGCGGCTGTTTGCGTGCTTTGCTCTGTCGCGTGACAGGAAAGCCAGATACTCATATACGTCCGATATTGAAACTGACTTGACAAATTCAATGTCTACATCCATTATACTTATGTCTTCGAAAGCGGAATCTCGAGGGACCAGATTTTTATGTATTTTCAAAAACCTGAAAAAAGTGCGAAGGTCAAAAAAGTATTCGTCAATTGTTTTCTTTGAATGACCTTTTATAGTTTCGTGATAGAAAAGGAACTCGCGCAGTATATCAGGAGAGTTGTTCCTATAGTCCATAATATCAATCCTTCCGGCATATAATGGAAGAACGCCTTTGTCGATGCATTATTCTTAAACAAGGCCTTTACAGGGCATATTTATTTTACCACTTTGCGACGGGGAAGTCCATACTTCCCATCGAAATAATTGAACAAAATAAAGATTTTGTTCAATTGTGGGCAGGGTTCTCCGATCTTTTGGAATAACAGGCAGCCACAAGACGGCCAAAAGACATTATGGCGCGCAGCAAAATTGCTCACTTAACTATCAAATTGATAAGTTTATTCTTTATGATAATAGTTCGGATTATCTCCTTGCCATCAATACTGCGCGATACCTTCTCATCAGCGATGACTGCGTTCAGAACGCTGTCGTCGTCGGAATCGAGCGGAACCTTGACGGTGCCGCGAAGTTTGCCGCCGATTTGAACAGCGATATCGCATATGGATTCGAGAGTCTTTTTCTCGTCGTATTGCGGCCATGGCTGGGTTGAGGCCGCGCCGTCGAAGCCCTGCCTCTCCCAGAGCTCCTCTGATATATGCGGAGCAAACGGAGACAAAAGCGTCAAAAGGATTTTTATGTCGCCGCGCGAAGGCGACTTTTCGTAAAATCCATTCACAAGCGTCATCAAGGCTGCTATAGCTGTATTGAATTTCAGATTCTCAATGTCAAAACCGACTTTTTTTATTGCGCGATGAACAGCAAGCTCGTGATCAGCCGATATAGCATCGGTCGACGAAGCGCTATTGCTGTCCGCCGGGCTATCGTTCGCAATGCGCGTTTCAGCGAGATTCCATACGCGGTCGAGCAACCTTTTGCACCCCTTGACGGCTTTCTGAGACCAGGGAGCTGTTTTTTCGAAGTCGCCGATAAACATGATATAGAGCCTGAGCGTATCGGCGCCGTATTCCCTGACTATGTCGTCGGGATTTATCACGTTGCCGCGTGATTTGCTCATTTTTTGGCTGTTCTCCCCGAGTATGAACCCATGGCTTGTCCTTTTCATATAAGGCTCCGGAGTAGAAACGACGCCGATGTCAAACAAGAACTTATGCCAGAAGCGCGAATAAAGCAGATGCAGCGTCGTGTGCTCCATACCGCCGTTATACCAGTCGACGGGCGCCCAGTAATCCAATGATTCTTTCGAAGCAAGCGCGTCCTTGTTTTCAGGGTCTGCATATCTCAGGAAGTACCAGCTTGAACCCGCCCACTGAGGCATCGTGTCTGTTTCTCGCTGCGCCTTGCCGCCGCACTTCGGACAAGTCGTCGAAATCCAATCAGTCATTGCGGCAAGCGGGCTCTCCCCTGTTTCAGTCGTTTTATAATTTTCCACTTCCGGCAATAATAGCGGCAATTCGCTCTCAGGCAGAGCGACATAACCGCATTTTTCGCATCGGACTATCGGGATAGGCTCGCCCCAGTACCGTTGACGCGAAAAAACCCAGTCGCGGAGCTTGAAATTGACCTTCCGCTCGCCCATTTTCCGCTCTGTCAGCCATGATGTGATTTTTTCTATTGCTTCTTCTACCGATAATCCGTTTATAAACCCTGAGTTGACAAGCAGGCCTGTTTCGCAGTCGGTAAACGCTTCTTTTTCTATATTGCCGCCCGCGACAACCTCGATTATAGGCAGGCCGAACTTTTTTGCGAATTCCCAGTCGCGCTGGTCATGCCCCGGCACCGCCATGATGGCGCCGGTGCCGTATGTAGAAAGGACATAATCCGAGATATAGATCGGTATTTCTTTGCCGGTAACGGGGTTTATTGCTCTGACCCCTTTTATTTCGACGCCGGTTTTATCCTTTGCCAGTTCCGTCCGCTCAAAATCAGATTTTTTTGCCGCTAAGTCCCTGTATGCGTTGATTTCGTCAGGATTCTCAATTGTCCAAGCCGAAAGAACCGGATGCTCGGGCGACATTACCATGTACGTAGCGCCAAACAGCGTGTCCGGGCGCGTGGTAAAAATCCTTATCGTATCTCCTGCAGTAGTATGGAAATCCACTTCAGCTCCGACAGAACGGCCGATCCAGTTTCGCTGCTGTATTTTGACGCGCTCAACAAAGTCTACCTCATCCAAATCATCAAAAAGCCTCTGCGCGTATTGAGTGATTTTCAGCATCCACTGGCTCTTTTCACGCCTTATGACCTGCGAGCCGCATCGTTCGCAGACGCCTTCAACCACTTCCTCGTTCGCGAGCACGCATTTGCACGATGTACACCAGTTCACAGGAATCAAGGCCTTATAAGCGAGCCCGTTTTCAAACATCTTCAGGAATATCCATTGGGTCCATTTGTAATATTCAGGGTCTGTCGTATCAACGCATCGATCCCAGTCAAAACTGTATCCGAGCATTTTTAGCTGCTGCGTGAAGCGTTTGATATTGTTGCGGGTCACAACGGCGGGATGGATACCGTTCTTAATCGCATAGTTCTCCGTAGGGAGGCCAAAAGCGTCAAACCCTATTGGGAAAAGTACGTTATACCCTTGCATGCGCCGTTTTCTCGACACTATGTCCATCGCGGTGAACGGGCGCGGATGGCCAACGTGAAGGCCGTCGCCAGATGGGTACGGAAACTCTATCAAGATGTAGCACTTTTTTTTGTTGCTGCCATTGACAGCAGCGAAAGGCTTTGCAGCCTCCCATTTGTCCTGCCACTTTTTCTCGATGCTTTGAAACTCGTATTTCATCCCGATCATCCCTCTGCCGCCGCTATTTCGTCAACAACTCACTGACGTCGACATTTTCAGCGTCTCCCCATAACCGCTCAAGCGTGTAGAACTCGCGCGTCTCCTGCAGGAAGATATGTATTACCACGCAAGCAAAATCGATCAGCAGCCACCCGCCGTTTCTGTGCCCTTCGCGCCTTCGGATCTCTTCGCCCGCCCCTTTCAGCGCTTTCTCAACCTCATCGGACAGAGTCTTTAGCTGCGTTGTCGAACCTGCAGTGCAAATTACGAAATAATCCGCGAGTATTGTAACGTCGCTCGTCCTGAGCAATACTATATCACGGGCTTTCTTGCTGTCAAGCGCCGTTATCGCAATTCTTGATATCTCCAGTGGCGTAAGCATCAATAAGAACTATCCTTTCTTGTCATTGGCATATTTGACCACAACACTGCGCCTAGTCAGCGCCGGAAGAATCAGACGGGTCGCTGTCAGGCGGATTGCCGGGAGCTGTATCAGGGGTGGACTGCGGAGCGTCGCCCGGCGGCGCCGGGTCGTCGTCCGGCGGAGTCTCATCGGGAAGGAAGCCTGTATCGTCGTTCGCCCCTTCGGGGAAGTCGGATTCATCGTCGGGATCATTCGTATCGTTGCCCGTATTGCCGGGAGTGCCACCAGAATTTCCGCCGGAATTGCCTCCGGAGTTTCCGCCGGAATTCCCCGGGGTCGTGGCTTGCGGGCGCTGCGACGTCGAACCGCCCCTTGCGGCGACCGTTTCCTGGTGATCAGGCCCCCTGCTTGTCGCGCCCCACGCCGGATCGGCTAACCGGTTCCCGTCCGTAACGTACAGGCGTCTGTCTGAACCTCTGGTAAAAATACTGAAGTCCTCTTCGACGAAATCCTCAGTGAACGGGCTGAGCATTGTATTGACTACTTCCAGCCACTCTTCGATCCGTATGGTGACATACGACACTGAGTTCACATAATCGTTGTAAACGCCGGGCATCGTAATAAAATTGATGTTTTCCGCATCCAGTTTCATGAATTCCATGCCTAGCCAGATTAGGTTGGCGAGCGGGATATCCGTTTCGACATTATTCAAAAATATTCCGGCAAGAGTCGTAATATTGATCGTATCTTTTTTTGCCAGTATTTGTTCCGCCGCCGCTTTCAGGAAATCCTGCTGAGTATTGATCCGGCCTATATCGGCGTTGCTGTATCTTCGGAACCTTAAAATCTCCAGAGCCTGCTGGCCGGTGAGCCCGCGATGCATTCCCATTGAGTAATTTATAAGGAGATTTTGCGCGTCGTCGCGGTAGTACATATTCGCCGGAACATAGAAATCCACTCCGCCTATCGCGTCTACAAGTGACCTGAACCCTCTCATATTGACGGTAAGCCAGTGATCGACCGGGAATCCGAGTATTTCGCCGAATTTTTCTATTGCCGCTTGCATCGTTTTCTCGGCCGCGTCGCTTTCTCCTCTGAACTGCAGCCCCTCGCGGTACATTATCTGGTTCGCTTTTTTGGTAGGCCAGTCACTGTTCACCAATGTGTCACGCGGCACTGCGACGACGTTGAGCTTATAGTCGTCGGGATCCGATGTATCAAAAGTTACGAACATTATAACGTCTGTGTTCGCCAACCCGTCCCTGCCCAAAACCAAAAACGTATAAACGCCAGGACGCCTGTCATAAGAGACCTCGTCTCCATAAGGATCTCCGGGGTTAGGACCGTATGGCAGACCGGGGCTAATCGGATTGCCCGAGCTGTCCGTCGAATTCTGGGAACCGGTGGCTCTGGGGTCCGGTTGGACGTCCGGAGGCTTTATGATAATTTCTTTATGGCCGAAAATATCCACAGCAACGACAGTTATTGCCACAGCGGCAAGCGCTCCGAGACAAATCAAGGCGATTTTCCAAGCCCTGCCAAAGATGACAGCCTTCCTGCTTTTTGGTTTCGCCTTTGCCTTTTTCGATCCGGCAATTGCATCCTTTTGCAAATGACGAACGTTCTCGCTGTTGCTGTCAATAGCGTTTGCGTCGTTTACTGTATTTTCTTGCGCGTTATTGCCCACGTTTTTGAGCAAATGGCGCCCTTTGCTTTTGCTTCCCGACAATTTCATACGGTTGCCCCTTCGGTAATAATATATGTTAACGCGTCAAATGTTGTACGATTGGGAATTATGCCGCGCGATCGCATATCTTCGATGCTCATTTCAAGGCCTGCTTTTACTGCCATGTCGAGATCCTCATATGCTAATTCGCGCAACCTGCCAACGCCGTCAAAGTCCCTCGTCGGTTCAATATAGTCGGCAATGTAGACTACTTTTTCCAGGCTTGACATATTTGGCCGGCCTGTCGTATGCCATGTAATCGCGTCTGCTACGGAATCTGACACGCCAAATTCTGTCTTTGCCAGCGCTGCTCCGGACTTTGAATGGAGAAGCTTCTCTTCATTTTTATTGGCTACGCCAAAGCTTAAATCGCGTTTTTCAAGAATTTCCAGATTTTCCTCAGGGCTGAGCCTTTTTGTGATATCATGCAGTATAGCGGCCTCTCGCGCATCGTCGGCGTCAACTCCCCATCTCTCAGAAAGACGGACCGCTTCAAACTCGCAGCCCTCAACATGCGGTATCCTCGAGGGAGCCAGCATCGAATACGCTTTTGAGCGTAACCAGCCCCAATCCGGTTTTGCGTCATAAATCCTGCTCTTTATAATATAAGAGTAAATTGTATCATCAATGTATCCTGCCCCTTCGCGTCTTGGCAGTTTGCTGCGCAGAAGCGAAGATGATATATCGACGACTTTATTTGCTACTATTTCGGTAGACACGCCATATTGGGACTTAAGCCTTGCCGAGTAACCTGCAATCTTTTCCAAATCGTCGCTGCTGCGGGAAAACACAATTGGTATCACAGTATTCAGCAGGAGCCCGCTATCCTTCCATGTATCAAGAGTCAGAAACATATCGGTTCCGGTCAGGAGATACAGTTCCGCGCCGGGATAGTCCTTCTTTATCGCCAATACAGTATCAATCGTGTAGCTTGGTTTTTTATTGCGAATTTCGATTTCTGAGACGATTGCATTGCGCGTTTTGCTAAATGCAAGTTGCGCCATATGAAGACGCTTGTCGACAGGCGGCGTCTCTGCCGGAAGATTCTTGTGCGGCGGGATTCCCGTTGGGATAATAAAAAGCAAATCAAGCATCAACTGGTCTATTGCTGCTGCTGCGGAAAACTCATGACCCAGATGGGGCGGATTGAAAGACCCTCCATAAATGCCTATCTTCAATATATCACCCACCTATACCGCCAGTTAGTTATTCCTCATATTCCAAGAGAAGCCTCGAGAACTCCTTCAGAGCTTTGCCTCTATGTGATATCGCGTTCTTCTCTTCCGGCGCAAGCTGCGCCATGGTATTCTTGTATCCTTCCGCTATAAACACGCTATCGTAACCGAACCCTCCGGTTCCGCGCTGTCGCTTCGCTATCTTGCCGCAGCATTCCCCCTGCGCCGTAATTAATCTTCCATCCGGGAATGCGCATACAATAGTTGAGACGAATTTTGCGCCTCGTTGTTCCATAGAACTCATCAGATCCAGCAAATACAAGCAGCGTTCGTTGTCATCAAGATGTTCCCCTCCGAATGAGCTTGAGTAAACTCCCGGCTCTCCTCCAAGCGCGTCTATGCATAACCCTGAATCATCCGCTATTGCCGGCATGCCCGCAGCCATACAAATGGACTTTGCTTTGATTGTGGCGTTTTCAATGAACGTCGCCCCTGTCTCTTCAACATCTATGTCAATCCCGAGATCTTCACGGGTTACAATATCTATACCAAACTCTGAAAGCATCTCTTTCATCTCCCCTATCTTGCCGGGGTTGGCGGTTGCAAGTATGTACTTCAATCTTGTCTCCGTCCGTCAATAATTCAAAAAACTCCCGATAAGCGCTCCCAAAAGCACTTTTTATTCAGGATAGTATTGCCTCTGAGAACTCTTGCGCGTTGAAAGGTATAAGGTCTTCCGGTTTTTCGCCTACGCCCACAAACTTGACGGGGATGCGAAGCTGGTCAGAAATAGAAAAGACTATTCCTCCTTTTGCCGTGCCGTCGAGTTTAGTCAGGATAATGCCTGTTATGTCGGCGGCGTCCCTAAACTGTTTTGCTTGAACTAAAGCGTTCTGGCCTGTCGTAGCGTCAAGAACAAGAAGCGTTTCTCTGTCCGCGTCCGGAAGCTCTCGGTTGATAATGCGGCTGATTTTGTTGAGCTCGTTCATAAGATTTGAGTTGTTGTGCAGCCGCCCTGCGGTATCGCATATTATAATATCAGCCCCTCGCGCTTTCGCGGCGCTTATCCCGTCAAAAACGACCGAAGCCGGATCTGCGCCTTCATCCCGCATTACTATGTCGGAACCTGACCTTTTAGCCCATATGGACAGTTGTTCGCCCGCTGCCGCCCGAAATGTGTCTCCGGCGCAAAGCAAGACTTTTTTGCCTTCATTTTTGTATCTCAAAGCCAGCTTGCCTATTGTGGTGGTCTTCCCTACCCCATTGACGCCAATGACGAGCGCCACCGAAGGCTTTGTGCCAAACTTCATTGAGCTGTCTCCGACGTCGAGAGCGCCTGTAAGTATTTCAGTTAGCGCGCTTTTTATTTCTTCGCCGCTTTTTAGGCCTTCCTTATGTGCTTTTTCACGTAAAGATTCCACCGCCCCGGCAGCAGTCGCCGCGCCAAGATCCGCAAGGATCAGCGTTTCTTCCAATTCCTCAAAGAATTCCTCATTGGCGCCAGTGAACGACGCAATCATGCCGTTAAGCTGCGCCGTAAAGCTTTTTGTGGTTTTCGAGAGGCCTTCTTTAAGTTTGCTGACAAATCCCATTTAGTCGACGTCCTGTTCTTTTTTATTTGCGTCTATGTGTTTTTCGGCTTCCGTCAAATCTATTTTCAGGATGTTTGAGACTCCAAGCTCCTGCATGGTAACGCCGTACAGTACGTCTGACTCCTCCATTGTCGGACGTTTGTGCGTAATGACGATCATTTGCGTATTATCCGACATTCTCCTTAAATGCGCCGCGAACCTCTGTACGTTCGCGTCGTCCAGAGCGGCTTCTATCTCGTCCAAAACAACAAAAGGAGGCGGCCGCACAGTAAGGACGGCGAAATATATGGCTATGGCGACAAAGGCTTTCTCGCCGCCGGACAGCAGCGTAAGCGTTCTGATGGATTTGCCGGGAGGCTGCACTCGTATCTCAATGCCGCTTTCCAGGACGTCATCGGGATCCTCAAGGACAAGCATGGCGCGCCCTCCGCCAAACAGTTCTTTGAAAGTCTTTTCAAAACTCTCATTGATAACCGCAAATTCGTTGACGAAGATTTCTTTCATTTGCGCTGTGATCTCGCCGATTATGCCCAATAGTTCGCTTTTGGCCTTCTCGACGTCATCGCGCTGCGTAGTCAGGAATTCGTATCTGGAGCTTATGCGTTCATATTCGTCAATCGCTCCTATATTCGGCGTCCCAAGTTCTGATAATTGGCGCTTCAGCGCGGAAATCCGCCTGTTGGCATCCGCCGTCGATTCGATTGCCGTTGCGGCGCTCGCTGCCGAGCTTCCGGTCAGCTCATATGTATCCCACAGTTTGTCGACAATCTGTTTTTCTTCGATCTGAGCAGTATCTTTCTTCTGCTCAAGCCGCGAACACTCACGGACAAGGTTCAGCACGTCGTTGTTCTTCGTCTGCAGTTCCTTGTTCAAGCTGCTGCGTTTCGCTTCAATATCGAGTTTTCTCGCGTTCAGTTCTGACAGGCGCTTCTTGTGGCGTTTTATCTCTTCTTGTATCAATACGGACGCGCGCCCCTTTTCGAGCAATTGGGCGCGGATATTTTCATTGCGGTTTTTAAGGTTGCTTATTGTCTCAAGTTGGCGTTCTCGGCTGCCGAGCATTTCTTCGCGTATTGCAGACAACTCGGAAACCGCTTTCATCAGCGCGACTTTTTCGGCTTCCAGCGCTGCGCCTTGCGCCCTGAGTTCCAAAAGCGCGACGTTGACTCGCTCGCGCTCTTGCGACAGCTGCTCTTGCCCAAGGAGCGCTTCTTCCGCTTGCTTTCTGAGCTTTTCCGCCTCTGCTTCAAGCTCTGTTATACGGCGCCGCGCCGTTTCGGTTTCAGCGCCGTTTGTCTGGACTCTTTTGCTCAGCGATCCGAGCGTTTTATGAAGCTTGTCGACATTCTCTTTTGCAGCCTGTATAAGCTGCGAGCGGTGGGCCTCTTCTCGTTCCTGCCGGATATAGCTGTCTTCAGTTTCGCGAAGCTCCGCACGCGCGGTTTCAAGCGCATAGTCGGCAGCTTTTTTCTCGCGGGCGCATTCGGAGTATTCCTGTTCCGCTTTTTGCAATTCTTCTGAAATGGAGCTTATTCGCCCGGACAGTTGTTCGAGTTCGTTAGCGCGAGACAATACGCCGGCGCTGCTGGCCGCCGAACCGCCCGTCATCGATCCTCCTACGTTTAATACCTGGCCGTCAAGCGTAACGATTTTGTACCTATGCCCATGCCTGTTTGCCATAGTTATTGCGTTTTTTAAGCTGTCCGCGATAATGACGCGCCCAAGCAAATTAGTATATATCCCTGCATATTCAGGAGCAAACTCAACCAGATCCAACGCGACCCCTTCGAATCCTTCGCAGTTGTTTGCTTCCTTTTCGCTCAAGGCAGAGCCCTTTATTGTCGATATCGGCAAAAAAGTCGCCCTGCCGCCATCGCGTTGCTTGAGCAAGCCTATCGCGTTCTTCCCGTCCTCTTCAGTGTTGACAATAATGTTTTGCATGGCTCCGCCAAGAGCCGTTTCAATGGCCATCGCATACCTGTCGCTTGTTTTGATCAACTGGGCGACAGTGCCGTGAATATTCTTGAGCGTGCCTCGCTTGAACTCCTGCATAACTGTCTTGACAGCCTTGGAATAGCCTTGAAAATCTCTTTCCATCTCAGCTAGAAGGTTTTTTCTGGATTCAAGCGTTTTTATCTCGAAACTGAGACGTTCGGACCGGGAAGCTGCCGTTTCTGCTTTTTTCGCGCGGTTTTCCGCTTTGATTGCCAAAGCGTCGGCAATATTTTTTGACGAAACTACGCTTTCTTTGACCCTTGCAAGTCCATCGGCGCACTCTTTATATTCGGCGGTTTGCGTGTCAAGGCTTTCTGTAGCCTGCAGCAATTCCTGTTTTGCCGCGTTTTCCGTATCAAATATTTCCTGGGCCTGAGACGCGAGCGCAGAAAGCTCCGATTTCGCCCCGCCGAGCTTCTTTTGGGTTTCGTTTTCATTATTGAGCAGCGCGCTTATCTCCTCGGAAGAATCGCCTGCCAAATCGGAAATGCTTTGCAGCTCTGAGACCAGCTCTGCTGCCTGGTGTTCAAGGGATTTTTGCTCATCCGCGATATTCGCCAGCCGTATTTCGCGCTCGCTGATCTGCGCGCTAATGCCATCGTGGCTTGCGCCCTGGTTCAGCAATTCCTGATCAAGCTGATCGATTTGGCCGGCATTTCCCGCAAGCTGAGATTCAAGAACCGCCGCCGCGCTGTCAACGTCATTTTGGCGCGAATCCGCTGATGCGGCCAGTTGCTGCGCTTCTTCCATCTCAACGTCGCATTCGCGCACTTTTTCCGAGTACGATTCCGTCTTTTCGTATGCGGCTTCAAGCTCTATATTCGCGTCGTCAAGCGACTGTTTGGCCGCCAGATAATCTGAGTCGGCTTTATCAGCGCGCGAACGCAATGAATCGAGCTCGCGCAGCCATACGGCTATCTCGTATCCTCGCAGTTCATCTCGCAGCAGCAGGTATCTCCTCGCGGTTTCGGCCTGTTCCTTTAGCGGCTCTACTTGCAATTCAAGCTCAGATATCCTGTCGCCTATCCTGACAAGGTTGTCGTCTGTGTGGGAGAGCTTCCTTTCCGATTCCTCTTTTCTGTGCCTGTAACGGGAAATGCCCGCAGCCTCTTCGAAAATAGTCCGTCTGTCCTTGCTCTTAGACGACAGTATTTCAGCGATCCTCCCCTGCCCTATGATGCTGTATCCTTCGCGTCCGAGTCCGGTGTCCATGAGCATTTCGCTAAGATCTTTCAGGCGCACCAGGCTTTTATTGATATAGTATTCGCTCTCTCCGGAACGGTAGTATCTCCTTGTCAGCATTATTTCTGATGTTACGATGCCAAATCTGCTGTCGGGATTATCAAGAATCAGCGAAACTTCTGCAAAACCAAGTTGCGAACGCCTTTGCGTGCCGCTAAAAATAACGTCCTCCATTTTACCGCCTCGCAGCGTTCTGGTGGACTGTTCACCCATAACCCAGAGTATCGCGTCGGATATATTGGATTTGCCGCTTCCGTTTGGCCCGACGATACCCGTGATAGGTTTTTCAAATGACAACCGTGTTTTTTCCGGAAACGACTTGAAACCTTGTATTTCAAGGGACTTTAGATACAGAACAAACACCGGCCTTCCTTATAATTGGGTGTCGGGATTCAAATCCCGCCGCCCCTGGAGAGCATTATATACTCTCCGGGTATTCATTTCAATATGTTTATTGTCGGGCGAATAGATAGTCGTCTTATTTCCATGTCTGACACAGTTTCTGATTCTATTACCTTGACGGATCGCAGCGAAAAATCGCTCGTCAGCTTAACAATATTCTGCCGGTTGGCTCCAATCATTCTAGAACCGCGCCCTTTCGGGACAGCTATTATTATATCGCTGCCGGGCTTGACCCTCCCAAGCATGGATGCAGCTTTCTCATAGTACAGTCTTGAGTATACAAGTTCGCCGAACGCCGGATGATAGGCTCCCGCCGCAACGCCTCCTGCGCTCAATTCCTCCGATGGATTCAAGCCCAGCCTGATTACAGGGATGCGCGCATTTTCAAACATTGGAACCAGCCGCGAGCAAAGCGCGACTGCTTCCTCGATCGAATGCTCCTTGTATTCGCCGCGTTTCCACATTTCGTATAATTGCGTCCCGCAAATGACGACAGTCGGATAAATCCTGACGCCGTCCGGATTCATGTCAATGAATTGCCTCGCGGTAAGAAGAGCGCCATCCGGCGAATCACCCGGCAACCCTGTCATCATTTGCAAAATCAGCGATACGCCGGAGTATTTGACAAGAATCGCCGCTTGCCTTGCATCGTTCGCCGTATGCCCGCGGTGAGAAGAGAAGAGCACATCGTCGCGCATTGACTGCACGCCGAGCTCTATTGTCGAGACGCCGTATTCTTTTAATCTCGCTATTATCGCGCTATCTATATTGTCGGGCCTCGTAGATATGCGTAAAGAGTTAAGCGGATTCAATGCAAGAAGCGGCTGCGCCGCTTCCAAAAGCCCTATTTGCGCCCGCTCGGGAATAGCTGTGAAGCTGCCGCCGTAAAAAGCCAGCTCGACAGGGGTTACTGTGTCCCCGCAGTTTGTGAATTCGCTGATCACCCGGCTCACGTCGAAGGCGGACGATGGATCGGCGGCGCCGGAAATCCGGTGTTGATTGCAGAATACGCAATCGTGTCTACACCCTTGATGCGGTATGAATACCGGAATGATTCGGCGCTTCGGTTTCATTTCTTCAATTTCTCCAATGCTGATTTTGCGGCAACCTGCTCGGCCACTTTCTTGCTTTTGCCTGTGCCGCAGCCCAGAAACTGTGCGTTCAACCGGACTTCGACAGAAAAGGATTTCATATGGTCCGGGCCACTTTCATCCGTTATGTGATAGCTCAGCGTCTGCCCGGCTTTTTCCTGAACTATCTCCTGAAGCTCGGTTTTATAGTCAGTATTTTTGATGACTTCTATTGTTGCTAGCGAAGCAAAATGTTTTTTTATCAGTTTTTCGACAGGCTTGAAGCCTCCGTCGAGATAGATTGCGGCAATTACCGCCTCCACGGCGTCTGCAAGTATTGACGGGCGCTTGCGCCCGTCGCCCTTATCCTCTCCCCTGCCCAGCTGCAAGTACTTGCCAATGTCAATGTCCGCCGCAATGCCCGCAAGGCTTCTCTCGCATACCAGCTCAGCCCTGAGCCTGGTCATCTGCCCTTCCGACATATCCGGGTTGCCGTCAAATATCATCGCGGCAACAGTCAGGCCCAGTACAGAATCACCTAGAAATTCAAGCCTCTCATTGCTGACAACACGGTCTTTTTTGTTCTCGTTCGCGTAAGAACTATGCGTCAAAGCATCTTTTAAAAGACCGGGATTATTGAAGCTATACTCCAGTTTCTCCTGTAATTCTTCCAGCATAATATCGCTCATGGTTTTCATACCTTCCATCGGCAGTAATTCAGAATTTGTGCGGGTCTTGATCGGCGAAGCGACGTCCGCCATGCAAGCAATCATATTGGCTTCCAAGCACAACACAAGGCGGGTAGCGCCCGCCTGTATTTACAGGATAAATTCAGTTGATTAAGGCTCCGTCTCCAGGCTGCTTTAGCAACCGGGGGGCGACGTTTGCTCCAACTGTTAACGCAATCAATCGCAATTGATAGAGATAAACCGAAATAGATCGTTGACAGTATGGAGCTCGTTGACAGTCTCTTCGTCGACTTCCGGAATATCAAATTCCTCCTCAAGCGCCATTATCAGCTCAACAGCATCGAGCGAATCGGCGCCCAAATCGTCTACGAAGGAGGTATCCATGGTAATTGAATCCTCGCTCAAAGAGAATTGCTCTGCTATAATGGAGCGCAGCTTTTCAAAAATCACAACTATCACCTCATGGTCAGAAAAGATCCTGTAACTTTGCAAAAGCCTCATGCGAAAATATTAAGACTAGCTGTTGGATTTGTCAACACTTTTTTCTACAATCTTCATTCTGTCCATGTTTTCCTGCAAACGCGCGGCGATATTGCTGCGGGTTGCTTCAGCGGCTTGGAGGATCGCGTTGCGAATCGCAGTCGCGCCTGACGATCCGTGAGCTTTGATCACAGGTTTTGAGATGCCAAGCATCGCCGTGCCGCCTACAGTGTCCGGATCCAGCTTCGTTTTCAACTCGCGGAAATGCTTTTTAATCAAAAGCGCAGATATTTTTGTCATTGTATTTTTCGAATAAAGAGCTTTCAGCTCGTTCATGAAAAATCCGGCGGCGCCCTCGACTGATTTAAGAAGCACATTGCCGGAAAAGCCATCTGAGACAAGCACGTCGCATGCGCCTTTCAACGCCTCTTTGGCTTCGACATTGCCAATAAAATTCAAATTGCCGCTATCTCTCGCAGCTTCAAGCAGATCATATGCTTCCAACTGCAGATTAGTGCCTTTTGTCCGTTCTGAGCCATTATTGAGGAGCCCGACGCGCGGGGAGCTGATTTTCAACGCGTCCTCCGCATAGAATGAGCCCATATAAGCAAATTGCAACAGGTATTCCGGAGTGCATTCAGCGTTCGCGCCACAGTCGATAAGGACAAAGCCTCCGCTCACGCTGGGAATAATCGGCGCCATTGCGGCGCGCCGAATGCCGCGTACGCGTTTTACTATCAATGTCGCTCCGGACAAAATCGCGCCGGTGCTCCCTGCTGAAACAAAAGCGTCACCGTGTCCGTCGCGCAAAAGCCCAAAGGCGACGGACAAAGAAGAATCCTTCTTGATCCGCATTATATTTGTCGGATCATCATCAAACCCGATTACTTCAGACGCGTTTGCTATCTCAATCCCGCGCGGGAGTTCGCTATATCCCAAACGCTCTATCGTGTGCAGAATATCTTCGCCCCTGCCTACCAGCACGACGTCGAAATTATTATCGCCCGCCGCGCTTATAGAGCCTCTGATTATCTCATCAGGCGCGTTGTCCCCGCCCATAGCATCGACTATTATCTTCATTTTATACCTCAATCATATACGAACTATAAACGAATCCTACTTTTTTTTGCCGGTACTGCCTTGTGTCGATGCTTTCTTTGCAGGAGATTTCTTTGCAGGAGCTTTTTTTGCCGTATTCTTGCTTGCTGCCGATTTCTTTTTGGCGGCGCTTTTTGTTTTTGCCGTCTTTATGGAATCTGAAGCTTTCGTTTTTTTGGTATCGGCGGTTTTATCCGCTGTTGCCGACGTTTCGGATTTTTTCCTGTAACCGCGCTTGTCCTCAGGCAGAAAGTTCGCGCATGCCTCATTGGCGCAAAACGGTTTTCTTGCGCCTCTTCCGGAGGTTTTGAACATTGTCTTTGAGCATTCCGGGCAATTGTCCGCGACAGGGACGTCCCACGTCTGAAACCCGCACTCTTTGACTTTTTCGCATGCATAGTATGTATATCCGTTCCTGGACGTGCGTTTTAGTATTCGCAGCCCGCACTTGGGGCATTTCCCAGGCATCTCTATCACCAACGGTTTTGTGAAACTGCATTGCGGGTATCCCGGACAAGCAAGGAATCTTCCGAAACGGCCGGATTTGACCACAAGCTGGCGGCCGCAAATATCGCAGATCTCGTCTGACAGCTCGTCCGGGACCTTTATTCTGGATCCCTCGAGCGCGCTTTCCGCGGCTTCCAGCGAGCCTTTGAATTCGCTATAGAATCCTGCAAGAATGTTTTTCCAATCATCGTTTCCTTTCTCGACGCTGTCGAGCGACTCTTCCATCCGCGCAGTGAATTTCAGATCGACGATATCGGAAAAACGTTCTACCATCAAACCTGTAACCACTTCGCCAAGCGGCGTAGGACGAATAGATTTTCCTTCCTTGACGACATATTCGCGATCGTGTATTGTCGAGATAGTCGGGGCATAAGTGCTCGGCCTGCCGACGCCAGTCTCTTCCATTGCGCGTATTAGGGTAGCCTCCGTATATCTGGACGGGGGCTGCGTGAACTTCTGCTCCTCATGAATATCGTCCAGGACAAGCGGATCGCCTTCTGTAAGTTCTGGCAGCGGCGACTGCTTCTCGCCCTTTTCATCGTCAACGCTTTCCTCATAAACTGCGGTGAACCCCGAAAACAGTATTTTTGAATGACTGGCTCTGAATAAGTAACCTGCTGAAATAACGTCAATATTTACGCTGTCATATAAAGCCGCCGCCATTTGGCTGGCAACAAAACGGCTCCAGATAAGCTTGTAAAGCCTGAACTGCTCATTTGTCAAGCTGCTTTTTATCCTATCAGGAGTCAGAAAAACGCTGCTGGGGCGTATCGCCTCATGCGCGTCCTGCGCTCCGGCTTTCGTCTTATACTTATTAGGCGAAGATGGGCGGAAAGCATCGCCGTAAGTTTCGGAAATGTATTCCCTGACGTCGCGTATGGCATCGTCGGATATACGAAGCGAGTCCGTCCTCATATATGTGATCAAGCCTACAGAGCCTTCCCCTTCGACGTCAATGCCTTCATAAAGCTGCTGAGCAACAGACATCGCGCGCCGGGGCATCATCCCCAGCCTGCGTGATGCGTCCTGCTGGAGCGTTGACGTTATAAATGGCGGCGAGGGCGATCTTTTCTTTTCTGAACGTTTGACCGAGTGGACCGAAAACGGCGCAACCCTTACTGCTTCAATTACGCGCCTGACGTCTGCTTCGTTCTCCAGACTTTGCTTCTTTTGCTCGGAGCCATAAAAGGCCGCTGTGAACTTGCCCGGTTTTTCTACAGTTGACAAGTCGACATTCAGCAGCCAGTATTCTTCCGGCAGAAATCCCCGTATCTCGTTTTCACGATCTACGACCATTCTTGTTGCTACTGACTGAACGCGGCCCGCTGAAAGCCCGCGCCGTATCTTCTTCCAAAGCAAAGGGCTGAGTTTATAGCCTACAATGCGGTCAAGGATCCGCCTTGCCTGCTGCGCGTTGACGAGGTTCATATCTATGGTCCGGGGGTTGCTTATGCTGTGTATGACCACATTTTTGGTTATCTCATTGAAAGTGACGCGAAATGCGCGTTCATCCGGCAGCTTCAGGAGTTCCTTCAAATGCCAGGAAATTGCTTCCCCTTCCCTGTCGGGGTCTGTAGCAAGGAATACCTTAGAGCAATTTTTTGCCGCAGTTTGCAATTCGCTTATAATGCTCTCTCGCGCTTTGACAGGCTGGTAGTCAGGAACAAAGCCGTTTTCAAGATCGACGCCGAGAACGCTTTTTGGCAGGTCTCGAAGATGCCCCATCGAGGCCGCCACCTTATATCCGGGTCCAAGGTATTTCCCTATCGTTTTCGCTTTTGCGGGTGATTCGACTATTACGAGATCTTTTTTTTCGTTTCCCATCTAAAAAGGCCTTTCCAGTTTCCAGTTTCCGGTTGTTTCTCGTGTCGCGAAACCTTGTATCTCCAGCATTGTGAGCGCGGTAAGGACGCGTGACGCAGGCAAACCTGAACCGGCGCAGATCTCGTCGACATGGAGCGGCTCCTTGGTAAGCGCGCTGGCGACAGCAAACTCGTCGCCATCAAGCAAGCTCAGTGTTTTGTCAAAGTCAATATAACCAGCCTTTGGCTCTTTGTCAATTTCTTTTTCAGTTCCGGTATAGCCGTCTCCGGCCGATTTGCCATTTGCGGCATATTCTGTATTAATTGCACTGTCGTCTCTATCTGTGTCGTTCATTACAGGCGGAATGATATCCGGAAAGAGATCTATGTACTCGCTAATGATATCTTCCGCGCCGCGTATCATAATTGCGCCCTCGCGCAACAGGGCGTTGGAGCCTTCACAGCTTCTGGCGTCTACATTCCCCGGAAGCGCGAACACATCCCTGCCCTGTTCAAGCGCTCTGGCTGCGGTTATCAGCGCCCCGCTGCGCTTTGGCGCCTCTATGACCGCTACGCCCAGCGACAATCCGCTGAGTATCCTGTTTCGGGACGGGAAATGAGCCGGGATAGGGGGCATGCCGGGCGGATACTCGCTCAGGACAGCTCCCGCATTCGCAACGCTTTTGAATAATTCCATGTTTTCAGGGGGATAAATGACGTCAAGCCCTGACCCTATCACGCCAATGACGCGGCCTTCTCCGCGCAATGCTCCGCGTGTAGCCGCAGTGTCTATGCCGCGCGCCAGGCCCGTCACTACAGTAAGCCCGCTTTTTGCCAGCTTGTATCCCGCTTTCTCTGCAGCGCTTATGCCATATGGCGTACAGTCCCTTGTTCCGACTATCGCGACCACCGGCTCCTCATCAATAGCGGGCAGCGTTCCATGCAAATACAGAATAATCGGAGGATCGTAGATATTCCTGAGCCGATCGGGATATTCGGCGTCCTGGAGAGTTATTATTCGGCAGCCTATCTGTGCGCATTCCGCTAGTATTTTGTTCGCGGCGTCCAAAGTTCTATTCTTTTGCGGCGGGATTTCCGACGGTTTTATTCCTCCCAAAACCATGAAATCATCCATGCCTGCATTATAAATGCTCTCCGGCGATCCGAAATGCCTGAGAAGCTTTAATGCTGTAATTTTACCAACACCGCTAGCCTCCGAAAGCCAAACCCAATACTTCAGTGAAGACATCGCGTTGCCTCCCACATAATAATTGCTGCGGCGACAGCCGCGTTCAGCGAATCGCACTCCGGTACTACAGGGATTTTTATCTTTTCGTCGCAAAGCGAAAGAACCGCTTCTGAAAGCCCGCGCCCTTCGCTTCCGATGGATATTATTGAATCGTCCAGCCTGACTGAGGAAATATCGGCGCAGTCTTCATGCAATGCCGCGCCAATAAATCTAAAACCTTTATTTCGCAGTTTTGTCAACTCCGGCAAATCCATTCGATACACATCTTGTCTGAATATCGCGCCCATTGTCGCGCGTATGGTCTTCGGGTTGTGCGTGTCTGCGCATCCGCCCGTCAGAATAACGCTTTTTATGCCAAATGCATTTGCCGTTCTGAGTATCGTCCCCACATTCCCCGGATCCTGAACATTGTCCAGAAGTATATGCGTGCCGTTTGTATGAGCGAAATCTTTTTCCTCTGGCATTACGCATGTAAAAAGCGTATCCTGAGCATTTTTGAGAGGAGAAAGAGAATCGATCAAGCCTCGTTGCGCGAAAAAAACGCGCGTATCGACCGGTACGGGAAACGGTATGCCCGACGAAGTTATGACCGTCTTTATCTCAGCGCCGCAGGCGGCCGCTTCTTCGAGCAGTTTCTTTCCGTCGCAAATATATTCGCCGCACTCATCCCTGTAGCTCTTGCTGGTGGCAAGGTTTCGTAAATGTGCGCACAGCGGGTTTTTTCGGCTGGTTATTTTCTGCACGGCATTTTCCACATTTATCACTTTGCGCTCTATACAATTCCTACTCTTCTATGGGTTTCATTGTCGGAAACAGCAGCACGTCCCTGATCGACGAGTTATTTGTCAGCATCATTACGCAGCGGTCGATTCCTATGCCCAGTCCGCCGGTAGGAGGCATTGCGTACTCTAGCGCGTTTATATAATCGTCGTCCATCATGCCGGCTTCCTCGTCCCCCGCGCTGCGCAGCTCGACCTGACGCAGGAACCGTTTCTTTTGGTCGATTGGATCGTTGAGCTCGCTGAAAGCGTTACCTAACTCGTTGCGGCATATAAAGAGCTCGAAGCGCTCTGTCAATCTCGGATCCGATTTTTTTCTCTTTGCCAACGGCGAAACTTCGACCGGATGGTCGAGAATGAAAACAGGCTGTATCAACTTGTTTTCAACTCTCTGGTCGAAGCACTCGTAAAGCAGCCCGCCCCACGACGGGTCCTTCCCCTCCGGCATTTTTACGCCGATGCCGGATGCAGCTCTCACAGCGTCTTCGGCGCTCTCAAAAGCAAAGAAATCAATCCCTGTGTGTTCCTTTACCGCCTCCGCCATTGTGACGCGCGGCCACCCCGGCGAAAGGTCTATCGACTCATCCTGCCAATCGATTTTGTATTTGCCCAAAATATTCATTGCCGCCGAAGAAAGGAGCTCTTCCAGCAGATCCATCATATCATTGTAATCCGCGTATGCCTCGTAAAGCTCCGCCATCGTGAATTCAGGGTTATGCTTTGTATCCATGCCTTCGTTGCGGAAAACCCGACCGATCTCGTATACGCGCTCTATGCCTCCGACAATCAGCCGCTTTAAATGGAGCTCGAGCGCAATGCGCAGATACATGTCGATTCCTAGCGTGTTGTGATGCGTCACAAACGGCCTCGCCGTAGCTCCGCCCGATATGGTGTTGAGCACCGGGGTCTCTACTTCCATATAGCCGCGGGCATTGAGAAATGAACGAACATAGCTTATGAACGAACTTCGCACCTCAAACGTCTTGCGTGTTGCCGGATTCATGATCAGATCGACATAGCGTTGACGGTATTTCAGTTCCTGACTGGTAAGGCCATGGTATTTTTCCGGGAGCGGACGCAGGGATTTGGAAAGCAACGCAACTGAGTTGCAATGGATAGATATCTCCCCCATTTTAGTTTTGAAGACCAAACCGCTTACTCCTATGATATCGCCGATATCGCCTTTCTTGATATCATTAAAAGCCTGCTCGCCGACGTCGTCAAGCCTTATGTAAAGCTGTATGCGCCCTTTGTCGTCCGCGATATCCGCAAAGATGGCCTTGCCCATCCCGCGCTTTGCCATAATACGGCCGGCCACTGCGACTTCAGTGTTTTCCATGGATTCGAAGTTTTCCTGGATTTGCGCTGAATAAAACGTACGCTGAAATTTTGTGACCTCGAAAGGATCGCGTCCTTCCTCCTGGAGTTTTTTTAGCTTATCCCTGCGAATCCGAAGTATCTCGGATAAATCGGCATCGCATTCAAAAATTTCATCAGCCATTTGTTATGACCATTCCTTTCGTCGCGCTCAAGCGACTCCCGGCTGCTCATTCGAGGCAGTCGGGTGCGGATTATTCGACGCCTAATATCTCAAATCTGATTACTCCGGCGGGAGCATCGATTTCTATGGTATCGCCTTTTTTCTTATCTAAAAGACCCTTACCAAACGGAGAGTCGTCTGATATCCTGAACATGCCCGGATCGGCTTCCTGCGACCCGACAATTTCGTACGTGGATTCCGAGCCGTCCTCAAAATCTTTGACAGTGACCCTGCTTCCGATGCCGATGACGTCCGTCTTCACAGAAACCTGTACGATTTCAGCATTCTCGATGAGGTTCTTGATCTCTGCGATTTTTGAGTACAGTTTGCCCTGCTCTGTCTTTGCCTCGTCGTACTCGCTGTTCTCTGTAAGGTCGCCAAACGAGCGGGCCTCCTTTATCTGCTGAGCAACTTCCTTTTCGCGTACTGTCTGCAGATAGAAGAGTTCTTCCTTCAGCTCTGTAAGGCGCTCTGCGCTCATTTTGTATTTTGCCTCTTTATACATGTTCGTCAATCCTTTCGGAGCTTTTTCAAAACTGTCGCAATTGTAAAAAAGAAAAGCCCATCAACACTGGACAGAAGTGAATGATAGTCGCTATTAGTATTGAATTATAAAAGAGTTTTTGCGCTTTGTCAATAAGAAAAGTTCAAAACGCTTAGCGCTGCCTGCAGCTGCGTGTCAGCGGATTTTTCAAGTCTTCCCGACGCAAATAAAGCAGCCTCCTCGTCAGTGAACAAAACCGTGTAGTCCGGTTCCAAACCGCCCTCGTCAAAAAGCTTGACCCTGTTTCTGGTAAGATACTGGCTCGATGATATATGCAGCGCGCCGCCGCTGGGGAGCCTCAGCGTAATTTGCATTCTGCTCTTGCCGGTAGTACGCTCGCCTGTTACCTCTGCATACCCGTATTCGCGGAGTATCGCCGCAAAATACTCTGCTGCGCTGTAAGAATGCCTGTTCACTAGCACTGCGGCTGGAATATCGATCGAAGCCGCGTCGGAAACCGTTACTTCCTCCGTCCCGTTTTTGTCAATCGTGACAAAAATATCGCCTTCCGGCAGCAAATAGTCGAGAATCCTCACCATTTCGCTGACCAGCCCGCCGTTGTTGGAACGTACGTCATAAACGAAAGCCCTGGCGCCTTGGCCGATCAGAGAATCGACAGCCGAGATGAAGCTATCCGCGCTACCAGCGTCAAAATTCGCAAGCGACACATAACCAACGTCGTTTTCGAGCATTTCAAACTCCACAGGATCTGTAAAAACATAGCTGTAAATTACAGTGAGCTCCTGCATTGTCCCGTCGCTCCTCATTACCGTCACAATTGCAGTTTCGCCGATTTCGCGGGACAAAAGAGCGCGCAGCCCTTCTATATCGACGCCATAAATGTCTTCTCCGTCGACTTCGATTATTGTGTCGCCCTCCAAAAAGCCGGCGTCTTCCGCAGCAGAGTTTCTAGTAACGTATTGAACTCTTATATAGCCTGATTCAACATCCGAAATAGCGCCTATCCCTATTCCGGCATATCTGTTATTGACCCTGTCAAGGTAGCTTGCGTACTCTTCGGCAGTCATATAGTATGACCAACTGTCGCCAAGCATATCGACGGCAGCGTGAAGCGACGCTGCGCTGACTTCATCAATATTAAAATCACCGATGTAAAACTCATCGATCAGTTCCATTAGCGCTTTATATTCCGCCACTGCGGCTGAAACGCTGTCCGGGGAGCTAAAATGGCGTATAAGCATAGCCGATGTGACCATACACGTCAACGCTGATGCCAGAAGCACCAGCGTCAACATCAGTTTCAGCGAATACCGCTTATTAGCCATAGCGCCATCATATGGTTCATTGCTACAAATATCGCTCCGGGTTGACTCTTGTTCCATTTATCGATACCTCGAAATGAAGATGCGCGCCTGTCGAAACGCCGGTCGACCCGACGCGTCCAATCGTAGACCCTCTGGAAACAACATCGCCAACACTGACGTTGCGGGTGCTCAGATGAGCATACAGAGTTGTTACATTATTGCCCATTCTGGTGTTTCCGTGGCTGACTACGATATAATTGCCATAAGATGAATTGTATGACGATGTGATCACCGTGCCGGTGTCGGCCGCGACGACTCTCGCGCCGTAAGGAGCGCCAATGTCGATGCCGGTATGCTGCCGGAGAACCCTGTATACGGGGTGCACCCTGATGCCGAACCTGCTCGTTATAGTATTGTAGCCCGGCGCAGGCCATAGCAGGTCCCCTGTTCCCCTGACCCTTTGGGATTCCGCGATTTGCCTCCGCTCCTGCTCCCGCCTGAGTTCCTCGACTTTTGAATTTATCTCGCGCTGTATGCGTTCCTCCTCCGCTCGGGCGTCCGCATATAATTGGCGTTCGCGTTCCCTGTTGTTTTCCAGCGTTTCAATAAGGGCGTTTGCCTCTTCAAGCTGCTCCAGCAGCTCCTGTTCTGCGATCGAAAGCGTCGCTTCCTCTTCTTCCATTTCGAGCCTTGCCAGTTCCAGATTGTCTTTAGCCGCAATTGTCTGTAAACGCGACTCGATCAGGTTGTAGTACAATCTCTCGTCCGCATGCATAATATCCGATATGAAATCCAGGCGCGCAAGCAAGTCTGTGAAGCTTGTCGAATCAAAAAGTATTTCAAGATACGATATGACGCCGCTTTCTTCCATATCGCGCACTCTTCGCCTGTAGCTGGCAAGCTGGTCGTTTTCTCTGTTTTGCGCTTCAACTACTTCAACTTCCTTTTCGGTTATGAGCAAGGAATAATAATCGATCGTCTCCCTGATATTTTCGATTTCCTGACCGGTGAGAATAATACGGTCGTCAAGGACGCTCTTCCTCGCGACTTCTGACATCCGTTCAAACTCTATTGTGTTGATTCGCGCCTGTATTTCCAGTTTTAGCTGAGCATATTCCTGTTTTGTTTGCCTCAGCCTGTCAATCTCGGCCTGTGTGACGACAGCTCTCCCTTTGAAATTCGTAAGAGCGCTGATAGCGCCTATAACAACAGAAATAAGCATGATTGCCGCAAGCAATATAGCTACCGCTCTTGCAAAATTCTTATTTTTCACTATGAAAAATCACCTCTTTTTCGGCATGATGAACCTGCATGCTGCCCCGGAGCCTTAAACATTAAGATATCTGTTCAGCGCGAAAGCGCTGCCGCCCACGCCGACTCCGAATCCAATTGCGGCAAAAGCGATAAACAGCGGCAGCGAAACGTTTGAATACGGTATCAATGTAACGAAAGCCGCCTCAAATTCGATCACTCTGCTTAAGATGAGCCTGTACAGCGCCCACAGAATGGCGAATGCCGACATAGAGCCGGTCACCCCGAGAATAAACCCTTCGCATATGAACGGCCATCGTATGAAAGCGTTCGTAGCTCCGACGACTTTCATGATAGCGATTTCCTCCCGCCGCTCAAATGTGGCCAGTTTGATGGTGTTTGACATGATAAACAACGATATCGCCAGCAAAACCGCTACAATGACTATCGATACCCCGCTGACGATATTCCTTATTGATACCAATCCACGCGCTATCGTAAGGTTGGCGTTGACTCTTTCGATGCCGTATATATCCCGCAGGGCGAGCTGTGTCTGCCCTATGAAAGCCACGTCTTCGACGTGCACTACATATCGGTGGCGAAACCACGAGGCGTCGACGTCCGCGAAGCGTTCCTTGTCCTCTTGCCTGCTGAGAAAAGTATCCATTGCCGTATCACGCGTGATAAACTCTGTATCCGTCACATTCGTCGTCGCGCGGATCTGCGGCCCCAGCGCCCTCGCGTCGACCTCGTTCAAGTTCTCGTGCACGTACGCGAGAATCACGTTTTCATTTTCGAGCTCGCCCACGACTGCGTTGATGTTTACGGCGAGGAGGATAAAGCAGCCCATAATAACAAGGAAAGCAATAATTATGCATACCGATGCGAAGGACATAAGGCTATGCGTAAAAATACTTGTGACGCCTTCTTTTATATAATAGCCCACACGGTTTCTACTCGTCCTCATAGTTATAATACCCATCCATTCTGTCGCTGATTATCCGTCCGCCGTCAATTGCTATCACGCGCTTGGAAAGCTTGTCGACAAGCGGCTTCTCATGCGTTACGACAAGAACCGTCGTTCCGAGCTCGTTGATTTTCTGCAACAGCAACAATATCTCCAAACTGCGCGCCGGGTCAAGATTGCCTGTGGGCTCGTCCGCAATTATCAGCTCAGGGTCATTGACAAGCGCCCTTGCGACAGCGACTCTCTGCTGCTCACCGCCGGAAAGCTCATCCGGTTTCGCTTTCATTTTGTTCTCAAGCCCCACAAGCTCAAGCACATAAGGCACGCGCTTGCGTATCTCCTTGTTCGGGGAGCCGACGACGCGCATAGCAAATGCTACGTTCTCATACACTGATTTCTTTTCTATAAGACGGAAATCCTGGAAAATAACGCCTAAAGTCCGCCTTAGCAACGGCATCTTTCTCATTTTTATGCGACCCATGTCATATCCGTTTACTATGACGCTTCCTTCTGTAGCCGCTATCTCCCCTGTAAGCAACTTGATTACAGTTGACTTTCCGGAACCCGAAGGGCCGACAAGAAAAGCAAACTCGCCCGTGTTTAGTTCAAATGTGACGCCTTTTAGCGCTTTTGTGCCGTTTGCATAGACCTTAAAAACTTCGGTTAGACTTACCATTAGAATTTCGACTCCTGTGAGACCAGGTATTTCTTTACCATAAGAGCGACTTTAAAGATAATAGCATGGTCAAATTCGCGCAAATCGAGGCCTGTGATCTTTTTTATTTTCTCCAGCCTGTAGACAAGGGTATTTCTGTGTACGAACAGCTTTCTCGAGGTTTCTGAAACATTGAGGCTGTTTTCAAAGAATTTGTCGATTGTAAACAGCGTTTCCTGGTCCAGAGCTTCAATAGGGCTTCTTTTAAAAACCTCGGAGAGGAAAATTTCGCACAATGTCGTCGGAAGCTGATAGATAAGCCTTCCAATGCCAAGGCTCTCATAGTTGATTATTGTTTTTTCAGCGTTGAACACCTTTCCGATTTCTATGGATACCAGCGCTTCCTTGTACCTGTCTGCCAATTCGCGAAGATGCCTGGCAGGAGTGCCGATGCCTATGACCGCTTTTACGCCTATTTCGTCAATAAGCTTGTTTTCGATCATTTCAGCCAATTTCTCAAGATATTTCGGATCGGCCGGAGAGGTCATTTCCTTGACAAGAACTATATCGGTATCGCTCATCGAGACGACAAAATCGTGTTGCCTGTCCGGAAAGGAATCCTGAAGCAGTTCTACCGTCGACATATCCATCGCAGAGTTGTGCCTGATCGCAAGCACGCCTCTTGTCACGTCCGAGGCGAACCGCAGCTCTTTTGCCCTTACGTAAATATCGCCGGGAAGAATGTTTTCGGAGACAATATTCTTGATAAACGCGCGTTTGTCGTGGTTTTCCTCGAAATAAATCCCGGCTTCGTTGATTGCGATTGCGGCCATAATGCACACGGTCCTGGATAAATCATCCTCGCCTTCTGTGAAAACCGAATAATCATCGTTCGTGCCTACGCCAAGGGCCTTAAATGTCCTGCCTCCGCTTTTTGCGATCTTGTCGCTGCTTTCGTCATACAGCTTCTGCACCGTTCCGATAGTGGACCCGATCAAAGATAAATCGCTGCTGGCCACAACAGTTCCCTCCGGGTCTATAACCCCTGTTGTCCGCTTCGTTGCGTCTTTCATCTGGATAATAACGCTTTGGAATATTCTGCTTGACACTGCGGCGCCCCCTCTCCCACGGCTGCGTATCATTACGTCAATATGTGAAAATCTTATTGGTCATAATATACACTATTTTTAGTAATTTTGCAATAGAATATTCGTAACTTTCTGTAAATTATTTGTTATTATTCTATGTATTTATCTCTTCAAAAACAAGAAACGCTTCTTCGCAGAGTTCGCGGAACTCCCCCGGCTTCAGGTTTTCGTCCAAACTCAATCCGCCGATCGAGACACGAGCAAGTTTTTTTACAGGCTTTTTTATGGCGGCCATCATTCTCTTGACTTGATGATACTTCCCTTCGTACAATGATACAAACGCTCCTCCCGGAGCGGGCTCCAAAACAGCGGGCAAGCACTTGGTTCCGTCGGCAAGAATCAGGCCTCTTTCAAATGATTCTATGTCAGCAAGCGAAATATCGCCGTCAAACTCCACAAAATATCGTTTGCGGATTTTTCCCGCCGGAGAAATGACTCTGTGCGAGAATTTGCCGTCATTGGTCAATAAAAGCAGCCCTTCGGCGTCTTTGTCCAGGCGGCCTACAGGAAAAAGGCCAAGCCTTGCATACTTTTCGTCTAGCAGCTCCATAACAGTTTTTTCGAATTTATCTTCAGTCGCCGTGACATACCCTTTCGGCTTGTTCAGCATAATGTACCGGAATTCGCGGTATTCCAAAGGCTCGCCGTCAATAGCGATCCGCACAGAATCCGCATGGTATTTTTCGCTGTGTGATAAGGCAACGCAGCCGTCGACTGTGATATGCCCTTGTTTTATGAGCATTATCGCTTCGCTCTTTGTATACGAGCCGGCAACAGCGACTATCTTATCCAACCTGACCGTCGGCATAAAACCTCCATAAGCAGCCGGGTGGCGAACCCTTAACGGTTTTAGCTGCATCCCAGACAAACGAAGGGGCAGTCCGAAAAGAACTGCTCCCCCGCGTCTTTGAATAATTTTTCCGCTTAAATCTACTCAGTTATCTCGATTACGACGCCTGAGCCGACAGTGCGGCCGCCTTCGCGGATCGCGAAGCGCAAACCTTGTTCTATGGCAATAGGGGTGATAAGCTCAACGTCCATTTCGACATTGTCGCCCGGCATACACATCTCGACGCCTTGCGGAAGTGTGATAACGCCGGTAACATCTGTCGTACGGAAGTAGAACTGAGGGCGATAGTTGTTGAAGAACGGGGTATGACGGCCGCCCTCGTCCTTGGAAAGCACATAGACCTGCCCTTTGAATTTAGTCAGGGGCTTGATGCTCTTTGGCTTCGCGAGAACTTGGCCTCTCCATATCTCGTTTCTGGCGACGCCGCGCAGCAGCGTGCCGATATTGTCGCCGGCTTCGGCGTAGTCAAGGAGTTTTCTGAACATCTCTATGCCGGTGACAGTCGTCTCGCGCGGTTCGTCCATAAGGCCGACTATCTCGACTTTTTCGTTGAGGTTGATCCTTCCGCGTTCGACGCGGCCTGTCGCGACTGTTCCGCGGCCCGTAATCGTCATGGTATCTTCCACGGGCATCAGGAACGGCAGATCTGATTTACGCTCAGGCGTCGGGATGTATGAGTCGACGTTATCCATCAGTTCCTGTATGCATGCGTATACCGGATCGTCAACGTCTGTCGAGTCTGATTCGAGAGCGTTGCGCGCGCTGCCTTTGATGATGGGGATGTCGTCGCCGGGGAATTCATATTTCGAAAGCAGCTCACGGACCTCCATCTCGACGAGTTCGATCAGCTCCTCATCGTCTACCTGGTCGGCTTTGTTCAGAAAAACGACAATAGCGGGGACGCCGACCTGGCGGGCGAGGAGAATATGCTCGCGGGTTTGAGCCATCGGGCCGTCGGCAGCGGAGATGACCAGGATCGATCCGTCCATTTGCGCTGCGCCTGTAATCATGTTCTTGATATAGTCGGCGTGGCCCGGGCAGTCAACGTGCGCGTAATGGCGCTCGTTGGTTTCATACTCGACGTGAGCCGTATTTATCGTGATGCCGCGCTCACGCTCTTCAGGCGCCCTGTCGATCGAGTCGTATGACTCAAACTTTGCTTTGCCCTGAAAACTCAAATACTTCGTGATCGCTGCGGTCAGGGTTGTCTTTCCGTGATCAACGTGCCCGATCGTGCCGATATTGACATGCGGCTTTGTTCTTTCAAACTTTTGCTTGGCCATTTTTTATAATCCTCCTTATGATTCTATGATTAACATCAAATTCTCTCTTATTACGCGGTATTCTACCGTATTTATTTTCATTTTGCAATAGTTATTTTTCTGGCGCCCTACCATCTGAATCCGCCTGTTATCTCCTCCTGGAGCGACTTCGGCAGTTCAATATAATGGCTTGGTTCCATAGTATAATTGCCCCGGCCTTGCGTACATGAACGCAGGATTGTCGCGTAACCGAACATCGTCGACAGCGGAACAAGCGCGTTGATGTTTGTAGCGCCGCTTTTTGACTCCATGCCGGTTATCTGCCCGCGCCTCATGTTCAGATCTCCGATTACGTCGCCCATGTATTCCTCGGGAACCGTAACGACGACTTTCATTATAGGTTCCAGCAGAACGGGATCCGCTTTCAGCATAGCTTCCTTAAAAGCCATGCTGCCGGCAATTTTGAACGCCAGCTCGGAAGAGTCCACGTCATGGTATGAACCGTCGTACAATGTGACTTTTACGTCTACCACCTGATACCCCGCAAGCACGCCGGAAGCCATAGCGCCTTGTATACCCTGGTCTACGGCTGGTATGAATTCCTTTGGTATCGCTCCGCCGGTGATTTTGTCGATGAACTCATAGCCTTTGCCTTGCTCGTTCGGTTCGACAATGAGCTTGACGTGGCCATACTGCCCCTTGCCGCCGGTCTGCCTGACGTTCCTTACATCCACGTTTGCCGCATGCTTAATTGTCTCTTTGTAAGAAACCTGCGGTTTGCCGACATTTGCTTCAACCTTGAATTCGCGAAGAAGCCTGTCGACGATTATTTCCAAATGGAGCTCGCCCATTCCGGCAATTATTATCTGCCCGGTCTCGTCATCCGTATAGGTCTTGAATGTAGGATCCTCATCCGTCAGCTTTGTGAGGGCTATGCTCATTTTCTCCTGGCCGGCTTTTGTCTTTGGCTCTATCGCCACCCGTATGACAGGTTCCGGAAACTCCATCGACTCAAGGATTATCTGCTTTTTTTCATCGCACAAGGTATCGCCGGTCGTCGTATCCTTCAGGCCTATGACAGCGGCAATATCCCCGGCATAAACAGCATCGATGTCCTCGCGGTGATTTGCGTGCATATTCATTATCCGTCCAAGACGCTCCTTGTGCCCTTTGGTTGAGTTATAGACCATGGAGCCGGATTCTGCAGAACCTGAGTATACCTTGAAGAACGACAGCCTTCCGACGTGCGGGTCGGTTACGATTTTGAACGCGAGCGCAGAAAAAGGCGCGTCTTCAGATGGCGGGCGGGTCTCTTCCGCCCCTGTATATGCGTTTTTCCCCACAACATCCGGCACATCGACCGGCGACGGCAGATAATCAACGATCGCGTCCAGAAGTTTCTGCGTCCCTTTGTTCTTGTATGAAGTTCCGCAGACGACAGGAATGATCTTTATCGCGAGCGTAGCCCTGCGTATCGCCGCTTTTAGCGATTCGACAGGAATCGCTTCGCCTTCGAGGAAACGCTCCATTATCTCGTCGTCAAAATCCGATACCGCCTCAATCAGCTTAAGGCGATGCTCCTTTGCGAGAGGCAGCATGTCCGACGGTATGTCTTCCACGCGCATGTCCATGCCCAAATCGTCGTAGTATACGTCCGCATTCATTTCTACGAGGTCTATGATGCCTCTGAAATCTGATTCAACCCCTATCGGAAGCTGGATAGGTATGGCGTTCGCTTTCAGCCTGTCATGTACCATATTTATGACGTTATGCATATCCGCGCCGACTATATCCATCTTGTTGACGTATATGATGCGCGGGATATTATAATGATCCGCCTGCCGCCAGACAGTTTCAGACTGCGGCTCAACTCCTCCCTTGGCGCACATGACCGCTACCGAGCCGTCAAGCACTCTGAGCGAACGTTCGACTTCAACAGTGAAATCGACGTGCCCGGGAGTATCTATTATATTGATGCGGTGATCTTTCCAGAAACAGGTCGTAGCCGCTGATGTAATCGTTATGCCGCGTTCCTGCTCCTGCGGCATAAAGTCCATCGTCGCCGCGCCTTCGTGTACTTCACCGAGCTTATAAGTTCGCCCTGTGTAGAACAGTATGCGTTCAGTCGTTGTGGTTTTGCCCGCATCTATATGAGCCATTATGCCAATATTCCGCGTCTTGTCAAGCGGATACTCTCTGGGCATCAACGTTCATTCCTTTCGTCGCGCTTACAGGCGCAAAAGCTTGCGTATTGCTACCATCTGTAGTGCGCAAACGCCTTGTTGGAGTCTGCCATCTTGTGTGTGTCTTCACGTTTTTTCACTGCGGCGCCAACACTGTTGGACGCGTCAATGATCTCGCCGGCAAGGCGTTCTTTCATCGTCTTCTCGTTGCGGGCTCTGGAATAATTCGTGAGCCATCGCAACCCAAGCGTCTGCCGTCTGTCGGCTCTCACTTCTATCGGCACCTGGTATGTCGCGCCGCCTACACGGCGCGCTTTTACCTCAAGCGTCGGCATAATGTTTTCCAATGCCGCTATAAATACATCAAGCGGCTCTTTGCCGGTCTTCTGACCGATGATCTCAAACGCGCCGTAAACAACTTTTTGCGCGACGCCCTTTTTTCCGTCGAGCATGATGCTGTTGATAAGCCTTGTTACCATGACGGAATTGTATAAAGGATCCGGCAATACTTCGCGTTTGGGTACTTTGCCTCTTCTGGGCACTATACTTCCCTCCTTCATAAACTAATGATCTCACAGGTACGTCCGGGGCGCAAAACGCCCGGTATTCGCCCACACTGAAGAGTTCGCTGTCAAGGGTCCGAAGTCATGGGACGCGCTCTTTCTTTTCTTGATGCAGCCGTCTCCGCTCTCCTCGCCCGTATATAAACATCTTCATGGTTGAGCTGATTTTGCGTCTTTCATAAAGTGTAATTCATGATTTATAAGACATTTTGCGTCATGCGTTGCTGGTATGGCCCGCCCTTGTTATTTCGTCTTTCCGGTTTTCGGCTTTTTCGCGCCATACTTCGATCGTGCCTGAGCCCTGTTTGCCACGCCTTGCGTATCGAGCGTTCCGCGAATTATGTGATACCTGACGCCGGGCAAATCCTTGACGCGGCCGCCTCGGATCATGACAACCGAGTGTTCCTGCAGGTTGTGCCCAACGCCGGGAATATAAGCGGTAACCTCATAGCCGTTTGTCAGTCTGATACGCGCGATTTTCCTCAATGCGGAATTAGGCTTCTTCGGAGTCGACGTTCTAACGGCCGTGCAGACCCCGCGTTTTTGCGGTGAGGACAGATTTGTTTCCCTGTTTTTCAAAGTATTGAGGCCCTTTTGCATCGCCGGGGAATTAGACTTATATGTCTGCGTCTCTCTGCCCTTCCTTACCAATTGATTAAATGTTGGCATTGTTTCCCTCCTTTCCTCAAGAATAAATACAAATTATTGCACGGAAAGCGATTTTACCACACAAGGCGTTTCCCTGTCAATATTTGATTCGGCAGTTTGCGACCTGCGGCTTACAGCGCGTTGCCCGATCCGATCAACACAGACAGGTCTACGTCGTCTTCATCCTCAAGATCCTCAAAACTCGACACATCCGGGTATGCGGCGCCGGAACGGTCAAGATCGCTGTCGAATTTCCTGTATATTGACAAGCCGCTTCCTGCGGGGACAAGCTTTCCTATTATTACATTTTCCTTTAGCCCTATGAGCCTGTCGACTTTTCCCTTTATTGCCGCTTCGGTCAATACCTTTGTCGTCTCCTGGAACGACGCTGCCGATAAGAAAGACTCCGTGGCCAACGACGCTTTTGTTATGCCCATAAGAAGCGGCGTTACGACCGGCTCCTGCAAATCTTCCTCGCCTTTTGCGATCCTTTCGGATATCATGCCGGTTGCCTGCCTGTATTCGTTTATATCGACTGTCGTGCCGGAAATCAAATCCGTATCGCCGCCGTCCTCAACCTTGACCTTTCTAATCATTTGCCTGACAATGACTTCTATGTGCTTGTCATTGATATCGACGCCTTGCTGACGATAGACTTTTTGCACTTCCGTAATAAGGTATGCCTGCGCGGCGGCCTTGCCAAGTATCCGCATTACATCGTGAGGATTCAGCGCGCCTTCCGTAAGCTTGTCGCCCACCGTCACGCTGTCTCCCGACCTGACCCTTATCCCGGCCGAATACGGTGTTTGGTAGACCTTTGTTTCGCCCTCTTCGCTGTTTGTGACCGTAATCGCTACAATCGCGTTTTTCCGGGTTTCCTCGACTTCCACAATGCCGCTTATTTCGGACAGAATTGCCATTTTTTTAGGCTTGCGCGCTTCAAACAATTCCTCTACGCGGGGCAAACCCTGCGTTATATCGTCTCCGGCGACGCCGCCCGTGTGGAACGTCCTCATTGTAAGCTGCGTGCCCGGTTCGCCTATCGACTGGGCGGCAATGACTCCGACGGCCTCACCTATAGAAACGGTACCGCCGGTTGCGAGGTTTACGCCGTAACACTTGGCGCAAATGCCGCTACGCGACTCGCAATCCATTACTGTGCGTATCTTTATCGAGTGTATGCCGCGCGCCTGAAGCTTCGCGGCGTCGCCTTCATAGAGCATGCTGTCCGTTGTATACAGCACCTCCCCCGTTGCTTCATCTATAATGTCTTCCGACGGATAACGGCCGTGTATGACTGCTCCGAATGATTCGACGAGGCTTCCGCTCTCCATGACCTCGGCCGCCAATATTCCTTCTTTTGTGCCGCAATCGCGCTCGCGCACTATTACATCCTGCGACACGTCGACAAGGCGCCTGGTGAGGTAACCTGAGTCCGCCGTCCGCAGCGCAGTGTCGGCGAGCCCCTTGCGCGCTCCTCTCGATGAAACAAAATACTCTAGAACTGTCAGCCCTTCCCGGAAATTCGCCTTTATAGGTATCTCGATCGTCCGCCCCGCTGTATTTGCCATCAACCCGCGCATGCCCGCAAGTTGCCTTATCTGATTCATGCTGCCGCGAGCGCCGGAATTCGCCATCATATATACCGGGTTATATTCGTTGAGCGTATCTGTCAGCGCGTCGGTCACGTCTTTTGTCGTCTTTTCCCACTCTCTGACGACCAAACGGTATCGCTCCTCATCAGTGATGAAGCCGCGCCTGAACTGTTTTTCGATTTCTATGACTTTCTTTTCCGTGTCTCTTATAAGTGTCCACTTCTTATCCGGGACTGTCATGTCGGCGATCGAAATCGTTATCGCGCCTTGCGTTGAGTATTTGAACCCGAGCGCCTTTACTTTATCGAGGACAGAAGCCGAACGCGTGAACCCGTGTTTCGAAATGCAGTGCTCAATGATTTTTTCCAGCTCTTTTTTTCCTGTCCTGTAGTTTATCTCGTAATTGAACATCTCTTCCGGATCTGTGCGATCCACAAACCCAAGATCCTGTGGAAGCGGCTCATTGAAGATGATCCTCCCCACGGTCGTTGAAATTATCTTGCTTTTCTCTACGCCGTCCACCAGCCTTGTCACGCGCACATGTATAGGCGCATGGATTCCGACGTCTCCGCAATGGAACGCCATCAGAGCCTCGTTAGGCGAAACAAAGTATTTGCCGCTTCCCGGCTCGTCGTCCCTTTGGAATGTCAAGTAATACGATCCCAGTATCATGTCGTGCGTAGGCACCGTGACAGGCTGGCCGTCCTTTGGGTGCAACAGGTTGTTTGCGGACAGCATTAGTATTCTTGCCTCTGCCTGCGCCTCTGCCGACAACGGCACATGTATCGCCATCTGGTCGCCATCGAAATCCGCGTTGTACGCCGTACACACCAGCGGGTGAAGCTTTAGCGCACGGCCTTCTACCAGTATCGGCTCAAACGCCTGGATGCCAAGCCTGTGCAGCGTAGGGGCTCGGTTAAGAAGCACCGGATGCTCTTTTATCACCACTTCAAGCGCGTCCCAAACCTCGGTAAGCCCTTTATCCACCATTTTTTTCGCGGATTTGATATTATTGGATATGCCATCCTCCACCAGTTTTTTCATTACGAACGGGCGGAAAAGCTCTATCGCCATCTCTTTGGGGACTCCGCATTGATACAGTTTCAGCTCGGGGCCGACAACTATGACGCTGCGTCCCGAGTAGTCAACGCGCTTGCCAAGCAAGTTCTGCCTGAACCGCCCCTGCTTGCCCTTGAGCATATCAGAAAGAGACTTCAGCGCGCGCGAGTTTGCGCCTGTCACTGCCCTGCCGCGCCTGCCATTGTCTATCAACGCGTCGACCGCCTCCTGAAGCATCCGCTTCTCATTTCTTACGATAATGTCGGGGGCATGCAGCTGCATAAGCCGCTTGAGCCGGTTGTTCCTGTTGATGACGCGACGATAGAGATCGTTGAGGTCGGACGTTGCGAAACGGCCGCCGTCAAGCTGGACCATCGGGCGAATCTCCGGCGGGATTACCGGGAGCACTTCTATCACCATCCATGTCGGATCGTTGCCGGACAGACGGAACGCTTCCACGACTTCCAGCCTTTTGACGAGTTTCGCTTTCTTCTGGCCTGTCGCTTCGCGGGCCTCTATCTTGAGTTGCTCGGAAAACGCGTCTATGTCAATATCCGCAAGCAGGTCGCGTATCGCTTCAGCGCCCATGCCCGCCCTGAAATCATCTTCATATTTCTCCCGCATTTCGCGGTACTCTTTTTCCATCAGTATCTGGTTTTTCCGCAACGGCGTATCGCCCGGGTCAATAACGATATATGAGGCGAAATACAGAACTTTTTCAAGAATCCTGGGCGTCAGGTCCAGCAAAAGGCCCATTCGCGACGGGATACCTTTGAAATACCAGATGTGAGATACCGGGGCCGCCAGCTCGATATGCCCCATTCTTTCGCGTCGGACATTTGATTTCGTTACCTCGACGCCGCACCGGTCGCATATCTTGCCTTTGTACCTTATCTTCTTGTACTTGCCGCAGTGGCACTCCCAGTCTTTCGTGGGACCAAAAATCTTTTCGCAGAACAGCCCGTCGCGCTCCGGTTTTAGCGTCCTGTAATTTATAGTTTCCGGTTTTTTTACTTCGCCGTGCGACCAACTGCGTATCATATCAGGGGAAGCCAACCCGATCTGCATTGCTTCAAATGGCAAAAATCCCATTATTCCGCCTCCTCCTTTTCATCGTCGCCGCTTTCTTCCTCATAGTCGATAATATCATCGAAATCATCGGCGCCCTCGATATCCGAGCCGACATCGTCTTCAGAGTTCATATCATCGTCGAAAATATCATCAGAATCTATGTCTTCTATCGAGAAGCCGCTGGCTGAAAACTCGTCGTCGCTGCTCTTGTAGTAGCTTCTGTCGCGCATATTGTCTCCGGGATCGTCTCCGTCGTCGCCTTTTAGTTCTATCTTGACCCCGTTTTCATCCAAAACGCGGACGTCCAGGCAGAGCGACTGCAATTCCTTGACAAGCACCTTAAATGACTCCGGAACCCCCGGCTTGGGGATATTATGGCCTTTTACGATCGCTTCGTACGTCCTTACCCTGCCCGTGACGTCGTCCGATTTCACGGTAAGTATCTCCTGCAAAGTGTATGCCGCGCCATAAGCCTCGAGGGCCCATACTTCCATCTCGCCAAAACGCTGCCCGCCGAATTGGGCCTTGCCGCCAAGCGGCTGCTGCGTTACAAGGCTATACGGACCTGTAGACCTGGCGTGTATCTTGTCGTCAACGAGGTGATGCAGCTTCAAAAAGTAGACGTACCCAACGGTTACCGGGTTGTCGAAGGGCTCGCCCGTGCGCCCGTCGTGAAGAACGCTTTTGCCGTCTTCGCGCAGTCCCGCCAATTTCAGCGTATCCCAGATATCCTGTTCGTTGGCGCCGTTGAATATCGGCGTCGCAACTTTCCATCCCAGGGTTTTTGCCGCGTATCCCAGGTGGACCTCGAGCACCTGCCCGATATTCATCCTCGACGGCACCCCGAGCGGATTCAATATGATATCAAGCGGAGTCCCGTCAGGCATGTACGGCATATCTTCTTTCGGAAGTATCCGCGAAACGACGCCTTTGTTGCCATGCCGCCCCGCCATCTTGTCACCGACGCTGATCTTCCTTTTATGAGCTATGTAGCAGCGTACGACCATATTCACGCCGGGGTTTAGCTCATCCCCGTTCTCTCGCGTAAATACCTTCACATCGACAACGATGCCGCTTTCGCCGTGCGGTACCTTGAGCGATGTGTCCCTGACCTCGCGAGCCTTCTCTCCGAATATCGCGCGCAAGAGGCGCTCTTCCGCCGTCAGATCTGTCTCGCCTTTCGGCGTCACTTTTCCCACCAGGATATCTCCGGCCTGAACCTCCGCGCCCACGCTTATAATACCGCGCTCATCCAAATATCTGAGCGCGTCTTCGCCGACCCCGGGTATATCGCGCGTTATCTCTTCGGGGCCGAGTTTTGTGTCTCTCGCGTCTATTTCATGCTCTTCTATGTGAATCGAGGTGAAAACATCATCCATAGCAAGGCGCTCATTTATTAAAATAGCATCCTCGTAGTTATAGCCCTCCCATGTCATGAACCCGACAAGGATATTCTTGCCAAGCGATATCTCGCCTTCGCATGTCGACGGGCCGTCAGCAATGATTTCATCTTTATAGACGCGGTCGCCGACCGCGACTATAGGACGCTGGTTTGTGCATGTCCCCTGATTGCTTCGCGCGAATTTAGTGAGAACGTGGTCAAAAACGCCTATTTCATCGTAGTCAATGGTGATACGCGTCGAAGAGACATATGTTACCGTACCCTCGCCTTTCGCAGAAACGACTACCATCGAGTCGACTGCGCATTTGTGTTCTATTCCCGTAGCTACAATGGGCGCTTCCGGGGTCAGCAGCGGCACTGCCTGGCGCTGCATATTGGCTCCCATGAGGGCGCGGTTCGCGTCGTCGTTTTCAAGAAAAGGTATCATTGCCGTAGCTATCGACACCATCATCGCGGGAGACACGTCGACGAAATCGATCCTGTCGCTGCTTACTTCTATTATCTCGTCGCGGTGGCGGCAAGTGATGCGCTCGCTGGTCAGGCAGCCTTTGTCATCAACGGGTTCGGTTGCTTGCGCTATTATATATTGGTCTTCAATGTCGGCGGTCAGATAAACTATTTCATCCGTCACCCGTCTTGTTTCCTTCTCGACACGGCGGAACGGCGCGATCATGAACCCGTACTCGTTGACGCGCGCATAAGAAGCCAGATACGATATCAACCCTATATTCGGCCCTTCCGGCGTCTCTATCGGGCACATGCGCCCATAGTGGCTATAGTGGACGTCGCGGACGTCAAAGCTGGCGCGCTCTCTGGAAAGCCCGCCCGGCCCAAGCGCGGACAGCCTGCGTTTGTGTGTCAGTTCCGCCAGCGGATTTGTCTGATCCATAAACTGCGACAGCGGCGACGAACCGAAAAACTCCTTTATGGCGGCTGTGACAGGCCTGATATTTATAAGGGACTGCGGCGTGATAATATCCAGATCCTGCAGCGTCATGCGTTCGCGAATGACGCGTTCCATGCGGGAGAAGCCTACGCGGAATTGGTTTTGCAGCAGTTCTCCGACGCTTCTCATGCGACGGTTTCCGAGATGGTCAATATCATCAGGCTCGCCTATCCCGTGCGCTACGCAATTGAGATAGTTGACGGTGGCGAAAATATCGTCCGGTATCAAGTGCTTTGGTATCAGAAGATCAATACTCTCGAGGATCGCCTCTTTCAGTTCCTCGCCGCTGTATTTGTCAATCAAATCGCGCAATATGATGAAGCGGACCCTTTCCTTTATGCCAAGTTCCCGCACAGGATCGAAATCGACAAAATTCTCCATCCGCACCATGCCGTTTGAAAAGACCTTGATATCCCGGCCGTCCACAAATAAATACGCGTCATTGACTCCGCGCGCGTCAAGTTCCTCCGCGCGTGCGCGCGTGAGTTTCTCGCCCGCCTCGGCGATGATTTCGCCGGTCATAGGGTCTGCGACCGGGCGCGCGAGAACATGATCCGCGAGTCTTGACCATATTGCCAGCTTCTTGTTGAATTTGTAGCGGCCGACTGTCGATATGTCATAGCGGCGCGAGTCAAAGAACAGATTATTCAGAAGCGTCTGCGCGCTGTCGACTGTCGGAGGGTCTCCGGGGCGCAGCCTTTTATAAAGCTCTATCAAAGCTTCTTCGCAGGTCCCGCACGCATCCTTTTCAAAAGTGGCAAGGATCCTCTCGTCGTCGCCAAAAACCGCCCTGAGCTGCTCGTTGGTCTCTGCGCCGTTCTCAGCGCCGGCCACAGACAGCCAGGTATACGCGTTGTCATTTGGCCTGCCTACTGCGCGAAGCAGCCATGTGACGGGCAGCTTTCTGTTTTTGTCGACCCTGACATAGAACCCGTCCGATACGTCTGTTTCATATTCAAGCCACGCGCCGCGGTAAGGTATAAGCGTAGCCGCATAAACAGTGACGGCTGTCTTGAGGTCTGTTTTCTTTTCATAATAAACGCTGGGCGAACGTATGATTTGAGAAACTACCACGCGCTCAGCGCCGTTTATTATAAACGTCCCGGCGTCCGTCATAATCGGGAAATCCCCCATAAAGATTTCCTGCTCTTTTATTTCCTCGGTTTCTTTGTTTCTCAGGCGCACGCTGACCTTGATAGGAGCCGCGTATGTCGCGTCCCTTGCTTTGCACTCTTCTACAACGTATTTTGGATTTTCATTCATATTATAATCTATGAATGTGAGCTCAAGGTTGCCGGTATGGTCGGTTATCGCGGCAACATCGCGAAAAACCTCCCTGAGCCCAGTCTCCAGAAACCAGTTGTACGAATTCTTCTGAACTTCCAAAAGATTCGGCATATCCTGGATTTCTTGGGTTTTCGCATAGCTCTTGCGCGTTGTTTTTCCATATTGCACGTCTTGTGGCATCTATTTCACTCCTGGCACTTAATTTGGGAAACTACGATACGCTTGGCGCAGTTGTAATAATTCAAGCCTTATTATGTTGACAAAATACGGATACAATGATATACTACCGTCGGTGAGAGTGTCGGGCTTCACCTTTTTTTTGCACACAACTATTCATTTTATCATAGTTTCAAATAATGTCAAGCTTTTTTTTATCAATATTCGCCTGTCCATATGCGCGGACACAAAATCTTGGATAGCATCGGCAGGCTGAGCAAACAAACAGACATGAATAAACGGCTGCGGCAGTCGCGGGGATTAATAATTTGGACAGTTTTTATGATGAACTTGATACGCTGATTGAAAGCGGCGACCTCGACTCAGTTGAGGCCTTTATCCTAAAAGCTATATTCTTGTCTCCTGAAGGCAGCCATGAACGCGCTGCTCTTTTCAATGAGCTGGCGGGCTTCTACAGAAGCATCGGCAGGCATAAAGACGCGGAAAGCGCGTTCACTCAGTCTCTTGATCTCTTTGAATCCCTTAATATGGTTTCATCGCCGGAATATGTGACAGTGGCTACAAACCTCTCCGGCCTGTATCGCATGAAAGCAGAAGTCGACAAAGCGATACACCTCTTCCACAACGCAATGAAAAAAATCGAAGACGCCGATGAGCAAAGCAGCTACTCTTACATCAGCATACTCAACAACCTCGCTCTTGCGCACCAGGAAAAAGGAGAATACAGCGAGGCGCTTGCCTATGCGGAAAGCGCATTAAACCTTTTGAGGGACGGAAGCGGAACCGCGCAGGAAATTGCGGCGTCGCTCAACAATCTCGCGGCAATACGCATAAAACTGGGCGAGTATGAAAAAGCAGACCGGCTGATCAATGAATCGCTGTCATTGTACGGCTCGATGCAGGAAACAGATATACACATAGCTGCCGCTCTGACCACAAAAGCTGTGGTACAGTGCCGCACGGGAGACTATGAAGGCGCCCTCGACGGATTCCGGCGTTCGCTTAGGTTTATCGGGGGCTTTTTTGGCGAGAATATTGAATTTGCGATATGCAAGAGAAATATTGCCAATGTATGCGAGCTTCTCGGCGATCTGCCTTCGGCGATTTTGGAACTATCCGATTCTGTGCGCATTATGGAACGGATGCTCGGCACGGACCACCAGGCTGTGCTAGAGTTAAATGAGAAAATCAAGCAGCTTGAATTGCAAAATACGGAAAATAGCGGCGGCGGCGCATAACTTGAATCGCGCAAATGTTATATTTTGCAAAAAGCATTATTTGCAGTTACACTTCGGGGGTAGCCGGAATTACGCTCTTACTTGCGTGAGAAAGTCGCTTGGTCGGCTTAAAGTCTAAAAAATGTCCCATCCCTACCCCGGGATATGCTCCTGCCGACCTCAGCTTCCGCTCACGCT
>Ga0082212_10000222_pt1 | contig 83824 bp, 68 predicted proteins | sample TergutNt197P3_FD_71548 | JGI IMG/M metagenome (GOLD analysis project Ga0082212, IMG submission 71548) | Neocapritermes taracua P3 segment gut microbial communities from Petit-Saut dam, French Guiana - Nt197 P3 | ecosystem: Host-associated > Arthropoda: Insects > Digestive system > Gut ...
CCTCCCCGTCGCCGTACAGCCCCCGCCCCAACTCCCCCGCGCGGTAGATCCGTCGAAGCTCCATCGTCGCGCGCGTGAAGGGGTAGTTCTCCGCCAGCATGTAGACCTTGCCGGCGCGCTCGACCTCGCGGCACAGCGCGACGCCCTCCGCGACGGTCGCGTTCGAGGCGCACTCGCTCATCACGTGCTTGCCGGCGCGCAGGGCGCGGATCGCGAAGGGCGCGTGCTCGTCGAAGTAGTTGCACAGGATCACCGCGTCGACGTCCGAGGCGATCAGGTCCTCGAACTCCGTATAGCCCCGAACCCCCTTCGGCAGCCCCTGAAGCCGCAGATCGACCTTATCGCGCCGCGCGTCGCAGACCGCCGCGATCTCGATCCCGACGGCTTCGTGCGGATGCAGGAACGCCTGTCCCCGCCCCAGCCCGAACACGCCGACCTTGATCTTCTCGCCCTTACCCATCGCCCGCATACCGCCCCTCCGCCGCGCCCCGAGGGTCCAAGGCGCGGATCGGGGAGATCCGCCCCTCGTCGATCCCGAGCTCCCCGAGCCGCCGATTCCCGAATTCTCCGTGGAAATCCGAGCCGGCGGTGACGAGCAGGCCCCGCTCCCCGCAAAGGCTCAGGCACGCCTCCGTAATCTCTTCGCCGTGGGTCGGGTAGAAGCACTCGATGCCGTCCAGCCCCGAATCCAGAAGCCGCGAAAGCTCCGCGCGGAACGCGCCTCGCGAGAGCCCGTCGAAGGTCTCCCCCGCGTGCGCGAGGATCGCCCGCCCCCCCGCGCGATGGACATGCCAGGCGACGGAGCGGGCCGCGGGATAGCCGGAAAGCCCGTGGGTCAGGCCGTAGCGCCCGTACAGCCCGATCCCCGCCTTCAGGGTCGGGGCGACCCCGCGCGCGACGAAATAGGACAGCGCCTTCCAGCCGCCGCCGCGCGGGTCGTGCGCGAAATCCATGTAATCGCCGAAGCTCACCCCCGCGTAGTCCGCCCCCATCCGCTCGATCAGCTTCGCGCTGACCTCGTCCAGGAGGAAGCGGACGTGGGAGAGGAACGCCAGGAACTCGGCATCCGCCGGATCGAAGCCGTAGGCGAGGACGTGGACGTTCCGATCCCCCTCCAGCGCGTCGATCTCCGCGGCGGGGATCAGGCGGATCCCGAGGCGGTCGCACATGGGCCGCGCCTCTTTATAGGCGCCGGCGAGGTTGTGATCCGCGATCGCCAGCGCGGCGAGGCCCAGCGCGCCGGCCGCCTCCGCGATCTCCGCGGGAGACAGCGTGCCGTCGGAAACGTACGAATGGACGTGCAGGTCAACCGTTCCCATCGCACGGCCCCCCTTCGCGAAGCGCCTCCCAGCCGATCAGCGCGACGCCCGCCGCGTTGTCCCCGGCGTACTCCGGCATCGCCCAATGGAGCGCGACGCTGACGCCGAGCATAGCGAACCGCGCCCCGAGCCCCTCGCGCAGGCGCAGGGAGCCGGCGACCCCGCCGAACAGGAGCGCCCGATCCGCGCCCGCCTCCGACGCGCCCCAAGCGATCCATTTCGCGAGCGTCCGATTGATGAGGGAGAGCGCCTCCGCCGCGACGGCCTCCGGCGTCTCCCCGCTTGCGATCAGGCGGAGCGCGCAGGCCTCCGCGCCGGAGAAGTGGACCGCGCCCGCCCGCATCGTCGCGGGGATGAGCGAGCGGGGATGCGCCTTCGCGGCGAGCGCGTCCAGCGCGGGCCCCGCGGGGAACGACAGCCCGAGCGCGACGCCGATCCGATCGACGAACTGCCCGGCGCTCAAATCTCCCGTCGCGCCGAGGCGGGTTACGGAGGACCCTTCCAGCAGCAAAAGCTCCGTCGTGCCGCCGGACAGGTGCAGCGCCAAGGACCGCCCTTCGGGATCGAACGCGGAGCCGATCCGCGCGGCGCGCAGATGGCCCTCCTGATGGGTCGTCGGATGGAAGGGGACGCCGGACGCGGCCGCGATCGCCCGCGCGTAGCCCTCCCCCACGGTGAACGCGGGCATGTAGGAGCCCTCGGCGGGCCGGGGCTTAACGCTCGCGCACGCGCCGGATACGGACGAAACCCCCGCCTCCGCCATCGCCCTGCGGATGACCTCGGGTAGGCGCGCGTTGTGCTGGAACACCATCTCGGATTGCCGGAGGCCGCGCCCGCCTTCGGGCACCCTCAGCGGCTCGCGAACGGAGGATAGGACGGCCCCGCCCGAGGCGACGGCGGCGGACGTGGTATAGCAGCTCGTATCGACGCCGAGGATCGCCCCCGCGCGGCTCACAGCCCCCGATCCCGCGCGAGCTGGCCGAGCACCCCGTTCACGAACGGCGCCGCCTCCGGCGCGGAGAAGCGCTTCGCCATCTGCACCGCCTCGTTCACGGCGACCGCCGTGGGGACGTCGCCGGCGTAGAGGAGCTCGTAGGCGGCCAGCCGGAGGATCGACAGGTCCACCCGCCGGAGCCGCTCGAGGCTCCAGCCGGTCAGGTAGCCCTCGAGGAGCGCGTCCAGCTCCGCGGCCCGCGAGGTCGCCCCCGCGACGAGCGCTTCCATGTAGTCGGACTCCGCCTCGTCCGAGGCGAGGCCCAATAGGCCCTCGCGGGTCTCCGGGCCGCCCCCGCCGCCCAGCTCCCACTCGTAGATCAGCTGCATCGCGGCGATCCGCGCGTCCGTCCTGTCCATTCGCCCTCCGAGGCGCGGCGCGCCGCTTCGATGGGATCCGCTAGATCGATTCCAGTTCGCCGTCCGCGTCGGACTCGCCGTCCGCGCGGGGCTCGCGCGAAAGGCCCGAAGCCTCCGCGATCCCGATGGGCGGGATCTCGGCGGGCCGGATCGAGAACACGACGATCTCGACCTCGCGCACGGCGATGCCGGAGTACTCCTCGACGAACTTCTTGACATTCTTCTGCATCAGGAGGGTGACGTTCGGGATGTGCGCGTCCCCGGAGAGCGCCATCTCGATCTTGATCGTGACGGAATCGTCGTGGTTAACGACCTTCGTGCGGACCTCGGACATCGACTCGATCCGGCCGATCGCCTGCCGGACGAGGGTATCGACCGCCGCGACGGATACGCGGACCGCGCCGTTCTCCGTACGCTGGATCGCCACGCTCTCCTTATCGCGGGAGGCCTCGTGCTTGAAGGCGAGCATGAACACCCGCGCCGTCCAGGTCAGCATCGCGACCCCCAGCAGCACGGCGAGGATCCGCAGGTACAGCGCGCCGCTCACCGCCTCGACGACCGCCGCCGCCGCGCGTCGGAGCGGGTCGGGCGCCCAGGCGTAGAACGCCGCGAGGATCAGGGCGATCAGCCCCAGGATCGCGTACAGCGCGATCAGCAGCCGATCAGAGAGTTTCATCCTCATCCGGATCGCCTCCTTCCGGTTCGGGCGGGGGCGCCGATTCGCTCGGCTCGGCCGGCTCCGCGCCGCCCTCGTCCTCGGGCTTTAGGAGCGGCCGCCCGCCCCCCTTCCAATGGAAGGGCGCGCCGCCCCACCTCTCCCCCCCCCCGCCTCCCGGCGATCGACCCCCGGCGCGCGAGATGGACCGCCCCCGATCGCGCGGGCCGGGGCTCTATCTCGCGGAGCTTGGCTCTATCTCGTGGAGCCGGGCACTATCTCGCGGAGCCGGGCTCTATCTCGCGGGTTCCGTGAGCGGCGTGCCCGACGCCGCCCTCGCCGTCGCCAGCGCGCTGCGCTCCAGGAACGCGACCAGCTCCGCCGGGGTGATCGTGTCGTGGTTCGCCGCGTCGACCAGGGCCTGCTCCGCCAGGGAGATCCAGGCGCGCACCGCGACGTCGACCAGCGGCGTCGTCGTGACGCCCAGCTCGGCGAGGATGCCGACGGCGTGGCGGCTGAGCACGTCGCGCGCGTGCTGGACGGTACGGCGCACCTCCGGGTCGCCCGACGACGCCCCCCGCACGATCGAGAAGAACGTCGCGTCGTGCTGCTGCACGTACGCCACGAACCGGGTCAGCACGTCGTGGAACCGCTCGCGCGGCGGCAGCGCCGGGTCGGGCTCGGTGGCGTGCAGCATCGCGTCGCGGGCCGTGCGCACGATCTGCAGGTGGAGGCCCTGGCGCGAGCCGAAGTAGTAGAAGACCAGGCCGGGGGAGACGCCAGCGGCGCTCGCGAGCTCCTCGACCGAGATCGACTCGAGCGGGCGGTCCACCAGCCGGTCGACCCCCAGGGCGAGGAGCTGCTGGCGGCGCTCGGCCGGCGTCAGGCGCGTGCGGCGGCCCCGGGACGGACCCTGCAGCGCTGGTGCCATGGCCGCAGCATAGGCGCCGGGCGCTTGTTGACGGTGCATCAGCAATCTATTGACGGACACTCAGTAGCCCGCTACGTTCGGCCTCTGACCGGCGACATAGGCGTCGCCCGTGAGGAACGAGGTTGCGCGTGAACATCAGCAAGCTCACCAAGACGCGCGGTGGGCGTGTCCTGCTCGCCGCGGTCCCGACCGCCGTGGTGCTGGCGATGCTCGGAGGCGGGGTGGCACAGGGCGTCGTGCCGGTGTCCTTCGCGGTGTCCGGGTCTACCTTCAAGATTCGTGCCGACGAGCTCGACGGCACCGGGTTCTCCCAGTACGCCGGCGTCGCCCAGCAGAAGGACGGCACCCAGCACCCCGTGGCGATCGCCAACATCAAGTCGGCAGAGCTGCACAACCTGTGCCAGTCGATGAAGATGCCCGGCCTGCCGATCAGCCTGCTGATCCACGCCGGCCAGGATCCCAAGCACCCCGTGACCGCGTCCGACCTGCAGATCGGCATGGACAACCTCGGTGGCGACGCCACGTTCGACGGCATCCGCATCGGCGTCGACGCGTCCACCGTCTCGACCGACGCCAAGGGCACCGCGGGCGACTTCGCCATGGACTCCACCGACGTGAAGATCATGAACCTCAAGCAGGTCTCGTGGAGCACCCAGGCGTCGGTGTTCAACCTCGTGGGTCTCAAGCTCAACATCGACACCTCGGGGGCGGAGTGCTTCTGAGGCAGCGGTTCGGTCGGTGGCGGCAGGGGCGCCCCTTCTGGGGTGCGCTGCTGACGGTGCTCGCGGGCCTCGAGCTCTATCTGTCGGGGCGGCTCCAGCTGGGGGGACTCTCCCTCCAGCTGGGCTTCTCCGGCATGCAGTCCACGATCCTGCCGCTCGCGCTGGTGGTGCTCGGCGTGCTGGTCATGGCCCAGCCGGTGCACCACCTGTTCTACGGCGTGATCGCGCTGATCATCTCCGTGTACTGCCTGGTCGCCGTCAACCTCGGCGGCATCGTGGTGGGCACGCTGCTCGGCGTGGCCGGCGGCATCGTCGTCGTGTCCTGGATGGGGGAGACGACGACGGCGCCCGCCGCCCCCGCACCCGAACCGGAGCCGGAACCCGAGGACGACCCCGACATCCGCTCGCTCCTGTTCGACGACGGGCCCGAGCGCGACGCGCTCCCGCGGCGGGCCGTCGGCGTCGCGGCGGCGGTGGCGCTCGCGGCGGGCGGGATGCTCGGCGGCGTCCCCGCCGACGGGCCGTGCCTGCTGGGGTTCATCCTGTGCGGTCCGACGACGGCGCCGTCGCCCTCGCCGTCGGCGAGCCCGGGCGCGTCGGCCTCGCCGACGGACGGGCCGTCGGACTCGGCGGCACCGGCACCGGCCCCGGGCGCCTCGCCGACCCCGGCTCCCGCCACCACGCCGAAGCCGTCCCCCTCGCCGTCCGCCCCGGCCCTCACGGTGCCCGTGCCCCAGGACGTCCCCGCGCCGGCCGACAGCAGCCTGCCCGTGATCCTCGGCGGCAACGAGAACGTGGACGTCTTCGCCGTCCCCGGCGACCTCAAGGCCACCGACCTGCAGATCTCCGGGCTCAAGGCGGTGGCGCTCGTGTCGGTGCCCGTCGACGGCACGTCGGGCAAGCGGCGCAACGCGCTCAAGATCGTCGCCGACCACGTGAAGGTCTCGGGCTTCGACCTCACCACCTACGCGGGCATCGACGATCGCACGGCGGGCACCCGCACCCAGGCGAGCGCCGTCACGATGGACGGCGACGCCACGATGTACATCGCGTCGATCTCGGCGAGCGGCCCCGGTGGGCAGAGCCTCCAGGTCAACGCCGACGCACCGCCGCCCACGATCACGTCGCTGCTGCTGGCGCTCGTGAACCCCACCGTGGGGCTGCTGGGTGCGACGTCGGACACACAGGTGTGGTCCGGGTTCCACGAGACCGTCTGGTCAGGCACGCCCTGACCGTTCGGGGCGCTGAACGGGCCCGAGAAACCAGGTAGCGCTCGCGCCGGAGAGGCGTAGCATTGGCGACCGTCGAATCGATTTGATCGGGGCGCGTCACGCGGCCCGCCGAGACAGACGGGCCACCGTGCAGAACCTCACCGTCGGGCCGCCGACGCGCCTCATCCTTGCCTTCACCGTCCCCCTGCTGGTGGGCAACGTCTTCCAGCAGATCTACACGTTCACCGACGCCGCCGTCGTCGGGCGCCTGCTGGGGCTCGACGCGCTCGCCGCCGTCGGAGCTTCCGGGAGCCTCGTGTTCCTGCTGGTCGGATTCTCGTGGGGCGCCAGCGCCGGCCTCGCCATCCCCGTGGCGCGGGCGTTCGGTGCGGGCGACCACCAGGCCGTGCGCCGCCACGTCGCCGCCGGCGCCTACGCCTCCCTGGGCATCGCGGTCGTCATCACCACCCTCGGCACGGTGTTCGCCCGCGACCTGCTGCGGCTGCTCAACACCCCGCCCGAGATCATCGACCAGTCGGCCACGTTCCTCGCCGTGACGTTCGGCGGGGCCGGCGTGACCGTCGCGTTCAACTTCCTGTCGTCGACCATCCGCGCGCTCGGCGACAGCAAGACGCCGCTCTACTTCCTCATGATGTCGTCCGTGCTCAACGCCGGCCTGGTCGTCCTGCTGGTGGGCGGGGCCCACTGGGGCGTGGCCGGCGCCTCCGGGGCGACGATCATGGCCCAGGCGACCGCCGTCGTCGCCTGCCTGGTGCTCATCCGGCGTCGGATGCCGATGCTGCACCTGACCCGCGAGGACTGGGTCGCCGGGCGGCACGGCCTGCGCGAGCCGCTGCGCACCGGCCTGCCGATGGGCTTCCAGATGTCGGTGATCGCCATCGGCGCGCTGGTGCTGCAGCTCGCCGTCAACGGCCTGGGCGCCACCACCGTGGCCGCGTTCACCGCGACGGCTCGCGTGGACCAGCTCGCCGTCGCTCCGCTCAACTCGTTCGGCATCGCGATGGTCACCTACGCGGCGCAGAACCGCGGGGCTCGCCAGTGGCGGCGCATCCGCGTCGGCACCTTCCGCACGTCGGTCGTGGCCGCGGGGACCGCCGTGGTGCTCGGGCTGGTGCTGATCGTGTTCTCGCAGCCGATCATCGGGCTGTTCGTGGGTCCCGACCAGCCCGAGGTGATGCACCTCGCGCGCACCTACTTCCTCATCAACGGGTCGCTGTACGCGGTGCTGAGCATGGTGTTCGTGCTGCGCAACACCGTGCAGGGCATGGGCCGCTCGACCGTCCCGACCATCGCGGGCGTGCTCGAGCTGGTGATGCGCGCGGTGTCGGGCCTGGTGCTGGTGCGCTACTTCGGGTTCGTGGGCGTCGCGCTCGCCGCCCCGCTGGCGTGGGTCGGGTCGCTGAGCGTGGTGATCCCGGCGTGGATCGGCCAGCTGCGCGACCTCAAGGAGCGCGAGAACGAGCCGCAGGTCCCGGTCCAGCACCCGGAGGAGGCGCTGGAGGCGGCGTAGCGGCACCCGCGAGCGTAGGGATCGGTCACGTTGTGGGGCGTCATCCGTGACCGATCCCTACGCTCGAGCGCCTGTGGGGACGGTGCCCCATGAGGTGGGAAGGATCCTGACGGATGCGGGCTGGAGCCGAGCGCGCGACGTCCCGACAACCATCGTCCTGGGTTAGCGAGCGTAGGGATCGGTCACGCCAAGGCGCCGAGAGCGTCACCAATCCCTACGCTCGCTAGCCCGGGCCGCGCCCGGCCTCAGACCCCCAGCGCCCAGCGCATCGGGACCAGCTTCGCCTCCGACTCCGCCAGCTCCTCCTGCGGGCTGCTCGCCGCCACGACGCCGCAGCCGGCGAAGAGGCGCACGCGGTGCGGGTCCTGGTCGTCGATGCGGGCCGAGCGCAGCGCGATGCCCCACTCGCCGTCGCCGTCGGCGCCGGTCCAGCCCACGGGCCCCGCGTAGCGGCCGCGGTCCATGCGCTCGATCGCGCGGATGAGGTCGCGGGCCAGCGCCGTCGGGGTGCCGCACACGGCCGCCGAGGGGTGCAGCGCGGCGGCCAGCGCGAGCGACGACGGCGGGGTGTCGCCGCCGCGGTCCAGCACGCCGGTCACGTCGGACGCCAGGTGCATCACGTTGGGCAGGTGCAGCACGAAGGGCTGCTCGGGCACGTTCATCGAGGTGCAGAACGGCTTGAGCGCGCTCGCCACCGAGACGACGGCGTGCTCGTGCTCCTCGAGGTCCTTGGACGAGCGGGCGAGCTGGGCGGCGCGCAGCAGCGCGTCGTCGTCGGTCATGCCCGGCTCGCGGCGGATCGTGCCGGCGAGCACGCGGGACGCGACCAGGCCCTTCTCGGAGCGGACCAGCAGCTCCGGCGTCGCGCCCACCATGCCCGCGACGGAGAACGTCCACGTCGCCTCGTAGGCGGAGGCCAGCCGGCGCAGCAGCCAGCGCGGGTCCAGGGCGCGGCCGGCCTTGGCGACGACGTCGCGCGCGAGCACCACCTTGTCGAGGTCGCCGGCCTGGATGCGGGCCACGGCGTCGGCCACGATGCCCGGCCAGTCGGCGTAGGCGACGGCGCCGTCGGACTCGGCGACCGCACCCGGCGCGGTGACGGGAGTGCGGTGCGCGGGGTCCAGCAGGGCGGCCGTGGGGGCGGCGTCGAGGCCGCTGGAGAGCGTGGTGATCCACGCCTGCCCGCCGCGGCGCCCGACGACGACGCGCGGCACCACCAGCACGCCGCCCTCGTGCGAGGTGGCGTCGAACGCGAACGAGCCGAACGCGACGGGCCCGGTGCCGGGCAGGCGCACGTCGTCGCGCACGACGGCTCGCTCGAGCACGGTCTGCCAGGCGGCGTCGGCGTCGGCGAAACGGGACTCGCCGCGCGTGTCGACCCGGAGCGCCTCGCCCCACCCGACGATCCCCTCGCCGCGGCGCACCCACGCGAGGGGGCGGGCGTCGGGGAGCAGGTCGACGAGCGTGGTGAGGCCGTCGTCGGGCAGGTCGAGCGGGGCGGTGCGGACCACCAGCGGCCGCAGGTGCGTGCCGGTCGTCGCGGCGTCGGACCGGCGGGCCGGGGACCCGGCGGGGTGGGGAAGAGCGGGGGTGGACATCGCCGACCAGCGTAAGCCCGCCGCCGGGGCGGTCGGCGCGCGTGGGAGCATGGGCGCATGTCGCGTGCCACGCTCGAGAAGAAGCCTTCGGAAGTCGCGTCGATGTTCGACGGGATCGCCGAACGCTACGACCTCGTCAACGACCTCGTCTCCCTCGGCCAGGACAGGCGGTGGCGGCAGGCGGTGCGCGACGCCGTCGGCGCGTTCCCCGGGGAGAAGGTGCTGGACCTCGCGGCCGGGACCGGCACGTCCAGCGAGCCGTTCGAGGCCGACGGCGCCGTGGTGGTGCCGTCCGACATCTCTCTCGGCATGCTCGGGGTGGGCAAGGCACGGCGCCCCGACCTGTCGTTCGTCGCGGGCGACGCGACGGCCCTGCCGTTCGCCGACGGGTCGTTCGACGCCGTGACCATCAGCTTCGGCCTGCGCAACGTGGTGGACACCGCGGGGGCGCTCAAGGAGATGCTGCGCGTGGTGCGGCCCGGCGGCCGGATCGTGGTGTGCGAGTTCTCCACGCCGACGTGGGGGCCGTTCCGCACCGTGTACATGGAGTACCTGATGCGTGCGCTGCCGCCCGTCGCGGGCGCCGTGACGCGCGACCGCGGCTCGTACGACTACCTCGCGGAGTCGATCCGCTCGTGGCCCGACCAGACGGCGCTGGCGCGCCTCATGCTCGGCGCCGGGTGGGAGCGGGTCGCCTACCGCAACCTCACCGGAGGGATCGTCGCGCTGCACCGCGGCACCCGCCCGGCCTGAGCCGGCCCCGCCTCCGCCGATCACGAAGGGACTTTCGGCCCCTGATCTGGGGTCTCCCGGCGGCCCGGAATCGTACGATCCGGTCGGGTGGCGGGGTGAGGATCTTCCCGGTCCACCTGCAGGTCAAGGGTGGTGGGCAGGTCTGGCTACCCATGCGGGCGCCGAGTGGCTAAGGTGACCGAGGTGTTGTGACCCGGTTCACAAGGCCGCGTCAGCATGGTGTGAACGAGGAGGTGGCACAGTGCGCGCAGGAGCGAACGACGACGCAGACGTGATCGTCGTCGGCGCCGGTCCCGCCGGCTCCTCGGCCGCCCACTGGTGCGCCTCGGCGGGCCTCGACGTGCTGCTCCTGGAGAAGGCCGCCTTCCCCCGCGACAAGGTGTGCGGCGACGGCCTGACCCCCCGCGCGGTGGCCGAGCTGGCGCGCATGGGCGTCGACATCGACCCCGCCGAGGGCTGGATCCGCAACGAGGGCCTGCGCGTGTTCGCCGGTCGCCGCTCCTGGGAGCTGCCGTGGCCGGAGGTCGCCGCGTTCCCGGGGTACGGCATGGCCCGCTCACGCATGTCGCTCGACCACCGCCTCGCCCAGCACGCGCAGCGCAGCGGCGCCAAGCTGCTGGAGCGCACCAAGGTCACCGGGCCCCTGCTCGACGAGCGCACGGGCCGCGTCGTGGGCGTCACCGCCCAGACGGCCGACAAGCGCGACGCCGTCTACCGCGCCCCCGTGGTGGTCGCCGCCGACGGCGTCAGCTCGCGGTTCGCGACGGCGCTCGGCATCGCCCGCCGCGACGACCGCCCCCTGGGCACCGCGTACCGCACGTACTACAAGAGCGAGGGCACGCCCCGCCACGAGGACGCGTGGATGGAGTCCCACCTCGAGCTCTGGTCGGGCCAGCCCGGCAAGAGCGACCTGCTGCCCGGGTACGGCTGGATCTTCGCCCTGGGCGACGGCACCGTGAACGTGGGCCTCGGCTCGGTGAGCTCGACCCCGCAGCGGCAGTCCGCCGTCGGGCACGACTACCGGTCGCTGCTGCAGCAGTGGGTCGCCAACACCCCGGAGAGCTGGGGCTTCACGCCCGAGAACCAGGTGGGGCAGATCCGCGGCGCCGCGCTGCCGATGGGCTTCAACCGCACCCCGATGTACCGCGACGGCACGATCCTGGTCGGCGACGCCGCCGGCATGGTCAGCCCGTTCAACGGTGAGGGCATCGCGTACGCGCTGCAGGCGGGGCGGGTCGCGGCCGACGCGATCGCCCAGGCCCGCACCCGCACCACCGACGCGTCCCGCGAGGCGGTGCTCGGCGGCTACACCGAGCGCATGCGCGCGGACCTCGGCGGCTACTACACGCTGGGCCGGGCGTTCGTCCGGCTCATCGAGCACCCGGCGATCATGCGGTTCGGCACGCGGTACGCGCTGCCGGTGCCGGTCGTCATGCAGTTTGTGGTGAAGCTGCTGTCGGACTGCTACGAGCCTCGCGGAGGGGACTGGGTCGACCGGCTCATCTCCGCGCTGGCCAAGGTGGTCCCGGCGGCGTAGTGCCCGGGTGCGCGGCACCCGGACGACATTGCACGAACACGAGGGAGTGATCGATCGATGAGGCAGGAGGAGCAGGGATGAGCAACCCGTACGTCCCGGTACTGGTCCTCATGGCCGTGGCCGCCGTGCTGGCGCTCGGCGGCGTGGGCGCCTCGGCCGTGATCGGCCCCAAGCGCTACAACCGCGCCAAGCTCGAGGCCTACGAGTGCGGGATCATGCCGACCCCCCACGCGGTGGGCGGCGGGCGGCTCCCCGTCAAGTACTACCTCGTGGCGATGACGTTCATCGTGTTCGACATCGAGGTGGTCTTCCTCTACCCGTGGGCCGTGAGCTTCGCGTGGCTGGCCGGGTTCGGCCTGGTCGCGATGCTGATCTTCCTCGCGCTGATCACCGTGCCGTTCGTGTACGAGTGGCGCCGCGGCGGCTTCGACTGGGTCTGACGGCCCGAGCGACTGAGAAGGGGACGGGGACATGGGGCTTGAAGAAGCGCCGTCGGGATTCCTGCTGACGACGGTCGAGGACATCGCCGGCTACCTGCGCAAGGCCTCGCTGTGGCCGGTGACGTTCGGCCTGGCGTGCTGCGCCATCGAGATGATGGCGGCCGGCGCGAGCCGGTTCGACCTGTCGCGGTTCGGCATGGAGGTGTTCCGCGCCTCGCCGCGGCAGGCCGACCTGATGATCGTGGCCGGCCGGGTGAGCCAGAAGATGGCGCCGGTGGTGCGGCAGGTCTACGACCAGATGAGCGAGCCCAAGTGGGTGCTCTCCATGGGCGTGTGCGCCTCCAGCGGCGGCATGTTCAACAACTACGCGATCGTGCAGGGCGTCGACCACATCGTGCCGGTCGACATCTACCTGCCGGGCTGCCCGCCGCGGCCCGAGATGCTCATCAACGCGATCCTCGCGCTGCACCAGCAGATCCAGGACACGCCGCTGGGCGTCAACCGCCGCGAGGCCGCGAAGGCCGCCGAGGCGGCCGCGCTGGAGGCCACGCCCACGTTCGAGCTGAAGGGTCTGCTGCGGTGACCGAGGAGAGCAAGCGACCGGCGGTCGACCCGAGCGGTGCGACGTCGGTCCACCGCGAGGTGGTGCCCACCACGGTGGGCAGCCGACCGCAGGGCGAGGTCATCGGCACCCGCCAGGGCCTGTTTGGGTCGATCGGCAGCGGCGACACGTCCGGCTACGGCGGCACGACGGCGCCCGTCCGGTTCCCGGGGCAGAGCGAGCGCCCCTACGGCGGCTGGTTCGACGAGGCCGTGGACGTGCTCGAGGAGGTGCTGACCGAGCAGGGCGTCCCGTTCGGCCAGGCGATCGAGCGCGTCGTCGTCGCCCACGAGGGCTCGCAGGCGGAGCTGACCCTCTGGGTGGCCCGCGAGCACCTGGTGACGGTGGCCCGGGCCCTGCGCGACGACCAGGACCTGCGGTTCGAGCTGTCGCTCGGCGTCAGCGGGGTGCACTACCCCGGTGACCTGGGCCGCGAGCTGCACGCCGTCTACCACCTGACGTCCGTGACGCACGGCCGCCGGCTGCGGCTCGAGGTCGCGTGCCCCGACGCCGACCCGCACGTCCCGTCGACCACGTCGGTGTACCCGGCCAACGACTGGCACGAGCGCGAGACCTACGACTTCTTCGGGATCGTGTTCGACGGCCACCCGGGCCTGGCGCGCATCGAGATGCCGGACGACTGGCCCGGCCACCCGCAGCGCAAGGACTATCCCCTCGGCGGCATCCCCGTGGAGTACAAGGGCGCCACGGTGCCGCCACCCGACACGCGCAGGAGCTACTCGTGACTGCTGGAACCTTCCACGCGACGCGCGCCGCGGCCGAGGACCTGCCCGAGGGGGCGGCGTTCTTCGAGGCCTCCGGCGGCGACTGGGACGAGATCGCCCGCGAGGTGGTGGGCGAGGAGCGCATCGTCGTCAACATGGGCCCGCAGCACCCGTCCACGCACGGCGTGCTGCGCCTGATGCTCGAGATCGACGGCGAGACGGTGACCGAGGCCCGTGCGGGCATCGGCTACCTGCACACCGGCATCGAGAAGAACATGGAGTTCCGCACCTGGACGCAGGGCACCACGTTCTGCACCCGGATGGACTACCTGGCCCCGCTTTTCCAGGAGGCCGGCTTCTGCCTGGCCACCGAGAAGCTGCTCGGCATCACGGACGACGTGCCGGAGAGGGCGTCCGTCATCCGCGTGATGATGATGGAGCTCAACCGCATCGCCTCCCACCTGGTGTGCCTGGGCACCGCGGGCAACGAGATGGGCGCCACCACGGTGATGACCATCGCGTTCACCGGCCGCGAGGAGATCCTGCGAGTCTTCGAGGCGGTCACGGGCCTGCGCATGAACCACGCATACATCCGCCCCGGCGGCGTGGCGCAGGACGTGCCGGACGGCATCGAGCACATGGTCCGCAAGGCGATCCCGCTGATCAAGCACTACGTGGGCCAGCTGGGCGACCTCATGCTCGCCAACCCGATCTTCAAGGCCCGCCTCGTGGGCACGGGCGTGCTGGAGCTCGCCGGCTGCATGGCCCTGGGCATCACCGGCCCGGTGCTGCGCTCGGCCGGCCTGCCGTACGACGTGCGCAAGGCGTTCCCGTACAGCGGGTACGAGACCTACGACTTCGAGGTCCCGGTCTCGCACAACGCCGACACCTACGACCGCGTGGTGCTGCGCCTCGAGGAGTGCTACCAGTCGCTGAAGATCGTCGAGCAGACGCTCGCGCGGCTGGAGCAGACTAAGGGCACGCCCACCATGGTGGCCGACAAGAAGATCGCGTGGCCCGCGATGCTCGCCGTCGGCGGCGACGGCCAGGGCAACTCGCTCGAGCACATCAAGAAGATCATGGGCACCTCCATGGAGGCCCTGATCCACCACTTCAAGATCGTGACCGAGGGCTTCCGCGTCCCGGTCGGGCAGGCGTGGCAGACCGTCGAGCACCCCCGCGGGGAGCTGGGCGTCCACGTGGTGTCCGACGGCGGCACGCGGCCGTACCGGGCGCACTTCCGCGACCCGTCCTTCAACAACCTCCAGGCCGTGTCGGTCATGTGCGAGGGCGGCCAGGTGGCCGACGTCGTCGTCTCCGTCGCGTCCCTGGACCCCGTGCTCGGAGGTGTCGACCGATGACCCACGACTCGAGATACGACGAGGCGACCCTCGCGTCTCTCAAGAGCGACGCCGAGGCCATCGTCGCGCGCTACCCCGACCGCCGCTCCGGCCTGCTGCCGATGCTGCACCTGGTGCAGTCGGTGGACGGGTACGTGAGCCGCGACGGCATCCTGTTCTGCGCCGAGTTCCTGGGGATCACGCCGGCCGAGGTGAGCGCCGTCGCGACCTTCTACACCCAGTACAAGCGGCACCCCAACGGCACCTACACGGTGGGCGTCTGCACCAACACCCTCTGCGCGATCATGGGCGGCGACGCCATCTTCGACGAGCTGAGCGAGCACCTGGGCGTCGGGCACGACGAGACCACGGACGACGGCGCGATCACGCTGGAGCGCGTCGAGTGCAACGCGGCCTGCGACTACGCGCCCGTGATGATGGTCAACTGGGAGTTCTTCGACAACCAGACGCCCGACTCTGCGAAGGCCGTCACCGACGACCTGCGGGCCGGCAAGCCGGTCACGCCGACGCGCGGGGCCCAGCACGTCTGCACGTTCAAGCAGGTCAGCCGCGTGCTGGCCGGGTTCCCGGACGGGCTCGCGGACGAGGGCGGCCTCGCCGGAGCGCCGACGCTCGCCGGGCTGAAGCTGGCCCGCGAGAACGGGTGGACGGCCCCCGCGGTCCCCGCGGCCGGCGCTCCGGAAGGGGAGTCGAAGTGACCACGCTGACGCCGGTCCTCACCGACACCTGGGACAAGGAGAGGTCCTGGTCCCTGGACACCTACCTCGCGGCGGCCGACGGCTACACCGGCCTGCGCAAGGCCCTGACCATGCCGCAGGGCGACATCGTCGCGGCGGTCAAGGACTCGGGCCTGCGCGGCCGCGGCGGCGCCGGCTTCCCCACGGGCCTCAAGTGGAGCTTCCTGCCGCCCGACGACGGCAAGCCGCGCTACCTGGTGGTCAACGCGGACGAGTCCGAGCCGGGCACCTGCAAGGACATCCCGCTCATCATGGCCAGCCCGCACCACCTGGTCGAGGGCGTGGCGATCACGAGCGTCGCGATCAACTGCCACCACGCGTTCATCTACGTGCGCGGCGAGGTGGTGCACGTGTACCGCCGCCTGCTCCAGGCGGTCCAGGAGGCGTACGACGCCGGCTACCTGGGCAAGAACGTCCTCGGCACCGGGTTCGACCTCGAGGTCACGGTGCACGCCGGCGCGGGCGCGTACATCTGCGGCGAGGAGACGGCGCTGCTCGACTCTCTCGAGGGCCTGCGCGGCCAGCCGCGCCTCAAGCCGCCGTTCCCGGCGGTCGAGGGCCTGTACGCCCGGCCCACGGTGGTCAACAACGTCGAGTCGATCGCCTCGGTGCCGTCGATCGTGCGCAACGGCGTGGACTGGTTCAAGTCCATGGGCACCGAGCGGTCGACGGGCATGGGCCTGTTCTCGCTCAGCGGGCACGTGACCCGCCCCGGCCAGTACGAGGCCCCGCTCGGCATCACGCTGCGCGAGCTGCTCGACATGGCCGGCGGCATGCGCGAGGGGCACCAGATCAAGTTCTGGACCCCCGGCGGGTCGTCGACGCCCATGTTCAGCGACAAGCACCTCGACATCCCGCTCGACTACGAGTCGGTGGGCGCCGCCAAGTCGATGCTCGGCACGCGCGCGCTGCAGATCTTCGACGAGACCACGTGCGTGGTCCGTGCGACCAGCCGCTGGATGGACTTCTACGCGCACGAGTCGTGCGGCAAGTGCACCCCGTGCCGCGAGGGCACGTACTGGCTCAAGCAGGTGCTGCGCCGGATCGAGGACGGCGGCGGCGTCGACGCCGACATCGACCTCATGGTCGACCTGTGCGACAACATCCTGGGCCGCGCGTTCTGCGCTCTCGGCGACGGCGCCACCTCGCCCGTGACCAGCTCGATCGAGCTGTTCCGCGACGAGTACCAGGCCCACATCGACAACCACGGGTGCCCGTTCGACCCGGTGCGGTCGGCGCTGTTCGAGTACACCCCGAAGGCCGGCGCCCTCGCCGGCAGTGCTGGAGGGCACTGATGACCGCCACGGCGGACAAGAAGGCCGACGACGTCGCACAGCCGCCGGTCCCCACGGTCACCCTCACCATCGACGACGTCCAGGTCAGCGTGCCGAAGGGCACCCTGGTGATCCGTGCGGCCGAGGAGCTGGGCATCCAGATCCCGCGCTTCTGCGACCACCCGCTCCTGGAGCCCGTGGGCGCGTGCCGGCAGTGCCTGGTCGAGGTCGCGACCCCGGACCGCGACGGCAACGTCCGCCCGATGCCCAAGCCACAGGCGTCGTGCACGCTCGAGGCCACGCCGGGCATGGTGGTGCGCACGGCCCACACCTCCCCGGTCGCCGACAAGGCGCAGGCGGGGGTCATGGAGCTGCTGCTCATGAACCACCCGCTCGACTGCCCGGTGTGCGACAAGGGCGGCGAGTGCCCGCTGCAGAACCAGTCGATCAGCAACGGCGCGCCCGACACCCGGTTCATCGACGTCAAGCGCGTGTTCGAGAAGCCGATCTCGGTGTCCACCGAGATCCTGCTCGACCGCGAGCGCTGCGTGCTGTGCCAGCGGTGCACGCGCTTCAGCGACGAGATCGCGGGCGACGCGTTCATCGCGCTGCAGAAGCGCGGCGCGCAGCAGCAGATCGGCCGGTTCGACGTCGACGTGCTCGGGTTCGCTGAGGCCGGCCTGACCCCGGCTGAGTCGACCGTGGGGGAGGCGACGACGACGCCCGACGGCGCCCCGTTCGCCTCGTACTTCTCGGGCAACACGATCCAGATCTGCCCGGTCGGCGCGCTCACCAACGCGTCGTACCGCTTCCGGGCCCGCCCGTTCGACCTGGTCTCGACGCCGGGCATCGCCGAGCACGACTCGAGCGGCGCCGCGATCCGCGTGGACCACCGCCGCGGCACCGTGATGCGGCGCCTGGCCGGCGACGACCCGGCGGTCAACGAGGAGTGGATCACCGACAAGGACCGCTTCGCGTTCCACTGGCAGACGGCGCCCGACCGCCTCACCTCGCCCCTGGTGCGCGAGGACGGCGTGCTGCGCCCCGCCTCCTGGGTGGAGGCCCTGGAACTCGCGGCCGAGGGCCTGGCCGCCGCCAAGGAGCGGGGCGGCGTCGGCGTGCTGCCCGGCGGTCGCCTCACGCTCGAGGACGCCACCGCGTGGTCGCGCTTCGCGCGCACCGTGCTGGGCACCGACGACGTCGACCAGCGCGCCCGCGTGCACTCGGAGGAGGAGCGGGAGTTCCTCGCGCACGCCGTGGCCGGCACCGGCATCGGCGTGACGTTCGGGGACCTCGAGAAGGCTCCGACCGTGCTGCTCGCCGGCCTGGAGGCCGAGGAGGAGGGCGGGTACCTGTTCCTGCGGCTGCGCAAGGCGGTCCGTAAGAACGGCCTGCGCGTGCTGGGCCTGGCGCCCTTCGCGTCCCGCGGGCTCCAGCGCCTGCACGGTGCGCTGCTGCCTGCCGCCCCCGGCATGGAGGGCGAGTGGCTCGGCGCGGTCGTGCTCAAGGCGACCGGCGGGCTGCTGCCCGCCGACCTCGCCCCGGCCGAGGCCGCGGCGATCACCGAGGCCGCCGAGGCGCTGGCCCAGCCGGGCGCCGTGATCCTCGTGGGCGAGCGGCTGGCCGGCGCGGCCGGCGCGTACGCCGCAGCGCTGCGCCTGGCCCAGGCCACCGGCGCCCGCCTTGCGTGGGTGCCGCGCCGTGCGGGCGAGCGCGGCGGCGTCGAGGCCGGCCTGCTCCCCGGGCTGCTGCCCGGCGGACGCCCGATCACCGACGCGGCTGCGCGTGCCGACGTCGCGCGGGCCTGGGGCGTCGACGAGGCGTCGCTGCCCGCCGGCCCCGGCCGCGACCTCACCGGCATCCTCCGGGCGCTCGACACCGGCACGCTGGGCGGGGCGATCGTCGGCGGCCTCGAGCTCGCCGACCTGCCCGACCCGGCCGCCGCGCGCGCCGCCCTCGACAAGGCGGGCTTCCTCGTCAGCCTCGAGGTGCGCGCGTCGGAGGTCACCGAGCTCGCCGACGTCGTCTTCCCCGTCGCCCCGCCCGCCGAGCGTTCCGGCGCGTACGTGAGCTGGGAGGGCCGGGTCCGCGCGTTCGGGCAGGCGCTCGAGTCGGCCGCCCTGCCCGACCACCGCGTGCTGCACGCGCTGGCTGCGCAGGCCGGCGTCGACCTCGGCGCCGGCGACCCGTTCACCGCGCACCGCGCCCCCGGCGCGCTGCCCGCGTGGGCGGGCGAGCGCGTCGCCGCGCCCGAGGCCACGTCCGTGACGCCGCCGACGGTCGAGGCCGGCACCGCCGTCCTCGCCTCGTGGCACCTGCTGCTCGACGACGGCGCCCTCCAGGACGGCGAGCCGCACCTGGCGGGCACCGCCAAGCAGCCCGTGGCGCGCCTGAGCGCCGCGACCGCCGCCGCGGTCGACGTGTTCGACGGCGACCTGGTCACCGTCTCGACCGACCGCGGGTCGATCACCGTGCCGGCGCGCGTCACGTCGATGGTCGACCACGTCGTCTGGCTGCCCCTGGCTTCCCAGGGCAGCCGCGTGCACGACCAGCTCGGCGCCGCGCCGGGCGACGTCGTGCGGATCCAGGCCGGGTCGACCGACGCACAGGGAGGTGCCGCATGATCCCCGGGGTCCACGCCGACTTCAGCCACGACAACGGCTGGACGTTCCTCGTCAAGGCCGTCCTCATCATCGTGTTCCTGCTGACCAGCGTGCTCGTCGCCATCTGGTTCGAGCGCAAGGTCGTGGGGCGCATGCAGGTGCGTCCCGGCCCCAACGTGCACGGCCCGATGGGCCTGCTCCAGTCGCTCGCCGACGCCATGAAGCTCCTGCTCAAGGAGGACATGACGGTCACGGCGGCCGACAAGTTCGTCTACCTGCTCGCTCCGATGATCTCGGTGTTCTGCTCGCTGCTGGTGTTCGCCGTCGTGCCGTTCGGCCCGTCGGTGCGGCTGCCGTGGACGGACTGGTCGACGCCGGCGCAGCTGACGGACTTCCCCGTCGCGATCCTGTACGTGCTGGCCTGCGCATCCGTGGGCGTGTACGGCATCGTGCTGGGCGGCTGGTCGTCGGGGTCGACGTACCCGCTGCTCGGGTCGGTGCGCTCCACCGCGCAGGTGATCAGCTACGAGCTCGCCATGGGCATGTCGCTGGTCAGCGTGTTCATCCTGTCGGGGTCGATGTCGACGTCGACCATCGTGGAGCAGCAGACCACCCGCTGGTTCTTCATCCCGCTGCTGCCGGCGTTCATCGTCTACGTCATCTCGATGATCGGCGAGACCAACCGCCTGCCGTTCGACCTGCCCGAGGCCGAGGGCGAGCTCGTGTCCGGCTACATGACCGAGTACTCGTCGATGAAGTTCGCCTGGTTCTTCCTGGCGGAGTACATCAACATGCTCAACGTCTCGGCCGTGGCCACCACGCTGTTCCTGGGTGGCTGGCGGGCCCCGTGGCCGCTGAGCGCCATCAACGACGGGATGTTCAACGAGGGCTGGTGGCCCATCATCTGGTTCCTGGTCAAGGTCTGGGTGCTGATGTTCTTCTTCGTCTGGGTGCGAGGGACCCTGCTGCGCCTGCGCTACGACCAGTTCATGGTGTTCGGCTGGAAGGTGCTCATCCCCGTCGCGCTCGGCTGGCTGGTGCTGCTCTCGGTCATCGAGTACGTCCGCCTCGGCTCGGGCCTCAGCAGGGGCAAGCTCGTCACCGTGCTGGTCGTGGTGGGCCTGGTCGTGGTCGCCCTGGTCACGTTCTGGCCGGCCAGGAAGAGGCCCGTGCAGCCCGGCCCGGCCAAGGGCGCCACGTTCGACGCCTTCGCCGGCGGGTTCCCGGTGCCGCCGCTGCCCGGGCAGACCCTGCCGCCGTCGGCCCGCGCGGCCCGCCGGCCCGTCGTCGTCAGCACCAGCGCCCCGGCCGACGCCGGCGCTGGCACCGAGGAATCCCAGGAGGGAACCCGATGAGCGACTACACGCCGCTGCGGCCCGAGAAGGGCCCGGTCGGCAAGTTCTTCGCGCCCGTCGCAGGGTTCGGGGTGACGCTCGGCTCGATGTTCCGCCCCACGGTCACCGAGGAGTACCCGTTCGAGAAGGTGCCGCCGCAGCAGCGCTACCACGGCCGCCACCAGCTCAACCGGTACGCCGACGGCCTGGAGAAGTGCATCGGCTGCGAGCTGTGCGCCTGGGCCTGCCCGGCCGACGCGATCTACGTCGAGGGCGCCGACAACGCCGACGTCCTCGCCGCGACGGGCGGCGGCCAGGTGAGCCCGGGGGAGCGGTACGGCCGCGTCTACCAGATCAACTACCTGCGCTGCATCTTCTGCGGGCTGTGCGTGGAGGCGTGCCCCACGCGCGCGCTGACGATGTCGAACGACTTCGAGATCGCCGGGCCCACGCGCGCCGGGATGATCTACGAGAAGCAGGACATCCTCGCCCCGCTCGCCGAGGGCATGCTCGCCGGCCCGCACCCCATGGTCGAGGGCACCACGGACACCGAGTACTACCGCGACGAGGTCAAGGCGCCCACGGCCGAGCAGGTCGCGTGGGTGCGCGAGCACCGGCCCGACGAACCCACGCTCGAGGCCGCTGTCGCCGTCGTCGAGGGGCGTGCTCCCGCGCCCGTGCCGCTGAAGCACGAGCTGCGGCCCCCGGCCACCAAGGCGAACTACACGAAGGCCGCCGCCGAGGGCGGGCACGCGGGCGACTCGATGCACCCGGTCGTGGACCCGGCGCTGAGCCCGGCCCTGGTGGACCCGCGCACCATCGCGCACACCACGGGAGGCTCCCGATGACGACGACGTCGGCGGAGGCGGCCCTCTTCGGCATCCTCGCCCCGCTCATGGTGCTGGCCGCCCTGGGCCTGCTGTTCGTCAAGCGCGCCGTGCACGCGGCCGTGTGCGTGGTGTTCGTGATGATCTGCCTGGCGATCCTCTACGTCGCCAACGAGGCGGCGTTCCTCGGCGTCGTGCAGGTGGTCGTCTACACGGGCGCGGTCATGATGCTGTTCCTGTTCGTGCTCATGCTGGTGGGCGTCGACTCGGCGGACTCGCTGACCGAGACCATCAAGGGCCAGCGCTGGATCGGCATCGTGTTCGGCATCGGCCTGCTGGTGGTGCTGCTCGGCGTGGTCGCCAGCACCAGCCACGACCTGCCGCCCGCCGTCGGGCTCGAGATCGCGAACGCGCAGACCAACCCCACCGGCCTCGCGGCGATCCTCTTCGGCAACTACGTGGTCGCCATGGAGGTGATCGGCGTGCTGCTGGTCACCGCCGCGCTCGCCGGCCTGGTGCTCACGCACCGCCGTCGGCTGGGCGTGCACCGCAACCAGCGCACGCTGGCGCGCGAGCGCGTCGCGGCCATCCCCCAGGGCCGCACGCTCGCGCCGCTGCCGGCGCCCGGCGTGTACGCGCAGAACAACGCCATGGACACCCCGGCGCTGGGGCCGGACGGCCAGCCGCTCGAGCACTCCGTGCCGCGCGTGCTGCGCATCCGCGGCCAGCAGAAGACGGCGGCCGAGGTGCTCACCGCGGAGGAGACGCTGCGGTCCCGCCTGGGGCTGCCGTCCGTCGGGGTGGACGAGCCCGAGGCGGCCATCACCGACGGCGTCTCGGCCAGCCCCACGAGTGACGACGCCGAGGAGGCGCGGGACTGATGCCTGTCACCAACTACCTGATCCTCGCGGTGATCCTGTTCTCGATCGGGGCCACCACGGTGCTGCTGCGCCGCAACGCGATCATCGTGTTCATGGGCATCGAGCTGATGCTCAACGCGACCAACCTGGCCTTCGTCACCTTTGCCCGCATCCACGGCGACCTCACGGGGCAGGTGCTCGCCTTCTTCGTGATGGTGGTCGCCGCCGCCGAGGTGGTCGTGGGCCTGGCGATCATCGTGACGATCTTCCGCACCCGCCGTTCGGCCTCGGTCGACGACGTCAACCTGCTCAACGGCTGAGGGAGCACAGATGGAGACGATGGGACTCGCGCCCTGGCTCGTCGGGTTCCCGCTGATCGGCGCGGCGGTGCTGCTGCTGGGCGGCCGCCGCACGAACCGCTGGGGCCACTGGCTCGGCGTGCTCGCGCCGACGGCGAGCTTCGTGGCCGGGCTGGTCATGCTGGTCGCGCTGCTGGGCCGCTCCGCCGACGAGCGCGCGATCGTCACGACGCTGGGCACCTGGTTCCACGCCGGGCCGCTCACGGTCGAGGCTGCGTTCCGGGTGGACCCGCTGTCGCTGACGTTCGTCATGCTGGTGACGTTCGTGGGCTCGCTGATCCACCTGTACTCGGTGGCGTACATGGAGCACGACCGGGACCGCCGCCGGTTCTTCGGCTACCTGAACCTGTTCGTGGCCGCGATGCTGCTGCTGGTGCTCGCCGACAGCTACCTGCTGCTGTTCGTCGGGTGGGAGGGCGTGGGCCTGGCCTCGTTCCTGCTCATCGGGTTCTGGGACCACAAGCTCGAGAACGCCGTGGCCGGCAAGAAGGCCTTCGTCATGAACCGCGTGGGCGACATGGGCCTGATCGTGGCGATGATGCTCATGGTCTGGCAGTTCGGCTCCGTGAGCTTCGACGACGTGCTGGGCGGCGCCTCGCACCTCGGGTCCGGCCCGGCCACCGCCATGGGGCTCATGCTGCTGCTCGCCGCCTGCGGCAAGTCGGCGCAGTTCCCGCTGCAGGCCTGGCTCGGCGACGCGATGGCGGGCCCGACGCCGGTGTCGGCCCTCATCCACGCGGCCACCATGGTCACCGCCGGCGTGTACCTGCTGGTGCGCAGCCACGCGATCCTCGAGGCCGCGCCGAACGCGCAGCTCGTCGTCGTCATCGTCGGTGCGATCACGCTGCTCTTCGGGGCGATCGTCGGCTGCGCCAAGGACGACATCAAGAAGGCGCTCGCCGCGTCGACCATGAGCCAGATCGGCTACATGATGCTCGCTGCGGGCCTGGGCCCGATCGGCTACGCGTTCGCGATCTTCCACCTGGTGACGCACGGCTTCTTCAAGGCCGGGCTGTTCCTCGGGGCCGGGTCCGTCATGCACGCCATGGACGACAGCGTGGACATGCGGCGGTTCGGCGGGCTCGCCCGCGCGCTGCCGATCACCGCGATCACGATGGGCCTGGGCTGGCTCGCCATCCTGGGCGTCCCGCCGTTCTCGGGCTTCTTCTCCAAGGACAAGATCATCGAGGCGGCGTTCGTCGGCGAGGGCTGGCGGCCGTGGGTGTTCGGCATCGTCGCGCTGCTGGGCGCGGGCATCACGGCGTTCTACATGTCGCGCCTGTTCTTCATGACGTTCGCCGGCCGGCGCCGGTGGCCCGCGCACGACGGCCACGAGACGCACCCGCACGAGGCGCCCTGGCTCATGAGGTGGCCCATGATCATCCTGGCCGTCGGGTCCGTGTTCCTCGGGTTCCTGCTCCAGCTGGGCGGCCGGTTCACCACCTGGCTCGAGCCCTCCACCGGGCACGCGGTCCACGGCGAGCCCGTCATCCCCGTGTGGCTGCTGCTGACCCTGACGCTGGTGCTCGTGGTGCTGGGCGCCTGGCTGGCGTTCCGCCTGTACGCCGTGGGGCCGGTGCCCGTCGAGGCGCCGCACGGCAGCGCGCTGGTGCGCGCCGCCCGCCACGACCTGTACCAGGACCCGGTCAACGAGACCGCGGTGATGCTGCCGGGCCAGGTGCTCACGCGCACCCTCGTCTACGCCGACCGCTCTGCCGTGGACGCCTCGTTCCTGCAGCTCGCCTCGGGCGTGCGCAGGTCGGGCGACGGGCTGCGCAAGGCCCAGAACGGTTACGTCCGGACCTACGCGGCCACGTCGCTCGGTGGCCTGCTCGTGGTCGCCGCCGTCGTGTGGGCCCTGGCCGGCTGAGGAAGGACTGAAGGAAATGAGCTTTCCCTGGCTGACCGTCCTCATCGTGTGGCCGCTGCTCGCGGCCCTCGCGACGGCAACCGCCGGCCGCGGCCGCGGCCGCGACGCGTCCTCCGCGCGCGTGGTCGCGCTGGTCGGCGCCCTGGTCGAGGTGGCCCTGGTGGTGGGCGCGTTCCTCGCGTTCGACACCTCCCGGGCCGGCGTGCACCAGCTCGTCGAGACCCACCAGTGGATCCCGACGATCGGCGCGAGCTACGCCGTCGGCGTCGACGGCGTCGGCCTGCTTCTGGTGGCGCTCGCTGCCGGGCTGGTGCCGCTGGTGATCCTCGCGGCCTGGAAGGAGCAGGGCGGCGACCACGCCAGGCTGCGCTCCTACCTGGCCGTCGTGCTGGTGCTCGAGGCGTTCATGGTCGCGGTCTTCGCGGCACGCGACGTGTTCCTGTTCTACGTGCTGTTCGAGGCCATGCTCATCCCGGTGTACTTCCTCATCGGCGGGTTCGGCCAGGGCGCGCAGCGCCGGTACGCGGCCGTGAAGTTCCTGCTGTACTCGCTGGCCGGCGGCCTGGTCATGCTGGTCGCGGTCATCGCCCTGTACCTGCAGGTGCCGGCGGCCGACCGCGGCCCGCACACCTTCCTCACCGACAACCTGACCCACCTGGACCTGAGCCAGAACGCCGGGCGCCTGATGTTCTGCGCGTTCTTCCTCGCGTTCGCCATCAAGGCCCCGATGGTGCCGGTGCACAGCTGGCTGCCCGACGTCGCCGAGCACGCCACCCCCGGCACGTCCACGCTGCTCATCAGCGTGCTCGACAAGGTGGGCACCTTCGGGATGCTCACGCTGTGCCTGCCGCTGTTCCCGGAGGCGTCGCGGTGGGCCGCGCCGTTCGTCGTCGCGCTCGCCGTCGTCTCGATCCTCTACGGGGCGATCCTCGCCATCGGGCAGACCGACCTGCTGCGCCTCATCGGCTACACCTCGGTGTCCCACTTCGGGTTCATCATCCTGGGCATCTTCACGTTCACCCGCACGGGCACCGCCGGGTCGAGCCTCATGATGCTCAACCACGGCATCTCCACCGGCGCGCTGTTCCTCATCGCCGGGTTCGCCATCTCGCGGCACCCCGAGCGCAGCCAGCGCATCGCCGACTACGGGGGCATGCGCATCACGGCGCCCCTGCTGGGCGGCACGTTCCTGGTCGCGGGCCTGTCGGCCGCGGCCCTGCCCGGCCTGGCCACCTTCATCTCGGAGATCCTCGTGTTCCTGGGCACGTTCTCGGCCGTCAAGTGGGCCGCGATCGTGGCCGTGCCGGCCGTCGTGCTCGCCGCGGTGTACGTGCTGCTCACCTACCAGCGCATGTTCACCGGCACGGTGCCCGCCGGGCTCGCGCCCGACGGCAAGGTGCCCGACCTCGACGCCCGCGAGCGCACCGTGGCCGGCGTGCTCGTGGCCCTGCTGCTGGTGCTCGGCTTCCTGCCCCAGCTCGGCCTGCAGTTCGTCGACGCCCCCGCGACGACGACCGTCAAGCAGATCGGCCACACCGATCCGGCGCCCGTGATCGGCGCAGCCGCCGACCTCACCACCATCGCCCCCGCCGGGAACGGCACCGTCAAGGAGGTTGCGGCGTGAACGACTTCCACGCTCCGTTGATCGACTGGGCGGCCGTCTCGCCCGTCCTGATCGTGCTGGGCGCCGGGGTGGTCGGCGTGCTGGTCGAGGCGTTCGTGCCCGCCCGGCTGCGCCGCACCGTCCAGGTGGCGCTCGCCCTGGTGGCCCTCGCGGGCGCCGTCGTGGCCGTCGGCCTGCTGTGGTCGAGCGTGCACCAGTCCGCCCGGCTCTCGGTGGGCGACAGCTTCGACCTCACGCCGTTCGGCCTGGCCATCCAGGGCATCGTGGCGGCGCTCGCGTTCCTCTCGGTGCTGGTCATGGCCGACCGGAGCGGCGGCCAGGACGCGTTCGCGCCGACGGCCGCGGCCGTGCCGGGCTCCCGCTACGAGGAGGAGGCGCGCCGGGCCGGGCTGGAGCAGACCGAGGTGTTCCCGCTCATGCTGTTCTCCACGGGCGGCATGCTGCTGTTCACCGCGACGGACGACCTCATCGTGCTGTTCATCGCGCTCGAGGTGCTGAGCCTGCCGCTGTACGTGCTGTGCGCGACGGCGCGCCGCCGCCGCCTGCTCAGCCAGGAGGCCGCGTTCAAGTACTTCCTGCTCGGCGCCTTCGCGAGCGCGCTCACCATCTTCGGCATCGCCCTGCTCTACGGGTTCGCCGGGTCCGTGCACCTGCCCGTCATCACCGACGCGCTCGCCGGCCGCGGCTCCACGCCGCTCCAGGGCCTGCACGTGCTGGCCATCACGGGCATCGTGCTGGTGAGCGCCGGCCTGCTGTTCAAGGTGGGCGCCGCACCGTTCCACACCTGGACGCCCGACGTCTACACCGGCGCCCCGACGCCCATCACCGGGTTCATGGCCGTGTGCACCAAGGCGGCCGCCGTCGGCGCCCTGGTGCGCGTGCTGTTCTACCTGGGCCAGGGCTTCGACGCCCCGACCCGGCACGAGGTGCAGGTGCTGCTGTGGGCGGTGGCCATCGCCACCATGGCGATCGGCACGATCGTCGGTGCCGTGCAGACCGACATCAAGCGGCTGCTCGCGTACTCCTCGATCGCCCACGCCGGGTTCATCATCGTCGCGCTGGTCGGGTTCTCCGAGGCCGGCGCCAAGGCGGTGCTGTTCTACCTGGCCGCGTACGGCCTGGCGACGCTCGGCGCGTTCGCCGTCGTGTCCCTGGTGCGCGAGCGCCTGACGACGGGCGAGGGCGGCGAGAAGGACTCCGTGATCCTGGGTGAGGCGACGCACCTGGCGCAGTGGGCGGGCATCGGGCGCAAGGCGCCGTGGCTCACGGCCGCGTTCGCGCTCTTCATGCTCTCGATGGCCGGCATCCCGCTCACGGCGGGCTTCCTCGCCAAGTTCGGGGCGTTCTCCGCGGCCGTCGACGCCGGGGCGTGGCCCCTCGCGCTGCTCGGCGTGGTCGCGTCCGCGATCTCGGTGTTCTTCTACGTCCGGCTCATCGTCCTCATGGTGCTCACGCCCGCGCCGGACGCCGGTGTGGAGGGCGCCGCGGCGGCCGAGCACGCCGCCGCCGACGTCGCTCCCGGCGGCGTCGCCACGGCCACCCAGCAGGTCACGCGCGCGGTCGTCACCGTGATGACCGGCTGGAGCCCCGCCACGGTGGTCGTGACGGTGTGTGCGATCGGCGTCGTGCTGCTGGGCGTCGTTCCCGCGTCGGTTCTCGATCTGGCGGCCGGGGCGGCTAAGTTCGTCCCGTGAGCCAGCCCGAGCACTCCACCGTCGCCTCCTCGGCGACTGCCATCCCGCTGTCCGACCCCGTCCTCGCGGCGCGGTTGTCCGAGCGGATGGTCGTCGTCGAGTCGGCGCTGGCCGACGCCGTGGCCAACGCCGACCGGCTCGCCGACGACGTCGCCCGCCACCTCATGGCCGCAGGCGGCAAGCGGCTGCGGCCGTTCCTTGCGCTGCTCGCCGGCGAGCTGGGCGACGGCGAGCGGCCAGAGCTCGTCGACGCCGCTGTCGTCGTGGAGCTGACCCACCTGGCCTCGCTGTACCACGACGACGTCATGGACTCCGCGCCGCTGCGGCGCGGCGCCCCTAGCGCCCACTCGGTGTGGGGCAACACCGTGGCGATCCTCGTGGGCGACCTGCTCTTCGCGCGGGCCTCGGCCCGGGTGGCGGCGCTCGGCCCGGACGCGGTGCGCATCCAGGCCGAGACCTTCGAGCGCCTGTGCATGGGCCAGCTCCACGAGACCACCGGCCCGCGGGACGACGAGGACGCCGTCGAGCACTACCTGCAGGTGCTGGCCGACAAGACGGCGTCGCTGCTGGCGACGTCTGCCCGCCTCGGCGCGATGTTCGGCGGCGCGCCCGCCGAGCAGGTCGCCATGGTGGCGGCGTTCGGCGAGAAGGTGGGCGTCGCGTTCCAGCTCGCCGACGACGTGCTGGACCTCGCCTCGACCGGCGCCGAGTCCGGCAAGACGCCCGGCACCGACCTGCGCGAGGGCATCCCCACGATGCCCGTGCTGCTGCTGCGCCGCGCCGTCGCGCAGGGCGAGGCCGCCCCCGAGGACGTGGCTCTGCTGGCCGCCCTCGACGGCGACCTCACGGACGACGCCGAGCTGGCCGACGTCGTCGGGCGCCTGCGGGCGCACGCCGTGCTCACGGAGACCCGCGAGCTCGCCGCACGGTACGCGCGCGAGGCCGCTGCCGAGCTGGCGCCGCTGCCGCACGGCCCCGTGCGCGAGGCCCTCGAGTCGTTCGCGATCGCGCTGGCCGACCGGGCCTCCTGACTGTCCACGGATGGGGACCAGTCCCCATCCCGCTATGACCCGCCTCACCCGGTGGGTATCGTTCGCGCGGGCACCCGTCATCGTCGCCGCGCCGTGGTGACGCATGGCCACGACGCGAAGGACGGACACATGAGCACCACCATGACCGCGGAGCAGGCCGCCTGGTTCGCGCAGACGTTCGACCGCCTGGTCGGCAACGTGGGGCAGGCGCTGCTGGGCAAGTCCGAGGTGGTGCGCCTGGCGTTCACGTGCATGCTCGCCGAGGGGCACCTGCTGCTGGAGGACGCCCCCGGCACCGGCAAGACGTCCCTGGCCCGCGCCATGGCGGCGAGCGTCCAGGGCACCAACACGCGCATCCAGTTCACCCCGGACCTGCTGCCCTCCGACGTCACGGGCGTGACGATCTACGACCAGAAGACCGGCCGGTTCGACTTCCACCAGGGGCCGGTCTTCGCGTCGATCGTGCTCGCGGACGAGATCAACCGCGCCTCGCCGAAGACGCAGTCGGCACTGCTCGAGGTCATGGAGGAGGCCCGCGTCACCGTCGACGGCGTCGGCCACTCGGTGGGCCGCCCGTTCATGGTGATCGCCACCCAGAACCCCATCGAGCAGGCGGGCACCTACCGCCTGCCGGAGGCCCAACTCGACCGCTTCCTCATGAAGACGTCGGTGGGCTACCCGGACCGCGCGTCCACGGTCGAGATCCTCTCGGGCGCCGCCGTCCGCGACCGCAGCACCGCGCTGCAGCCGGTGGTCACCACGCAGGCCGTCGTCGAGATGGCCGAGCTCGCCGCCACCACGTACGTCGACCCGGCCGTGCTCGAGTACGTCTCCCAGCTCGCCGAGGAGACGCGCGAGGCGCCCGAGGTGCGCGTCGGCGTGTCGGTGCGCGGCGCGCTCGCGCTCGTCCGCTGCGCCAAGGTGTGGGCTGCCGCGCACGGCCGCCACTACGTGCTGCCCGACGACGTCAAGGAGCTCGTGCACCCCGTCTGGGCGCACCGCTTCACGCTCGACGCCGAGGCCGAGTTCGGCGGCGCGTCCGCCCAGGGCATCCTCGACCGGATCGTGACGGCGGTGGCCGCCCCGCAGGAGAAGGCCCGCGTATGAGACCGCTGCTCGCGCGCCTCGGCACCGGCACGACGACGGCGCTCGCCGTCGTGGGCCGGGCGTCGTCGCGCGCCAGGGCGGTGGTGGCCGCGCGCGCCGGCCGGGCGTGGGCGCCCGTGGGCGCGGTGGTGAGCCCGTACGGCGTGGCCGCCGTCGTGGTGGCTGCCGCCGCGTGGGTGGCCGGGCTGGCGCTCGCGTGGGAGGAGCTGCTGGTGGTCGCCGTGCTGCTCACGGTGACGCTGCTGGCGGCGGTCGTGTTCGTGCTGGGCCGCTTCCGCTACACCGTCGACCTCGACCTGGCCACGAGCCGCGTCACGGTGGGCGACCGCGCGGTGGGCCGCCTGGGCGTGCGCAACGAGTCGGCCCGCGCGCTGCTGCCGTCGGTCATGGAGGTGCCCGTGGGCCAGGGTGCGGCCGCGTTCCCGGTGCCGCGTCTGCGGCCGGGGGCGCAGCACGAGGAGGTGTTCACCATCCCGACGCGCAAGCGGGCGGTCATCTCGGTGGGCCCCGTGCGCTCCGTGCGTGCCGACCCGCTCGGTCTGCTGCGCCGCTCGGTCACGTGGACGGAGCCGCAGGAGCTGTTCGTGCACCCGGTGGTCAAGTCGCTCGCCGGGTCCTCGACGGGGTTCCTCAAGGACCTCGAGGGCCGCGTCACGCAGGACATCTCCAACAGCGACGTGTCGTTCCACGCGCTGCGCGACTACGTGCCCGGCGACGACCGCCGCCACATCCACTGGAAGACCACGGCCCGCACGGGCCAGCTCATGGTGCGCCAGTTCGAGGAGACGCGGCGCTCCCACCTGGCCGTGCTGCTCTCGACCCGCCTGGAGGACTACGCGTCCGACGACGAGTTCGAGCTCGCCGTGAGCGTCTGCGGGTCCCTGGGCCTGCAGGCCATCAAGGAGGACCGCGGCGTGACCGTGCTGGTGAACAGCGGCTCGCTGCGCGGCGACCACCGCACGCGTCTGCTCGACGACCTCGCCCGCGTCCAGCTCGCGCCCGCGCGCACGCGCCTGTCCGACGTCGCGCGCGCCGCCTCGCACAGCGTCGCCGACGCGTCGGTGGTCGCGTTCGTGGTGGGCAGCGCCGTCAAGCCCGCCGACCTGCGGGCCGCCTCGGCCCGCCTGCCGCAGGACGTCTCGGTCATGGCGCTCCAGTGCGCGCCCGGCGCGACCATGACGCGCAACACCATCGCGGAGCTCACCGTGCTCACCCTGGGCAGCCTCGGCGAGCTGCCCCTGGCCATGCGGAGGCTGAGCGACGGATGAGCGCCACCACCGAGACCTCGGGCGCGTCGGGCACCACGCGCGGCTCGCGCCGTGTGCGCGGCGTCTCCGGCGCGACGACGACCGGCGGCCTGTCGACGCGTTCCGGCAGCCGTGCCTCCGAGGCGCCCCCGCGAGCGGCCCGGCCCGCGGGCCTGGTCGACGGCGTCGTCATGCTCGTGCTGCTGGCCGCGGTGGCCGCCGCCTTCTCCCCGGTGTGGGGCTCGACGGGCTGGGTGCGCCCGACGGCGGGCGGCGCCCTGCTGGGCCTGCTGGTCGCGTGGCTGTGCGCCTGGCGTCGCTGGCCCACCCTCGTGACCGCCCTGGCGACGGTGGTCGCCTACCTCGTCGCGGGCGCGGGGATCGCGCTGCCGTCGACGGCGGCGAGCGGCGTGCTGCCCACGCTCGACTCGGTCCGCGGGCTCGCGGTCGGGGCGGTGCACGGGTGGAAGGAGTTCGTCACCACCTCGCCGCCGCTGCACTCGTTCCCCGACCTGGCCGTCGTGCCCTTCCTCACGCTGTACCTCACCGCCGTGGTGGCGGGGACCATCGCGTGGCGGGCCAGGCTGGCCGCGTGGGCGCTGGTGCCGGTCGCGGCCGGCCTGGTCGGCGCGAACCTGCTGGGCACCAAGGAGGGCGCCTGGCCCGTCGAGCAGGGGCTCGCGATCGGCGTCGTCGGGCTGCTGTGGGGGGCGCTGCGCGTCATCGAGCAGCGCGTGGGGAGGCACACCGTCACCACGGAGGCCTCCCGGCAGGCGTCGCGGCGGTTGCGCTGGTACCGGTTCCGCACGGGCGCCACGATCCTGGGCCTCGGTGCCATCGCGGCCGCGCTGGCCGCGCCCGCGCTCGCCCCGGCGCACGACCGCGCCACGCTGCGCGACGTCGTGGTGCCGCCGCTGGACGTGCACCCCTACGTCAGCCCGCTCACCGCGTTCCGCAAGTACGCCAAGGACGACCGCAAGACGGAGCTGCTGACCATCGACGGGCTGCCCGCGGGGCAGCGCGTGCGGCTCGCCGCGCTCGACGCGTACGACGGCGTGGTCTACGACGCCTCGGGCGAGGGCGACGGCGGGGGTGTGTTCCATCGCGCGGGTGACGACATCACGGCGTCGGGCGGGGGCCCGGCCGGCGGCACCGCCACGCAGGTGGACGTCCACGTGCTCGGCTACTCCGGCCCGTGGATCCCCGAGGCCGGGGCGCTGACGGGCATCACCTGGACCGGCACCCGCGCGGCGCAGCTGCTCGACGACACCTACTACGACGCGCTCACCCGCACCGCCCTGACCACGGGCGGCCTGCAGTCCGGCGACTCCTACCGGCTCGACACCGACCTGGTGAAGCAGCCCACCGAGGCCCAGCTCAAGGCGGGCACGATCCTCACGGACACGCAGCTGCCGCCCATCGACGACCACGTGATGCCGACGTCGGCCGCGGCCAAGGCGACGCAGTTCATGGGCGACGCCACCGACCCGGTCAAGCGGCTCTTCGCGCTGCGCGACGGGCTGGTCGCCTCCGGCGTGTTCTCCAGCGGGCTCGAGAACCAGGCGCCGTCGCGCCCTGGCCACTCGGCCGAGCGCATCGACACGCTGCTCGCGGGGGACTCGATGGTGGGCGACGACGAGCAGTTCGCCGTCGCGCTCGCGCTCATGGCGCGGCAGGCCGGCATCCCCGCCCGCGTGGCGATGGGCTTCTACGTCGACCCCAAGAAGGACACCCGCAAGGACGGCCAGCCCTGGACCGTGGTGGGCGGCGACGTGCACGCCTGGGTGGAGGTGCCGTTCCAGGGCTACGGCTGGGTGCCGATCGACGCCGTGCCCGACGAGGACAACAAGATCCAGCCCGAGCCCAAGAGCCAGCAGGTGCCCAAGCCGCCCGTGCTCCAGGACCCGCAGCCGCCGCAGGAGCCGGCGGACGACGTGCCCGGGAACGTCAAGGACGACAAGAGCCAGAAGCAGCAGGCGAAGGGCTTCGACTGGGGTTTCGCGGGGGTCATCGCCGCGAGCGTCGGCATCCCGCTGGTGCTCGTTCTCGGGCCCGTCGCCCTGGTGCTGGGCCTGAAGTCGCGGCGGCGCCTGCACCGGCGCCGGGCGCCGCGCCCCTCGGACCGCATGTCCGGCGGCTGGCGCGAGGTGCTCGACACCGCCCGCGACCTCGGCGCCACCGTGCCGCCCGGCGCCACGCGGCGCGAGAGCGCGCACGCGCTCGCCCAGGAGCTCGAGGCGCCCGCGACGCTCGCGCTCGCCTACCGCGCCGACGCCTCGGTGTTCGGTGCGTCCGAGCCGAGCGACGCCGACGTGGACGAGTACTGGGCCGACGTCGACGCCTACCTCGACGGGGTCAAGGCCGGGATCGGGCGCCGCCGCCGCCTCCGGGTCGCACTGTCGCTGCGCTCGTTGCGCGGCGAGCACGGCAGGGCCGCGCTGCGGGCGCTGTTCCGGCGCCCGCCCGCCGCGGGCGCGGGAGGTGCGCGATGAGCGGCGCGTGCGTCGAGTGCGGCACGCAGCTCGACGACGAGCGCCCGTTCTGCCCCGTGTGCGGGGCGGCACGCGTGAGCGTCCAGCCCGTCGCGGGCGCGACGACGGAGCCCGAGCAGCTGGCCCGGACCCGGGCCGAGCTGCCGGTCGCGCGCGTCCAGGCGCCACCGAGGCGGCGCGGGCTGCTTGCTCGGATCCTCGGGCGCCGCGAGCGGCCGCTGCCGAGCTTCCCCGTGCAGGGCGGTCCGGCGCCGGCGATGCCGGTGGCGCCCGCCGCGGTGCCGGCACCGGTCGCGGCGCGGCCCGCCGACCCGTGGGCGTTCCCGGCCGCGCCGGCCTCGACGGGGCTCATCACCGGCGTGCCCGGCGCGACGCCGGCCCTCGCGGAGGACGTCGTGGCCCCCGTCGCGTTCGAGGCGACGGCGGCCGCAGCCCCGGGAACGCCTGACGTCGCCCCAGAGCCCGCCGAGGAGGGCTGGGACGAGACCCGCCTCTCCGCCCCGGAGGACCGCGCGCGCCTGGCCGCGGCCCCCGCCCGCCCCGTCGCGCTGGTGCTGCCGGACGGGACGTCGTTCGTGGTGGGCGGTCCCACGCTGGTGGGGCGCGACCCGCAGGCCGCCGAGCCCGGGTGGGCGCTGCTGCCGGTGCGCGACCCGAAGCGGTCGGTGTCCAAGACGCACGCGGCCCTCGACGTGGACGGCGGCGGCCTGTGGGTCACCGACCGCGGGTCCACGAACGGCACCGTGGTGTCCGAGCCGGGGCGGCCTCCCCGGGTGGTCGAGCGCGGGGCGCGTGCCCGCGTGCCCGTCGGTGCGGCGCTGCACCTGGGTGAGCTGAGGTTCGCCGTCCGCGAGGCGGCACGGGAGGGGGGCGCGTGAGCGAGAGGTCGGAGCAGAGCGGCGTGGTCCTGTCGTGGGGCGCGGCCAGCGACGTCGGGCGGCGTCGGGCGCTCAACGAGGACCGGTACGTGGCGCAGCCGCCCGTGTTCGCCGTCGCCGACGGCATGGGCGGGCAGGACGCGGGCGAGGTCGCGAGCGCCGTCGCGGTGAGCGCGCTCGCCACGCTCGTGGACCTGGACACGGTGGGCCGCGCGGAGGTCGAGACGGTGCTCGCCGTCGCGCACGACCAGGTGCGGCTCATCGAGACGCAGCCCGGCCGGGGCGCGGGGACCACGGTGACGGGGGCCGTCGTCGCGCGGGGTCCGCACGGGCCGGAGTGGCTGGTGGTCAACCTGGGCGACTCGCGCACGTACCTGCGGTCGGAAGGGCGGCTCGAGCGCATCACCGTGGACCACTCAGAGGTGCAGGAGCTGGTCGACGCCGGGTACATCACGCGTGCGCAGGCGCGCACGCACCCGCGGCGGCACGTGATCACGCGTGCGCTGGGTGCGTCCGAGACGCCACAGGCCGACTGGTGGTCGCTGCCGGTGGAGCCGCGCGACCGCCTGCTGGTGTGCTCCGACGGCCTGACCAGCGAGGTCGACGACGACGACATCGCCCGCGTGCTGCGCGAGCAGACCGACCCGCAGGCGGCCGCCGAGGAGCTCGTCCGGGCCGCCCTCGCGGCCGGGGGCAGGGATAACATCACGGTCGTCGTCGTGGACGCGCTCGAGGTCCGGACCGGTGAGGACGCCGTCGGCCACGACTGCGACGAGGACACCAGGCCGCGCCAGGCGGGCGCCGCGGCGGGCGGTCCGCGATGACCGAGCACCTGCCGAGCGCGAGGGGGACCAGGGGCATGACGCTGCGCTACGCATCCGGGACGGGGGTGGGCCTCGCCCGCGGCGACGTCGTGGTGATGCTGCCGTCCGCGCCGGAGCCCGGGGTGGTGGGCCGCCTGTGGGAGGCGCTCGACCCCGCCGACGGCGCCGAGCCGGGCGTGCTGGACGCGCTGGGCGTGCTCACCTCCGACGCCGGCGCGGCACTGACCAAGCTGCCGCCCTTCGCGCTGGTCGCGGTGCGGTCCGGCCAGGTGCACGCGCTGGTGCGCGGCGCCTGCGCGGTCGTGGTCGAGACGGCGGAGGGCCTGGCCGTGACGATCGACGGCTCCGGCGTCTCGACGTGGTCGGAGCGCCTGGTGCCCGACGTCGTGGGCCTCGCGGTGCGCATCGACGGCGAGCGCGAGCTGCTGGCCGTGGGCGGTACGTGGCCGCTGGAGTCGGGCGTGGTCGCCGCGAGCGCGCTGGGCCTGCGCCTGACGCGCGCGGTCCCGGCTGCGGTCGTCCCGCCGGCGCCCGTCTCCGCGGTCCCGCCACCCCCGCCGGCCCCGGCCCCGGCCCCGGCCCCGGCCCCCACCCCGGCCCAGACCCGCGAGAGAGAGCCCGAGCCCCGCGAGATGGAGCCCGCTCGGCGCGAGATAGAGCCCACACCCGCCGCCCCCGACGAGACCTACGGCCACCTCTGGGGCTCCACGGTGCTGCGCGGCGTCGAGGACGCCGCCGTCCGCGTCGACGACGAGGACGACGAGCCGGCCCCGGCGCCCCCGGAGCCCGCACCGACCCTGATCGCGGGCGTGCCCACCTGGACCGCCCAGGCGCCGGTCCCGGAGCAGACGATGCCGCCCGAGCAGACGGGCGTCGGCGTTCCGGCCGAGCCGCCCCAGGGCGACGACCTCGACCACGACGGCGACACCGTGCTCACCTCGGCGCTCGCCGACCTGCGCTCGGCAGCCGCGGCGGTCGACGTCGAGCAGCAGAGCGCCCCGCGCGGCCCGCGGATCCTCGCTCGCACGTGCCCGCAGGGCCACGTGAACTCCCCGAACCGGGACGCGTGCCGGGTCTGCGGGCAGCCCCTCGAGGCGGACGCCGCGCTCGCCGATCGCCCCGTGCTGGGCCGCATGCGCGTCGCGACCAACGGCCAGGCGGGGCACGACGTCGACCTCGACCGGCCGGTCGTCGTCGGGCGGCGTCCCCGCGCGCCTCGCACGGACGGCACCGACGCGCGCCTTGTCACGGTGGAGAGCCCCAGCCAGGACATCTCGCGCTCGCACGTGGAGGTGCGCCTGGACGGATGGCACGTGCTGGTGGCCGACCTCGCCACCACGAACGGCACGATGCTGTTGCGGGCGGGCCAGCCGCCGCTGCGCCTGCACCCGAACGAGGGCGTGCTGGTGGTCGACGGCGACGTCGTCGACCTGGGCGACGGCGTCACGCTGAGCTTCGAGGGGGTCTGGTGAGCAAGCGCGCGCCAGCGGCGCCCCCGAAGATCGCCGGGTTCGAGTACCGCGAGCTGGTCGGCTCCGGCGGGTTCAGCGACGTCTTCCTCTACGAGCAGCAGCGGCCCCGCCGCCGCGTGGCGGTCAAGGTGCTGCTCAGCGAGCGCACCGCCGGCCAGCGCGCGGCGTTCGACGCCGAGGCCGACCTCCTGGCCACCCTCTCGACGCACCCGTCGATCGTGACCATGTACGAGGCCGGCATCGCCGCCGACGGGCGCCCCTACCTGGCCATGGAGTACTGCCCGCGCCCCAACCTGGGCGCCCGCTACCGCACCGAGCGCCTCACGGTCGCGGAGGCGCTGCGCATCTCCGTGCAGATCGCGGGCGCCGTCGAGACGGCGCACCGCGCGGGGATCCTGCACCGCGACATCAAGCCCGCCAACATCCTGGTCACGGAGTACGGCCACCCGGTGCTCACGGACTTCGGCATCTCGTCGGCGCTCGACGACGTGCGCGCCGCCGAGGGCATGTCGATCCCGTGGTCGCCGCCGGAGTCGTTCCAGGACCCGCCCGTCTCGGGCGTCGCCACGGACGTGTGGGCGCTCGCGGCCACCACGTACACGCTGCTCAGCGGCAGGTCGCCGTTCGAGGTGCCGGGCGGCGCCAACGGCAGCGCCGAGCTGGTGGCCCGGATCGAGCGCGCCCCGCTCGCCCCGACGGGCCGCGACGACGTGCCGCCCGCCCTGGAGCGCGTGCTCGCCACGGCGATGTCGAAGCGCCCCGAGTCGCGCTACCCGTCGGTGCTGGCGTTCGCGCGCGAGCTCCAGCGCGTGCAGTCCGATCTGCAGCTTGCCGTGACGCCCATCGACCTGCTCGACGAGATCGTCCGCGCCGCCCGCGACGCCGCCCCGGACGACGACGACGCCCCGGGCACGCGCCTGCGGCCGGTCGCGTCGATCGACCCGTCGGGCGGTGCCGCCACCCGCTTCGCCCCGCGCGAGCCGATGGCCACGGGCCTCGAGGCGACGGTGCACCGGGGCGCCACCCCGCTGGCGGAGCCTGCCGACGAGGGGACCATCCTCCGCTCGGGCCCGGCAACGACCCCGGCCGACGACGAGCGGGTCGAGGAGGGCACCCAGAACGCCGCCCGCACCGGCCTCGCCGTCGTGATCGGCGTGGTCGTGCTGGCCGTGGCCGTCGTCGTCGTGTTCTGGGCGGCCCTGCGCAACGCCGACCCCGGAACGGACAATGGCCCCGGCGACACGCCGGCAGGCGCCACCACCCAGCAGCAGCCCCAGGACAACCTCGCCTCCCTGGTCCCGCCGGTGAAGGCCCTCACGGGCACGGTGAGCGGCACGAACGCCGTCTTCACCTGGCAGGCCCCCGAGGCGAAGGCCGACGGCGACCGCTACGCGTGGGCCCAGCTGACCCTCACGGGCGACCCGCGCTACCAGGTGGTCGACGACCTCACGGTCACGGTGCCGCTCGCCTCGGACGGCCAGACGTGCGTGCAGGTCGTGGTGGTGCGCCAGGGCCGCTTCTCGGCCAGCCCGCAGCAGGCGTGCGTCCGGTGACGGCCCGCCTCGCGATCGAGTTCTGCGGCGAGTGGTTCCGCCCGGACCCGGACGCCGCGCCGTTCGAGGTGGGCCGCGACGGCGACCTCGCCGTCGACGACAACCCGTACCTGCACCGCCGGTTCCTGACGTTCGCGTTCGAGTCGGGGATCTGGTGGCTGGCCAACGTGGGCACGCTGCTGTCGGCGACGGTGAGCGACGCCGCGGGCGGCGTGCAGTCGTGGGTGTCGCCGGGCAACCGCATCCCGGTGGTGTTCCCGACGACGTCGGTGGTGTTCACCGCCGGCCCGACGACGTACGAGCTCACGGTGGTGCTCGAGGGCGCCCCGTACGCGGACGTCCGCCTGCCCCCCGACGCCGTCGCCGCGGGCACGACGACGATCGGCATGGTGCCATTCACGCTCAGCCAGCGGCAGCTCATCGTCGCCCTGGCCGAGCCGCTGCTGCGCCGCGACGGCACCAGCCTGACGCAGCTGCCGTCGTCGGCCGCCGCGGCGGAGCGGCTGGGCTGGGCGGCGACGCGGTTCAACCGCAAGCTCGACAACGTGTGCGACAAGCTCGACCGGATCGGCGTGCAGGGCCTGCGCGGCGGGCCGGGGGCGCTCGCCACGAACCGCCGGGCCCGCCTGGTCGAGTACGCGGTGGCGTCGCGCCTGGTCACGGCGGACGACCTGCCGCTGCTGGACTTGCGCGACCCGGAGGGCGGCGCATGAACGTCGTCCGGGTGCTCGCCGCGTGGGTGGTGGGTCTCGCCGCGATCGCGCTCGTGGTCGTGGTGGCCGTCGGCGTGTGGCCGCACCTGGGCACGGGCCAGCTCCTGGACCCGTGGCGGGGGCTCGCGGACACGTTCGAGCAGGCGCGCACGTGGGTCGTGACGGGGGTCGCGGCCGCCGTCGGCCTCGTGGTGGGGCTGGTCCAGGTGATCGTCACCGTCCGCAGGCGCGGGCGGACGTAGGGGGAGAAGGGCACGCATGCACCTCAAGGCCACGCTGCGGCGCGCGGACGGCACCGCGGACGACGTCGTCGTCACTGCCGACGCCGGCGCGACCATCGGCGAGATCGCCCAGACGATCGCGCGCGTCGACCCGCACGGCGGGTACGGCGACCCGGCCGCGCCGCGCACGCTGGAGGCGCGGCTGCCGGGGCAGGACCGCCCCGTGCGCCTGCCCGTGGACGCGGCGCTGGGCGAGGCGTGGATCGGGTCGGGCGCCGAGTTCTCGGTGGTGGACCTGTCGCTGCCCGGGTTCGACTACGCGCGCAGCGCCGACGCGCGCGCCCTGCTGCGCGTGGTGGGCGGGGCGACGTTCCCGCTGCCCGAGGGGTCGTTCGTGGTGGGCCGGTCGCCGGAGTGCGACGTCGTGCTCGCGGACCCGCTCGTCTCGAAGCGGCACGTGCGCATCGACGTCGGCGACACGGTCGACGTGGTGGACCTCGGGTCGGCGAACGGCACCCTGGTCGACGGCGTGCCGCTGCCGCGCGTGCGGGTGGACACGGCGGCGCGCGTCGTCGTCGGCGACACCACGCTGGTGGTGGAGCGGCGCACGGACACGACCCGCATCAGCGGCGTGGCGCCCAAGGCGGGGCCGGTCGCGTTCACCCGCTCCCCGCGCGTCGAGGAGCGGTACGCGGGCCAGGAGCTCCAGGCACCCGACGCCCCGCAGGAGCCGGAGCCCCGCGACTTCCCGGTCCTGGCGCTGGTCGCACCGGTGCTGCTGGGCCTGGCGATGTACCTGGTCACGCGCCGCCCGACGTCGCTGCTCATGTGCGCGATGTCGCCGCTGATGCTGGGCACCAACTTCCTGACGCAAGGGCGCCAGGCCCGCCAGCGCCTCAAGACGCAGGTGCAGCGCTTCGACGAGCGCCTGCGCTCGCTGCGCGCCGTGCTGACGCAGGAGCGGGAGGTGGAGCGCGCCGTCCGCCTGCGCGAGGCCCCCGCCACCCAGCACGTGTTCGTCGAGGCGATGCGCCACGGCCCGCTGCTGTGGACGCGCCGCCCGGAGCACTGGGGCTTCCTCAACGTGAGGTTCGGCCTGGGCACCATGCCCACGCGCAACGTCATCAAGACGAGCGACAAGGGCTCGCTGCTCAAGGAGCACCAGGACCAGCTCGACGCGATCACCGGCACGTTCGGCACGGTCGACGGCGTGCCGGTGGTCGAGAACCTGTACGACGCCGGCGCGCTCGGCTTCGCGGGGCCGCCCGCGTCGGTGGCGGGGTCGCTCAACGCGGTGCTGGTGCAGCTCACGGGCCTGCACGCGCCGTCGGAGCTGGTGGTCACCGCGATCGTCAGCCCCGTGTGGACGCGCCCGCTGCAGTGGCTCACGTGGGTGCCGCACACGTCGTCCCCGCAGAGCCCCGTCGACGGCCTGCACCTGGCCGACTCCGCCGGCGGCGCCTCGCGGCTGCTCGCCCAGCTCGAGGAGCTCGTGGCCCAGCGCCTCAAGTCCGCCGGGGTGCAGCGCCGCGGCGCCGTCGACGACGAGTCCGCCGCCATCGAGCGGGGCGCCGACGTGACCGGCACCGCCGGCTCCCCGTCGCCCATCCCCGCCGTCGTGGTGGTGGTCAGCGACGACATCGACGTCGACCGCGCCCGCCTGATCCAGCTCGCCGAGGCCGGCCCCGACGCCGGCGTCTACCTGCTGTGGGTGGCCGCCGGCCCGGCCCGCCTGCCCGCCGCGTGCCGCAGCTTCGTGGACGTCAGCGGCCCCACGCCGCGCGTGGGCCTGGTCCGCCTGGGCCGCTGGGTCGACGACGTCGTGCTCGAGCAGCTCGACGTCGCCGCCGCCGTCGACTTCGGGCGGCGCCTCGCGCCCGTCTACGACGCCGGGGCCCTCGTGGCCGACGCCACCGACCTGCCCCGCTCGGTGTCCCTGCCCGCCCTGGTGGGCCACGACCTGTTCGAGCAGGCCGACGCCGTGCTCGACCGCTGGCGGCAGAACCAGTCCGTGTACGACCGGTCCGGAGCCGCCCCCGCCGGAGGCCGCCGCCGGGCAGGGTCGCTGCGCGCCGTCGTCGGGTCTGCGGGCGTGGACCCCCAGCACCTGGACCTGCGCTCGCAGGGCCCCCACGCCCTCGTGGGCGGCACGACCGGCGCCGGCAAGTCCGAGTTCCTCCAGGCGTGGGTGCTCGGCATGGCCGCCGAGTACAGCCCCGACCGGGTCACGTTCCTGTTCGTCGACTACAAGGGCGGCTCCGCGTTCGCCGACTGCATCGCCCTGCCGCACTGCGTCGGCCTGGTCACCGACCTGTCCCCGCACCTGGTGCTGCGAGCCCTGACCAGCCTGCGCGCCGAGCTGCACCACCGCGAGCGCCTGTTCAACCGCAAGAAGGTCAAGGACCTGCTCGAGCTGGAGAAGCGCGGCGACCCCGAGACCCCGCCCGCGCTGGTGATCGTGATCGACGAGTTCGCGGCGCTCGCGGGCGACGTGCCGGAGTTCGTGGACGGCGTCGTCGACGTGGCGCAGCGCGGCCGCTCGCTGGGCATCCACCTGATCATGGCCACGCAGCGCCCGGCGGGCGTCATCAAGGACAACCTGCGGGCCAACACGAACCTGCGGGTGGCGCTGCGCATGGCGGACGCGTCGGACTCGTCCGACGTGGTCGAGGTGCCCGACGCGGCCTTCGTGGACCCGGGCACGCCGGGCCGCGGCCTGGTGAAGACGGGCCCGGGCCGCGTGCAGGCGTTTCAGTCGGCGTACGCGGGCGGCTGGTCCACGCGGGCCCCGGAGAAGGCGAAGGTGCTGGTCAGCGACCTGGACTTCGGTCGCGAGACGCGCTGGGAGGAGCCGGACGACCGCGCACCCGCCCCGGCGGACGACCTGGGCCCCAACGACCAGCAGCGTCTGGTGGCGCGCGTCCAGGAGGCGTTCGTACGCGGCGGCCTGCCGCAGCCCCGCCGCCCGTGGCTGGACTCGCTGGCCGACGTGTACGACCTCACCCTGCTGCGCCAGCGCACGGACGCCGAGCTGCTGATCGGCGTCGCCGACCTGCCCGAGCAGCAGGCCCAGCAGCCGGTGTACTTCCAGCCCGACCAGGACGGCCACCTGGGGATCTACGGCACGGGCGGTGCGGGCAAGTCGACGGCCCTGCGCACGCTCGGCACGGCGGCCGGCATCACGCCGCGCGGCGGCCCGGTGCACGTGTACGGCCTGGACTTCGCCAGCGGCGCCCTGCGCATGCTGGAGGCGCTGCCGCACATGGGCGGCGTCGTCAAGGGCGAGGACACGGAGCGCGTGGTCAGCCTGCTGCGCATGCTGGGCCAGGAGCTCGAGCTGCGCGGCGAGGCGTTCGCGGCCGTCTCGGCGGCGAGCATCACCGAGTACCGCTCGATCACCGGCCGGGCGGACCTGCCGCGGGTGCTGCTGCTGATCGACGGCTTCCCGGCGTTCCGCGACGACTGGGAGGTGGGCGCCGGCCGCGCCGAGTGGTTCGACGTGGTGCGCAACGTGATGACCGACGGCCGCGCCCTGGGCCTGCACGTCGTGTTCACGGCCGACCGTTCGGGCGCCGTCCCGACGTCGGTGCGCTCGCTGGTGCAGCGCAACGTGCTGCTGCGCCTCACCGACGACGGGTACCTCGCGTTCAACGCGCCGCGCGACGTCGTGACGCCGACGTCGCCCGCGGGCCGCGCGGTGGTCGACGGGCTCGAGGTGCAGGTGGCCGTGGTGGGCGGCGCGACGACGGTGGCCGACCAGGCCGCCGCGACCGAGCGGCTGGCTGCGTCCATGCGGCGGGCGGGCGTCGTGCCGGCGCCGCCGGTGCGGGTGCTGCCGCAGTCGTACGCGGCGGCCGAGCTGCCCGCGACGGTGGACGGCCGGCCGGTGCTGGGCCTCGACAACCTCACGCTCGCGCCGTACGGGTTCGACCCGCGGGGCGTGGCCGTCGTCGCGGGCCCGCCCGGGTCCGGGCGCAGCAACGCCCTGGCCGCGATGGCGGGCGCCGTGCTGCGCGCCAACCCGGAGGCGCGCTGCTACCTGCTCGCGCAGTCGCGCTCCCCGCTGGTGGGCGCGCTGCCGTGGGCAGGCGTGGCCGAGGGCGTCGAGAAGGTCGTCGAGCTCGCCAAGGACCTGCTCGCCGCCGTCACCGACGAGGACACCGCACCCGGCATCGTCGTCGTGATCGAGGGGATCAACGAGTACCTCCAGTCGCCGGCCGACAAGCCGATCCAGGAGCTCACCAAGGCCGTCCGCAAGAGCGACCACCTGCTGCTCGCCGAGGGCGAGTCCGCCGCCTGGGGGTCCACGTGGCCGCTGCTCGCCGAGGTCAAGAACGCCCGCCGCGGCCTGCTGCTCCAACCGGAGGGCATGGACGGCGACAGCATCCTGCGCACCACCCTGCCGCGTGCCGCCAAGGGCGAGTTCCCGGTGGGACGCGGGGCGTGGGTGGAGCGCGGACGGCACGTGCGGGTGCAGGTGCCGCTGGTGCTGGGGTGAGCGTCACCGGGATGTCCACTACTGGACAGGCGGTTGCTCTTTCGCCGGAGTCGCAGCAGGCATACTCTCGCGCACGCCGCCGGACGGCCGAGTGAGACGGTCGAGCATAGGTTCGACCGGCTCCGACCAGCCACATCGCACAGCGTTGCTGAGGACTTGATGCCCCACGAGCTCCTGACTCTCGTAGCCCTTGCTCCTGGCACTAGCCGGAGTCTCCCCTCGTGGTTCGGCTGGGCCCTGGTGACCGTGTTCGTCCTGGTCGCGGTGCTGATGGCCGCGAGCGCGGTTCGCAAGTGGCGCGACCCGGACTATCTCGAGAGGGTCGCGCAATACTCGGCGTCGATCGATCCTGAGAGGGGTCGGGCGCGCGCCCGGGCTGCCGTGCCAGCGACCTTGCTGCCCCTGGCCATCGCACTGTTGGGCTCGTCATTTCTTCCCGCAAGATGGCCAGCCGGATCGAGAGGTCCGACCGCTCTTCGGGTCGCGGGCGTCGTCCTTGCCGTGCTCTGGGGGCCCTCACCGTTTCGATCATGTACTACAACCGCCCGCGCTTCCTCGTCCCGCGGGGCATGCGAGCTGACCAAGGCATCGACGAACTTCGGAAGAGTCCGCGTAAACCCGAGCAGTCGAAGTAGACGACCTTGCGCTGGGTACTGATTCTGCTAGGTGCGGTCATCTGTTCGGGTGCCCTGCTCCTCGCCGCATTTCGGCGCGATGCTCGAGATGCCTATCTGAGAAGGCTTCGAATGTTGAGGTTGCAGCCAGCCCCGTTCTTGCCACCCATGGTGGTGGTCTGGGCGCAGGTTGTCTGCTTCATGATGATCGGGCTCGCAGGCGTGGCACTGGGCGTTCTGGGTTAGCGAACGGACGAGCCCGTGGAGTACGTCAGCGGACGACGCAGAGAATGGGGCCTTCAGTGGGCATGATGATCGCAGCGCTGAGGTCGGGCTTCAGAACGGCGCAATCGTCATCCGCGACTCGGAGTCTGACGGCGACATCTCGGAGTGGGATCCCGCGAGTGCGCGATGGCATTTCGACAGGAACTCCGCCATCCTCGCTGCGCGTCCCGCCGTGGACGGCCGGGTGCGCTGCGAGATCTGGCGGGGGTCGCCGACCCTCTTCCATCAGGCGCTGATTCTCAGTCAGATCTTCAACGTGAGTGGGGTTCTGCAGATCGAAGACGCTTCGGGTCTCGTGTGTGTCTCGCTCCACGCCGTCCGCGGCGTGCACCCGATCGATGTCTATGCCGACGACCCGGAGTGGCCCGAGACGATCCAGATCGTGATCGATCCCGAGCAGCGACCGCGTGGCTAGGGCGCCACGTGTTGTGACGCGGGACCCCGTCCGACCCAGATTGACCGGTACCAGACAAAGTTCGAGGCGCCGAGCACGACCGCCATGACGACGGGCATGGCGATCGGCCACGGATGCACCAACGAGATCGGCTGAACTGCCAGCGCGCACGACCCGCAGGCGCCGATCGCCGCTCCCGCAGACGTGAGCACACGACGCCCGCCGTGGCTGGTCTCGAGGAGCCGGACGGCGGACCCGATGAGCAGCGCGCCAATCCCGGAGGCGGCACCGAAGAACACCCAGAGGAAGAGACCCAAGCCGAACGAGTCCCAGTCCGTGACGACCCCGCCGACCACGGCACCCACGACCCCCACGGCAAAGCCGAGTCCGACCACTCGCACAGACCGCTTCACCTGGCAGTTCCCTTCTGTCGGTGCGGGCTTGCTGTCAGGAGTGTGGCGCAAAGCTGCGTGCGAGCAACCCCCCCGCGGCCCCTGAACTGACCAGAAGCCGAACAGATCGACTGAGATGGGTACCCCTCCCCATCGACGCTGCCCGACCGCCTCCCGTAGGTTGCAGCCCGTGGCATCGGGGGAGCGACGAGGGGAGACGCTGTGACGACGGACCGCCTGGTGGTCGACGTCGGGCTGGTGAGCGGCACGGCGAGCGACCTGAACGCGATCGTCGCCGAGTTCGACACCGCCGACACGTACGCGGACGCCGTGGCCGACGCCGTCGGGGTGGACGAGCTCGCCGACGCGGTCCGGTCGTTCGCGCACGGCTGGAAGGTCAAGCGCGGCAAGCTGCACGACTCGATCGCGAACCTCGCCGAGCTCACGTCCGCCGTCGCGACGGAGCTGGCGAAGGCCGACAAGGACCTCGCGGACAGCGTGAAGGGGAAGGCCTCGTGACCGACTGGGAGCCGCTCGCGGCGTCCGACCCGATCCCCGGCGACCCGACGGTCTCGGCGAACGCCGGCACCTACTACTCGGGCATCGCCACCGACATGTCGCGCGCGTACGCGGCGCTGGGCGTCATCGGCGACCTCGACGGGTTCGAGTCGCAGGCGCTCGAGGCGCTGCGCGGCAAGGCCGACGACGTCCGCTCCGAGGTGGTCAAGGCGCAGGGGCGCTACGCCGCGGCGGGCAAGGCCCTGTCCGGCTACTCCGTGCACCACCAGGAGGCCAAGGACGCCGCCGCGGCCCTGCTGGTCAAGGTGCAGGCCCAGCAGACGGCGGTCGACGAGGCGAACCGCCACCTCACCACCGCCCAGACGGGCTACGACTCCGCGGTCACCACGGCCCAGCACACGGGCACGCCGGTAGACACCGAGGTGAGCAGCACCCTGACCCGCGCGCAGACGGCGCACGGCGAGGCGGTCAGCACGCTCAACGGCCTGATCGGCGACCTCCCGGCGATCCTCACCACGCTCAGGCAGCGCGCGCACGACGCCGCGAAGGCGATCGACGACGCCGTCGGGGCCGACGGGCTCAAGGACGGCTGGTGGGAGCACTGGGGGTCAAAGCTCGCGCACTTCGTCTCCGAGTGGGCGGGCAAGATCTCGCTGTGGGCGGGCGTCGCGTCGCTGCTGCTGGGGTGGGTGCCGATCCTCGGGCAGATCATCGCCGTCGTCGCGCTCGTGGCCACCGTGGCCGCGCTCGTCGCCGACATCGCCCTGCTCGCGGAGGGCGAGGGCGACTGGCTCACCGTCATCCTCGACGTCGTCGGGCTGATCTCCCTCGGCGCAGGCAAGGTGGTGGGCGACGCCGGCAAGGGGCTCGCGGCCAAGGGCCTGGCGCAGGGCGCGAGCCGCAGCAGCCGGGTGGCCGCGAAGGCCAGCCGCTTCGGCAGCCCCGCCAACCGGGCGGCGGCCCGGACGGTGTGGAAGGACGCGGCGGCGGGCATGAAGGCCCCGACGACGACGCGCCTCTACAACCCCGGCACGTGGTTCAAGTCGGGCTGGAACTCGTTCTCCGGCCTGGGCGCGCGGGGCAAGTTCATGACGTTCCTCGGTCAGGGCGACGGTGCCCGGACGTACCAGATGCTGCAGAATGCGAACCGCTTCGACAAGTTCGCCAAGAACGCGACGGCGTACCCGAAGACGATGCGCAACCTGGGCTCGTTCAACCCGCTGCAGGTGGGAAGCCTGGGGTCGGCCATCGTGCCGTACACCCTCACCGCGGTCGGCGTGGCCGTCCCGGTGACCAAGGAGGTCATGAACTAGTGGCAGCACCAGGCGGCCCCATGCCGTGGGACGAGGCCCAGGTCGTGCAGCTCCCGGAGCGGCCCGGCTGGGTCTTCTGGGTCGCCGGGCTCGACGACGCTGGAGTCGCCGAGGTCGCTGCCGGCGTGCCCGGCGGGGCCGACGACGAGGCCGTCCGTGGCGCGATCCGGGCGCTCGACGCCGACGCCGCCGGGTCCGCCAACGCCTGGGGCGCGGGCCTCTGGTTCCCCGCCGACCAGGGCCACGAGGCCCGCGCAGGCCTGCTGCTGAGCACGTTCCCCGAGCGCGGCGACCGCGACAAGGCCTACAGGCGGTTCGTCAAGGACGCGCGCAAGCTGCCGCGCCTGCCCGGCGTGACGATCAGCTCGTACGACGTCGGCGAGGGCGCCGTGGACCTCGGCCCGTTCGTGGAGCAGGTGATCGACACCGCGCCCGCCTCGGGCGAGCTCGAGCTGCGCTGGCGGTACACGATCTTCCCCGAGGTCAAGGACGAGGTGGTCGGCCTCGAGTTCCAGACCGTCCACGCGGAGCTCCTCGACGCGATCGAGGACGAGATCCAGTACCTCCTGGAGCACCTGTACTACCGCGTGCCGGAGGGCTGGGAGGCATGATCGAGGCCGAGCAGCCGGACGACGTGCGCGTCGCCTTCCGCGCGGCCGCCACCGAGTGGCGGTTCGTGCTGCCGAAGGGGTGGTGGAGCGTGCCGCTCGACGACCCGGCGCGCATCGACGAGCGCGTGCGCACCATCGTCGTCGAGCGGCTGGGACGGCGCGACGACCGCGCCCGCGCCCGCCGCGACGCGCGCGAGAACCTCGCCGCCGCCGCCCACGAGGCCGCCGCCCACGACGGCGTCAGCCTGACAGTGTTCGGCATGGAGATCGCGGGCATCGCCCTCACGGGCACGATGGCCGTGTTTGCCCACGGCGCCGCCGGCGACGGCGAGGAGCTGCTGCCGCACCTCGCCGCGGCCGCCACGGGCGCCGACGTCGACCAGCAGCGACTGCCCGACGGCTGGGTGCTGCGCGCCGTGCGCGCGAGCGCGATCGAGCGCACCGGCGCCGACGGCAACCCGCTGCTCCCCGAGCTGCGCGCCGACTACTGGACCGAGAGAGAGGGCCTGGGCCAGGTGCTGCAGATCTCCTTCACCACGCCGTTCGTCCCGCTGCGCGCGGCGATGGTCGAGCTGTTCGACGCCGTCGTGCTGTCGCTGCACCCGGTGGTGACCGCATGACGCCGCCGGGCGACGGCCCCGGGCCGCTGCTGATCGCGGCCGTGGTGGTCGCGGTGCTCGTGGCGCTGTTCTTCCTTGCCTGGTCGCTCGGGCTGTGGAAGCGGTTCGTGCCCGTGGCCCGGATGCGCGGCGTCAAGGACGTGCTGGTGCCGACCCTGTGGATCGCCGCGGCGCTGGTCGTGTCGATCGGCCTTGTCTGGGGCGCGCAGACGTACGAGAAGCACCAACGCGACGCCGCGTGGGACCGCTACGAGCAGTACCAGCGACAGCACGGCGCCGGCTCATGACGGGCTCCCGGATCGGGTGGGCGACCGCCGGCGTCGTCCTCCTCGTGGCGGCGGCCCGGCTGTGGGCCACCCACCGCTCGGGGGACGCGAGCGGCACGACGACGACGGTCTCGATCCTCGCCGTCCTGCTGGTCATCGTGGCCACGCTCGCCTGGGCGGTGCGCGCCGCGGGCCGGTGCGCTCGCAACGCGGCCCGGCACCGCCCGGGCGCCCTGGTGGTGCCCGGCTTCACGACGGCCGAGATGCCCCGCCTGGCGGACGCTGCGGGCGCGCGCGCCAAGGGCTGGCTGACCACGGGCGGCAGCCCGGTCGCGATCGTCGCCGTGCCCGGCGGGTTCGAGGTGTGGGGGCCGCGCGACGCCGCCCCGCGCTGGACGGTGCGCGCGGTGCCCGGCGGCGTCGCGGTGCGCGAAGCCGTGTTCGGGTCGCGGCGGGCGCCCGCCGTCTGGCTGTCCGACGGCGCGGCGCAGGCCGCGCTCATGCCCGCCTACCGCCCGCTGCGGGCCACGGGCGGGCGCGTCGGCGCCGACGTCCAGCGCGCCGTCGACGAGCTGACCAGCGCCGTCGGTGCGGGGCGCGACGGCTGACCGGGCTGTGGATGGGGACCGGTCCCCATCGACGCCCCCTTGCCGGGTGGCCTAGCCTGCGACGCGGAGGGACGGCCGAGGGGGCCGGCCATGACCACGAGGGGTTCACGCCATGTCGAACATGAACGTCACCTACGCCGAGCTCGACAACACCGCCAACCAGCTCACCCAGGGCCAGAGCGACCTGGAGCAGACGCTGTCCAACCTGCAGCACATCGTCGCCAACCTGGTCTCGGCCGGCTTCGTGACCGACCAGGCGTCGGGCGCGTTCCAGCAGTCGTACGACGAGTTCACCACCGGTGCGAAGCAGACCGTCCAGGGCCTCGAGGGCATGGCGCAGTTCCTCAAGGCGGCGGCGCAGACGCTGTCCGACGTGGACTCGCAGCTGGCCCAGGGCATCCGCGGCTGACCTGCCGCCGTGCTCGTGGGGCGGTCCCGGGGATGCCCCGGGGCCGCCTTCTCGCGCGCGGGCCGGCCAGGCCCGCGTGCGTGAGACAGACCGGACGCCGCTGAGCAGTCCGGGAGCGGGTGAGTATCCTCACCCGTGCCGTGGGGGCGGCGAGCCCTCCCGGCGCCGTGGTGCGACGGACCGGTCGCGCCGCGCCACCGATTCGTAGGGGAGACGATGGCGGGACACCGACGGCTCGTGGCGGCGGGCGTGGTCACCGTGCTCGCCGGCTCCGTGGTCACCGCGGCGCTCCTGTACGACGGCCAGGCCACGGCCGAGGTGAACCTCAACGACTCGGGCGTGTGGGTCACCAACCAGGCCACCGGCATGCTCGGCCGGTTCAACACCGAGTCGCAGGCCATCGACGGCACGCTGCTCGCGGGCTCCACGGGCTTCGACGTGCAGCAGCAGGCCCAGCGCGTGCTCCTCACCGACGCCGGTGCCAGCGCCGCCGCGACGGTGGACCCCGCCCACCTCGAGCTCGGCGGCCGGCTCAAGGCCCCCAACGGCGCCCAGGTGGTGTCCGGCGGGGCGACCACGGCGGTGCTCGACGACGCCACCGGCCGCCTGTGGGTGCTGCCCTTCGAGGGCGTCGGGGCGTTCGACCCGGACAAGGCCAAGCCGGTCGCCACCGTCAAGGGCGGCGGCGCGCTCGCCGTCTCGCAGAGCGGCACCGTGGTGGTGGCGTCCCCGCGGCAGCGGGCGCTGTACCGCGTGCCGTCCAGCCCGTCGGGCCGCCCGGGCGCTGTCACCCGCGACGACCTCGACGTCAAAGCGGGCGACGAGCTCGCGGTCACGACGGTGGGCGACGACGCCGTGGTGCTCGACCGGTCCGCCGGGAAGCTCGTGCTGCCGGGCGGCCACACCGTCACGCTCGCGGACGCCGGGTCGGCCCAGCTCCAGCAGCCGTCGGCGGCGTCGGACCACGTGCTCGTGGCCACGCAGCGGGGGCTCGTGTCGCAGCCGCTGGGCGGCGGCGACGCCCTGGTCCACGAGGCGGCGGGGGAGCCCGCGGCTCCCGTGCAGCTGGGCGGCTGCGCGTACGGCGCCTGGTCGCAGACCGGCAAGGTGGTGCGCGACTGCGCCGGCACCTCCCGCGACCTCGACACCACGCTCGACGGCATGAGCCCCGAGGCCAAGCTCGAGTACCGCGTCAACCGCGACGCCATCGTGCTCAACGACCTGGCGGCGGGCACGCTGTGGATGGCCGCCGAGAAGTTCCGCATGGTGAACGACTGGGACCAGACGGTCCCGGAGGACGCCCAGGGCGCCAAGAAGCAGTCCGAGGACTCCACGCCCGAGCAGGTCGACCAGACGGTGGCCGACCGGTCCAAGCAGGACCGCCCGCCCATCGCCAAGGCCGACGCGCTCGGCGCGCGCCCCGGCAGCACCACGGTGCTCGACGTGCTGGGCAACGACGTCGACCCCGACGGCGACGTCATCGCCGCCTCCGTGCTCCAGCCGCCCACGCGGCCTGGCGTCGAGATCCAGCAGATCGAGGGCGGCGCCGCCCTCCAGGCCGTGGTCGCGCCCGACGCGAGCGGCAGCTACACGTTCAACTACCGCGTCGACGACGGCCGCGGCCTGCACGCCGACGCCCAGGTGACGCTCTCCATCACGCCCGACGGTAAGAACGGCGCGCCCGTCCAGACGGGCAAGCCCGTGCTCAAGGTCGCCCGCGGCGGCACGGCGTCGGTCAAGGTGCTGCCCTACTTCACGGACCCCGACGGCGACGCGCTCATGCTCACGTCGGCGTCGACGTCGTCGCCCGCCGACGAGGTGCGCTCCCGCCCGGACGGCAGCATCGAGCTGCGCGACGGCGGCCAGTCCACGGGCCGCAAGATCATCGACGTCACGGTGGCCGACGCGCTCGGCCTGGTGACCAAGGGCCAGGTGCTGGTCGACGTGTCGGCCACGCCGTCGCCGCCCGTCGCCGTCGGTGACCACGTGGTGGTGCCCGCCGGGCAGCCCGTCACGGTGCACCCGCTGGCCAACGACTCCGACCCCGACGGCGACCCGCTGAGCCTGGTCGGCGTGGGCCAGGCGGCCCCCGCCACCATCACCCCCAACCTCGACGCGGGCACGTTCACGTTCCGCTCGCCCGAGCCCGGACCTTACGAGCTCACCTACCAGGTCAGCGACGGCCCCGCCGCGACGACGGGCCTGGTGCGGGTCGACGTGCTCGCGCCCGAGCAGACCAAGGCCGCGCCGGTGGTGGTCGAGGACCAGGCGCTGCTGCCCGCGGGCGGCCGCACGCTCGTGGACGTGCTGGCCAACGACACCGACCCCGCCGGCGGCGTGCTGGTGGTGCAGTCGGTCGACGTGCCCGCCGACGCCGGGATCAGCGTCGCCGTGCTGGCCCACCAGGTGCTGCGCATCACCGAGGTGCGCCGCCTCGACCAGCCGACCACCCTGCGCTACACCGTCTCGAACGGGTCGGCCACGGCCACGGGCGAGGTGCGGGTGGTGCCCGTGCCGCCGCCCACGCGCCTGCGCCCGCCGGACGCCGCCCCCGACGAGGTCACCGTGCACACGGGCGACGTCGTGACGGTGCCGGTGCTCGCCAACGACACGCACCCGGACGGCCTCCAGCTCTCGCTCGCCCCCGACCTGGTCGAGAAGCCCGACGCGTCCCTCGGCGACGCGTTCGTGTCGGGCGACGTGGTCCGGTTCCACGCCGGTACCAAGGCGGGCACGGCCTACGCCGTCTACAAGGTGACCGACCCCAACGGGCAGTCGAGCTCGGCGCAGGTGACCATCCACGTGCGCGGCAACGCCGAGAACTCTCCGCCCGTGGCGCCCGACGTCGACGCCCGCGTGCTCGCGGGGGCCGCGGTGCGCGTCGACCTGCCGCTCGACGGCATCGACCCCGACGGCGACTCCGTGGTGCTCACGGGCGTCGCGTCCCCGCCGTCGCAGGGCACGGCGCGCGTGGTCGGCGGCTCGCTCGAGTACGAGGCGGCGCCGACGTCGGCCGGCACGGACACGTTCACCTACGCGGTCGAGGACGCCCGCGGGGCCTCCGCGACCGGCACCGTCCGTGTGGGCATCGCCCCGCGCGCCGACGGCAACCGCGCCCCGGTCACCACGGACGACGCCGTCTCGGTCCGGCCCGGCCGCACCGTGGCGGTGCCGGTGACGAGCAACGACTCCGACCCGGACGGCGACCGGATCGGCCTGGTCGCGCAGATGCTCCAGGGCGGCGAGGCGCTCGCGCCCAAGATCGTCGGCGACGACGTCGTCGTGACCACGCCGCATGACGACGGCACCACGAGCTTCTACTACGGCGTCCAGGACCCGTACGGCGCCCGCGCCAGCGGCGCCGTCACGGTGACCACGAGCAGCAAGGCGCCCCTGCTGCGCCCGCTCGCGCAGGACGACGTGCTCACGCGCGAGCAGGTCTACGGCCACAAGACCGTCACGGTGGACGTGCGCGCCAACGACTCCGACCCGGACGGCACGGCCACCGCGCTCAAGGTCTCGTCCGGCGATGCCGGCGTCACCGTGAGCGCCGACGGCAAGCTCGTGATCCCCGTGACGGCACACCGCCAGGTGATCACGTACACGGACACCGACGTCGACGGGCTCACCGCCGAGGCGTTCGTCGACGTGCCCGGGTCGCCCACCGCCGACGGCCGGGCGCTGCCGGCGCTGCGCCAGGGCCCGCCGCTCCAGGTGACGGCCGGCCAGCCGCTCCAGCTCGACCTGACCCGCCTGGTGCTCGTGGGCAAGGGCCGCGCCCCGCGCATCACGCAGGAGCGCACCGTCAAGGGCGTCGACGGCATCGTCAAGGTGACCGGCCCGACGGGGATCACGTTCACATCCGCGCCCGACTACGCCGGCCCCGCGTCGGTGACGTTCGAGGTCACGGACGGCAGCGGCCCGGACGACCCCGAGGGGCTCAAGGCCGTGCTCACGCAGCCCATCACCGTGGTGCCGGCCAAGAACCAGCCGCCGACGCTGACCACCGGCACGGTCCAGGTGGCGGCGGGCGACCAGGCGCAGCTCGACCTGTCGCGCATCGCGACGGACCCCGACGGCGACGCGCTGACGTTCGCCGCGACGGCCGGCGCCAAGGGCATCGCGGTCTCGGTGCAGGGCTCGACCCTCCATGTGCAGGCCGACCCCGAGGTCGCGAAGGGCACCTCCGTACCGCTCACGCTCACGGTGCGCGACGGCGTCAACCCGCCCGTCCAGGGCAAGGTGACGGTCCAGGTGGTGGCGTCGACGGCACCGCTGGTGCACGCCAACCCGGACTCCGTGCCGGACGCCCACCAGGGCGAGCCCGTGTCGGTGGACGTGCTGGCCAACGACACCAACCCGTTCCCGGGCAAGGACCTGCAGCTCATCGACGCCCTCATCGAGACGGGCAAGGGCACTCCGCCCACCGTGTCGGGCAGCAAGGTCACGGTCACGCCGGACGCCGACTTCAAGGGCGTCATGGTGGTGCGCTACCGCGTGGGCGACGCGACCCACGACCCCGACCGCCAGGTCGAGGGCACCCTCACGCTCACGGTGCTGGGCAAGCCCGACGCGCCGGCCAAGCCGCGCGTCGAGGAGGTCCGCTCCCAGACGGTGGTGCTCACGTGGGAGCCGCCGGCCGACAACGGTTCGCCCATCACCAGCTACACCGTGACGTCCGACCAGGGCACCACCCAGGACTGCGCCACCACGACGTGCACGCTGACCGGCCTCACCAACAACGTGAAGTACCACTTCACGGTGGTGGCGAACAACGACGTCGGCGCCTCGCCCGCGTCGCCGGCCTCCGACGAGGCGCGGCCCGACGAGCGGCCCGACCCGCCCGTCGCGCCCACCCTCGCGTTCGGCGACAAGAGCATCACCGTGACCTGGACGGACGCGACGTACACCGACCGCTCGCCCATCACGTGCGTGACGCTCGAGATCTCGCCCGCTCCGGCGTCGGGCGCCACGCAGGTGGACTGCCCGACCAGCCCCTACACGTGGACGGGCCTCACCAACGGCACCGCCTACAAGGTGCGGATCCAGGCGAAGAACGACGCGCCCGACCCGTCCGACTGGGGCGACTGGTCGGCCGAGATGATCCCTGCCGGCGTGCCCGCCACCCCGGGCGCGCCGACGGCGACCAACGCCGACACCACGCTCGGCGGCCAGGCCACGGTCGTGTGGGTCGCCCCGGACGGCAACGGCGACGCCGTCGCGACGTACTCCGTGGACGAGCTCCAGGGCGGGTCCGTCGTCAAGACGGTGACCGTGCCCGACGGCGCGACCACCACGACGTTCGGCGGCCTGGACAAGGCGGCGACGTACACCTACCGGGTCACCGCCGAGAACAAGGCCGGCAAGTCCGCGGTGTCGGCCGAGTCGAACGCCGTCGTGCCCTCGGGCACCCCGGCCGACATGGCCGCTCCGACGGCGTCGCGCACCGGGGCCGGGGCGATCCACGTGACGTGGCCCGCGGCCGGCACGTTCAACGGCGGCGGCGGCACCTACATCGTGTACCAGAACGGATCGCAGATCCGCTCCGGGGTGACGGGCACGTCGATCGACGTCACGGGCCTGAACCCGACGACGAAGTACACGTTCGCGGTCCAGGCCTGCAACGCGCAGTCCCGCTGCGGGGCCAAGTCGCCCGAGTCGAACGGCGTCACGCCGTTCACCACGCCGAGCATGCCGCAGCCGGCCTGGCACCGGTCGAGTGCCACCGACGGCTACTTCTCGGTGGCCGGCCCGTCGAGCAACGGTGGCGACGCCGTCGACCAGATCGAGTGGCGGCTGTACCGCAACGGCTCGCAGACGCAGTCGGGCACGGCCACGTCCTGGCCGTTCGACGTGCAGGTGAACCCGGGGTACTCGATCACGTTCGAGCTCCAGGCCCGGGCGCACAACTCCGCCGGGTGGAGCGGCTGGGCGTCTGCCAGCGGCCGCACCGACGACCCGCCGGCCCCCACAGCCGTGGTGTCGCACGGGTCGGGCGCCGTCGGGCAGCCTGGGTGCACCGACCCGAGCTGCGCGTACTTCAGTGTGACGCTGGCGAACTTCTCTGCGGGCACGCACACCGTCGAGTGCTGGGGCGACAACGGTGGCGCGCACAACGTGGCGAGCACCTACACGATGAACCTGCCCGCCAACGGGACCGTCCAGCCGCAGTGCTACTACGGCTATCCCAACCGGCACGTGTGGGTGCGTATCGACGGGGTCGACTACCAGAAATCGGTCTGGTAGCGCAGGACGGCGGCGCCCCTACCAGCCCAGGCGGGCCCAGGTGAGGGCCGCCGCCGTCCCGACCAGCATGAACGGGCCGAACGCGATCGCCGTGCGCCGCGTGGCGCGCCTCGTCACGATCAGCGCGAGCGACCAGGGGCCACCGCACAGGAACGGGAGCAGCACGGCCCCGGCGAGCGCACCCCAGCCCACCCACGCGGCAAGGCCGCCCAGCAGCACGGCGAGCTTCACGTCGCCGAGCCCCATGCCCCGGCGGTCGACCAGGTGGAGCACCAGGTAGAACGCGCTCAGCGCCGCGGCGCCGACGACCGCCCGGCCCAGGTCCGCCCAGGTGCCGGCCGCCGCGGCGGCGAGGACCAGGAGCACGGCCACCGCCGCCGTCGTCGGGTACGTGATCGCGTTCGGAAGGCGGTGGGTCCTGCCGTCGATGACGCCCAGCGCGCCGCCCGCGGCCGCGGCCACGACGAACGCGGGCGTCGCCCAGCCGGGCCCCGACGCCCACACGGCCCAGGCGCCGGCCAGCCCCGCGGCCGCCACGACGGCGGTGCGGTGCGGGGCGACCTCGACCCGGGCTCGTTCGGCGAACTGCGCAACCATGCGGGCGATCGTAGGCGCTGCCCACTGTGTGGAGGTCGTGTCCAGATCGTGGGACGACCGTCCCATCCCGGCTTGCGGACACCCTGCCGCCGTAGAATCGAGGCCTTGAATTGCCTGTGGTACGCCCCGTGACCCGGCCCGTGCCCGGCCTCCCCGATCGGAAGGTTCCTTCCGCTGTGACCAGCACCCGACCCCTGCGCGTCGCCATCGTCGGCGCCGGCCCCGCCGGAATCTACGCCGCTGACATCCTGTCGAAGACGGACCTGGACGTCTCGATCGACCTGTTCGAGCGCCTGCCCGCCCCGTTCGGGCTGGTGCGCTACGGCGTCGCGCCGGACCACCCGCGCATCAAGCAGATCATCGTGGCGCTGCACAAGGTGCTCGCGCGAGGCGACGTGCGCCTCATCGCCAACGTCGACTACGGGGTCGACGTCAAGCTCGAGGACCTGCGCCAGTTCTACGACGCCGTGATCTTCTCGACCGGCTCCATCAAGGACGCCCCGCTGCCCCTGCCGGGCGTGGACCTCGAGGGCTCCTACGGCGCCGCCGACTTCGTGTCCTGGTACGACGGCCACCCGGACGTGCCTCGCACCTGGCCGCTCGAGGCCAAGACCGTCGCGGTGCTCGGCGCCGGCAACGTCGCGCTCGACGTCGCGCGCGTGCTCGCCAAGCACGCCGACGACCTGCTGCCCACCGACATCCCGGCCAACGTCTACGAGGGCCTCAAGGCATCGCCCGTCACCGACGTGCACGTGTTCGCCCGCCGCGGCCCGGCCCAGGTCAAGTTCTCGCCGCTCGAGCTGCGCGAGCTGGGCCACGTGCCCGACGTCGACGTCGTCGTGTACCCCGAGGACTACGACTTCGACGAGGGCTCGATGGCCGCCATCGAGTCGTCGAACCAGACCAAGCAGGTCGTCAAGACCCTCACCGACTGGACGCTGGTCGACCCGTCGACGCAGACGGCGTCGCGCCGCATCCACCTGCACTTCCTGCACCAGCCCGCCGCCATCCTGGGCGACGGCAAGGTCGAGGCGCTCCGCACCGAGCGCACCGCGCTGCAGGGCGACGGCTCGTCGAAGGGCACGGGCGAGTTCCACGAGTGGCCGGTCGAGGCCGTCTACCGCGCCGTCGGCTACTTCGGGTCGCCGCTGCCGGAGATCCCGTTCGACCAGGACCGCGGCGTCATCTCCAACCGCGAGGGCCGCGTCATCGACATGGTGGGCGATCACCTGCCCGGCGTGTACACCACCGGTTGGATCAAGCGCGGGCCCGTCGGCCTGATCGGCCACACCAAGTCCGACGCGTCGGAGACCATCCGCCACCTGGTCGAGGACGTCACGGGCGTGGGCGACGGCGGCGACGTCGCCGGCGCCGACCTCGGCGCCGGCCGCACCGCCCCGCAGGGCGACCCGCAGGCCGTGCTCGACTTCCTGGGCGAGCGCGGCGTCGAGTTCGTCGAGTGGCACGAGTTCGAGCTGCTCGACCAGCACGAGCAGTCGCTCGGCGAGCCCGTGGGCCGCGAGCGCATCAAGGTGGTGCCGCGCGACGAGATGCTCGCCGTCGCGAAGAAGCGCCACAAGGCCTGACGTACGACGACGGGGGCGGCGACGGTGGGAACCGTCGCCGCCCCCGTCCCGTTTCTCACGGTGCAGGGATCTGCGGCACGTGCACCACCGAGGGAAGAGGGACCGATGGGTCATCGTCAGCACTTCAACGGCGTGAAGACCGCCGCGCTGTTCGGCGTGATGTGGGCCGTGGTGCTCGGGCTGGGCTGGGTCATCGGGCGGGGCTCGGGACGGTTCCTGTGGCTGTTCACGGCCATCGGCCTGGTGATGACGTTCGTCGGGTACTGGAACTCGGACAAGATCGCGATCCGGGCGATGCACGCCTACCCGGTCACCGAGCTCGAGGCGCCGGAGATGTTCCGCATCGTGCGCGAGCTGTCGACGGCGGCGCGCCAGCCGATGCCGCGCCTCTACATCTCCCCGACGCAGGCGCCGAACGCGTTCGCGACAGGCCGCAGCCCCAAGAACGCGGCCGTGTGCGCCACGGAGGGCATCCTGCGGCTTCTCGACGAACGGGAGCTGCGCGGCGTGCTGGGGCACGAGCTCATGCACGTCTACAACCGCGACATCCTCACGGCGTCCGTTGCCTCGGCCCTCGCGGGCGTGATCACCAGCCTGGCGCAGTTCATGATGTTCTTCGGCGGCGGCGGCGACCGCCGCAACGGCGGCAACCCGCTGGGGGCGCTCGCGATGGTGATCCTCGCGCCCATCGCCGCGACGCTCATCCAGCTGGCGATCTCCCGCACGCGCGAGTACGACGCCGACGAGGACGGCGCCAAGCTCACCGGCGACCCGATGGCCCTGGCGTCGGCGCTGCGCAAGCTCGAGGCGGGCACGGCGGCGGCGCCGCTGCCACAGACGCGCGAGCTGCAGAACGTCAGCCACCTGATGCTCGCCAACCCGTTCCGCGGGGCGGGCCTCGGCAAGCTGTTCTCCACCCACCCGCCGATGGCCGAGCGCATCCGCCGCCTCGAGTCGATGGCCGGGGGGACGGGGTTCGGCGAGGGCGGGATCACGCGGTACTGAGCTACCCGCCGACGATCACCGTCGGCACGCCCGGCCCGACGACGGTGCCGCCGTGCACCGTCAGGTCGCCCACCCGCGCGGCGGGCAGCCCGCCGAGCAGCACGGTCAGGCTGCCCATCGCGATCCCGTTGGGCACCGGCGACGCGCACACCACGCCCGCCCCGTTGGCGACGGCCGCCGGGCGCCCGCCGATGAGCACCGTCGGCACGCAGGCCGCGGGCGTGACCGGCCCGCCGACGTGCGGCGTCGCGGGCGGGTCGACCATCGGGCACACCACCTGGTCGCCGGCGACGCTCGCGGGTCCCATGGGCATCGGGGCCGCCTAGGGCTTCGCCGGGGCGGGCACGGCCACGAGGTCGCCGCCCACGTAGAGCGACTGGGAGCACGTGGTGGGCGGCGGCGTCTGGCCCACGGGCGCGCCGACCTGGCGGCACGCGACCGTCATCGTGAACGAGTCGCCCGCGGGGATCACGATCGGTGCCTGGAAGTGGTAGTCGAGGTCGCGGAAGTTCTCGAGCGCGAAGTCCATGATCGGCGCGGGCTTCTTGCCGGGCGTGGCCTGGGCCAGCTGCATCGTGCCGAAGTCGCCCTGCGGGTTGGACATGATCAGGTCGCGGATCTCGAGCGTCTCGCCCGCGGGAACCGTGAACTTCGCGGTCTTGGTGGCGCCGGCGTCGGCCGTCACCACGAGCTGCGTGCGCAGCGGGACGCCCGCCGCGGCCTGGGCGGCGGCCTGCGCGGCCGCCTGCTGGGTGGCCTGGGTGCCCGACGTCTGCGCCGTCTGCGCGGAACCACCCGCGGCCTGGGCCGCCTGCTGCGCCTGCTGGGCGGCGGCCTGCGCCGCCTTCTGCGCCGACTGCGCGGCCTGGGCCGCCTGCTGGCTCTGCTGCTGCTGGTGCTCGACGGCGGCCGCCGCGGCCGACCGGATCACGGGGCGCAGCAGCGCGAACCACGCGATGGCGAGCGCGGCGAGCGTCGCCACGAGCGCGAGCAGCGCCTTGCCGAACCACTTCGGCAGGGCTGCGGTCTGCACGTGCGTGCCGTCGAGCTGGAGCGGCAGCGTGTGCTCCGCGGTGACGCTCACCTGGAACGGGTGGGTCACGTCGGCGCCGCGCCACAGCCGCTTGCGCGGGGCGACCCGCACCGACGTGAACACGGCGTGGCCCGGCTCGACGGTCACCTGCGGGTCGCGCACGTGGGCCCGGAGGGCGTCGTCGAGGTCCTTGGCCGCGAGCGTCACCGTCACCGGGGCGTTGCCGCGGTTGTCGACGGCGATCTCGTGCGTCGCGCCGCGGGAGCCGTGCGTGGCACGCGGGGTGAGCTCCGCCGTCGTCTCCAGGAAGGGCAGCACCGAGAGGGTGCCCTCCGGGATGGCGACGTCCTCGGGGTGCTCGGCGGGCAGCACCCGCACGCCGAACGGCTGCGAGCCCGCGGGCACGGCGGCCGAGCGCGGCGGGTGGAACGTCAGCGTCGCGGTGGTGGCCGTCTGCGGGTACAGGCCGTCGATGACGGCGGGCGTCACGTCGGTCCAGGCGGCCGCCGGCCCCAGCACCTCGATCGAGTACGCCTCCACGATCGAGCCCGTGTTGTGCACGGTCAGCGGGACGGTGACCACCTCGCCCGGCGTGAGCTCGATGTCGGTCTGGTCGAGCGTGGCCAGGGTGCTCATACCCTCCGACGCTAGGGTCCGGGGCCCCGCGGCTCGACGGTGCGCGGGCGGCCGAAAGGGCACAGATCGCTGCCCGTTGAGCCGCCGTTGACTGCGCGAAGATCGTGCCCCCGCAGACTGCTCGACGACGGGCTTCGGGCAACGGGGCCCACGGCGCGAGGAGTCGACGATGGAGCGGATCGCGGTCATGGTGCGGGCGTCGGACCCGATCTCGGAGGCGGGGGTGGTCAGCGCGCTGCGCCCCCGGCCCGAGGTGCGGCTGGTCTCCGAGCCGCACGAGGCGGTGGTGGTCGTCGTGGTCACGGACGTCATCGACGACGCCGCGCTGCAGGCGGTGCGGACGGCGCGGCGTCAGGCCGACGCCCGCGTGGTGATGGTGGCGGGCCGGCTCGACGACGACGGCGTCGTCGCGGCGGTCGAGGCCGGGGTGCTGGGGCTGGTGCGCCGGGGCGAGGCGACGCCCGAGCGGCTCGTGCGGGTGGTGGGGGGTGCGGCGTCGGGCGAGGGGGCCATGCCGCCCGACCTGCTGGGCCGGCTGCTGGACCAGGTGGGGTCGCTGCAGCGGCAGGTGCTCCGCCCGCGCGGCCTGACCCTCACGGGCCTCGCCTCCCGCGAGGTGGAGGTGCTGCGGCTCGTGGCCGACGGCCTCGACACGGCCGAGATCGCCCAGCACCTGGCGTACTCGGAGCGCACGGTCAAGAACGTGCTCCACGACGTGACGTCGCGGCTCCAGCTGCGGAACCGGTCGCACGCCGTCGCCTACGCGCTGCGCGAGGGGCTCATCTGAGGGGCGCTGCCCGAAGGGGCAGGGGACGCTGCCCGAACGGCGGTCCGCGCCCGCCTGCCCGCGCCCGCCGCCGCCGGTGACGGTGGAGGCGGACCCGGGCGACGGAGGTGGCGAGTGGGTGCACGACGCGCAGCGGTGGCGGCGTCGTGCGCCGTCGCGCTCACCGCGAGCCTGCAGGTGCTCGCGGCGTCGGGCGTGCCGGCGGCCCCTGCACCGGACACCACGCACGCGCCCCACCTCGCGTACACGGCCGACCACGGCGGGCTGGCTGAGCGGACCCTGACGGCGAACGCGAGCGTCGGCACGGTGTTCCCGTCCGGCGACGAGGTGGGCGTGGTCGAGGGGTCGGAGCGCGAGACGCAGGCGTCGACGAGCGCCGCGTTCCTCCAGGGGCGTACGACGTCGACGCGCTACGCCTACCTGTCGACGCTGCTGGCCGGCGCGACGCCCACGACGCAGCCGGCCACCGACGTCTACGTGCGCGTCGCCGACGTGACGGCGAGCGGCACCGTCGTCCCCCCGACCACGCACCCGGCGGACGGCACGACGCTGGCCCCGGACCAGATCCGCGTGACCTGCGACGACGCGACCGAGTCGCACCCCGTGGTCTCGCCCGACGGAACACGCGTCGCCTACGCGGCCCAGCAGGCGGACGGGCACTGGGAGATCAAGGTGGTCACCCTGCCGATGACGCCGACGGCGCCGCGCAGCTGCCTGGACGCGAAGGCCTACGTGGTGCCGCACGCCGCGGGCGCCGACGACCTGTGGCCCAGCTGGGCCGGCAACAGTTCGCTCGTGCTCGAGTCCACGCGCAAGGACCCGCTGGGGGACCTCTATCTCGCGGGCGTGCCCGACGCGGCCGGCACGATCACGCCGCCCGGCGCCCAGCCCGTCGACATCACCGACGACCCGGCCGCCGAGACCCAGCCCGACGCCCGCGCGACCGCCACGGGCGTGGTGGTGCTGTTCACCACGACCCAGTTCCGCAAGGACGGGTCGGTCGCGATGCTCACCTACTACACGCACGACGAGTCCGGGTCGCCGTACGCGCAGCCGTTCTGGAACATCTGGGACCCGTGGGCCACCTCGGAGCAGACGGCGCCCCAGGGCGACGAGCCGTCGTGGGGCATCCCGCTGGACCGCGACCCCACCGACAGCCTGGCCGCGTTCGCCTTCACCACGCCCGACCCGGACACTCCCGCGCACGAGGACGAGGTCGCCGTCGCCTGGACGCGCACCCCCGACCCGGCCGTCCCGGACAGCCCCTACGACGACCAGCCCGACGTGCGCGGCCAGACGGCCGTCACCTCCCCGTCGGTGCTGCTCGGCATCGGCGGGGCGTCGCAGCCCGCGTGGGGCTACTTCGTGCCCGTCACCAGCTCCGCCCCCACCGACTACCGCCTGCGCTACACGCGCCAGGAGGCGCTCGCCGACGTCGAGGAGGCCGTGGTCGCCGACGGCTCCGGCCGGCACGTGCTGGCCGACACCTCCGACAGCACGGGCCGCGTCGACGACCGCACCCCGTCGTGGTCGCCCGACGGCACGCGCGTCGTGTTCACCGCGCGCGCGGACGCCGCCGTCGCCGGCAACCATCGGGTGGGCGACGAGGTGCTCCACCTGCTCGACACCACCACGGGCACGATCACGCAGCTCGCCGTGCCGCGCGCCGAGGGCGACTCCGACACCGAGCCCGCGTGGTCGCCCGACGGCCGCACCATCGCGTTCGTGCGCCGCTCCAGCAGCGACGGCCCGGCCGGGCCATCCCAGCCCGGCCACGTGTGGCTGTTCGACGTCAGGGCCGGGACGGCGCGCGACCTCTCGCAGGCCGTGCTCGACGGTCGCACGGCCGCCGACTCCGGCCTCGCCGCCTCGGGCCCGGTCCGGACAGACGACGACCCGGTGTGGTCGCCCGACTCCACCCGCCTGGCGATGAGCAGCGAGACCGACCTGACGTCCGGGAGCTCGGAGGGCGTCGTGTACGAGGCCCGCCGTCTCGTCGTCGTCGACGTCGCGGCCGCGACCTCGCAGAACCTGACGTGGCCCATCCTCGTGACGGGCGGCACGGCGGCGTTCCTCGCCCCGGCCGGGGGCGCCGTCGTGCAGGACGCCGTGCTGCGCACCGCAGCCACTGTGGAGCAGGCCGCAGCGATCGCGCCGCCCACCGGCCAGACGACCCTCGGGCAGCTGCGCGGCACTCGCATCGCGTGGTCGCCCGACGGGACGCGGCTCGCCGTCGCCGACGTCGCGAGCTTCGCCTCCACCTACCCCTACGGCGGGGACACGGAGACGGCGGTCGCGAACCCCGGCGGCCTCACCGTGCTCACCCTGGGCACGCCCGACCCGTACGGCATCCCGGTCACGCGCATGGAGGCCGTCACGGGGTTCCAGCTCCCGGACCCGAACATCCTGGCCGGCCAGGTCGACGTCGCGACGGCGGCCCGCGCGACGGTCTCCGCGGCGACCGACCCCGCTTGGTCGCCCGACGGCACCGAGATCGCCTTCTCTGGCCAGGCCGCCGGGCAGCCCGACCAGCGCGGCATCTACGCGATCCACCCCGACGGCACCGGGCTGCGCCTGGTGGTGAGCGGCGCCGGCTTCCAGGCCGAGCCCGCCTGGCAGCCCTCCGCGGACCTGTCCGTGCAGGTCACGGCCACGGCGCCCACCCAGAAGGCGGGGGGCACGACGCCGGTGCGCATCACCGTCAGCAACGCCGGGCCTGCCCCGGCGACGCCGACCGTCACGGTGCTGCTCCCCCCGGGGGTCTCGGTGCCCTCCCTGCCGCCGGGTTGCACCGGACCGGTGGCCGCCACCGGCGGGACCACCGTCACCTGCACCGCCGCGCAGCCCGTGCCCCCGGGCGGCACCGTGACGTTCGAGCTCCCAGCCACGGTCGAGGACCCGGGAGACTTCCCCGTCCAGGTCACGGTCACGAACCCCGGCGCGGACCCCGACCCGGGCAACGACACCGCCACGGTCACCCTCCACGGGACCGGCACCGCCGCCGGGAACCTCACCGTGACCGTCACCGTCGCGGCAGCCCAGGCCTGGGTGGGCGGGCACCCGGTGCTGGCGCGCGTCGTCGTCCGCAACGCCGGGCCGGGCCCTGCGCAGGCCGTCACGCTGACCACCGCATTTCCCGACGCCGTCCAGCCGCGCGGCGTCAGCGCGAGTGACACACGCGCGTGCGTCGTCGGGCCGGGCACGTGCACCCTCGGGCAGATCGCCGCGGGCGGGCACATCGAGGTCGACGTCGCGCTCTCGCCCGACGGGCCGCCCGACGTGCGCGCCGCCCGGGCGGCGGCGCTCGCGGCCGGGACCGTGCCGACCCCCAGCGCGGCGGCCTCCTGGACCGGCCAGGTCACCGCCCACGTCGCGGCCACGTCGCCGCAGAGCCTTGCCGACGACGCCGCCTCCGCGACCCTGCTGGTGACCCAGCCGTGGGTGCGTGTTCTCCCCGCCGTCGCGCGGCCCGGCGACGTGGTGCTCGCCTACGCCGAGGACCTGCCGCCCGGCCAGCCGGCGACCCTTGCCTGGGACCGCGGCATCACGTCCCAGCCCGGCCCGTACGCCGTGGCCGCCGATGGGCGGCTGTCCGTGCCCGTGCTCGTGGTGCCCAACGACGTGCTCGGCACCCGCACGCTGCTGCTCACCAGCGCCGCGGGCGCCTGGGGCCCGGTGGGGGCGCCAGCGCTGGTCAACCCGCCGTCCGTCGACTCTCCCGACTTCCTGCTGCGGAGGTGAGCCCGTGATCACCGAGGTCGACGCCGCGCTGCGCGCGGTGGTGCGCTCCGCCGTCGGCGACGTCGACGTCGCGTTCGACGCGCCCACCAAGGACTGGGCGGCCCGCCGCAACGCCCCCACCGTCGACGTCTACCTCTACGACCTGCGCGAGGAGCAGAAGCTGCGTGAGACCGGGCAGATCGAGCGCCGCGCCGCAGACGGCACCGTCACGCGCACCCCGCCCCCGCGGCACTTCCGCCTGTCGTACCTGGTCACGGCGTGGACGCAGCGGCCCGAGGACGAGCACCGCCTGCTCGACGCCGTGCTCGCCCGGCTGGTGACCCTCGACCGGCTGCCCCCCGAGCACCTCGCCGGCGACCTCGCCGCGCTGGGCCTGCCCGTGCCCGTGGCCAGCGGGCTGCCGCCCGCCGAGGAGCGCGGGTTCGCCGACGTGTGGACCTCGCTCGGCGGCGAGCTGCGGCCGTCGCTCGACGTCGTGGTGCGGGCCCCGCTCGCGCCCGCGGTGCAGCTCGAGGCCGGGCCGCCCGTGCGCGAGCGGCTGCGGTTGGGGGTTGTCGATCGCCTGGGGACGGCGCGGGACGAGGCGTTCCCGGACCGCTCGCTGGTCGAGCCTGTCGAGACCCCGCCCGCGGCCCCGCCGCCGCGGGCCCGCGCCCGGAGGCGGACCTCATGACCGCGACCGCCCTGCGCCCCACCGCGGCGCCCCCTGGCGACGCGTCGCTGCGGCACGTGCTCGGGCGGCTCGCGGTCGTCGAGGAGCGGGTCCGTGCGCTCGTCGCCGAGCGGCGCGCCGCCGACCACCAGCCCGACGACCCCTACCGCGGCCTGTACCTCAGCGACGAGGCCGTCGACCGGATCCTCGCCGACCCGCTCCCCGTCGGGGCGACCGCCGCCGCCGGGCCGTGGGCCTCGGTCGCGGAGACCCTGCTGACCTGCGAGGTCGAGGCCGACGACGCCGAGGCGGCCGGGGAGCGGCTGGCCCTGCGCGACCTGACGCGCACCTTCGGGCTCGACGCCCTCGACGTGGAGCTGCTGCTCATCGCGCTCGCCCCCGAGGTCGACCCTCGGTTCGAGCGGCTCTACGGGTACCTCAACGACGACGTCACCCGGCGGCGGCCCTCTGCGGCGGTGGCGCTCGGGCTGTGCGGGCTGCCCGCCGGCCTGCCGGGAGCGCGGGCCCGCCTGCTCCACGGCCCCCTGGCCGACGGCGGCCTCGTCGAGCTCGAGGATCCCGAGCGGCCCCTGCCCGGCCGGGCGCTGCGCGTGCCCGATCGCGTCGCCGGGCACCTGCTCGGCGACCCTGCGCCCGACCCGGCGCTCGCGGGCGTGCTCGCCGACCCGGCCGGGCTCGCCGGCGCCGCCCCGCCCGAGGTGTCGGCCGCCGTCGCGCGGGCGCTCGCGGGCGGGCTGCGGCTTCTCTACCTGCGCCGGCCGCCCACGGGGTCTGGGCGGTCCGTGGCGCTCGCCGGGCTGGAGGGTGCCGGGCGGGACGCCGTCGTCGTCGACCTGGCGCGCGTGCTCGAGTCGCCCGAGCCGGCCGCGACCGTGCGCGCGGCCGTCCGCGAGGCGCGGCTGCGGGACGCCGGGCTGGTGGCCGAGCCCGTCGACGCGCTGGTCGGCGGGGGTGCGCCGGGGCGGGCGGCGTTGTCTGCGCTGGTCGGCTCGCCCGCGACCGTGCTGATGGTGGGCGAGACGGCCTGGGACGCGACCTGGGCGGAGCGACCGGTGGCGCAGCTCCAGGTCCGCGCACCCTCGGCCGCCGAACGCACTCGGCTGTGGACGACGGCGCTCGGTGCCGACGCCGCAGGCCTCGACGTCGACGCCGCCACGGCCGCCTTCCGGCTGCGGCCCGAGCAGGTGCTGCGGGCGGCCGGCGCGGCCCGGGCCCAGGCCGACCTCCATCGCGGCGGCCCCGGCCCGCTCACCGCCGACGCCGTGCGGCGCGGCGCCCGCGCCGAGAACGGCACCGGCCTGGACCGCCTCGCCCGGCGCGTGGAGCCCGCGGTGGGCTGGGACGACCTGGTGCTCCCCGCGCTGGTGCTCACGTCGCTGCGCGAGGTGTCGCTGCGCGCCCGCCACCGTGAGCGCGTGCTGGGCGACTGGCGCATGCGCCCCGGCGGCGGGCGGGGCCACGGCGTCGTCGCGCTGTTCGCTGGCGACTCCGGCACCGGCAAGACGATGTCCGCCGAGGTCGTCGCCGCCGACCTGGGCCTCGACCTGTACGTCGTCGACCTCGCCGCCGTCGTCGACAAGTACGTCGGCGAGACGGAGAAGAACCTCGAGCGCATCTTCGACGGCGCCGCCGGCGTCAACGCGGTGCTGCTGTTCGACGAGGCCGACGCCGTGTTCGGCCGCCGCTCCGAGGTCAAGGACGCGCACGACCGCTACGCCAACATCGAGTCCGCCTACCTGCTGCAGCGCCTCGAGTCGTTCGACGGGCTGGTGGTGCTCGCCACCAACCTGCGCGCCAACCTCGACGAGGCGTTCACGCGCCGCCTCGACGTCGTCGTCGACTTCCCCCTGCCCGACGCCGCCCAGCGCCGCCTGCTGTGGGACCGCTGCCTGGGCTCGGCCGCGCCACGGGCCGACGACGTCGACCTCGACTTCTGCGCGCGGTTCGAGCTCGCCGGGGGAGCGATCCGTTCGGCGGCCGTGGGAGCCGCCTACCTCGCGGCGGACGACGGCGGCGCCGTCGGGATGCGGCACCTCGTCACGGCGGTGCACCGGGAGTACCGCAAGCTCGGGCGGCTGACGCTGCCGGGGGAGTTCGGGGAGTACTGGGAGCTGGTGGGGGCATGAGCGAGGGGGCGCGGGAGAGGGCCGGTCGCGCCGGTGCGGTGGAGAGGACGAGGGCCCAGCGCTCGGCAGCGCCCCGACATCCGGTCGCGGCCCTGCAGCAGCAGGCGGGGAACGCCGCAGTGCAGCGCGCGCTCGTCGCTGTGCAGCGCGACAAGGAGTCGCGGGACCTCCTCGCGGCCATGGCGACACCGACCGTCCTCCCGGGTCCGGAACCGCAGCTGCAGACTGGGCTGGCCAGAGTGCTCAACGCCGCGATCGACGCCGAGCGAGACAAGCGGCAGCAGGGCGGGACGTCGGCGGTCGCCCTGTCGGTGACGGAGTTCGGCAACGCGATGTTCATCGGAGCGATCGAGCTCACCGACGTGAGCCAGGACATCGACACCCTGGTCGCCACCTCCGTCCTCAAGGACCTTCCCGCGCAGAAGGCGACGGGCGACTCGAGCGGTCACTCGCTGGCGACGACGGAGAACGGGTTCGTGCTCGTCCAGGTCGCGGGGGTGCAGGCCAACGTCGTCGCCCTCGTCCTGCGGACGATGGATGCCGCACGGCAGATCGAGTACCTGCGCAAGCGAGGCTTCGTCGGCAGGGGCTGGAAGATCCTCGTCGAGGTGCACTACTACCGGAAGCGGCCCAAGGCCTCCCACAAGTTCCACAAGGACACGCTCGGCCAGACCTTGTTCGTGAACCTCAACTACGAGACAGGGGCGCCGATCGCCGGGCCGGAGTACGTGGTCAACCCCGAGGCCGACCCGGCGCACGACGCGAAGGTGGACCTTCCGACGAGGTTCAAGGACGACCTGGCGGCGACCCGCGCGACGCTCGGCGCCCCGACCACCATCGAGGCCCCGGTGATCCCTGCCGGTGGCGCCGTCGCGTTCGTCGACGAGGCGATCCACCACATGACGCCGCAGGTCGGCCACCGGCACGTTCCCGCCTCGGAGCTCCGCGCGTTCCTCGTCAGGACCCGACCGCGCACCACCGCGAAGGCCGAACGTGCCCTCGCAGCGTTCAACGCGCACGGTGGGTCGCTGTTCGCGCAGATGCAGGGGGAGCTCGGGCCAGGAGAGGACGCCGCCACGGTGCGGCGGTGGGTGCGGCGGATGCAGATAGTCGACGCAGGCGGGGACGTCACCCGCCCGGTGCTGACAGACCTCGGCCTGACGACCAAGGAGATCGACAGGCTGCTGGCCGAGGCGAGCGGCGATGCGACCGAGGGCTACCAGCAGGCCGCGGTCCCGGGCGTGGAGAAGGTGCCGGTCACACGGAACGGCGTCCGCCTCACCCGCGCCATGAGCACGAAGGCCCTGCAGGGCGCCCTGCCGCCCGACACCACCGGCGACCGCACCTTCTTCCGGACCTGGGTCCGAGCGGTGCGCGTCTAGCGAAGGGGAAGACGATGCACAGCCACGCGAACGAACCGCCGCAGGTCGCGCAGACGGTCGCGCCGGCGCGGCGCCGCTCGTCGAGCCAGGCCAACCTGCTGGACCTGCAACGCACGGCCGGCAACGCGGCGGTCGCGGCCGCCGTCGGGCGGTCACCCGTGCTCGACGTCGTCGGCTCGGGCGGGCAGACCCTGCCCGGCGCGCTCCGCGCCGACATGGAGGGCCGGTTCGGCACCGACTTCTCCGACGTGCGCGTCCACACGGGCGGCGCTGCCGCGGCGTCGGCGGCCGCCGTCAGCGCGCACGCGTACACGGTCGGGTCGCACATCGTGTTCGGTGCGGGGGGTCTGGACGGGACGTCGACCTCTGGTCGCACGACGCTCGCCCACGAGCTCACCCACGTGGTGCAGCAGCGCTCCGGGCCGGTGTCGGGTACGCCGACCGGGGACGGGATCAGCGTCTCCGACCCCGGGGACCGGTTCGAGCGAGAGGCGGCGGTGCGGGCGGCCAGCGTGCTCGAGGCGCCCGGCCGGCCAGGGGGCGTCGTGCAGCCCCCGCACCCGACGGCGAGCCCCGGTGTGCCCGGATCGAGGGTCCAGCGGCGCGTGCCCGACCCGGCCGCGATCCCGGGCGACCTCGCGGCGGACACCCCCGTGGCCCGGGCGTCGCAGAAGAAGCTCAAGCAGCTGCTGAGGCGCACCATCGACCGCCTGGAACAGGACGTGCCCGGCGCCCGCGCCGCGATCACCGCGTCGGCGCTCGCCGCCGGGGCCCAGGTCGACGTCGCGCTCGACGAGGCGACCCACCTTCCGCAGCCCGATCAGCTCACGCACGTCTCCGACGCGATCAAGGACTACCAGAGGGGTCGCCAGGACAAGCGCCTGAACGAGGTGGAGTACCCCGGGGTCGATGTCCCCGCGCTGCGCGGCCCGGCCGGGGGCGAGATACGAGCGCTCGACGACGCCGTCGCGGAGGCACTCGTGCTGATGAGGGGGATCGGCGCGAACGATGCCGCCCTGATCACGGTGTTCGGAGGCAAGGCGTCCACGGCGGCGTCCGTGTTCGCCCTGGCGGCCGCGGGGCTCGATCGGCTCCACAGGAAGCCGGCGATCCAGGTCGGTGGCCGAGGCGACTCGGAGGCCATGAGCGCGGGCGGTCTGACCAACCCCGCAAGCATGTCGCTGCCCCCGGCCGCGCTCACGAAGTCTCTGGACGAGCTGGTCGTCACGCTCGTGCACGAGAGCACGCACGCGATCTCGGGTGAGCAGCGGACCAGCGACGACTTCTACATCGACTGGACGGCGGACTCCTCGTTCCTCACCGCGACAGAGAGCCACAAGATCCGCCTGGCGCCCCACTACGAGGCGGTCGCGCGGATCAAGCGCGGTCTTGTCCAGGGCAACCCGGTGTTCACACCGCGGGGGAACGCGGCGCCGGATCGTGGCGCGGTCTCGACGGAGGTGGCGAACGCGCGCGCCTGGGCGCAGACGAAGGTCACGCGAGCCTGGACGGTGGCGATCAACGCGCACGACTGGCTGCTGGAGGTCGCGCAGGACCTCCACGGCAACCGGCCGACGAGCCTGCCCAAGCCCGAGCTGGTCAAGAAGCTGCCCCACCTGTCGCGCAACCTCGGGCTGACGATCCACTACCGGACCGTCCCGGACGGCGCGGACCCGGTCGTCACCGTGCTCGACCTGGCCATCGCGCAGGACAGGGCGACGTCGCTCGCCGGGCTGATGAACAAGGCCGCCGGCTTCACCGCGGCGGAGGACCGTGGCTGGCTTGCCTCGTGGTTCGGGACCACCGAGTACCTCGGGGGCAAGATCCTGGACCAGGTCATCGCGGCGCACGGGTTCAGCCGCAAGGACGCGGAGAGGGAGCGCGACATGATCCTCGCGCTCGCGTCCACGTACGACGCCGGACGAGTCACCGTCCTCCTGAAGCGCGTGGTCCCGCCGCTCCAGGAGAAGGGACGGTAGCGCCCTTTCGGGCACCCACCTCTACCCGACCGGACGTCCCCCCGGACCCTCCCCGCCACCCCTGACCGGGCCACGCTGAACGCAGCATCCACCCCGTTCGAGGAGGCGACATGGCGACCTATCTCTCGCCAGGCGTGTACGTGGAAGAGGTCGAGTCCGGCTCGCGGCCCATCGAGGGCGTGGGTACGTCCGTGGCCGCCTTCGTGGGCCTGGCGGCGAAGGGGCCGCTGGACCAGCCGACGCTCGTGTCCAACTGGACGCAGTTCTCGCAGACGTTCGGCGACTTCGTGCCCGGCTCGTACCTGGCGCACGCCGTGTACGGGTACTTCCTCAACGGCGGCGGCAACTGCTACATCGTGCGGATCGGCGGGAACGGCGACGGCCAGCAGGCCACGAAGGCCGCGCCGAAGGCGATCGGTGGCGGGGCGTCGGCGCAGGTGGGCCCGTTCCGGGTGGCCGCGCTGGACTCGACGGGCAAGACCCAGAAGATCTCCGTCGAGGTGGCCGACGCGGGGGGCGAGAACCCGCCGGACGACCAGTTCAAGCTGCTCGTGCACGTGGACGGCAAGGAGGCGGAGAACTTCGACAACGTCACGCTGAAGCGGGGCGAGGCGAACGTGGCCACGAAGATCAACCAGCACTCCAAGCTGATCAAGATCGAGGAGGTCGGCAAGGCCGGCGCGCTGACCCGCCTCGAGCGGACCACGGTCGAGCTGGCCGCGCCCGAGCCCGAGCCGGAGCCCGCGCCGCCGTCGACCACCGACCTGTCCGCGGACGCGTACATCGGCGACGCCGCCGACCGCACGGGCTTCAGCGGCCTGGAGGCCGTCGAGGAGGTCACGATCGTGGCCGTCCCCGACCTGGCCGCGGCGCTGGAGCAGGGCGCCATCGACCTGGAGACGTTCCAGGCGGTGCAGCTGGCGATGATCGCGCACTGCGAGCTCATGGGTGACCGCATGGCGATCCTCGACCCGCCGCCGGGGCTCAACGCCCAGGCCGTCAAGGAGTGGCGGCAGACCGGCGCCGGCTACGACTCGAAGTACGCCGCCCTGTACTGGCCGTACCTGCGCGTGTTCGACCCGCTGTCGGGCAAGGCGCTGCTGGTGCCGCCGTCGGGCCACCTGGCCGGCGTGTGGGCGCGCAGCGACGGCGAGCGCGGCGTGCACAAGGCCCCCGCGAACGAGGTGGTGCGCGGCGTCGTCGCCCTCGACACGCAGATCACGCGCGCCGAGCACGACCTGCTCAACCCCGTGGGCGTCAACGCGATCCGGTCGTTCCCCGGCCGCGGCGTGCGCGTGTGGGGCGCTCGCACCCTCTCCAGCGACCCGGCCTGGCGGTACATCAACGTGCGTCGGCTGTTCAACTACCTCGAGGAGTCGATCCTCATCGGCACACAGTGGGTGGTGTTCGAGCCGAACGACCGCGCGCTGTGGGCCCGCGTCCGCCGCACCATCGCCGCGTTCCTCGTCAACGAGTGGCGCAAGGGCGCCCTGTTCGGGTCCACACCCGACGAGGCGTTCTTCGTCAAGTGCGACGACGAGACCAACCCCGCCGAGGGCATCGACGCCGGGCAGGTGGTGTGCCAGATCGGCATCGCGCCCGTGAAGCCGGCCGAGTTCGTCATCTTCCAGCTGTCCCAGTTCTCCGGCGGCACCAGCCTCGTCGCCGAGTGACGCCGCCACGCCTGAAGGAGCCCCGCCATGCCACTGCCTGACCTCGACGCGTCAGCGGCGCACAGCTTCACCGTCACGATCGACGGCATCCAGATCCCCGCGGTCATCGAGGTCACGGGCATCAAGTCCGAGGTCGAGAAGATCGAGTACAAGGAGCAGACGTCGTCCGGCAAGTACATCGTGCGCAACCTCATCGGCCGGGCGAAGCCCGGCGAGTTCACGGTGACGCGCGGCCTCACGGACAGCAAGACGATCAGCGACTGGATCAAGACCGTGATGAACGGCGACATCGCCGGCTCCCGCAAGACGGCGAGCATCGTCTACGCCGACTACGAGGGCAGCCCCATCAAGACGTACAACTTCGTCAACTGCTGGGTCACCAACATCGAGGTGTCGGGCATGAAGGCCGGCGCCACCGAGCCCGCGACCGAGAAGTTCACCGTCGTGTACGACGAGATGACGGTGAGCTGATGATCCGGGGCGGGGCCGGGCCGCAGGTGGTCGACCGCCCGGGCGGCGACGTCGTCCCCGCGGCGTCGTCGTCGCGGGCCGCGGAGCCGGCTCCGCTGCGCACGGAGTTCGACTTCGAGCTGCCGCGCGGGTTCGTCGACGCCGACGGCGTGCGGCACAGCCACGGCACCATGCGGCTGGCCACGGCCCGCGACGAGCTGCTGCCGCTGTACGACGCGCGCGTCCAGGAGAACCCCGCCTTCACCACGGTGGTGCTGCTGGCGCGCGTCATCACCTCGCTCGGCACCGTCCCGGCGGTCACGCCGTCGATCGTGGAGAACATGTTCGCGTCCGACGTCGCGTTCCTCCAGGACTTCTACCGCCGCATCAACGCCGAGGGGCACACGCGCGTCGCCGTCACGTGCCCCGAGTGCTCGCACCGCTTCACGCTCGACGTCTCGGGTGGGCGCCTGGGGGAATCGTGACGTACGCGACCGACCGCATCCACGAGGAGGTCGCGTACATCGCCTACCACTTCCACTGGGCGCTCGACGACATCCTCGACCTCGAGCACGGACAGCGGCAGCGGTACGTCCGCGAGATCGCGGCGATCAACCGCCGCCTGTCCGAGGGGGCCTGACATGCGCTGGCCCTGGCAGCGCCGGCCCGACGACGGCGGCCCCCGCCCGGTGGCCGCGGCGGCACCGGCCGGCTGGGCGTTCGTGCCGCCGCTGCAGCGCGTCGTCGCGGGCATCGACCCGCTGACCCGGCCCGACACGTTCCCGCGCACCCTCACCGCATGGGGCACCCCGGGGTTCCTGGGCCCGATGACGCACGCCGTCGACGACCGCGCGCCCGGCGGCGTGCTCGACGGGGACGGGCGCGGTGCGGTGACCGGGCTTCCGACGGCGACGGGAGGCCCTCGGCCCTCACCGGAGCTGACCCTGTTGCTGCCGCCGCCGCTGCCTTCGGCGAGGGCTGTTGAGGGTGGTCCTGCGCGGTCGTTGCCCGTGCAACGTTCGCGGAGTGCTCTGGTGCGGGCGCCCGAGGTGATCCGTGGGCTGCCGCTTCGGACGCCGCCCGTCGTCGCTGCGCGGGAGGCGGCGACGACCTCGCGGGAGACGGCGGGTTCCGGTGCGGGCGAAGCCGTGCCTGCGGGCCGCGCGATCGCCTCCCCGCTCGCCGAGGCGACGCCGGCCCCGGGAGCGACCCCCGCCTCGGACGCACCGACGCCGGGCGTGGCCGTCCAGCGAGAGCCGCTCGTCGCTCCGTCGCGGGTCGCCGACCTCGCGACGCGCGTCGACGGTGGGACGGAGCTGCCGATCGTGTCGCGGCCCGCGCCCGTGTCGGCGGCGCTCCCCGTGCAGAGGTCCGCTCCGACGGCGGTTCCCGCGACGGCAGCCCCGGTTGCTCTGCAGGGCGTGGCGCCTCGTCCGGGGACCGCGCCGGACGGTGCTCGCCGGCTCGGCATCGGAGCCCCGCTGCCCTCCGACGGCGACCGCGCCCCCGGCGCCTCGCACGGAGCGCCCGCGACGATGCACCCGCGTGACGGCGTGGTCTCACGGAGCCCAGTCGGCGGCTCGTCTGCTCACGTGCCGAGCAGAGCGGTTCCCGCAGCGCCTCGAACCGGACCGATGTCGCTGCCGTCGAGCACGCGCGCGGCAGCACCGGAGGCTTCGAGGGCTGAGCCGCCTGGGGCCGGCCTGCCGATCGCTGCCTCACCGATCGCCGACGTCGCCCCTGCGGCATCGAACCCCGCGGTCGTCCAGCGCGAGGTGGCGCTGCCGAGCGTCACTGGCGTCAAGCCGCCCGCGGTGTCGATGCCGCAGGCTGCACCGCGTGGGACGGCTGCGGTCGGTGCGCCCGCGGCGCCGTCGTCACTACCTGCCACGTCTCCGACCCAGCCGGCCGCGACGGCCGCGCAACGGATGGTCGGGCGGGACGCGACCGTCGCGCGACCCCCGGCTGCGCCCCCGACGCGCAAGCCTCCGGTGCCGGTGAAACCCGCGCCGGTGGAGCCGGATCCCGTGGAGCCGGCCCCGGCGACCCCGACACCGGCGACCTCGCCACCGGTGACGGACGTGACCCTCACACCTGTCGCCGTGGCGCGGGAGGTGACGCCTCCGGTGCCCGTTGCGCGCGAGGTCGCGGTGGCTCCGCGCCCCGCGCTCGCGGCTCCGCTTCCCCTGTCGCCCGCGCGACCGGAGAGACAGTCGCTAGCCCCGGACACGGCGTCGACGATCCGCGAAGACTTGCCGAGCGCGCGGGTCGCATCCCCGGGTGCCATTTCCGAACCCTCGCCATCGGCCGGGCCCGTGGCGCAGCGGACCCTCGGCCTGGCCGCGCCCCTGCCGACCATCGGGTCGGTGGCCGCCGCGAGCGCTCCGGCTGGGGCGGGCGCCGGACGTGCGCACTCGGCAGCTGTCCACGGCGCCGACCCGGCATCCGGGACCGTGCCCGTGACCGGATCGCTCCCGCTCTCCGCGCCGCACGCCCCGACGCCGGGTGCCTCCGAGCCCCCGGCCGCCATGCAACGCGAGGCGGTCGCCGGTGCGCGCCCGCTCGTCGGTGCGACGCCGGTCATGGAGGCGGCTCCGGTCTTGGCGATGACCCCGGTCCTGGGGCCGGCCCCGACCGTCGATGCGGCACCGAGCCTCGGCCAGACCCCCGCCCCGGCGACGGAATCCCGACCGCTCGCTGCCACGCCGCTGCCGCGCGGCGAGGTCGTCGTCGCGCGCGCAGCCCTTCCGGCCCCGGGCTCGCCGTCTGCCCCGACCTCGCCGCTGCCCCCGCCGAACTTGCAGCTGGCCGCGTTGACCTCTCAACCGGCCGCCACGACCTCACCGTCGTCCGCAGTCGCCCCCGCCGCGCAGCCCACATCGGGGCGCTCGGTCCAAAGAACCGAGCGCCCCGCCGCGGCCGTCCCGGCGGTCTGGCGCTCCGCCACGACACCGCTCGCGCTCCCGACGCTCGCCCCGGCCTGCCCGCCGGCGGGCGCGCTCGCACTGATGTCCGCAGCACCGGCCGCACCCGCACCCGCAAAAGCCTCGAGCCTCCAGGGATCGGTGGGCCTCCTGACCCGCACCTCGCTCGCCCAGACCACAGACCCGCAGCCCGCCGCCCACCCCGAGGCCCCGGCGGTCCACGTCGCGCGCGCCTGGACCGGCGCCGCCACGCCGTCGGCCGCCCCGGCCCGAGCCGTGATCGGCGCACGCCGCCGCCCCGAGGCCGTCCCTCAGATCCCGACCCTGGACACCCCGCCGACCGCCACACCTCAGGCGGCACCTCTGGCCGCCCCGAGGCCCACCCCGGCCACGGCATCACCCCTCGCCCTCACCCCCGCACCAGTCCCCACCACAGCCCCCGCGCCGCAGACCGCCGCGCCCGAAGCACCGCCGTCGGCCCTCACCATCCCGGTCACGCAAGCACCCACGACGGCCACCGCCACCGCGCAACCCCCGAAGTCAGGCGACCCCTTCGCCGCCCTGACGCCCGTCCAGCTCGAGGACCTGGCCCGTCGCCTCACCGACCCCCTGCTGCGCCGGCTGCGGGCCGAGACCCTCCGCGACCGCGACCGCCTGGGCCTGCGCACCGACCTGGGCAGGGAACGCTGATGCCCGCCACGGCGACGGACCTCGCGGTCTCGATCAGCTATCTGGTCGAGATCGACAGCTGGAGCCTGGGCTACTTCACGGGCTGCTCGGGCCTGGGGGCCGAGGTGGTCATCGAGACGCGCGAGGAGGGCGGCAACAACGAGCTCGTCTGGCAGCTGCCCACCCGCCTGCGCTACCCGAACATCACGCTGACGCGCCCGATCGGCGCCGACAGCCCGAAGCTGGGCGCGCTGTTCTCGCGCATCGTCACGGAGGGGTACCAGCCGGGCACGGGGACGATCGTCGCGATGGACTCCACCACGCGGGAGATCGCCCGGTGGGGCCTGCTGGGCATCGTGCCGGTGCGGTGGTCGGGGCCGCAGATGTCGCCGGACTCGATGACGGTGGTCGAGGAGACCCTCGAGATCGCCCACCACGGCTTCGTGACGCCGGGGGCGAGCTGAGGTGAGCAGCCCGATCGCCTTCGAGGCCCCCGCCACGGGCACAGGTTCCAAGCTCGAGCACGCCGTGCTGGTGCTGTACGAGCCGTCGTCGGACGGTTCGCAGTCCGCCCCCGGTCCGGAGATCGCCCGCGTCGCCTTCCAGTTCAACCCGCGCGAGCTCGCCCTGAGCAAGGGCACGGAGTGGCGGCGCCAGACCACCCGGGCCGACGACACCGCGGGCCCGGTGCAGTTCCAGGCCAGCCAGCCGTCGCGCCTGTCGCTCGAGGTGTTCCTGGACGCGTCGCAGGAGAAGGACACGGCGGTGGTCAAGGCCGTCGAGCGCCTGTTCACGACGACGGTCCCCACGCCCACCTCGCTGAGCCGCAAGAAGCCGTCGCCGCCGTGGGTGCGGTTCCGCTGGGGCAGCCTGACGTCGTTCCTCGCGTACGTGTCGTCCGTGCGGGCCACGTACACGCTGTTCACGCGCGGCGGCGTGCCGATCCGCGCCACCGTGGCCCTCGAGCTCGAGCAGATCACCGGCCCGGTGCCGCGGCAGAACCCGACGTCGGGCACGCCCCTGCCGCAGCGCCGCCACGTGCTGGTCGAGGGCGACACGCTGGCCGGGGTCGCGTACCGCGAGTACGGCGACCCGCACCGCTGGCGGGCCGTCGCGCAGGCCAACGGCATCGACGACCCGTTCTCCCTGCGGCCTGGCCAGGTGCTGATGCTGCCGGCGGTCGACGAGCTGCGCCGCCTGACGGGGGGTCGCGACGATGCCCGGTGACTGGCTGGTCCAGGGCCACTACGTCGACCTCGACGGCAAGCCGTGCGCCGACCTGTGGGCGCTCACCTCGATCCGGGTCGAGGCGTTCGCCAACGCGCCCGACCACGTCGTCGTCCGCATCGCCGACCCGGAGGGCACCGTCGTCGACGCCCCGGAGATCAAGGTGGGCGCCACGTTCGACATCGGCGTCCGCGACGCCGACCAGTCGCGCGTGCCGCTGTTCAGCGGCGAGCTGACCGCCGTCGAGCACGACATCGACGTGCTCGGCCGCGTCACCACGCTGCGAGGGCTGGACCGCGCGCACCGCCTATTCCTGGGCCGCCGCACGGACCAGTGGAACCACGCGGCGGCGTCCGACGTCGCGCGCGCCGTGGCGAGCAGGCACGGCCTGCGGGCCGACGTCGTCCCCACGTCGCAGCAGCACGACTGGATCGGGCAGCTCGCCGAGAGCGACTGGGACCTGCTGCGCCGCCTGGCCGACGACGTCGGCTACGTGCTGACCAGCCACGGCGGCACCCTGACGTTCGCGCCGCCCGTGCGGGCCCAGTCCGGGACGCACGCGACGTCGGCGCACGACGACCCGCTGGTGGTCGAGAACGGCGTCAACCTCATCGCGCTGCACGCGTCGCTCTCGGCGGCGGGGCAGGTGCCGTCGGTGACGGTGCGGGGCTGGGACCCGCAGGGCAAGAAGACCGTGGTGGGCACCTCCAAGGACCCGCACCCGGGGTTCGACGTCGCGGGGGCGAGCCCGGCGGCGCTGTCGAAGCCGTTCGGCGCGTCGCCGTTCGCGGTGGGCCGCGCGACGGCCACCGACCAGACGACGGCCGACGGCTATGCGCAGGCGCTCGCGCAGCGCCTGGGCGGCGGCTCGGTGGAGCTCGACGTCGAGACGCTCGGCGAGCCCACGATCATGCCGGGCGCCGTGGTCGCGCTCGCGCGGTGCGGCGACCGGTTCGACGGTCGGTACACGGTGACGTCGGCCCGGCACGAGATCGCGGACGGCGGGTACGTCACCACGTTCACGGTGGCGGGCGCGTCGGACAGGTCGCTCGCGGGCATGGCGGCGGGCGGCGCCCCGGGGGCGTCGTCGCGCCCTCCAGGGCGTGGCGTGCTCCCGGCGATCGTCACCAACGTCCGCGACCCGCAGCAGGCGGGGCGCGTCAAGGTGTCGGTGCCGTACCTGTTCCCGGACGTCGAGTCGTTCTGGGCGCAGGTGGTGCAGCAGGGCGCCGGCAAGGACCGCGGCCTGGTGCTGCTGCCGGAGGTCAACGACCAGGTGCTCGTCGCCTTCGCGGAGGGCGACCTGGAGCACCCGTACGTGCTGGGCGGCCTGTTCAGCAGCCAGGACACCATCGAGGACGCCGGCACGGTGGTGGGCGACGACGGCGCCGTGGGCCGGCGCGCGCTGACCTCGCGCACGGGCCTGCACCTGGAGATCACGGAGACGCCGCAGGGCGAGAAGATCGAGCTCACCTCGAAGGACCGCAAGGAGCGCGTGTCGGTGCTCCAGAAGCCGCAGACGGGCATCGAGGTGCAGACCACGGGCCCCGTGACCATCAAGGCGCAGCAGGAGGTCACGGTCCAGGCCGCGCAGAAGGTCTCGGTCACCTCGACCAGCGGTGACGTCGCCGTCTCGGGCAAGGCGATCACGGTCCAGGGCACGGAGAAGATCGCGCTCTCGGCCCCGCAGATCACCATCGACGGCTCGGCCAAGGTCGAGGTGCACGGCGCGATGGTCAAGGTCGCCGCCGACGCGACGGCGGAGCTGTCGGCCGCCGCGGAGACGACCGTGCGCGGCGCCCTCGTGCGGATCAACTGAGGGGAGCCCCCATGGCACAGGACTTCGTCGGGGCGGGCATCGCGTTCCCGCTGCGCACCGACCGCACGGGCCGGCTGGCCCTGGTGCGCGAGACCCGCGAGATCGAGGAGGCCGTGCGCCTGATCCTTGCGACGGCGCCCGGCGAGAGGCCGATGCGTCCGGAGTTCGGCTGCCGCGTCCACGAGTACGTCTTCGCCCCCGCCGACGCCCAGACGGCGGGAGACATCGCCACCGCCGTGCGCCAGGCGCTGGACCGCTGGGAGCCGCGCATCACGGTCGAGGACGTGCTGGTCAGCCTCGACGGCGCCGCCGACGGCGTGCTCTACATCGACGTCCGCTACCAGGTGCGCGGCACCAATGACCCCCGCAACCTCGTGTTCCCGTTCTACGTCATCCCGCGGGAGGACTCCGGCGACGCCGCCGCCCTGCCCGCACTGCCACGTGCTCTGGAGGCGTGATGCTGCCCGCACCCCATCTGGACGACCGCCGCTTCCAGGACCTGGTCGACGACGCGAAGCGCATGGTCCAGGCGCGCTGCCCCGAGTGGACGGACCACAACGTGTCGGACCCGGGCGTCACCCTCATCGAGACGTTCGCGTACATGACCGACGCGCTGCTCTACCGCCTCGACCGGGTGCCCGACCGCCTGTACGTCGCGTTCCTCGACCTGCTCGGCATCACGCTGCACCCGCCGACGGCGGCCCGCGCCGACCTCACGTTCTGGCTCTCGGCGGCCCAGCCCGAGCCCGTGGTGCTCCCCGCCGGCACCGAGGCGGCCACCGTGCGCACCGAGGCCGACGACGCCGTCGTGTTCGCCACGACGCGCGAGCTTGTCGTGCCGCCCCGGCGGCTGGAGCACGTGGTGACGCAGACCGCCGACGGCGGCGCCGCACCGCGCGCGGACGAGCTCGCGTCGGGCGCCGCGTTCCCGGTCTTCGCGGCCCGCCCCGCCCCGGGAGACGTGCTGCGCGTGGGGCTCGACGACGCCGCGCCCGCGTGCGCCGTGGTGCTGCGGTTCGACTGCGACGTGCAGGGCGTGGGCGTCGACCCCGACTACCCGCCGCTGGTCTGGGAGGCCTGGGACGGCGAGCGCTGGGCGGCGTGCGACGTCGAGCGCGACGGGACCGGCGGCCTCAACCGGGCGGGCGACGTCGTGCTCCACGTCCCGGCCACGCACGCCGCGACGGTGCTCGACGGGCTGCGGGGCGGCTGGCTGCGCTGCCGCGTCGTCGAGGCGGAGGCCGGGTACCCCTTCTACTCGGCGTCCCCGACGGTGCGCTCGCTGTCCGCGTTCACGATCGGCAGCACCGTGCCGGCGGTGCACGCGCAGACCGTGCGCGGCGAGGTGCTGGGCCAGGCCGACGGGGTGCCCGGCCAGACGTTCCTGGTGGCGCAGCACCCCGTGCTCGCCGACGGCGTGGCTCTCACGCTCGACGTCGCGGGCGCCGACGGGTGGGAGACGTGGGACGAGGTGGCGTCGTTCGCGGGGACGGGGCCGCAGGACCGCGTGTTCGCCGTCGACCGGGCGATGGGGCAGGTGCAGCTGCCGCCCGCGGTGCGCGAGGCCGACGGGTCGCTGCTGGCCTACGGGGCCGTCCCGGCCGCCGGCGCCACGGTACGGCTGCCCGCCTACAGGACCGGCGGCGGCCCCGCGGGCAACGTCGCCGCGCACGCCGTCACGGTGCTGCGCCGGTCGGTCCCGTACGTCGACCGCGTCGACAACCGGCGTCCGGCGCTCGGCGGGGTCGCGGGGGAGACCGTCGAGGAGGCCCGCCGTCGCGGGCCCGTCGCGCTGCGCACCCGCGACCGGGCCGTCACCGCCGAGGACTACGAGCAGCTCGCGCGCGACGCCGCCCCGAACCTCGCGCGCGTGCGCTGCGTCCCGGCGGGCACCGAGGCGGACGGCGTGCGCGTGCTCGTCGTGCCCGGCGCCGCCCCCGACGACCGCGGCCGCCTGCGCTTCGAGGACCTGAGGCCCGCCCCGGAGGCGCTCGACGCCGTGGCCGCACGCCTCGAGGAGTGCCGCACGGTGGGCGCCCGCGTCGTCGTCGAGCCGCCGTTCTACCAGGGCGTCACCGTGGTGGCGCGCGTGACGACGACGCCGCGCGCGGTGGCCGCGACGGTCGAGGCGCAGGCCGTGCGGGCCCTGCACACCGCCGTCGACCCGCTGCGCGGCGGGCGCGACGGCACCGGCTGGCCGTTCGGCCGGGCGGTGCAGGCGGGCGAGATCTTCGCCGTGCTCCAGGGCGTCCCGGGCGTCGAGACGGTCGAGGACGTCAAGCTCTTCGCCGCCGACCCCCTCACGGGCGACCGCGGCGACCCCGTCCAGCGCCTCGAGCTGGCGCCGAACGCCCTGGCGTTCAGCTACCAGCACCAGGTCCGTGTGGTCGGGAGGCAGTGATGCGCGGCGCGGTGGACGGCCTGCGCAGCCGGGTGCCGTTCGGCACGCTGCTGCCGGGGGTGCTGCGCGAGGACGACCTGCTGCTGCGCTTCGTCTCCGCGTTCGACGACGCCCTCGCGCCCGTGCTGCTGACGCTCGACGGCCTGCACGCCTACGTCGACCCGCAGCTGGCCCCGGCCGACTTCGTCGACTGGCTCGCCGGCTGGGTGGGCCTTGACCCGCAGGATCGCTGGACGACGCCGCAGCGCCGCGAGGCCGTCGCCGGCGCGGCGCGCGCGCAGCGCCTCCTGGGGACCGTGGCCGGGGTGCGGGCGGCGGTCGAGCGGGTCGTCGGGGCCGGCGCGTCCGTCGAGGTGACCGACTCGGGCGGCGTCGCCACGTCCGCCGACGCCGGCGGGACCCCGCCCGGGTCGGCCACCCTCGCCGTCCACGTCCGCGTCGTGGCGGACGACCCGTCGGCCGTCGACCCCCACGAGGTCGACGCCGCCATCGCGGCCGCCCGGCCCGCGCACGTGCCCCACACCTTCGAGATCGTCGGGAGACCGTCATGACCTGCCCCGAGTGCGGGACCGCGAACGAGCGCGGCGCCCGCTTCTGCGCCGTCTGCGGCGCCTACCTGGACTGGGACCCGGCCCCCGCGACCCCGGCGGCGACCACCGTCCCGGAGGACGGGCGCCCAGGCCTCCCCGTGAACGCCCCCCCGGCGGTCGAGCCCGTCGATACCCCCGTCCCGCCCGCCCCGGCCCTGGCCGTGGCGAACCCGGTCGAGACGACGCCGCTGCCCGCGACCCCGGCGGCCGCCCCCGCACCCCCACCCGTCGCGCCCGGCCCGCCCCCGCCCCCAGCGCCCCGCCAGCCCGCCGCCGTCCAGCCGGACGCCGTCG